>ERZ839947.359-NODE-359-length-64986-cov-8.774360_pt1 | contig 64986 bp, 53 predicted proteins | sample MGYA00519908_ERZ839947 | MGnify/ENA primary metagenome ERZ839947 (study PRJEB31850, sample SAMEA3708857) | human gut metagenome | biome: human gut; feature: human-associated habitat; material: faeces | place: China | collected 2014 ... | reverse complement strand
ATGATCCATTCGTGCATATCTGTGGTAAGCGCTATGTAGACCGTGTAGAAGATACCACTAAGGTTACGGTATACTCTAACCAGCCAGAAGTAGAATTGTTTGTAAATGGTGAAAGCCTTGGTAAGCAGACAAGTGATGTGCATTTCTTCTACTTTGATGTACCAAATGCAGGTGAAAGTACACTTGTTGCAAAAGCAGGTGATTGCAGTGATGAAAGCAAGATTCGCAAGGTGGATACCTTCAATGAAGAATATCGTTTGAAGGAAGAAGGCGAAGTTCTTAACTGGTTTGATATTGATATGCCAGAAGGATACTTCAACATCAATGACCAGATTGGTGATATCATGAAGACCATCAAGGGTAAGATGTTCATTGGCGAATTGATGCTTAAGATTATGAAAGACGCTGATGGCGGCGCAGCAGGAGCAGCAGCTGGTGTTGATCGTGAAGGCATGATGAAGATGCTTGGTGGTTTCTCTGTTAAGCGTATGCTCAACCTTATGGGAACTGCAGGCGGCGGTAAGCAGTTTACAAAAGAAGAACTTCTTGAACTGAACAGAAAGCTCAATAAGATTAAGAGAAAAGACAAATAATAAAAAGTGTTTTTTAGGAGGAGTTTATTATGAGTAAAACAAAAGAAGTAAGACCTTTTGGCTTACGAGACAAAATCGGCTACATGTGTGGCGATTTGGCAAATGATTTCTCATTTATCTTTGCAAGTAGTTATGTAATGGTATTTTACACAAAGGTTATGGGTATTTCAGCAGGTATGGTAGGAACGATGTTCCTTGTTGCAAGATGTCTGGATGCATTTACAGATATCGGCATGGGACGTATTGTTGATAATTCAAAGCCAACAAAGAACGGACGTATCCGTCCATGGATTCTTCGTATGTGTGCTTTCGTAGCACTGGCATCCTTCCTGATGTATCAGTCCTTCCTGGTTGATGCTTCTTACGGTGCTAAAGTAGCATATATGTTTATCACATATATCCTTTGGGGATCTATCTTCTATACATCCATCAATATCCCTTACGGATCTATGGCATCTGTTATTTCAGCAGAGCCTAAGGACAGAAGTTCTCTTTCTGTATTCCGTTCTATGGGTGGTGGTGTTGCCGGTATTATGATTGGTATTATGGCACCGATGCTTGTATATCATACCGATGCTCAGGGTAACCAGGTGGTATCTGCATCCAGCATTTCTATGGTGGCAGGAATCTTCTCTGTGATCGCTATTGTGTGCTACTTACTTTGCTATACACTCACAACAGAACGTGTTGCGTATGTGCCAAAGCCAGCAAGCGAAAAGAAATCAACAGCAGAGACATTAAAGACTCTTTTTACAAGCAGATCTTTGTTAGGACTTGTACTTTCAGCTGTATTACTTCTGTTAGCATCTCTTATGGGACAGGGTATTAACACATACTTATTTGCTGATTACTTTAAGAACACAAAGGCATTGTCTGTATTTGCATTATTGATGCTTCCATGTATGATCGTACTTGCAGGTATTTCTACAAAGCTTGCTACAAAATATGGTAAGAGAGAATGTAGTATGGTTGGTATGTTCGCATCTGGTATTCTCTATTTCATCATTGGATGCTTACACATCAAGAATGTATGGGCATTCGTAGGAATGGTATTCGTAGCTATGCTTGGTATGTACTTCTTCCAGATGCAGTGTTGGGCACTTGTTACAGACGTTATCGATGATATGGAAGTACAGACAAGAAATCGTGACGATGGTACGATTTATGGTATCTACTCATTCTCAAGAAAGATTGGACAGGCAATCGCTGGTGGTCTTTCCGGATGGGCACTTGGATGGATTGGATACGATGAACTTGCAGCAGGACAGACAGAGGCAGTTGCAAATGGTATTTATAACTTGGCTACTTTCTTCCCAGCAGTTATCTATATTCTTTGTGGATTAGTACTTATGTTCATTTTCCCTCTGAATAAGGCAAGAGTAGATGCAAACGTTGCAGAACTCAAGAAGAGAAGAGAAGCAGCAAACTAGTCATTTATTAAGAAAAACTCAATTACGAATGAAAATCCACATGTCAGATCAAGGCATGTGGATTTTTTCCTGTGTTTTATTAGGAGTTTCGTAAATTTTCGGTAAAAATGCCGAAAAAGCGTAGATTTTGCAGGGACTCTATGTATATAATAGAAATATGTTTACAAAATGCTGATGAAGGGGGATTTCAATATCATGACAGAGACACAAAAATATCTTTATGCGGATAGTGATCGTCAGACCGAGCGTGTGAACTGGTTGGAATGGCAGGTCTTTACGATTTTTCTATCTGTAATTTTATGATCGTATTTGTTGCTTTTTTGAGGGGATACAGGACAGCGGCATTTACAGGGACGACTTTTCTTATTTCGGCGGTCACGGTGGTGACTATGCTGATCGCATATCTGCGCAAGCGCGACAGCAGCAAGATCCGTTGGATATCACTGGTGGCACTGGCGCTTTTGACACTGTTTACGACCACTGCCTTTGACAGTTATTATATGCGCTTTGCAGTTGTTGCACCGATGGCAGTCTATATCCTGTATTATGACTCCAAGTTCATGGCCAGTTCCGCGGTAGCGATCATGCTGACAGAGATCGCAACAACCGTGCAAAAGTTCTTTAAACCGGATTGCACGGTAGACCGTATTGACATCTGTACGGCAACGGCGATCGTTATCTTCTACCTGATCGTAGTCTGCTTTATCGAAAGGATCGGCAAGAAGTTCCGTCTGGATATGCTGGGCAGCCTACAGGATGAGAAAGACCAGCAGGAAAAGATGATGCAGGATGTCATCTATGTGGCAAGTGAAGTACGAAAGGGTACGGCAGGTGCCATGGATATCATGAACCAGTTGGATGAATCCACCAGCGTTGTGACAGGGGCAGTCAAGGATATTTCCGACAGTACCCAGTCGACCGCAGAGAATATACAGAACCAGACCGTGATGACCCAGAGCATCCAGGATGCGATCGAAAAGACCCTTCATCACTCTGAGAGCATGGTTACGATCGCGAAAAAGGCAAAGGAGTTAAACGAGGAAAACTTATCCATCGTCAAGGAGATCAAGAACCAGTCTGAAACGATCGCAGAGACCAATGATGAGGTGGCAGCAACCATGCAGACTTTGCAGGAACGTGCCAATGCCGTTAAGGGTATCGCTGATACCATTTTTGATATTTCCAGCCAGACCAACCTGTTAGCGCTCAATGCATCCATCGAAAGTGCCAGAGCAGGCGAAGCGGGCAAGGGCTTTGCAGTTGTTGCAGATGAGATCCGTCAACTGGCAGAAAAGACCCGTGTGGAGACGGAAAACATTGCATCGATTCTGGGTCAACTTTCCGAAAATGCAGCAGATGCCGTGAATGTCGTTGCCCAGTCTGCAAGCGCCGCCGGACAGCAGAATGAACTGATCGGCAGAGCAGTAGAGACCTTTGATGAAATGAACACTAATGTAGGACAACTGACACAGGATATCGCAGATATCGACACTATGCTGACAGATCTTTCCGAAGCCAACAATCATATCGTGGACAGCATAACCCACCTGTCAGCAACCTCGGAAGAAGTTACGGCAGCGTCGGCGCAGGCGGAGGGCTTGAGCAGCAAGAACCTGACCAATGCCGACCAGACCAAGAGTATTCTGGATCAGGTACTACATGTTTCCAAGCAATTAGACAAATATGTCGGCACAGAAGAAAGCGATGTGCCGGAGATTATTCTTTAAACACTACCCCGGAAGAAAAATTTTCCTCCGGGGTATAATATTTTTTTTCAGAATACCGATAATCATTGTGTAAAAGCAAAAAGAGCTTCATGTTTCAAGGAAGAAAGGAGAGTGCCATTATGCGTATAGAAGCATATAATCAGGTAGCACAACTCTATAAGACGAATAAGACTTCAAGCACCCGCCCGGCATCAGCAAGTGCTATGGGAAGAGACGAAGTGCAGATTTCATCTTTTGGACGTGACTATCAGATCGCAAAGAAGGCAGTCGCAGAAGCTTCGGATATCAGGGAAGATAAAGTTGCTGAAATGAAATCAAAGTACGAGTCAAATGATTATCAGGTAGATACCGGAGATTTTGCAAGCAAATTGCTTGAAAAATATCAGATGGGACTGTAAGGAGAATCGTAAGTGGCTAGTTTAGTAGAAGAATTACTCGTAGGAATGAAAAAAGAAGATGCATGTTATACCAGATTACTGGAACTGTCCGAGAACAAGAGACAGGCGATCATTGCAGGTGCAGTGGCTGATCTGGAAGAGGTGACTGCTACAGAAGAAAGTATCAGTAGTGACTTGAAAAATCTGGAAAACAAGCGCGCGAGTATTCTTCGCGATATGGCTGTAGTTTTAGGACATGACGGTGAGCAGTTGACTGTGACCAGTGTCATCGAGCAGTTAGCCGGACAGCCAAAAGAGCAGGGCGATCTGACGGCAGCCAGAGACGCACTTGTAGACGTTGCCACACGTTTACAGACAGCAAACGCACAAAACAGTGTACTTCTCCAGCAGGCATTAGAGATGGTTGAGTTTGACCTGACTTTGTTCAAGAGTCTGAAGCAGGCACCCGAAACAGCGAATTATGACAAGAACGCTTACAACACGGGAGAACTGCTTGGCAGCAGTAGCTTTGATACATCCCAATAAAAGGATAACCGGGGCTTTTGAATTAGAGTTAGAGGAGGATATACCATGGCTAATGGATTCGGAAGCTTGTACGTGGGAGCGTCAGGATTACAGACACAACAAAATGCACTGAATGTTGTTGCCAACAATTTAGCAAACGTAAATACGAAGGGCTATGTACGCCAGCAGGTCGTATTTGCAGATAGAAATTATACATCTTTTGCATCAGCATCTATCAGTACACAGCGGGCAGGACTCGGTGTGGATATCGGTGATGTGGTTCATGCGAGAGATCTTTTTTTAGATAAAGCATATCGGTCCGCAGCAGGACGTCAGGCATTCTATGCCGCCAGTTATGATGCGGTCTCCGAGGTAGAGACATATTTACAGGAAACGCAGGGACAGGCCTTTCAGACCTCGCTTGCCGATCTGTATGAAGCATTTTCTGAATTTGCAAAGGATCCGTCCGATGCAGTCAACCAGAATCTGGTCATGCAGAAGGCATCCCTTTTTGTCAGCCGTGTAAGTAGTCTGAATCAGGGACTTCAAAGTTATCAGTCAACGATCAATCGTAAGATTTCCGATGATGTTGACCGCATCAACGAACTGGGCACCAAAATCCAGGAATTAAATTTACAAATACAGAGAGTGGAAGCAGGCAAAGTGGAGACAGCCATGGATCTGCGCGATCAGAGAGACCTCTATTTAGATGAACTCTCCAGTCTTGCAAAGGTATCTTATTCCGAAAATGTTGATGGTATTGTCAAGGTACAGATCGACAATGTGGAATTTGTTACCGAGAATAATGTCTACCAGATGGCGATGCACGAGGATAAACTGACAGGTTTCCAGACCCCATACTGGCCGCAGTTATCTGATACCGAGAATGAAGACTACTATTATGTATTCGATACGGACAATGCCAATGCCACCAACGGCACGGATGTGGGAGAGGTCAAGGCGCTTCTTTTGGCAAGAGGTAGCGGTCATGCCAATTATCTGGATATGGCAGGGCTTAGCGCATACGACTATAGTACCGGGCTTTCCAATTCCATCATGATGAATACAGAGGCGGAACTGGACACTCTTTTCCATAGCATCGTGACCGCCATCAATGATACCCTCTGTCCGAATACGACCTATGGGGCAGTTAATTCCAATCTTGGCGGAGGTAGCATAACCGGTGTGGATGCGACAGGAAAGACTTGGACGATCACGGCGGATACCAAGATCTTAGATGAGGCAAATGCTTCGGTCGGCAGTGATGGAGAATTGCCGCCACACGAACTTTTCTCCCGCATCGGTTGCGACCGTTACACCAAGGTATCCCTTGCGGATGGCAGTACAGTTTATGTATATAACGAAGAAGATCCGAGCGATGAATCGACCTGCTATACCATCGAGGATACCGTCATCAACCCGGACATCATCGATGAAAAGAGTCTGATTCCCTATAAAAAACAGACAGGAGAGATCGATTATACTTTGGGCGCCAATCTGGAGCGTATCTGGGATCAGGAAAATTACCTGCTCAATCCTACCGATACGACACCATGTACCTTTACCGATTTTTACATCAAATGGATCGGCGAGGTTGGAACCGTCGGTTCTGTCTACAGTACGACTTCTGACAGTTTGCAGGGGACAGCAGATACCATCGACAACAACAGGCAGATGGTAGTAGGGGTTTCTTCCGACGAGGAACTGACCAACATGATCCGTTATCAATCAGCATACAACGCATCCAGCCGATATATCAATGTGGTGAGTACCATGATCGATTATCTGCTGAACTCATTATAGAAGGGAGGGCAAAGTCTCTATGCCATCTTCATTTTTTGGACTTACCGTTGCCTACTCGGGCTTAAATGCCTCACAGGCATCCATCAATACAACGGCAAACAATATCTCCAATGTGCAGACCAAGGGATACAGCAAGCAGGTCGTCAATCTGACCGCATCTTCTGCTCTTCGCTGCTATCAGAGATACGGCAGCACAGGAACCGGTGTTACGGCGGATTCCGTTACTCAATTACGTGATGAATATTACGATGAGAAATACTGGAACAATCAGGCGACACTGGGGCTTTACGAAAAGAAACTCTACTATATGGAGCAGATCCAGAACTATTATACCGACGGAACGTTTTCGACCACAACAAGTTCCGGTTTCTCTACCATTTATGCCAAGATGTTCAATGCCTTAGATGCTGTCAAGACTAATGCCGGATCAAGTGCATCCCGCAATGAGTTCTTAAGCACCGCCGGAGAACTCTGCACTTATTTTAACAGTACGGCACAGCAGTTACAGAGTTTACAGACTTCCATCAATGATGAGATCAAGACGACGGTCGACAATGTCAATTCCATCGCCAAGAAGATCTCCATGCTCAACAAGCAGATCAATATCATTGAGATGGAGGGGGGACATGCCAACGAACTCCGCGATCAGCGTGCAACGCTGGTAGATGAACTTTCCAAGATCGTACCGACCAAGGTCGAGGAAAAGAAAGTAACCAACAGTAATTACGAGGATCAATATACAGGGGCTACCTATTATACAGTCAAGATCAACGGACAGACCCTGGTAGACAACTACGAATACAATGCCCTTGCCTGCAAGTCCAGAGATTACAAATACAATCAGTCCGATGTGGAAGGACTTTATGATCTGGTCTGGGCGTCCACAGGAGCAAGTTTTGATGCGACTGCGACCAACATGAGCGGCGAATTGCGTGCCATGTTTGAGATCCGCGATGGCAACAACAGCGAGAATCTGACCGGACGTGTGACGAAGACGAGCAGCACTTCCATGACGATCACGGGAGCCAATATTACAGATATCGACAAGATGAACATGCCGGCATCCGGCTCTATCTGGGTCAACAATAAGCAGTATTTCTATGATTCCTTTGAATGTGAAACGGATGCCGATGGCAACATCACTTCCTATACTTTTGATCTGAACAAGCCGCTCACGACGGATGAACAGACCAAACTTGCCAACAAGAAACTGGTAGTCGGGGAGAGCGTTAGTTTCATGGGGGTTCCGTATTACATGAACCAGATGAACACTTTCCTGCGATCGTTCTGTGAGGCGTTTAACAGCATTGAAAGAACCGGCGTGGATGCCGATGGCAATGACATGGGATCTGTCTTTGTGGCACAGAACAAAGCGCTGGGGACAGAGTATGATATGTCCGATGCCTTAAATGAGACCGATGCCAACGGCAATGTCTCTGGAACGACATTTACTTCTTCGGCAAATAATTACTATCAACTGACTGCGGGCAATGTCAAGATCGCAGAGGAATGCAGCGACCCGGATCGTTTTGCGACCCATACCAAGTCAGATACAGAGGATGGCGTAGATGCCTATGATCTGATCGAGCAATTAAAAAATCTGCAGAGCAAGACAGAACTCTTCCGCGGTGGCGGTGGCGATACTTTTTTACAATGTATCTATGCAGATGTTACGGTAGATACGCAGGAATGTGATGTTTTTACCGATAACTATACCAGCATAAGTACAACGATCAACAACCAGAGAATGTCCGTATCCGGCGTGGACGAGGACGAGGAGGCATTGGATCTGATGAAATTCCAGAATGCCTACAATTTGGCATCCAAGTGCATTTCCGTATTGGCAGATATGTACGACCAGTTGATCTTAAACACAGGTGTGTAGTTTAGAACGTGTGATTTATAAGAAAAGGAAAAGGTGACGAGTATGCGTGTTACGAACAATATGATTTTGAGGAACTCTTCCTATAATATCAATGGAACGAAAGGCAGTGTCAATTCATCCATGAACCAGATGACGACACAAAAGAAGATCAATAAGCCATCCGAAGATCCGGTGGTTGCCATTCGCTCCCTTCGTCTGAGCACCAGCCTGAGCCGTGTTGATCAGTATTACAAGAAGAATATCCCGGATGCAGAGTCCTGGCTGGATGTAACTGAGACAGCCCTCAACAACATGAAGTCATTGATGACGGATGTGCGTACCCAGTGTGTCAACGGATCCACGGATACCCTGAATCAGGAAGACCGCAATACCATCCTCAAGCAGTTGAAGTCTTTGCAGAGCCAGTTGTATGCAGAAGGTAATGCAGACTATGCGGGAAGAACGGTATTTACCGGCTATCGTACCGATCAGGATCTGGTATTTACGGAGAATGAAACCAAGACCTCTTATCAGATCGATCAGACCTTTACCTATGAAGATCTGGAGAGTTTTCGCTATTATACCGGCAATGTCAAGGTGCCGGCAACTAAGGATGAGGTCTTAAACAGCGATATTTCCGATACCTTGCAGTCTAATTATTACAGACTGCGTACCTCTTATAACAAGATCGATGACATGCAGGCATTTTCTTACACGACCAAGGATGCCAACGGTCAGGAACAGACCAGGACCATCGATCTGGCAAATGCAACAGATCAGACCGGCACCAATGCCGATGGCTCTAATTTTACCTACAAGACGGCTACCGCAGTAGATGCAGGCGGTGCGGCAGTCAATCCGGCAAGAACCATGTATGTCTTTGATACTGAGGAGGACTGGGCGGCTGCTATGGGACAGAAGCGGGTCGGCGACAATGATATTGTCCTGATCAAGGAAAACGGAAACATTGTACTTGGCGAGCAGGTTTCCTCGGAGTTCCGTACCAACAAGGCGACCATTTCTACGACCTATGACAAGACCGGATTTGACAAAGGGGAACTGCGGCCGGAGTATTATTTCAACTGTACCAACAAGACGGATGCCAACAATCCGATCAGTTATAAAAAGTATGATGAAAATGGCAAGGAAATCGGCTACGATATCAATTATACCGTTGCCAACAATCAGGAACTGACGGTAAATACCGAGGCATCCGATGCTTTCAACAGTGATATCCAAAGAGATATTGACGATATGATCACATCTGTGACCAATGCGATCAGAGCGCATGACAAACTGACCGAGTTAAAGGCAATGAAGGGGGAAGCCCAGTATGCCGAGAAAGAGTACCAGACCAAACTGGATGAATGGATCACGGCAGCCCAGAAAGAGGCTGATTACGCAGACGACCATCTGCAAAAGTTGTTCAGTTCCGAGATTGGCAAGGTTGACGGCTATCTGAGCAATATTAACCTGTCTATCACCCAGGTGGGGTGTACAGGGGACCAGTTGCAGTTGACCGAGACCAGAATGAGCAACCAGCAGGAGACTTTGCAGGAATTGCAGTCTGACAATGACAACTTGGATCTTTCAGAGATCATCATCAATTATACAGCCATGTATAATGCTTATCAGTCATCACTGACGGCAGCAGGAAAACTGAGTGGCATGACACTTTTGAACTATTTATAAAATGTGCCATAACAAAGGCAAAAGGAGAGGAATATGCGAGTAGAAACAAGACTATTTGGGGAAATTGATATAGCAGAGGAAAAGATCATCACCTTGGGCAGAGGCTTGATCGGTTATCCGGATATGAAACGTTTTACCCTGATCTTTGATGAGGAAAAGCAGGGCAAGATCATGTGGCTGCAATCACTGGATGAGCCACAGTTTGCTATGCCGGTCGTAGATCCGGCGGGCATCTGCGCGGACTACAATCCGACCGTCAATGATGAACTTTTAACACCACTGGGTCAGTTTAGTGAGGAATCTTTGTTTGTGCTGGTGACGATCCGTGTGCCATCGGACATTACCCGGATGACGATCAATCTTAAAGGACCGATCATCATCAATACCGATAATCTCCGTGGCGAGCAGATCATCGTGGAAGATGAAGTGCAGACACGTTTCCCGATCTATGACATTTTAAAGAGCAGAAAAGAGAAGGCAGGTGAGTAAGAGATGCTGGCATTAACGAGAAAAAAAGGCGAATCTATCGTCATCAACAATAATATTGAGATCAGCGTATTGGAGATCCGCGGAGACCAGATCAAGATCGGTATCTCTGCACCAAAGGATGTGCCGATCTATCGCAAGGAAGTATATTTGCAGATCCAGGAAGAGACCAAGGAAGCCATGAATGTGGAAGGTCTGGAAGCACTGGAAAACCTGTTTTAAAAAGAATGGATAGGAAGAGATTTGTGGGAGAAGATCCGCAAATCTCTTTTTGCATATGGGGTTAAGAATTCCAGCGCACAGTCGATATAAGATGTAGAAGAATTGATGTCGTTTATATTTTGCACACGGAGGTGTAAGGATGAAAGTAGAATCAATGCAACAGGTAAACAGTAGTTACCAGAGCCAGGGAAGTGCTAATGTGGCTGCGCAGGCTGTACCGGCAAAGAGTGGTACAGCGTCTACCAATGACATGAGCATGCAGCAAAAGGCAAAGGATGCTGTTACGATCACGGAAGATGGTGTCAAGACAGGAAATGTTCGGGAAGATGGACAGGCGAGCAACGAACAGATCCGTCAGGCTGTAGATACGATCAATAAGAATGCACACAATGAGGAGGCTGTCTTTGGCATCCATGAGGCAACCAACCGTGTGACGATTAAGATTGTGGACAAGGAGACAAAGGAAGTCATCAAGGAGTTTCCACCGGAAAAGACATTGGATATGATCGCCAAGGTCTGGGAAATGGCGGGGATCATGGTAGACGAGAGAAGATAGGAGGCAGCATATGACAATTCGTATGTCAGGTATGGTATCAGGTATGGATACAGAATCATTAGTATCCGCTATGGTATCTACTTATGTATCAAAGAAAGAAAAATATCAGAAAGCCCAGACCAAGTTGTCCTACAAGCAGGATGCATGGAAGGCTTTGAATACCAAAGTATATAGTTTATATTCATCTATCAGTAGTCTGCGTTTTTCATCTGCTTACAACATGAAAAAGACGACAGTTTCAGATGCAACAAAGGCAACGATCACAGCGGGCAGCAATGCCATCAATGGTACACAGAGTCTGCAGATCAGGCAGTTGGCAAGATCCGGTTATATCACAGGGGCCAAACTTGCCAAAGGCACGAATGAGGATACGGCACTGGCTTCTTTGGGCTATACCGGTGCAGATACGACAATCTCTGTCAAGACAGCATCCGGCACCAAGGATATCACGATTGGTAAGGACAGCAAGATCTCTGATGTTGTCAAAGCCATGAATGATGCAGGTGTTAAGGCTAGTTTTGATGCGACCAACTCCAGAATGTTTGTCAGTTCCACAGAGACCGGTACAGCCAATGATTTTGCTCTGACGGCCGCAGATGGCAATGGACTCAAGGTCTTGTCATCCCTGGGAATCTTGGTGAAGTCCGATGCGGCAGATGCTGCCTATAAGGCAAATGCTGCTTATGCACTTGGTACCATGGGCACCGATGCAGACGGCAATGTGGTTTCCTATTTTGAATTGGATGATGATGGCAATATCAAGTATGATTCTGACGGAAAGGCGATCGTGCGCGCAGGCGTTACTTACAGTGCTTCCGAGACTCAGAAGGCAATCCAGGAGATCATGGAAAAACTTGCCAATGCCTATGACAGCAACAGCAAGTTAGATGCAGAAAAGAAAGAACTGACTTCAAAGATTGATTATACCGAAGCAAAAAATGCGGTAAATGATGTTCTTGCAAAAGATAAAGGCGACCGCCTGATCCAATTATTAAAGACGGAAAATCAGGATAAGGTCTATGTCGGACCGGATGGGCAGACCTACACTGGACGGAGTGAGGTCAAGGACAACGATGGTAATGTAACCGGCTATCACTATTACAATACTAAGACTATCAAGGTCAACGGAACCTATCTGGATGTAGAAGATGAGGACAAGCCGTCTTTGGATGTATCTGCGGATGAGAAGATTGAACTGGCATCCAAAGAGATCAATACCCTTGCAGAGAAGTTGGGTTTGATCACGAAAAAAACTGAGACCGCGGAAGATGGCACAGAGACCGAAAAGACAGATTCTACAGCTTTAAATACCTTGAAATCACAGTTGAAGACGGTAATGGCTGTGGATGATAATGCCATCTATACCGACGAGGATAAGGCGGCATATTATCTGAGCGATGATCAGATGACAGAGGCAAAGGCAAGACTGGAAGAGATCGCGCTGGCAACCAAGACCAACGATGCTACCATTGCGGCTAACAGTTACTGGGATGTCAAGGATTATTCTGCGTACTATGAGAATGGAGTTTTAAGCAGTGATAAACTGGCAGATCTGGCAGCATCCATTACGGATAAGATCACAACGGCAAAAGAGATCGTGACCGGAGAGACAGCGTTTGCTTACAACGAAGGTGCGACCCGTGTAGATGCACAGGATGCGACCATCATCTTAAATGATGCGGAGTTTACGTCATCAACCAATACCTTTAATATCAATGGGCTGACGATCAAAGCACTTGCAACGACTGCTGCGGGTGAGACACTCAGCATCAATACCGATACGGATACCCAGGGGCTTTATGACAAGATCAAGGATTTTCTGACTCAGTATAATGAGATCATCAATGAGATTACCAGTCTTTACAATGCAGATTCCGCTAAGGGTTACGATCCATTGACAGATGATGAAAAGTCTTCTATGAGCGATTCCGAGATCGAAAAGTGGGAGACCAAGATCAAGGATGCCATCCTGCGAAAGGATTCCACGCTGGGAACCATTCAGAATGCTATGACGAGTGCCATGATGCAGTCTTATACAGTCAATGGTAAGTCCTATTCTCTGGCAAGTTTTGGTATCTCTACCTTGGGATATCTGAATGCTTCCAAGAATGAGAATTATGCATATCATATCGATGGGGATTCTGAGGATACTGCTACCTCCGGCAAGACCGACAAACTCATGACGGCACTGGAAAACGATCCGGATTCTGTTATTGACTTTATGAAGCAGTTGACTTCCGGTCTGTATACAGAACTGGATAAGCAGATGAAGGGTACCAATTTAAGAAGTACCTATACCATCTACAATGACAAGCAGATGGCTTCTGAGTATAGCAACTACACCACCTTGATCAAGCAGTGGGAAGAAAAGATCCAGGATTATGAAGATCGTTACTATAACCAGTTTTCAAAGATGGAGTCCTCTCTTGCAAAACTGCAGAGTTCGACATCATCCTTGTCATCCTTGTTTGGAAATTCATAATTGAGTAGGAAGGGGAAAAACAATGGTACCTAATAATGGGTATAATGCGTATGCAAAGAATAAGATCATGACGGCTTCACCGGCAGAACTGACACTTATGCTCTATGAGGGGGCAATCAAGTTTTGCAATATTGCGGTTGTTGCGATCGAGAATAAAGATTATGCCAAGGCGAATACCAATATCCAGAAGGCAGAGCGCATTATTGGTGAGTTTAAGGCAACCTTGAATCATAAATATGCAACGGCAAAAGATTTCGATGCTGTCTATGATTATCTTCTGGATCGCCTGATTCAGGCGAATATGAAAAAAGATCCGGAGATTTTAGAAGAGGTCTTAAAACATCTGCGCACGATGCGTGATACATGGAAAGAAGTCATGAAGATCACAAAGAACGGCACAGTGGTAGCATAAGAGGAGCAAGGATGGACGAGAAGAATTATATTCAGATTTTAGAAGACAGTCTGGAGTCTAAGATCGATCTTTTGCGCCGCTTGCAGGTGCTGTGTCAGGAACAGGCAGAGATCTTGAAAGATCCCAATGCGATGCCGGAAGCCTTTGAAGAAAATATAGAGGAAAAGGGCAAGTTGATCGATCGGCTTTCGGCTCTGGATCAGGGCTTTGATGCTTTCTTTGCAAAGGTCAAGGATCAGTTGGAAAACAATCGGGATCAGTACCGTGATTCCATCGCTCACATGCAGGAGATGATCCGGGAGATCACACAGCGCAGTTCCAACCTACAGGTCTTGGAGAAGCAGAACTCTGAATTGGCAAAGGCAAAGTTCAGCCAGATTCGCACCCAGACCAAGGAGATCCGTCAGAGCCGTAAGGTTGTCAATTCTTATTATCAAAATATGATGAAGATGAATACGGTTGATCCGCAGTTTATGGATCGGAAAAAATAAAAAATTTCCATTTAGGTATTAAGTATTGGAAAATGTCTCCGATATAGAAAGTACAAGGGCAAGAAACACTTGCTCGTGAGGAAGCCCGAGCGTGTACGGCGAGGGCTGACTCACTGATAATCAATCACATCTGTCATGGAGGACAGATTATATTCAAGGAGGAATGAATTATGGTAGTACAACACAACATGCAGGCAGCAAACGCTAGCCGAGTTCTTAACGTAACAGCTGGACAGCAGGCAAAGAGCACAGAGAAGTTATCTTCTGGTTACAGAATTAACCGTGCAGCAGATGATGCAGCTGGTCTTTCTATCTCTGAGAAGATGCGTAAGCAGATCAGAGGTCTTGATCGTGCTTCAACAAATGCACAGGATGGTGTATCTGCAGTGCAGACAGCAGAAGGTGCTTTGAACGAAGTACACTCAATGCTCCAGAGAATGAATGAGTTGGCAGTTCAGGCAGCCAACGGTACAAATGCATCAAAGGATGTTCAGTCTATCAAGGACGAGATCAAGCAGTTAAATACGGAGATTACTCGTATTGCAGATACCACCGATTTCAATGGCAAGAAGATGTTAAAATCTGGTCAGGATGAAGTAAAGATTTTTGTAGGCTATACATCAGATGCTCAGAATAATATTTCCATTGCGAATAAAGATTTAAATGCTGTAGCAAATGCTATTTCAGGAGATGCATTTATGACGGCACAATCTAATAAGGCAACGTCAGCACAGGCACAGAGCTTCCTTTCTACAATCTCATCACAGATTGAGACAGTTTCCAGTATGAGATCTGATTTCGGTGCTATCCAGAACAGACTTGAGCATACAATCGACAACTTGGATAACGTTGTAGAGAATGTAACATCTGCTGAGTCACGTATCCGTGATACAGATATGGCTGATGAGATGGTTAAGTATTCTAAGAATAACATTCTTACACAGGCTGGCCAGTCAATGCTTGCTCAGGCAAATCAGTCAACACAGGGTGTATTATCACTTCTTCAGTAATCTAGGTTACTAGGAGTAAATTGTAAAGTATTCGTACACAATACTTCCGGGAGTCATGGGAGACCATGGCTCCTTTTTTAGATGAATAGGAGAATAGATATATGCATAATCCAATACTTACAATATCTATATTAATATCAGGTGAGTACAATGACGTAAAGAGATGTCTGGATTCCATTCAGCCGCTGATGAGACTGGTTCCATCAGAACTGATTCTGACGGATACAGGTTGCAAGTCCGAGGTGCGCAAGCTGATAGAGCAGTACACGGACCAGATTATGGAGTTTACCTGGATCAATGATTTTTCTGCAGCCAGAAATGTGGGGTTAAAGGTGGCTCGCGGAGAATGGTTTATGTATCTTGATGATGATGAATGGTTAGAGAAGGCAGAGAAACTAGCCGAATTTTTTATGTCAGAGGAGCAGAGGGATTATGACGTGGTATTGTACTACCAGCGCAATTATTCTGATATGGATATGTCCGGCTATATGGATTATGCTGTTGACAGGATTATACGGATTAGTCCCGAATTACATTTTGAAAATCGTGTTCACGAAGCCTATGCCGGAATCAGAGTCAGAAAAAAGAAACAATTGAACGTAATAGCTCATCATCTTGGTTATGTTTATAAAAATGAAGCAGAACAACAGGCTAAATTTATGCGCAATGGCAAGCTCCTGGAACTTGAATGTAAGGAAAAACCACAGGATATGCGGCTTTGGCACCAATACGCTGCAAATTACTGGATGGTGAAGGACTGGAAAAAATCAGCAGATATCTGTTATCAAGCGATTAAGAAACCGAGCGATTCCAAATATTGGGATATGCTTCACACGGATTTGTTGTACTGTCTTGCAATGGAAGAAGCCTGGGAGAAGTTGATTGCTACGGGTCAGGAATTTGTTTGCAACAATCTTTATCCTTATCAAAAGTTTGGCGTACGCCAGTTTCTCGTAAAAGCATATTTTATGATTGGACAGTATGATAAAGTTTGTGAACAGGTTACAAAGGTAATTAATGCCTATAGATATTATAAAAGAGATCCTCTGCAGTTTGCGGATGGACAACTTGGGGGATACATCTTTTTTAATCGGGATAATATCTCAGAGATGTTATTATATATTGTGGTGGCAGTAATTCATGAGGAAAGAACAGATTTATTGCAACTTATAGCAAACAAAGAGATATGTAATGAAATGGCATATTTAGAGAGAGAAAGAAGAGAAGAACTGGCAGGGTATACACTCCAATGTGAACTGGTGACGAAGCATAAAGAATATATAGAGAACCATACATATATCAGGGAACTTTTGAGAAAAACAGGAGTTTATGATTATATTGCTCAATTGTATGAAATAAACGTGGAAGAGGAGAAAACGGCAGGAGACGTTTTGTTAGATAGGCTGGAATTTGAGCCCTCATTTTTTGAGCCTGAGACAAGAAATAGCTTTTATATTGAGCCGATGATGAAAAATGCCTGGGCAGCACAGCTGGAACTGTTAGACTTGATTGGAGAAATATGTCGTACATATGACATAAAGTATTTTGTGGATTGGGGAACTTTACTTGGGGCCGTAAGGCATCATGGTTATATACCATGGGATGATGATGCTGATATTGGAATGCTTAGGGGGGACTATATACGGTTTCGTGAAGTGATAGAACAATATGAGGGATTGACGCTCCACGATAAAATTAACACAGAAGGTTGGGGAATGCATGCTGCAAGGGTCTCCACAAAAGGCAGAATAAGTCTAAGCAGAGGTAACTTAAAGGCGCATAGAGGCTTTCCTTTTCCGATAGGAGTTGACGTGTTTATAATCGATTATGCCCCTGATGATGAAGAACTACGGAAAGAGCAGAAGAATATATTGATGGAAATTGCCGCAGTATATAATGATAGAAAGTGGCTTAGGGAGAATGAATTTTCATCAGATGAATATGAAAAACATTATGCGCGTTATGTTCGTGGAGTCAGAATGATTGAGGAACACTGTAGTATGAAGTTTTCCCAGACATATCCAACTGAGTTGGAGTTGCTAATCCTTATAGAGGAAGTTTCAGGAATGTATGGACCGGAAGATGGTAGGATGTTAACACAGGCAACCTGTTTAGTGGCATATGACAATTATTTTATTTCGGAGACGGCGTATAAAGAGATGATTATGATGCCTTTTGAAAATATTATGGTTCCGGTGCCTGTAGGTTATGACGAGATTCTTCGCGCCAAATATGGAGAAAACTATATGGTGCCGGCTAACATAGGAGGAGGACATAATTATCCATTTTATAATTCGTATATTAGAGAATTGTATGATAAGGGAGAGACGGAAGATATTACGGAACAGAGGATTTACATAGAGAAAGCAACCAGTCATTATTATGTCGATTTTATAAACAAAACATCAGAAAGCGCGGTGCCAACAAGTCTTGATAAAATACCGGCAGCTATGCTGGAGGTTTTGGCAGAAATTCAAAGAATATGCACTAAGTACGATATAAAATACTACGCATACGGGGATACATTGCGTGGGGCAGTAGAGTATCATGGATTTATGCCGGGTATAGAAGATATAGACTTGGCCATGCAGAGATCTGATTATGAGAGATTTCTTGACTTGCTGAAGACGGATTTGGGAGTTTGGTTTGACTATAGCAATGTGTATGTGAATGAAAGACATGAGGATATGCGATGTTATGTTATGTCCGATTCGTATCTGGTAAATGAGCAGGAATATGAGGGGAGATTTCACGGCTGTCTACATATGGTAGCAGTATGTGTAACAGCAATTGATGATGTGCCAATGGAACCTCAAAAACGTAATATGAGCACTATGTATATAAAAGAATTACTAAAGACAGCTAACACCATGCCGTCACTACCGCCATATTCTGAAGATGTTTTGCATGTGGTACAAGAGTGGCGGCAAATTTCAGATGTGGATATAAATGAAGAGGCTGATTTACGAAGAGAATTTATCAGATGTGCAGATATGGTAGCTATGGCGTATAAGGAGCCAGAGACAACGATGGTAAGGGTGTCTGCAGAACTGCAGAATAATATGGATAGAATCTATGCAAAATCTTGGTTTGAAGAAACAGTTGAAAAACCATTTGAGGAAATAACAATATCGATACCAATAGGATACAAATATATTTTGGGGGAAGAATGATGCAGGATATTGAAAGACAGATACAGGTAATTAATAAAATAATCCATGCTACAGACGAAGAAATCCATAATCTGAAATTTCTGTTGGATAGAATTAATGAATTTGGAATCACACCGTTGGCATGGCTGCAGGAACTGGATGACAAACCAATTTATACAGAAAATGGAATGATACAAGTGCCCGGGGAACTTGCAAGTTTTTGCCTTTTTTTGTCAGAACAAGAAATACATACCGCGTTAGAGGTGGGAGTATATAGGGGAAGAAGTTCGTATTTTATTTGTGCAGTACTGTATCGTATGTGCCCGAATCTAGTTTATCATATGGTGGATATTGCAGATTACTTGGATGGATTTGAAGAATTTCAACAAGTGCTTCCCTGCTTGAAAAAACATATTCCAAATACTACTGCAGATTTTATTGCCCAGCAGTATGATTTTGTTTTTATCGATGCGGATCATAGTTATGAAGGCTCTATGGCAGACTATCTGAATGTGGGACAATATGCGAAGAAGATGGTTTGCTTTCATGATATATACGCTCACGAATATGATTCGCAAAAAGGGGGGACAGTGCGTACCTGGGAAGAAGTGTGCACAATGACACCGGGCTTGCCAAAGATGGTTTTTTCACAGTTCCCAAATCGATGGATGGGGATTGGTGTTGTCATCAATCTTTCAAATGGCGATGCACCTATTACGGCGCCGGAAACCTATCATACGGTGGTCGCGAATAGGGATGATTTTATGCGGAATATTGAAAAGAAAACTGGTTTATATGTCTATGGCGCCAGAAATGATAGTCGTAGAATGTATCGGGCATTAAAGCAGATGCATTGTCCGGTCATAGGACTTCTGATTAGTGAAGAATCCGAGAATCCGGAAAAGGTCGAAGATATTCCGGTATTTAATATCAATGAGATTGTGGTGGGTGATACGGAGGAAATTGTTATTTGTTATCGTCCATCAATCCGTCAGGATGCATTGGATAAACTGGAAAAATATAAAGAACAGTTGATAGTATGCGATGATTTGATCGCTTCATTTATCAAGGGGTAGGAGAAAAGAATGCTACAGTTTACGGAGGACTATTTTCAAGAGGAAGAACGCGAGGGATTTGTGGTTTCATCTATGATGAAACGAGTGTGGGCAGCTCAGCTTGTGGTTTTAGAAGAGATTGGGAGAGTATGTCAGAAACTGAAAATTCCATTTTGGGCAGATTGGGGTACGATGCTCGGCGCTGTGCGTCATCATGGGTTTATTCCATGGGATGATGATATGGATATTTGTATGATGCGAAAGGACTATATGCGCTTTTTGCAGGAAGCCCCCGGTTTGTTAGATCATTGGTATGAGTTGAAGAGCGTCTATAATGATCCCACATATGATATTGTGAAAGCACGTATCATCAATGGTCGGCATATGAATTTCGAATCCGCATTTTTGCAAAAATTCTATGGTTGTCCTTATGTTGTTGGAATTGACATTTTTCCTATCGATAATATTCCGATGGATGAAAAGAAATTAAAAAATCAGGTGGACCTGTTAAAATTACTTTTGAAGATAGAGGCGAGTATTCCGGAAGAAGCACCTTATAGTCAGGATGATATTTCGCTGATTCAAAATATGGAAAAGACATTGGGAATAGAGGTAGACTATCAAAATAGATTGCGTCATGAAGTTAAGAGAGCATTTGATTTGGTATCCGCCCAATATATTGATGAAGATACACCGGAAGTAAGTTGTATGATGGCATTGGCCGCGGATTGGGACTGGTATCACTGCAAACGTGATTGGTATAATAGGGATATAGAGATGCCTTTTGAAAATACAACAATACCGGTTCCAAGTGGTTATGATGGTATTTTAAAATGCAATTACGGCTCTGATTATATGATTCCTAAAAATGTCGGAAGTTCACATGATTATCCGTTCTATAAGGAACAGATGCAGGGGCTAAAAGAAGTTATGGAAAGAGAATTCCATCAGCAACTTTCAGATGAAATGATGGAACAGATAATCGATATGAAGGTGGCAGAAAACTATAGATAGATTATAGATAAATCAAGGATGATTTATTAGAATCATGGAGGAACAGATGAAGAAGGTAATTACTTATGGGACTTTTGATTTATTCCATGAAGGACACTACAGATTGCTAGAACGGGCAAAGGCATTAGGAGACTATCTGATAGTAGGTGTTACCACAGAGCACTTTGACGAGGCCAGAGGCAAAGTGAATGTGGTGGATTCGATTATGGAACGAATTGAAAATGTGCGAAAGACTGGTTTTGCGGACGAAATTATAATTGAGGATCACGAGGGACAAAAGATCGAAGATATCCAAAAGTATGGGGTGGATATTTTTACAGTGGGATCTGATTGGATTGGAAATTTTGATTATCTGAAGCAGTTTTGTCAGGTCGTCTACCTGGAACGCACACCGGACATCTCCTCCAGCATGCTTCGGAAAAATAAATTTCAGATTATTAATGTGGGTATTGTGGGAACAGGGCGTATTGTTCCGCGATTTATTGCAGAGGCAAAGTATGTTAGTGGTATCAATATCCGATGTACCTATAACCCGGAGATTATCGACACCTATGCCTGGGACAACCGACACGACATTCCAAACTACCACGATACATACGAGGATTTTTTGGATCAGGTGGATGCTGTCTATATTGCATCTCCCAATGAAACCCACTACGAATATGCAAAACAGGCTTTGGAAAGTGGAAAACATGTCTTATGTGAAAAACCGGTTGCCTTTACCAAAAGAGAGGCAGAGGAGTTGTATGGCTATGCCAAAGAACATCAAATAGTGTTGATGGAGGCGGTTAAGACAGCCTATTGTCCGGGATTTGGTCAGCTTTTGAATGTTGCAAAAAGTGGCAGGATTGGAGAAATCCGTGATGTGGAGGCATGTTTTACCAGACTTGCAACTATGGACTCTAGAGAGCGGTCAGATGCATCCTATGGTGGCAGTTTCTTGGAATTTAGTAGTTACACTTTATTACCGGCAATCAAACTATTAGGGACAGAGTATAAAGATGTGCATTTTGACATTCTTTTTGATGATAAAGGTGTGGATGTATATACCAAGGTGAGTCTGACATATGACGATGCTATGGCATTGGCAAAAAATGGTGTGGCGGTGAAGTCAGAAGGACAACTGGTAATTGCCGGTACCAATGGCTATATTCTGGCACCATCTCCTTGGTGGCTTACCAGGAGATTTGAAGTGCATTACGAAGACCCGGGAAGGGTAGAAGTCTTTGAGCCGACATTCCAAGGGGAAGGCTTTCGTTATGAAATCAGTGATTTTGTGTCCAAGATAAACGGAGTGGATCGAAATGGTTATAAATTAAAGGCAGAAGAAGCCATTGCTATGGCAGGAATCACAGAGGCATTTATGAGAGAGAAGGACAGGTTATTGCATGGAAAAAGCAGGTATTAGCATTGGCATCGTCGGGACCGGAAGAATTGCAGAGCGATTCTGGGATGAAAGCCTGTATGTGGAAGGCATACAGGTGGCAGCCATCTATAACAGGCATATGGAGAGTGTACGATGGTTTGCAGAGAAAAAGAAGATATCCGGTGAAGAAGATATTTTACTTACAGATGATGTGGAAGCTTTTTATCATAAAGTGGATGCGGTTTATGTGGCATCGCCTCACGAATATCATGTGTCTTATACTATACAGGCCTTGCAGCATAATAAGCATGTAATTTGTGAAAAACCTATGGCGGTCACCAAGCAGGAGGCAGAGGACATATTTGCACTGGCAAATGATAAGCATCTGGTTTGTATGGAGGCCATTAAGACAGCTTATTGTCCGGGCTTTCAGAAATTGCTATATCTGGTTATGGATGGAGCGATTGGAACTGTCCGGGATATTGATGCTACTTTTACCAAAATCGGTTCTGCAGCGGGACGGGAGATGTGGAGTGCATACGGAGGAAGCTTTGTGGAACTGGGGAGTTATGTGTTACTCCCTATTATGAAAATTTATGGGACGCAGGGAGAAAAACCAGAGATACATACATTTTCGTTGGAAGGGGCACCACAGCATGATTCCTACACTAAGATGATGTTTACTTATCATAATCACGTGGCAACTGTAAAGACGGGATTAGGGGTAAAGTCAGAAGGGGAACTGATTATTTCCGGAGACAGGGGATATCTTCGGGTACCATCTCCTTGGTGGTTGACAAAACACATTGAAGTACATCACGAAGATCCCAATCAGGTGGAGATATATGAAAAGCCCTTTGATGGAGCGGGATTGCGATATGAGATTGCAGAATTTGTGAAGAAGATTCAAGGTGAGGAAAGTTCAGCGGTAAGTGCAGAAGAAAGTATCTGGCTGGCGGAAATAATAGAGCATTTTCGTCTGGAACAGGATGAAAAAGGGAAGAATAGCGCTAACGAATCCGAATACAACAAGGCGGATGTGAAAATCTGGGCACACCGGGGATGTAGTATGGCATATCCGGAAAACACATTGCTTGCTTTTAAGAAAGCGGCAGAACTACCAGGGATTACGGGAATCGAATTGGATGTGCAGTTGAGCCGTGATGGGGAGATTGTGGTGATTCATGACGAACGGGTTGACCGGACAACAGATGGATGCGGGCGTGTATGTGATTTCAGTTTGGAAGAATTACGAGAATTATCTATTACAGGCTCCGGTCAAGATGAAAAACTGCAGATTCCTATGTTAAAAGAAGTATTTGAACTGCTGAGACCATATTGCATAAGAGATGGACTTCAAATCAATATTGAATTAAAAAATAGCATTATTCCATACGAGGGTATGGAACAGAAAGTAATGGACTTGGCAAGAGACTATGGACTTAGCAGTTATATTGTCTATTCTTCCTTTAATCATAAGTCACTGGAGGTGGTGCGAAGTATAGAATCCGAAGCTGAGATTGCGCCTTTGGCGGGAGATTATCACAGTTGTCTTGATGGGTTTCATCAGTTGCAGGCAGATGCTATTCATCCGGGAAATTTGGGCATGCCGGTGAATGCAGATGATGTTAAAAAGTTGATGGGGTTATCTATCCCGGTGAGAATGTATAATGGCACAGAACCATTGTATGGACAGAGCAAGCGGTTACCAGATATGGATTTGCGAGAGTACTGTCTGTTGGGAACTACAGATATATTTACCAATGTGCCGGAGCGCTATCTTGGACAAACTAGTAAAAAGTAGTAAATCTGTTGGGGGAAAAAGATGTTATCAGGTGTACAATATATGCCATCATTAAAGATGGAGGCAATTGCAGAGGGTGGATTCTCATATGCGGAAATTCCCTATGAGTTGATTGAAAGAAACGGTTTACCCACCTACGAGAAGAAGGAGGGAGAGAGCCGTCTGTTGCGAGTCTCAGGTTTGACATATCCCTTACAGGATGTGGTGTCAGATAAGTTGTATGCGTTGTTGGAGGCGTGTAAAAAATACCAGGGAAATTATCTGGTACTGGAGACTATGAATTGCAAACCGGGAATATTGGAAGAGATTGTGGAAGAATGTGCTATGATGCTTGTGGATTATGGCATCCCAATTTTTATTGAAAACGGATGTCAAGGAGATGATATATCCGGTTATATTCATAGTGTTTATTCCGATGTGTCCGGTTTGAAGAGAATCGCGGATTATTGTAATAGGCTTTGTGAACGACCTATGGTGGGGATTTGCTATAATATCGGATATGGAAATCTTCTGGCAAAAAATATTCGCAGCCAACTGCATCAATGCCGGGAATATTTGTGTATGATTCATGCCAATGATAATGGTGGTATGAAAAACGATAGACAGATGCCTTATACCTTTACAAAGGGGAGAGGGGAACTGGTGACAGACTGGTATCATATTATCGGTCAGTTAATCCGTATGGACTTTCAAGGCTGGATGATTTTTGACACTATAGGATTGTTTGGAAGATGTCCGGAAAAATTGCAGACGCAATTTATTCGATTGCTTCGTGGGCTTGTTACAGAATGGGAAAGCCAGTACACCTTTGCAGAACGGGTATTAAACCAACCGGATAAAAAACTGATTTTATTTGGTGCAGGCAAGATGCTTGGAGAGTATATGCGGGTCTTCGGAGAACAGTATCCTCCCTACTTTGCGGTGGACAATGGGTCGGCCAGATGGAATACGGAAATTCTGGGTGTTCCGGTAAAAAATCCACAGGAAATTTTGGCTGTGCCGGAGGAAGAAAGAAACGTGGTGATCTGTTGTATGTATTATGATGCCATTGGCACACAACTTCGGGAGATGGGGATAACATATAATGAGTTTCAGGACAGATACTTTGTCTAGAAGGAAATGATATGATAAAAGTAGGAGTACAGACAAAAGGGATATTACCGGAAATGGGATTGGAGGAAGGAGTAGCGCTGATTGCCTCCGCCGGTTTTGAGAGAGTGGATTTTAACCTGGATACCTTTCTTAAAAATTCAGATGTGTATGCAGGAAAAATAAATTCTTTTTTTGATGCGGATTTGGATGATTTGCTCAAATATTTTGGTGAGTATAAAGATACGTTTGAAAAGTATGGTATAAAACCATCGCAGATGCACGCACCTTATCCGATCCTGGTTCCTACGAGACCGGATATAACGGAATATATGCAGTCTGTAGTAATTCCAAAAAGTATTGCCATAGCAGGAATGATGGAGATTCCCTGGGTGGTGATGCATCCATTTAAACTACAGTATCTCTATGGGAGTGAGACGGAACGGGCTATGAATCTGGAGTTTTTTCGTTCCCTGATTCCGATGTTAAAAGAACATCATGCAGGTGTGTGTGTGGAGAATTTGTATCAAAGTGTAGGTGGGCGTATTACCGAGGGAACCTGTGCCGACCCGGCGGAGGCAATCTGGTATGTGGATACCTTGAATCAGCTGGCAGGAGAAGAACTGTTCGGATGTTGCCTGGATACCGGACATATGGAACTGGTTCACCGGACACCGGCAGACTATGTGAGGAAAGTCGGAAACAGATTAAAAATTTTGCATATGCATGAAAATGATAGCATTGGGGACTTACATCAGATGCCATATACCTTTGGTAAAAAGCCGGAGGATGGAGTGGATTGGCAAGATTTTTCCAAGGCATTGGATGAAGTTGGCTTTGATGGAACTTTGAGTTTTGAGACGTTCCCATGTATGAATAGTTTTCCCAGAGGAGTGAGAGGGGAAGTGCTTCGGACGATATGTGAGATTGGGGGAAATATGTAGAAAAATGTAAAATAATAAAATAAACGTGTAAAATAATGTGAATAATTGGAAAAATATCGTTGAAATTTACACGAGTATTTACTATATTGTAATCAGGGCCCGTAAGGAGGAGAGATTATGTATAGGAAGATTACAGATTTTTTAGAGCAATGGAAAGAAAGTGAACATCGCAAACCTCTTATATTACAGGGGGCGAGACAGGTGGGTAAGACGTATTCAATTTTGGAATTTGGTCGAACACACTATGACAATGTAGCATACTTCAACTTTGAAACAAATTCTAAATTGAATGAAACATTTGAGGAAAATATCAGCCCGGGATATTTGATACCGATTTTATCTCATATTGCAGGACAGACAATAGTGAAAGAGAGGACGCTTATAGTTTTTGATGAGGTACAACTATGCGAAAGGGCGTTAACATCCCTCAAATATTTTTGTGAAGAAGCACCGGATTATCACATTATTGTGGCAGGAAGTCTGCTTGGAGTTGCAGTCAACCGGCAGAAATTTTCATTTCCGGTTGGAAAAGTTGATATGAAGACATTATATCCTATGGACATTGAGGAATTTATGCTGGCATTGGGAGAAAACGATTTGGTAAATCAGATAAAGAACAGTTTTCAAACAGATAAACCGCTGCCGACTGCTCTGCATGATTATGCGATGATGCTCTATAGACAATATTTGGTTGTAGGTGGAATGCCAGAGTGTGTGCTGCAATATGCAGAAACAAAAGATTATATATTGGTACGTCACACACAGGATACGATACTAGCAAGCTATCTGAATGACATGAGCAAATATAACAACTTGAACGAAATCAAGAAAACAAGACTTGCTTATGATAACATCACAGTACAGTTATCGAAAAAGAATACACGTTTTCAATATAAGCTGATAAAAAAAGGCGGACGTGCATCTGAATTTGAAAATGCCATAGAATGGCTGAATTTATCAGGTATTGTATCTCAGGTATACAGAGTTGAGCAGATAAAGAAACCACTGGAAAATTATCGTGACATTGACGCGTTCAAAATTTATGTATCAGATATGGGACTTCTATGTGCAAAGAAGGATGTGATTGCAAATGATATTCTATATATGGTGGAGGAACTCAACGATTTTAAGGGTGGTATGGCGGAGAATTATGTCAATGTACAGCTTTCCATAAATGGATATAACACGTATTATTGGCAGTCAGACCGGGGAGTAGAGATAGACTTTGTTATCCAGCGTGAAGGGAAGCTTATACCAATTGAGGTAAAATCAGCTGATAATACAAGAGCGAAGAGTCTAAAAGTATATATGGATGCGTTTAAACCGGAATATGCAATTAAGCTTTCGTCTAAGAATTTTGGGTTTGAGGACAATAAAAAGATTGTCCCATTGTACGCAGCGTTTTGCATCTGAGGAACTGGGAAATTTATGAATCAAATGACAAAGCAAAATTAGAAGGAAAGGTTAATAAAGATAAGGATGTAACCGATATGGACAGTAGGCAAATTGGATTTGTGTAGCACAAATGTTGGGAAGTATGAGGCATTTGAAGGTGTGCGAATGGAGTCGCTTTATAGAATATATCGGAGAATGTGTTATTGCTAGTGTAACAGTTTTGTGTATGAAGCCCTGCATTTGGATGCAGGGCTTTTTGTATTTAAACATATGGAGAGGCATTTTATATGAAGTATGGGTTGACAGAGGACTGGAAGAATATAAAGGAATTAGTAATATATGGTTTTGGCAAAGTCGCACATGATAACATGGATTTCTTTAGACAAAATTTTAATATTTTATATATTATAGATAGCAACAAGGATAAATGTGGAGTTAAGTATAAAGAAATAGATGTAAAACATGTGAATGATGTGTTAGATGATTTAACAAATCATAAAATTGTCGTAATGACAGCGAATCGTAATGCAACATTGGTTGGCTCAGATTTAGAAAAAATTGGATTACAAAAAGGAAAAAATTATTGCTCGATGGAACAATTCCTCACAGAATGGTTTTGGAATTATAGGAAAAAGGTTTGCCTTATGGAAGTACATAGTACGATAACGACGAGATGCACCCTAAGGTGTAAACATTGCAATATGTTTATGCCATATTATAAAGAACAGATTGATTATGTGGCAGAAGATATATTGCATGATTTGGAATTATTATTTAGACATGTAGATTATGTTGTTTCATATAAACTTCTTGGCGGAGAACCCCTTATAAATAATGAACTTGCAAATATGATTATGCAGATTAGTGAAAAATATGGGGACAAAATAGGTAATATTGGAATTATTACAAATGGAACAATATTGCCGAATGAAGAACTCATAAATATATCGAAAAAGTATGATGTAAAATTTGACTTTAGTGATTATACAGATGCGGTTGATTATAAGAAAAAATTCGATGAAGTAGTAAAAAGGGTATCGGATGCTGGAATAAGATATGAGGTGAATCGCTCGTTGAGATGGTGCGACTTTGGATTTCCAGAAAAAAATAAAAATTATGATTTTGATGAAGTGAGAGAACACATGTTGTCATGTGGTCCGTTGTTCCATGGACTTAATGATGGAAAATATTATTATTGTCATGTCGCATGGAGTGCAGATAAAGCAAAATTGCTGAAAAATGTGCAGGATGATTATATAGATCTTAGGACACTGGGCAATGGTGATGAAGCGAAAGAAGCTATACTTGAACATAGTAAGGGAAACATGGCGAAAGGTTTTGTTAAATTGTGTAAAATATGTGGTGGCTGTGGCAATGATAATACGGATTTTGTAAAAGCAGCTGAGCAGATGTAGGTAATGTGAATGGAACAAAAATCTAAATATGAAATAGAAATTGATAATTTTAGACAGACCTTTGAAAAATTTAAAGATAAAAGAATTGCAATATATGGGATTGGAAGAAGAAGCGCTACTCTTTTGCCTAAGATAACTGACTATAATATTGTAGGGCTTTTGGATAGAGATGAGAACAATGTTGGAAGTGAATTGTGCGGAGTAAAGGTTGTATCGTTAAATACTATTGAGCATATAGCAGATATCATAGTAATTAATTCAGATCCGTCTAATTATGAAATAATTTATAAAAGGATAGCAGGTTTGATAACAATCCCTGTATTTTATGCGGATGGAAGATTGGCTTATATTGCAGAAAAAAATAATGATTATGAGTCCAATGAATATTGGAATAACTCATATGAACAGTTGAAGGAAAAGATAGATGCATCAGATGTAGTGTCTTTTGATATATTTGATACATTAGTTATGCGTCGGATATTTTCGCCAGAAGATGTGTTTAGATTACTTGGAGAAAGAACGACAACACAGCTAGATATTAAAGAAGATATAGCGCAGATAAGAGTGAACATTGTATCACAATGTGAAGCACATGCGACAATTGATGAAATATATAATGAAATTAAAAAATGCACTTCTTTATCTGAAAGAACTATAGAAAGTATTAAACAGTTAGAAAAAGACATAGATATACAATTATGTATTGCCAGACAAGATATAAAAGAATTATATGAGTATTGTATCGAGTCGGGGAAGGAAGTGTATCTGTTAAGTGATATGTATTATAGAAAAGATGATATAAAAAACATATTAACTAAGTGTGGGATAGCAATACTGGATGATGAACATATCTGGGTATCGTGTGAAAGGAAAAACGATAAGATTTCTGGATCAATGTGGACTGAATATTCCGAGTGCGTTAGGCAAAACTCAAAGTGTCTACATATAGGGGATAATGTGAAAAGTGATCTTGAACATCCTCAGAATTATGGGATTGATACTTATTATGTTATGAGTGGAAAAGATATGCTTAGGAATTCGTCAATGTCAGAAATGATAACACATGTAAATACATTATCAGATAGTATATGCATGGGACTGGTGATAGCAAAGCTATTTAATAGTCCATTTGCATTACATAATACAAATGGGAAAGTACCATTCGAACAAAGTCAGGTGTATGGATATTGTGTGTATGGACCCTTGCTTGAAAAATTTCTTATATGGCTATATTTTAACTCAAGGAAAGATGAAATAGATAAGTTACTATTCTTTGCAAGAGATGGATACTTTTTGGAGAAAGATTATAAGGTGGTTTCGGACCTGTTGAAGGATGATTATCAGCAGGACGTGTGCTATTTGCCAATATCAAGAAGATTAATATATTTGGCAACGATGGAGGATGAAGACGATTTTAAGAACGTTGTTGCATTCCCTTATGTTGGTGCATTTGCAGAGTATATGAAGTCAAGGTTTAATTTGGAAGTTACCAATGCTACAGCGCAATATAATAACAGACAAATAAATGCGGTTGGTGATAGCGAAAGTATTTTACAATGGATAGAACCATATAAAGAGTCTATATTAAGAGAGGCAAGAACAGAAAGAAAAAACTATATAAATTATCTGAACAATACCGGAATTTTGAAAGACGGAAATTATGGGACTGTTGATATGGGTTATTATGGGACAAATCAATATTATCTGCAAAGATTGACAAGGATTAAAACACAGGGTTATTGTTTTTATTCCTGCTTATCCAAGGATAATGTGTATATAAACGATATATCTATGAAAGGCTGTTTCTAATATGGAAAAGATTATATAGCAGAAAAAAGTCTTGTAAAAAAGAAGAATATGCATATTGAAACATTCCTTACAGCACCATATGGTATGGTAAGGTATATCGATGAAAATGGAAATGTGATTTGCGAACCGGATAAAAAAAGTCAAAAAAATTTTGAAATTAAGCAGAGTGTAAATTCTGGAGTACTTGAATTTATTTGTGATTATATTGATATATATAAGTCGCTAATTGAGTTTGATAGTGCGGACTATATAAAGCCTATGGAGGATAGAAAAGAGGGGGTGGAAGATATGATGTTTTACACTGCTGTATCAGGCAAGTGCGAAATTTCTAGAGGGATTTTGGATGGATTTTATTTTGATAACGATTTTGTGGGTGGACGGGAAGTTGGTTTGGAGATATAAAGAATTTTGTTATGAAATGAAGTGTATTGCGCATTGGACAGTTGGAAGGTAGGGTCGTCTTATGGAACATACAGTGACAACGGATTCTAAGGAAATTAAATATATAAGAGAAAGATGTAGAAAAGCATTTCGAGAAAGGTTATGCTTCCATATATGCAGAGTTTTCCCAATAGAGAAAAATCTCATAAGTGTATGTACGTTTGAAGGAAAAGGCGGATTTGGATGTAATGCTAAACCGCTGGTAGAAAAATTACATGAAATGAACCCTAAATATGAGGTTGTATGGTTTGTCAATGATATGAGCAAAGAATTTCCAAATTATATCAGAAAAGTTCCTAATACATTATGGAGCAGAGCATACTGGCTAACAAGATCAAAAGTGTGGATTGATAATTATAGAAAGCCTTTCGGAACGTGCAAACGGAACGGACAGTATTATCTTAATGTGAACCATTACACAATTGGAATAAAATGCACGGGCTTATTACGCGGAAAGGGATTTTCAGAGATGGCGTATTTGGTTAGTAAGAATGACTCAGATATGATAGATGACCTTGTAATAGATTCAGACTGGTGTGAGCAAAGCTTTGACAAGGCATTGGTATATGATGGAACATATTTAAAGACAGGAGCGCCTAGATGTGATGTACTTTATGGAGATAGAAGTACATTTAAAGACAGGTTTCACAAGAAATACAATCTTCCGGACGATGCGAAGGTGGTAATGTTTGCACCAACCTTCAGAGAGGAGGCCAAGAATGGTGTTCGTAGCGTATATTCTGAAATATGGTCCATAGACTTTAAGCGATTGATAGATAACCTTGAAAAGAAATTTGGTGGAGAGTGGTATGTATGTATAAGAGTTCATCCGCAGTTAGCACCAACTTTCAGAGAGTATAAAAATCCAGAGGTACAGAATAGACTTATTGATGAAAGTCAGGCAGATGATATGTATGAGATACTGGCAGCTATGGACGCATATATTACTGATTACTCAAGTGCATGCTTCGAGGCGGGATTTGCACATATACCGGTATTTATATATGCTGATGATATACAAAAATATGCCCAGGACAGAGGGGCATTGATGTGGAATATCGCGTCAGAACCGAGACATAATGTGGGAAATAATAAGAAATTTACACCGAAGATGGATGTGAAATTTCCATTTCCGATTGCAAGTGATAATGAGCAGTTGGAAGAGGATATTATGGAATTTCGGCAGGACGAGTATGATGATAGGCTGGACATATTCCATGAGAAAATGGGACTTGTGTTTAATGGGAATGCGAGTGAGAAGTTGGCTGAGATAATATTAAACATAACTTGAGATGTTTAATATTTTTGAACCAGATGTTTATGATATATGAGGACAAGGAAGACAATGAAATGGAACGACTCATAACAAATTATTTAAATGAGTTGGAATTCATTTGTACAGGGGTAAACATTAAAATATATGATATTGATGTTTTAGAAAGATTATAGGGTTGTGTAATGATAAGGGTTTATAATCAGTTTAATGATTACATTACGCATAGGAGAAAAGAGGCAAAGAGTAAAATTGTATATGCTGAATTTGAAATAGTTGTAGAAGAAATGAAAGCATTACAAAAAGAAAGTTTAAATAGAGTTGCTGAGTATAAGATGAATATATAATCTAAAATTTGTGAACATATGTAACTTGTCGGTGGTTTAACAAATGCAGTAAAATCAAGTGCTTTTGTTAAACTTGCACTAAAGGAAATCGCGAGAATTTATGAATAAGGTATATATTTTTGGGGCGGGTAATAATGCTTATGGGGTTGTTTCATATATAGGATGTGAGAATGTTATAGCAATAATAGACAACGAGAAAAAGAAGCAAGGCGATCGTTTATTAGGAATACCAATTATATCATTGAATGAATACGTTGCTAAAAATAATAATGAGCAAATTGTAATATCAGCAGCTATATATAATGAAATCATAATCCAATTGGAAGAAAGAAATATACATAATTATAGCGTAGCACCTATTCTTAGCAGGGGAATGGTATCGCCAGAGGAAATATATATAAAATGTGGATTGGAAAAAGATAGAGAGATAGTTATATTTGGTAGCAATATTGTGTCCGATAAGTTTATCGATTATATAACACAGAATCACAAAGATTTAAGATATGAAATGATATGTGATAGCATAAATGAAGTACATAACGACTTTAACTATAGAAGGAAAGTCATAGTCTTTAAGGAAAATATAGAACTGAGGGATAAAGAGTTTTTATCTAATTTTCAGGAAATATGCGATGTGTATGAAATTATAGGAGAAGAAAGAAAAGAAAAAATGTCTAAGTTGATTAGGTTCAAGGATAAACATAAAGATGAGAGATGCTTCATTGTATGCAATGGACCGAGCTTAAGAATTTCAGATTTGGAAAAATTGTATGATAATAATATATATACATTTGGATGTAATCTGATATTTAAAATGTATTCGGATACATATTGGCGACCAAATGCCTACGTTATAACTGAATTCGGATTATATAAAACATATTATGATGAAATACGCGATTTAAAAAAAGATAATAATGAGGTTTTTGTTAAAGGAATTTGCGAAATAGAACAGATGAAAGAATTAGATGGAATAAACTATTATTACGAGGATTGTAGGAGAAAATATTATGAAAATGAGGTTTTTTCTGACGATATAGTAAGAGGAGTGTATAGTGGATATACAGTTGCATATGATATGATTCAAATTGCTGTATATATGGGATTTTCAGAAATTTATTTAATAGGCGCTGATTTTAGTTATAATGGCGACGCTGCACAAAAAGGAAATCATGTATATGATTCGAAATTTCAAGATAAAAGAAAGATGGCGGGTCGATCATATATTGATTGTAGTATTAATGCTATGGAGGTGAGTAGGAAATATGCAGAAGCTCATGGGATTAAAATATATAATGCTACAAGAGGTGGAAAGTTAGAAGTGTTTGAAAGAAAAGAATTGGATGAGTTATTTAAGGGATATTTCAAAAGAGCCAATTAAATAAATAGTAACAGTTTTGATTGTCTGTGAGCTACCTGGTCATAACAGGTTTGCATTTATAAAGTATGTAACCTATTGATGGTTTGACAAAGACCGTAAAATTGAGTTGTTTGTTAAACTTGCACAAAAAAGAATAGTGAGTTAAAGAGTAATGAAATGTAAAATATGCGGAGGAAACAACATCAAGTCTATCTATAATGGAGTAATAAGAGATGGCGGACTTGGCAAGTATACTAAAGATTGTGTGGAAATTCTTCAATGCAGTGACTGTGATGTTATATGGCATAAGAATAAGATAGATGATGTGGAAGAATATTATGAAACTGAAGAGTACAGAAGAGATTTAGAAGGAAGTTCAGAAGAAGAAAAGTTCTATGAATTGCATGATAAAGAGACCTTAGATAAGTTAAATTACACAGGTACTACGATATTCAGAAATAAGATAGTAGCTGATGTGGGCTGTGGTTGTGGAGCGTTTTTAGATTATATCAGCGGAGTGGCGAAAGAAATTGTGGCAATAGAGCCATCACAGAAGTATAGAGATATAATGAATAAAAAGGGCTTTAGCACATTTGCTTATTCGAAAAACGCAAAAACTGTGTATAAAGATAAAATAGATGTATTAACCTCATTTGATGTAATAGAACATGTGGAATCGCCGGAAGAGTTCATACAAGATATATACGGATTGCTGAAAAAGGGAGGAGAAGCCATAATTGGAACACCAACAGATGCTCCGATTATGAGAAGCTTATTAGGTCAAGTTTATGAAAAAAAATTACTATTCAGTACATAGCATTTATGGATTTTGTCAGAGAAAAATCTACAACTTTTGGCTGAAAGAAATGGATTCTCAAGTATTAGTATAAAATATTTTCAAAGATATGGTATAGATAATATGTTGGGATGGTTAAAAACTAAGGAACCAAAATCGGAGATAAAGTATAATTTTATTACAGAATCATTAAATAATGTGTGGAAATCACAACTTGTAGATCAGGGCTTGGCCGATTATATAGTTATGTATTTGGAAAAGTAATAAGGAGAGCGTAATGGAGAAAATAGTATCGTTTATACCTATAAAATTGAACAATCAAAGATTGCCAGGAAAAAACATAATGGAACTGGAGGGACGACCATTGTGTGGCTATTTGTTTGATACGATAAATAAAGTTAGCACAATACAAGAAAAATATGTGTACTGTAGTGATGAAAAAATAAAGAAGTATATTCCTGATGGAATTAAGTTTCTGAAAAGAGATGCACACCTTGATGGTTTTCAGATAAGAGGCTTAGAAATTATTGAGAAGTTTGTGCAGGATGTCGATGCAGATATATACGTCTTGACGCATGTAACACAACCATTTACAAAGCCGGAGTCTATAAGGATAGCATTGGATAAAGTGATTAATGAAGGTTATGATTCAGCGTTTAGTTGTACTAAAATGCAAGATTACTGTTGGTATAAAGATAAGCCATTTAATTATAATATGAAAGATATAGTAATGACTCAGGAACTTGAGCCTATATATAAAGAAACTGGAGGTTTTTTTATCTTTAGAAAAGAGGTATTCACCAAGATGCACCAAAGAATAGGTGAAAATCCATATATGTGTGTTGTGGATGATTTTGAAGCGGTGGATATAGACGAACCAGAAGATTTCGAATTTGCTAAAGCAGTTGCATGGTATTATAAGAAAAAAGGAATATTATCATGAAGAATGTTCAAATACTTGATTGTACTTTAAGAGATGGTGGAAGAATAATAAATTGTGAGTTCAAGGACTCCACAATATATAATATAGCTAATGAACTTACAGATGCAGGAATTGATATTATTGAGTTGGGATTTTTGCGTAGCACAGAACTAGTTAATTATAGCGGAAACTCAACTTTTTTTAATGATGTTTCTCAAATAAATAAGTTTGTACCTCATAACAGTAGGTCTATGTATGTAGCATTTATTGATTATAATATGTATGATTTCAGCAATCTAGAGGAGTGTAGTAACACGTCAATAACAGGTATTAGAGTAGGATTTACAAAAAAACAGTATGCAGAGGATTTATGTGGAATAAAAAATGTATTTAGGATAGTGAAGGAAAAAGGCTATAAGCTGTTTATACAGACAGTTAATTCTTTAGCATATACCGATGAAGAAATGTTAAATTTGATAGATATGGTTAATGAAATCGAACCATATAGTTTTGGTATAGTTGATACATATGGTGCTATGTATTTGGAAGATATTATTCATTATTATAATCTTGTTGATTATAATCTGAATCCAAGTATCAGTATAGATATTCATTCACATAATAATTTTCAATTATCTTTTGCGTTTGCCCAGGAGATTATAAGATTGGCGGGGAATGAAAGAAATATAATTTTGGATTCGACCTTGAATGGAATGGGAAAATGTGCGGGAAACCTGAATACAGAGTTAATAGTGGATTATCTTACAAGAAAAAAGAATTATGATTATGAATTAGATATTATATTGGATATTATAGATAGGTATCTTGCACCTTTAAAAAAAGAATTATTTTGGGGATATTCAATACCAGCATTTATGGCGGGAGTTTATAAATCACATCCAAATAATATTATATATCTTACGGATAAATACAGGTTGGATAGCAAAGATATAAAATACATAATTTCGGCTATAGATGAGGAAAAAAGGCAACGATATGACTATGAAAATATACAGAAAATATATAGACAGTATAATGCAAATTTATATGACGACAAGAAAACTTTGAATAATTTAAGAAAGAAGTTTAAAGGACAAGATATCCTTATAATTGCCCCCGGTAGCAGTATTAATAAATATAGGGAAGAGATTAAAAATTACATAAGGACACAAAGCATGGTGGTTATTAGTGTGAATTTTATACCAATCAATATAAGATGCGATTATTATTTTTATGCAAATGCTGTCCACTGGGGAAGAGTATATAAACAAATAGAAAAGGATAAGTGTATATTAGCATCCAATATACATGAACATACAGATGGGGCTAATATAGTTGATTATTCTTCAATATTAGAAGAGAAAAGTCCGTTTGGAGATAATAGTACAATTATGTTGTTAAATCTTTTGAAAAAATTGGAAGTTAGACAGATTAGAATAGTTGGGTTTGATGGTTTGTCTGATAATGGAATAAATTATGTCAACTCAGACTTTGTTGATAATAATAAATTATCCACAAATGAAATTAATGAGGAGATAAGGAATTTGTATCACAATTTTAAAGAGAGAACCTGCGATAAAATGAATGTGAAAATAATTACACCTACATTGTATGAATGAGAAGGAATGGTGAGATTATGAAAATAAAAGCATTGATTATGGATGTGGATGGTACATTAACTGATGGTGGAATTTATTTGGATGTGAATGGAAATGAATTGAAAAGATTTAATGTGAAAGATGGATACGGAATAAAAAATATATTACGAGACAGAGATATTATACCGATAATTCTGACGGGACGAGAATCTGAGGTGGTAAAACGAAGATGTCAAGAATTAGGAGTAGAATATATAATTCAAGGTAGTAAAAATAAAGTAAGGGATATGAAAGAGATACTAACAAGATTAGACATTCCAATAGAGGCAGTGATGTACATAGGAGATGACCTTAATGATATGGAATGCATGAAATTGACGGGCTTATGTGCGTGTCCCAATGATGCAACAAGAGAAATAAAAAATATATGTAATTATATTGCAGAAAAAGATGGCGGTTATGGAGCTGTAAGAGAAATTATAGATTGGTTGGATACTAATTGGAGAGAATAAAATGAAGGTGTTGTCGGTAGCGTGGGCGATATACGATTCGAGGATAGAATCATTTTGTGGTAATTGCACAGGGGCAGGATTGGTAATAAAAAACTTATGTGAATATATTGGAAAAACGGAACAATCATATTTGTATGTAGGACAATATGATATTGAGGATATAAAATTAGGAAACATAAATATTGTTAGTAATATACTAGAAAATGATGCTGGAAGGTTTAATGCAAGGGTAGATAGAGTTATATGGAAATTTGAAAAGATACTAAAAGAATTAAAACCCGACATTGTAAATGTACATGGGATAGGGGAAATGGCTATTAGATGTATCTATATATGTAAAAGAAATAGAATTCCTTGTGTTTTTGTCGAGCACCTCTACATTGGATTGAACAAAACATTTCAAAAATATGACAGAGATGTAGAATGGGAAAAGGAATTATATAATATTTCGAATCTCAACATTGTGACCGTTAGTACAGGTATGAAGAAGAAAATCCTTAATGATTATAGTAGACTTAATCCTGAGAATTTAACGGTGGTAAGAAATGGTACAGATTTTTCGGCAAAATTAATGGAAAGTGATTTGAGAACAAAATATTCTGTACAAAATAAGAAGGTGTTGTTGTGTGTTGGAAATATAACAGAAAGAAAAAATCAATTACAGTTAATAGATTCATATAAGTTGCTCCCTGAGTATGTACGGGATGAGGTTGCAATATTTTTTTGCGGAATTGATAGGATTAATGGAAAATTAGAAGAGAGAATCAATAAGGAAAATTTGCAAAATGAGTTGATATATGTTGGTGCAGTTAGCAATGATGAAATGAAAAAATTTTATTCTATAGCAGATGGCTTAATTATGCCAAGTCTTGCGGAGGGGCTTAGTATTGCAGCGTTAGAGGCTATTGCTTATGGTCTTCCTGTAATTATGTCTGCTAAGTTAGAGTGCGCAGACGATTTAAGTGATGAAAATGTAAGCGTATTAGCCAAAACACAAGAAAGTAGTTCTATTGCGGAAGCGATAACCACATGGTTTAATAAAAAGTGGGATAGAAAATATATTATGAAATGCGCTTCAAATTTTACCATGGAGAATATGGCTGAGCAGTATATTGAGTTAAATAAAAAGATAATTGAGAATGAACGGTATGATTGTGAGCATCATATGTCCACTGTATAAAGGTGGTAAATATGTAAATAATATTGTGAAAAAGAGTATTCGTAACGTTTGTAAATTTGAGATGCCAATATTATGGTAAATGTATCAGAAAAAACATATCAGAAGGGGAAAGCAATGATTAAGAATACATTAGAGGTGTATCAGATGTTAGGGGATGAATGCTCTAAGGAAATATATGGGCAGAGAATACTATTATCATTAACTAAAGATGAAAAATATAAGGATGGTATAGTTTGTAATGGTTATGTGCTAAATTGGCTAAGAACTAGATTACAAGAAACTTCATCAAGGAATGTTTTGTTATATGGCGCAGGAAAGCGTGGAACATTAATAAGTAGGCTATGTCCAAATATGTTTATGGCTATTATAGACGAAGGATTGAATAAGCAGGGCAAGTTGATAAATGGTCTAAAAGTGCTGTCTATTTCTGAAGCAATAAAAGAATATTCAAATCCTGTTGTAGTCATTTCAAATAAATATGAGATTGGAGACATAAAGAATAGTCTTATAAATTGGGGGATTTCTGAAGAAGATATATTGGAGTTAGAACCAAAATTAACAGAATCTATTAGGGGACAATATTTTGATTTAGAGGAATTGAAGCCAGAGAGCAATGAAGTGTTTATTGACTGTGGAGCTTTTGATGGTGATACTTCCATTGCCTTTATGAAATGGAGCAATGAAAGGTTTAAGCATATATATTGTTTTGAACCAGATGTAAATAACTATACAATATGCAAAAATAATTTAGAAAAATATATTAATCGAGAAGATATAACAATTATTAATAAGGGAACATGGGATAGTCGAAAAGAGTTGAACTTTTCAGACACGGCGGATGTTGCTTCACATATATGTGATGAAGGACAACACAGGATAGAAGCAGTATCGCTGGATGAAGAAATTCTTGTGAAAAGAAATGAAAAAGTCACATTTATAAAAATGGATATAGAAGGCGCCGAATTAAAAACGCTAAAGGGAGCAAGGCGAATCATATCAGAGCAGCATCCCAAGTTGGCAATTTGTGTTTACCATAGACCGGAGGATATTTTTGAGATTCCTGAGTATATTAAAACACTAAATCCAAATTATAAATTTTATTTTAGACATTATACATTAGCAGAATGGGATACTGTATTATATGCTATTCCGTAGGTTGAGGAAATTATAGTGAAGAGTATAGGGGTCGTAGTACCAGTTTACAATACAAAGAAATATTTAGAACAATGTATAGAGAGCATTTTGAACCAAAATTGTGATGCTTTACAAGTGGTATTAGTCGATGATGGTTCTGATGATGGTAGTGAGAAAATATGTGACGATTTCGCAATTAAAGACTCACGGATTAAGGTGATACATCAAGTAAACAAGGGTAAGCTTGAAGCAAGATATATTGGAGCATATAGTCTTGAAACAGACTACATTACATTTGTCGATTCGGATGATTGGATTGCTGATGATACATATAGTATTTTTTCTGGATATATGGAACAGGGAATTGATATCATTTCGTATAAAATCATTCGCTATAAGAATGCCAATTACCAAGTAGAATCTGTCGAGAAAATAAAGCAGGGTATTTTTTGGAATGATAAATACAGAGATGTTGTTTGTTCCACTATGATTTGGGATGAGAAAATAAATTCCCCTGGGATAGATCCATCGTTGTGTAATAAATTATTTAAAAGAGAAATCATTATGCCACAATTGGATAAGGCAAGAAAAATTTGTATAGGTTATGGAGATGATTCTGCGGTAACATATCCAACCTTATATTCAGCCAATTCGTATGCTATTGTAAACGCATATAAGTATTATCACAGAGGGCGTGCAGATGGACAAGTTGCATACTATTTTTTAGATGATAATTATTATAATAAATTAATTCAATTATATGAGTACCTAAAAGAACGATTTAATGGTGATGCAAATTACGTGCGTCAATTGGATATGTTTTTTGCATATAGTGCGCAATTACGATTACGAAAATATGAAATTGTAAGTAGTAAAGCCATATATCTTGCGCCATTTAACAGGATACCAAAAGGAAGTCGAATTGTTTTGTATGGAGCAGGGAGTGTTGGTCAGTCTTATTACAAACAAATTACAGAACTGGATTATTGTCAAGTAGTAGCATGGATGGATAAGAATAAGACGTGTTGTGGTAGCAAAAAACTATCACGGTATATGAACTTTACTAGTGTCGATTATGACTATGTGGTAATAGCATTAAAATCAGAGAGTGCAGTCAAAAAAATTATACAGGAAATGTGTGATAACTATGGCGTTATTGCTGATAAAATAATATGGGAATTTCATGAACTATAAGGGTTTTGACAGGGTGCTGATTTAGGAGTATGTAGGTATAATTAACAAAAGGCAGAATATGTAATATGAAAAAAATTTGGATTTATGGAGCAGGGAAAAGGGGCTTAGAGGCTTACAAGAAATATGCTACATATAATAATCAACAAAATATGTTTGCGGGATTTGTGGATTCATACAGGTGTGGACAATTATGTGCAGGTATAAAAATCTCCGAATTAACAGAGGTTCCAAGGGAGGATATTATTGTAATATCTGTTGCAAGTTCAGATAAAATTGTACAAATATATGATTTATTAAGAGAACTTGAATACAATAATATATTTTTGTTTGATAACGAAAGGAATATGCAAAAAACAGCTTTTATAGATAATTGTTGTATAGACTGCAGTAATTGGGGAGTCGCTGTATTGTCCCAGGCGGAAATGCATGTTTCAGATTATTGCAATCTAAATTGCAGAGGCTGCACGCACTATTCACCTATTTTTTCTAGACAATTGCCGGATACAACCGAACGAATACACGACATAGAATTATTGGCATCAAATTTTACTCATATTGTGGATTTTTATTTACTTGGAGGCGAACCTTTTTTGAATCCTGATATTGAGGAATATATTATCCAGGCATATGAGTTGTTGCCAGATACTCGATTACATATTGTTACGAATGGATTGTTGTTGCCTCAAATATCCTCTAATGTATTTCATACAATCAATCAGTATAATGTGGAAATCAGTATCTCTGAATATAAACCTACACATCAGATTATTGATAAAGTGAAGGACACATTAGAAAAATACAATGTAAGGTATAAAATAAGACCATATGACAGTAAACAGATGTTCAACAAACCATTGGTTGAACAAAGCAACAAAACTTATGACAAACTATGTATTTCTGATGGGTGTGTTAATGTATGGAATGGCAAAATTGCCAGATGTCCTTCGCTTATGTACGTACAAGAACTGAATAAAAGATTTGGACTAGATCTTCCGTCAGATGGAATATATCAATTGGATGGGAAGATATCTGGAAGAGAGTTAAAGAGACTTATGCAAGAAGGTGTCCCCTTGTGTGAACATTGTGTAAAGAATCCAATAGAATGGACATGCTGTGGTACTCAAGCTAAAGTTACAGATTTCGTGGAGGTATAGTTTATGATGCAACCAGATGTTTCCATTATTGTGCCAATACATAATTCTGAAAAATATATTGAAGAATGTATAAATAGTGCTGTTTGTCAATCATATAAGAATATAGAGATTATATGTGTTGGAGGATCAGGTGAAGATAATTCTGAAACTATAGTAAAAAAATATCAGAAAGAAGATGATAGAGTAAGACTTATTCTCGACAAAAACGGAAGTTATGGGCATAAAATAAACGTAGGCATGCAAAATGCGAATGGAAGGTATGTGGGTATTTTGGAAAGTGATGATTCCTTGCCCTATAATGCGATACAGATATTATTGGAACCAACAATATATGAAGATTATGACTATGTGGATGGAGATTATTTTAAAATATTTGACATTAGGGGACAACGCTACCAATATAGAGCAGAAAAATATCGGGATATCTTATGTAAGGACAAAAAATTGGAAGGGAAGGAAGCTCTGAAATCAGGAGTGGAATCTGAAATAACAGCGAATTGGACGGCTCTCTATAGAAAAGAATTTTTGGAGAAATACGAAATTTGGCATCAGGAGAGTCCGGGAGCATCTTTTCAGGATGTTTCATTTCGTTTTCTTGTTATAGCAATGGCAAAAAAAACATATCATATTTCTCAAGGCGTTTATAATTATCGTATTGATAATGAACATTCTTCTGTGAAAAGTAAGTCGAAGGTATTTGCCATTTACGAGGAATATGAATATATAAAGAGATTTTTACAGAAAAAGAATTGCACGGATCAGGAAATATGGGATTATTATTATCTATGGAAGTACAGGGATTATTATTGGAATCTGACGCGCTTGGATGATAAAGAGAGAAATGATTTCTTGAAAACCTACGTTTCTGAGTTGGAAGATGATTTGAAAAAATGGAAGCAGTACAATACATATATAACAAAAGAGAGATGGAAATATTTGGTATTGCCATTAAGAGATAAGGAGATGCTTTTAAATGATATACGAAGTATACAATCATACTCTGTAGTCGAACATGTAAGACGAATTATTGATATGGCTGAGAATAAAGAGATTGTAATTGTTGGCTGTGGGGTATATGGTCGCCGTTTATTGGAGATATTTTCCAAAAGAGAAAAGGTTTATGCATGTGATAACGATTTCTTTAAGTGTGGAAAAAATTATCAAGGAATATGGATAGAATCTATGGACGAAGTGGTTGAAAAACATACAAAAGCGATCTATGTTATATCAAGTTCGAAGTATTTTGAAGAGTTAAAAAGTCAAGTGTTGAGTAGGGGAATTAGCCCAAAGCAAATTGTTGGTTTATAGTATTGGAAGAAAAATGACAGAACAAATGTTAACCAGCGGTCTTCTAAATTGGTATCCCTGGAGAGAAGGGGCCAGCGTACATTTTGTGGGAGATTGCTCGGAAGAATTCAAACAGGATATTATATCAAGGGGAGTTGTGGAGAAAACAACACCTCCCTTTGATTATGTTGTGGCAGTGCGTGCTTTGGAGCAATCGGAAAATCCGGAGGATACATTGCAGACATTAAAGAGTGACCTAAAGGTTGGTGGTCACCTTTTTTTGGCATGTGAAAATCGTTTGGGCTTACAGTATTTTGCGGGAGATTATGATCCATACACGAATCATGTCATGGATGGGATTGAGAATTACCCGGGACTGACAGAACAGAATCAAAAGGGAATGGAAGGCCGTTGTTACGCCAGATATGAAATAGAGAGGTTCTTGAAGAAAACTGGATTTGATGAATATCGGGGATACTCTATATTGCCGGGACTAATGATGCCTCAGCAGATTTACAGTTGGGATTATCTTCCGGAAGAGGATTTGGAGATTCGTTATACCGCCTTATATCATCATCCGACGTCTGTTTTTATGGATGTGGCAAAGGTGTATAATAGTTTGATTCAAAATGGAATGTTTCATCAGATGGCAAATGCCTACCTGATTGATTGCTGTATCGGTGACGAATTTTTTGAAGTAAAGCATGTGACCACGTCTATGGATCGAGGGAGAGATAACGCAGTAGCCACCGTTATATGTCAGAATGAGTTGGTGTACAAATTTGCGCTGTATCCGGAGGGATGTTCCCGCATAGACAAGCTTCTGGAAAATGCCAAGGAGTTGGAAAAGAGAAATATCCCTGTGATTCCTATGGCACCCAAGACTATGGGTAAGTGTGAGGGAAAGGAATTGACGGGATGTTCGATGCCTTATATCCAGGCGCCTACAGCTATGCAGTACCTCAGAACACTGGTATATCAGGACAGGGAAAAATTTATTGAAAAAACGAATGAGTTTTTGGACGAGATTTTGGCGTCCTCATCAGAAGTTCCGGGAACAGAAAAAGACGAATTAGCACCGATATATGAAAAGACATATATTGATTTGGTGCCATTGAATAGTTTTTATGTAAATGACACCTTTGTATTTTTTGACCAGGAATTTTGCGAAACCAAATATCCCATTGGCGTTGTGCTGGCCAGAACTTTGGATATTATTTATATGGGGGATAAGAGGATGAAAGAGATTGTGCCAATCTCATATTTTTCTACCTGCTATGGATTGGAACGGAAAATGCCTGTATATCGCGCAATGGGGGATAAGTATATAAAAGAACTACGTAATAGGGAGAGATTAATATCTTACAACAGTCGACATTTGGTGGATTATTCCTTGATAGATGTGAATCGGCAGAAAATAAATTATTCTGCAGCGGATTATCAAAGGATTTTCGTGGATTTGATGTGGGATGTTAGGAATAAGAAAATTTTTGTCTTTGGAAGCGGAGTTTGGGCAAAGAAATTTATTGCTGAATATGGGGAGGTGGTTCATATTGAAGCATTGTTGGATAACAACCGGGAAAAACAGGGACAGTTTGTTGATGGGGTGAAAGTGGAATCCCCCGATGTTTTGGTGGATATGAATCCGGATGATTATAAAGTTTTTCTTTGTATCAAACAGTTTAGCACAGTGCTTAGGCAGTTGCTGGATGCCGGAGTGAAAAACTATGGGATATATAATCCAAATATTGAACGACCTGCCGTAGCCAATCTAAATGATGATGTGCAAGAGATTGCTCGGAAAGAGGAGGCTGCTGATATAAAACCGAAGAAATATCATCTTGGTTATATTGCTGGTGTTTTTGATTTGTTCCATATTGGGCATCTTAATCTACTCCGGCGGGCAAAGGAACAATGCGATATCTTACTTGTAGGGGTTGTCTCCGATGAACAGGCGAGGTCAGGGAAGGCGCATGCACCGTATGTGGGGCAGCAGGAACGAAAGGAAATTGTTCAGGCGTGTAAGTATGTAGACAAAACTTTTATTTTGCCGGTTGCAGCGGCAGGAACTAGAGATGTATACCGGAAATATCATTTTGATGTTCAATTTTCAGGTAGCGATTATGAGCATGACGCTAGTTGGCTTACCGAGCAGGCTTGGCTTCGTTCCCAGGGTTCCGATATTGTTTTCTTTCCTTACACCGAAACGACAAGTTCTACTAAATTGAAAGAGGTTATAGAAGCAAGGAGTTGATATTGTGTCGCATTGGTTGCTAGGATTAACGAAAAAATAAAGCATATCCTTATGTTAGCCGGGATCGAATAAACTACGGAAACTGTAGAAAAGTGTCACGAATGAAAATGGTTCTTGTAAAAATGCTTTGAAGGATGCTATAATCCAGTCAAAGCATTTTTTCTATGTATGCGAGAATTGTGTACGGTTGTGAATACAGAGTACAAGAAGTATGAGTTATGGGTCAAGGATCATGATCAGATGCAGACGAATATGGATGCATTAAATTCGGTTGTTTCTCAACATACAGAGCAAATTTTTGAACTTCAACAAGTTTGTGGGTTATAGATGAGTATCATTTATGAATTCTTGCCTTATACAATGTTCCCAGAGGAAACATGTATGGAAAGGAGAAGGGGTTATGACAAATGAAGAATTGCTAGTTTTTGCCCCTTTTTTCCACCTTGTCAACTTCCGCATTAGAGTGGTATACTCCTATCAAAGCATTGTTTATGCGAACTGAAAGTGAGGATGACATGGATTACACAATTAACACAGCCCAAGAGAAGGTACTGATAGAAAAAGCCTCTCAGCAATTGAATGATCGTTTGATTGACGAACTTGTAGCAATCCGAAAAGAGATGGATTTGACACAGCAGGACATTTCTGACAAAACAGGAATCAATCGAGCTAATGTGGCACGCATTGAAAACAAGAAGCATATCACTTCCATGGAAGTACTTGTCAAATATGCAAACTGTCTCGACAAGGATATACGAGTTAGTTTGGTGGATCGTCAATAAAAAACGGCGGATTTGGGATAACCTGAATTCGTCGTTTTTTCTATTACACAAGTATAATTCCCAGCAAAAAGCATAACTGTGCCACGAGATTCGTGCATTGCTCGATCCAGTTGCTTTTGACATCGGTTTTATCGAGTTTGGCACCGAAAATAAACATGAGAATCATGCCGCAGATGCCGATGATAAAGAAAAGCACAGATGGCATAGCGGTAAGTGAGACAAAAAGAGCATGCCATGTGATATTCTTTCGCTCGGCCACTTTGCGGAGTTGCTCATATAAGGATCTTTTTTTCTTTCATTATGCATATTGAAAACCACATCATTTTATTCGTTTATACCTTAGCACATTTGTGGTACAATAGGAACACTTATTATGAAGGAAAGATGGGAGACATCATGGATACATTGGCAAAAGATTTTTTTGTAGAAGACTTTATTGGAGATCGTGAAGATGTGTTGCGAAGCATCGAACTGCTGCAAATGGAATTAGACAATTTCGTAAATCAGCATACCGATGAGGATTTGCAGGAGGCAGCACCGGAAGTGCAAAATGAAGTTGGCTATCTGCTCTATACACTTGGAAAAAGTTTCTATATGATAGAGGATTATGCGACGGCTGCACAGTATTTTGAGACGGGCTTAGCATTCAACTTAAATACAGAGGACGAATTTGTTATTGAGATGGTGAAGGGCTACGGCTTATCTTTACTTAACAGTGGTCAGGGGAAGGAAGGCATCGTTCTCGAGGCTGTATATGACGATTTTAGTAAATATGCCGATTTTTGCATGATTATGGGATTGGTTTATTTTGAACAGAACCAATTTGAACAGGCCGTGATCGAGTTTGCAAAGGCCACAAATGAGCGCCCGGATGCGATTGAAGGAAGCAACAGCTATCTTTCTTGTTACTATGCTGGGCAGTGTCGTGAAAAGCAGCACCGTATGGATGAAGCAAAAGAATTTTACAGAAAAGCGGGTCATTATGAGCCGGCGAAGGAGCGATTGGAGCGTATTGGATGATTAGGGTTTGATTTTTGTTTAAAACATGAAAAAGAACGTAAAAAAATCGCCCGACGTGGGTATGAACGTGTAAAAACAGATCATACCTACATCGAGCGAATGAGGAAGATGTGTAACATTCTGAAAGAAGAGAATGTTTTATAAAGCCTGGTCAATGAGCATTCCGGCATAAGCACTTGGGGCATATGGTGCCACAAAGGTTTTGCCGGGATTTTTATATTCCACAATTACCTTGTTAATGTAGCGCATCGGATCAATAGAGATGCGGTTGACTTCACCGGACAACGCACTCTTAAACTGATTCAACGTGTTAAAATGCTCGGAAGCATCATTTCCTGAGATGGCAGCAGAGAACTGCTCTTGATTCAGCTGTAAATGTCTGCTTTCATTAGAGGAAATGCCAACAGCAGCAAGTGCATCAGAAAAATGATTACTGATGGCAGAAACCTCGTTTAACAGGCGGTGGCTGCCATGTAATGTGGCATATTTGCTTCCTACATCATATAACTTATTGTATGCGCTCAGTAAATTGTCAATGCCTTCGGTGATGGCAGCAGTGCTTGCCTGAAAGCCGATATGGACTGGCTTACCTACATCAGCGGAAGTCTTATGCATTGTTACTTCAAAAGAGCGGTTGATGGTAAAGGTATTTGATAAAGATGAGTGCTCCTGTCCGTTCAAACGGAAAACAGAGTTGGTTGCAGGCGTCGTAATATGTGAAATACCAAGGGTATTGATTTCGTTCCAGGAACTTCCGGACTGAATGGAGAAAATGGATGTTTCATCTGCAGAAAGTCCGGTTTGTTTGGATTGGATGCTAAGGGCACTCTCGCCTCGGCGATTTAGCTTTACTTCTGCAATCAGACCGATGTCGGACTGGTTGATCAAACGGGCGATTTTGCTCTGGACGTCAAAGTTGTTATCACCAGGATTGACATTGAACTGGAATTCATAGGAATTCGTTGGCATGTCCAAATCAAAGGAATAAGTTCCCTCTTCAAAGCTATAATCATTGCGGCGCAGATAATGACCTTCGTTGGTCTGTGGTCCGGCCAGAGAAATGACTTCCATATCGAAGCCGTTTTGTTCCTGGTCAGCATCGTTGCCTACAAAATGTACAGAAATGGTATCTTCATCAGAGGATACTGCCACTTTTTTCTTGAGCATAGATGCAATATCATCCCCGTCATCATTGAGCGCAGAAATGGCGCTTTGCAGCTGGTGTGCATTGGCCTTGATATCAATGGCAAATTCTTTGACATCCCCCGTCTGCGTAATCTTATATAGAGGGGATTCCTTGTTTGTCTTTATGATGTTGTTGTAAAGAGAGCGTAATTCACTCTTCTTATGGGAATCATAACGAGAACCTGTGGCCTTGCCATAGGTAGACAATAGATAATTGTAAGCGGCATCAATGCGTGCCATAAGACATCCCCTCCTTTCTTCCTTGAAATACGCTACAAAACAATAAGAGAAACAATCCATGTTTCTATGGCGTTCTGTAGGCAGGGTATAAAAATCCATTTATTCACTTATATTATAGTACGGAAATGCCGGCTTGTCATCCACAAAATATGGAAACTTCTTATTTATAATGCGGATATAAAGTGTTATGATCACATTACGAAGCCAAAGGAGTGATGGCGCGGATTTTTACGGAAAAAGCTTTCTGTGAAAAAACGCTTATGAAAAACAAAAAATATATTGACGGAAAAGCAAGGGCTATGGTATAGTTGTTAAGCGACGGAAGTAGGTCTTTTTTTTATGCCTAAATTTCTGGCATAGAAAAACACAAGAAAAATTTAAGTGGAGGTGGAAGTTGTGCGCACGAAAATAACATTGGCATGCACAGAATGTCAGCAGCGTAACTACAATACGACAAAAGACAAGAAAACTCATCCAGATCGTATGGAAACGAGCAAGTACTGCAAGTTCTGTAAGAAACACACTTTACACAAAGAAACCAAGTAATTGGGGTAAAGGAGAGTTGATATGGCAGACACAGAAAAGAAAAGCATGTCCCAGCGCTTTGCAGGTCTGAAGACAGAGTTCTCAAAGATCATCTGGCCGGACGGCTCATCGGTTGGGAAGCAGACGGTAGCAGTTGTTGCTACGTCAGTTGTAGTTGCATTTATCATCGTAATCCTGGATTACGTGATTCAGTATGGCGTTGATTTTCTAGTGAAATTATAATGGAGGCAGAAGTATTATGGCAGAGGCACACTGGTATGTAGTCCATACCTACTCAGGTTATGAGAATAAAGTCAAAGCGAATATTGACAAGACCATCGAGAATCGTCATTTGGAAGATCAGATTATTGAGGTTCGTGTTCCTATGCAGGATGTCACAGAATTGAAAGATGGTGTTAGAAAAACATCTTCCAAGAAGATGTTCCCGGGATATGTTCTGATCAATATGGTCATGAACGATGACACATGGTATGTGGTCAGAAATACCAGAGGCGTGACAGGGTTCGTTGGACCAGGAAGCAAGCCTGTACCACTTACAGATGCTGAAATGAGACCACTGGGGATCAAGACAGACAATGTGGTCGTTGACTTTGATGAAGGTGATACCGTTGCTGTTATCGGCGGCGTTTGGAAAGATACCGTTGGTGTTATTCAGACAATGAATCACAACAAGCAGAGCGTGACGATCAATGTAGAACTGTTCGGTCGTGAAACACCGGTCGAGATCAGTTTTGCGGATGTTAAGAAAATGAATTAAGGAGGAACAATCCAATGGCAAAGAAAATCGAAGGATATATTAAGTTGCAGATTCCTGCTGGTAAAGCTACACCTGCACCACCAGTTGGTCCTGCACTTGGACAGCATGGTGTAAACATTGTAGAGTTTACAAAGCAGTTTAACGCAAAGACAGCTGATATGGGAGATACTGTTATCCCTGTTGTTATCACTGTTTATGCAGACAGAAGTTTTAGTTTCATCACTAAGACACCGCCAGCAGCAGTTATGATCAAGAAGGCTGCTAAGATCCAGTCCGGATCAGGCGAACCGAACAAGAAAAAGGTTGCTAAGATCACAAAGGCTCAGGTAAAGGAAATTGCTGAGACAAAACTTCCTGACCTGAACGCAGCAACAGTTGAGGCTGCTATGAGCATGATCGAAGGAACAGCGCGCAGTATGGGCGTTGAGGTGACCGAATAGGCCGAAAGCAACTTAATGAGAGCGGGCGTAAGCACAGCTCGAATTTAGTGCGAGGTCGTTCTTTGAGATTAACGAGAGCGAGCGTAAGCGATGCTCGAGTTTAGCGAAAAGAACTTCCTTATTTGCGCGATTTAAAACAAGTTGAAACAGTGGGAGGGACCTCTCCCGATACTACCACAGGAGGTAAATAGAATGAAAAGAGGAAAGAAATACGTTGAGGCTGCAAAGTCATACGACAAGTCAGCTCAATTTGAAACAGCAGAAGCAATCGCTCAGGTAAAGAAGAATGCTACTGCTAAGTTTGATGAGACAATCGAGGCTCATATCAGAACCGGTTGTGACGGACGTCATGCAGAACAGCAGATCCGTGGTGCTGTAGTTTTACCACATGGTACAGGTAAGGCTGTCAAGGTTTTAGTATTCGCTAAGGGTGCTAAGGCTGATGAGGCTACTGCAGCAGGCGCAGATTTCGTTGGAGCAGATGAACTGATCCCAAGAATCCAGAACGATGGATGGTTGGACTTTGATGTAGTTGTTGCTACACCTGACATGATGGGTGTTGTAGGTCGTTTGGGACGTGTACTTGGACCTAAGGGCTTAATGCCAAACCCAAAGGCAGGAACAGTTACTATGGATGTAACCAAGGCTGTCAACGATATCAAGGCTGGTAAGATTGAGTACAGATTGGATAAGACCAATATTATCCATGTGCCAATTGGAAAAGCTTCCTTTACAGAGGAACAATTAGCGGACAACTTCCAGACCCTTATGGATGCCATTAACAAGGCTAAGCCAAGCAGTCTTAAGGGCCAGTACATTAAGAGCATTTCTTTGGCTCCTACAATGGGACCTGGCGTTAAGGTAAATGTTGCAAAAGTTGCACAGTAGTTATTGACATTCGTATAATACAATGATATAATGCGAAAGCATGTTGCCGAAGACAGTAGGTGCCGCAAGGCATAACGTATACGACCTACCGAGGACAGTCGATCGTTTTTAAACGATGTGATTATGATTTTTTGAGCCTCTTTGTCTAGCGCAGAGAGGCTTTTGTTTTGCCTGTTGGCAGGACATCAGATAAAATCTCCAAAGTCTAAGCAAGATGAAATAAAATAAGGAGGTACACGAAACGTGGCAAAAGTTGAATTAAAGCAGCCGGTCATTGACGAGATCTCAGCAAACATCAAAGACGCACAGTCTGTAGTTGTTGTTGATTATCGTGGATTGACGGTAGCAGAAGACACACAGTTACGTAAGGAATTAAGAGAAGCAGGCGTTACTTACAAGGTATACAAGAACACAATGATGAACTTTGCTTTCAAGGGAACTGACTATGAAAGCCTGGCTCCAGTGTTAGAAGGACCTAGCGCTATTGCTATTTCTACAGAAGATGCGACAGCTCCTGCACGTATCCTTGCTAAGTTTGCAAAGACAGCACCTGCACTTGAAATCAAGGCTGGTGTCGTAGAAGGTACATTCTATGATGCAAACGGAATGCAGGCAGTAGCAGCAGTTCCGTCAAGAGACGAATTGTTGTCCAAGTTACTTGGAAGTTTGCAGTCACCTATCACAAATCTGGCTAGAGTTCTTAACCAGATCGCTGAGCAGGGCGGCGAAGCACCGGCAACAGAAGAGTAATCACTTCATTAAAAAGAAATTATTAAATCAAATTTAAAACGGAGGAAATTATCATGGCAAAGATGACAACAGAAGAATTTATCGAAGCTATCAAAGAGTTAAGCGTATTAGAGTTAAATGACTTAGTAAAGGCTTGTGAAGAAGAATTTGGCGTATCTGCAGCAGCAGGCGTTGTAGTAGCAGCAGCAGGCGGAGACGCAGTAGCAGCTGAAGAGAAGGACGAGTTCGATGTAGAACTTACAGAAGTAGGTTCTAACAAGGTTAAGGTTATCAAGGTTGTTCGTGAAGCAACTGGTCTTGGCTTGAAGGAAGCTAAGGAATTAGTTGATGGCGCTCCTAAGATCGTTAAGGAAGCAGCTGACAAGGCTACAGCAGAAGACATCAAGACTAAGTTAGAAGCAGAAGGCGCTAAGGTTACATTAAAGTAATTCCCGCCTGATGGCATAATTAGTATTGCAAGCAGAGACACCAGGGTTATTCGTGATCCTGGTGTCTTTTTGTGTGATGGGATTTTTCCGTGGAATTCCCTATTACACAAAAGGCCCTAACGTGCCAAAAATCCGCACAATGCAAAAAAATGGCAATTTGTCAAGTGAAAAGTGAAAAAAGTTCTTGCATCCTGAGAGAAATTGTTGTATAGTATAGGATGCTTTATTGTGGTGCAATGGGAATTTTATGCCCATTTTTCAATAGACTTAAAATATAAACGAGAGGTGAAACGTCAATGGAGAAAAACAGAATACGTCCAGTCAAGTCTGGAAAAAGCATGCGTATGAGTTACTCGAGACAAAAAGAGGTATTGGAGATGCCTAACCTGATTGAGATCCAAAGGGATTCTTATCAGTGGTTCCTCGATGAGGGATTAAAAGAAGTCTTCGATGATATCTCTCCGATCGCTGATTACAGCGGTCAGTTAAGCTTGGAGTTTGTTGATTTTACATTATGCAAAGATGATGTGAAATATACAATTCCACAGTGTAAGGAAAGAGACGCGACATATGCTGCTCCTTTGAAAGTAAAGGTTCGTCTTTACAACAAAGAGACCGACGAGATCAACGAGCACGAGATCTTTATGGGAGATCTGCCTTTGATGACAGAGACAGGTACCTTTGTGATCAATGGTGCAGAGCGTGTCATCGTCAGCCAGTTAGTTCGTTCCCCGGGAATCTATTATGCAATCGGACACGACAAGGTAGGTAAAGAATTGTATTCTTGTACCGTGATCCCGAATCGTGGTGCTTGGCTCGAGTATGAGACAGACTCTAATGACGTTTTCTATGTTCGTGTTGATAGAACCAGAAAAGTGCCGATCTCTGTATTGATCCGTGCACTTGGTGTTGGTACCAACCAGCAGATCATCGATCTGTTCGGTGAGGAGCCAAAACTCCTTGCATCTTTTGGCAAGGATCCATCTATTACGGAAAAAGAACCAAACGGTTCTTACGAAGGCGGTCTTTTGGAATTATACCGCAAGATCCGTCCGGGCGAACCGCTTACCGTGGAAAGTGCAGAAAGCCTGATTTCTGCTATGTTCTTTGACCCAAGACGTTATGACCTTGCAAAGGTAGGACGTTACAAGTTCAACAAGAAATTAGCACTCCGCAACCGTATCAACGGACAGATTCTCGCAGAGGACGTAGTGGACGAGACTACAGGCGAGATTCTTGCAGAGGCAGGTAAGGTCGTAAACCGTGAACTGGCAGATGCTATCCAGAATGCAGCCGTACCATATGTATGGGTACAGGCTGAGGAGAGAAATGTCAAAGTTCTTTCCAATATGATGGTAGATATCAGCAATTATGTTGACTTCGATACCAAGGCATTGGGCGTAAACGAACTCGTTTACTATCCGGTTTTGGCACAGATCTTAGAAGAGAATGAGACAGCAGAAGACCTTGCTGATGCAATCAAGAAGAATATCCATGACCTGATCCCGAAGCATATTACAAGAGAGGATATCTTCGCATCCATCAACTACAATATGCACTTAGAGTATGGCGTTGGTCATGATGACGATATCGACCATTTGGGCAACCGTCGTATCCGCGCGGTCGGCGAATTGTTACAGAACCAGTATCGTATCGGTCTTTCCCGTCTGGAAAGAGTGGTACGTGAACGTATGACAACACAGGATCTGGAAGGCATTTCACCACAGAGCCTGATCAACATCAAGCCGGTAACGGCAGCAGTGAAGGAGTTCTTCGGATCTTCCCAGTTGTCACAGTTCATGGATCAGAACAACCCACTTGGCGAGTTGACCCACAAGAGACGTTTATCCGCATTGGGACCTGGTGGTCTGTCAAGAGATCGTGCCGGATTCGAGGTTCGAGACGTACACTATTCTCACTACGGTAGAATGTGCCCTATCGAGACCCCTGAAGGACCAAACATCGGTTTGATCAACTCTCTGGCTAGTTATGCACGTATCAACGAGTATGGTTTCATCGAGGCACCATATCGTAAGATCGACAAGAGCGACCCACAGAATCCGCGTGTTACGGATGAAGTTGTATATATGACAGCAGACGAAGAAGACAATTACCATGTAGCACAGGCGAACGAGAAACTGGATGAGGAAGGACATTTTGTACGTAATTCCGTTTCCGGTCGTTTCCGCGAGGAGACCCAGGAGTACGATAAGCTCATGTTTGATTACATGGACGTATCTCCTAAGATGGTATTCTCTGTCGCTACAGCATTGATCCCGTTCCTGCAGAACGATGATGCTAACCGTGCGCTGATGGGATCCAACATGCAGCGTCAGGCAGTGCCACTTCTTACTACAGAAGCACCTGTTGTCGGAACCGGTATGGAGCCAAAGGCAGCAGTCGATTCCGGTGTCTGCGTTGTTGCAAAGCACGCAGGTGTGGTAGAGCGTTCTGAGTCCAATCGCATCATCATCCGCACAGAAGATGGCGACAAGGATGAGTATATCCTGACAAAGTTCTCTCGAAGCAACCAGTCAAACTGCTACAACCAGCGTCCGATCGTATTCAAGGGCGATCATGTCGAAGAAGGCGAGGTTATCGCAGATGGACCTTCTACATCCAAGGGCGAACTTGCACTTGGTAAGAACCCTCTGATTGGTTTCATGACTTGGGAAGGTTACAACTACGAGGATGCGGTTCTTCTTTCAGAGAGATTGGTACAGGATGATGTTTACACATCTATCCATATGGAAGAATACGAAGTAGAAGCCAGAGATACCAAACTTGGACCGGAAGAGATCACAAGAGACGTTCCGGGTGTCGGTGATGACGCACTCAAGGATCTGGATGAAAATGGTATCATCCGTATCGGTGCAGAAGTCCGTGCCGGAGATATCCTGGTCGGAAAGGTTACTCCAAAGGGAGAGACAGAACTGACCGCAGAGGAAAGATTGCTCCGTGCCATCTTTGGTGAAAAAGCAAGAGAAGTCCGTGATACATCCCTTAAGGTGCCACACGGCGAATACGGTATTATCGTAGATGCCAAGGTATTTACCCGTGAAAACGGTGATGAACTGTCACCGGGCGTAAACAAGGCAGTCCGCATCTATATCGCACAGAAGAGAAAGATCTCTGTCGGTGATAAGATGGCTGGTCGTCATGGTAACAAGGGTGTCGTTTCCCGCGTGCTTCCTGTAGAAGATATGCCATTCTTGCCAAACGGTCGTCCGCTTGACATCGTGCTGAACCCACTGGGTGTACCTTCTCGTATGAATATCGGTCAGGTCCTGGAGATCCATCTTAGCCTTGCAGCAAAGGCACTGGGCTTCAATATCGAGACACCGGTATTTGATGGCGCAAAGGAAATCGATATTCAGGATACTTTGGAACTTTCCAACGACTATGTAAACATGGAGTGGGATGAGTTCGAAGCAAAATATAAAGATCAGTTGCGTGATGATGTCATGCAGTATTTATCTGATAACAGAGAACACAGAGAACTGTGGAAGGGCGTTAAGTTAGGACGCGACGGAAAGGTACAGTTGCGTGATGGACGTACAGGCGAGGAATTTGATTCACCGGTAACCATCGGACACATGCATTACCTGAAGTTGCACCACTTGGTAGACGATAAGATCCATGCTCGTTCTACCGGTCCTTACTCACTGGTTACACAGCAGCCACTTGGTGGTAAGGCACAGTTCGGTGGACAGCGTTTCGGAGAAATGGAAGTTTGGGCACTCGAGGCTTATGGTGCTTCTTACACATTGCAGGAGATCCTGACAATGAAGTCCGATGACGTTGTAGGACGTGTTAAGACATATGAAGCCATTATCAAGGGCGAGAATATCCCTGAACCGGGTATTCCAGAGTCATTCAAGGTACTCCTCAAGGAATTACAGGCTCTGGGTCTGGATGTCAAAGTCTTAGACGAAGACAGAAACGAAGTACAGTTGATGGAGACCAGCGAATATGGCAATACAGACATCAATGCTATCATTGCCGGAGATAAGAACTTCGCATTTGAAAGCAGCGAATCTTTTGCAAAGAGTGGATTTACCAAGCAGGAATTCGATGCAGACAGCGAAGAGTTAGTCAACATTGAGGATGAGGAAGAAGAGCCGGATATGGATGCTTTTTCTGATGATTTCGATGGAGACGATCTTGGCGACGAATAGTAAGAAGGGAGATTAGCAATGCCAGAAGCAATGAATAAAGAAGCAACAAATCAGCCAATAGAATTTGATGCAATTCAGATTGGCTTGGCATCACCGGAAAAGATCAGAGAGTGGTCCAGAGGCGAAGTAAAGAAGCCTGAGACGATCAACTACAGAACTTTGAAGCCGGAAAAGGACGGATTATTCTGTGAAAAGATCTTCGGACCGAGCAAGGACTGGGAATGCCATTGTGGTAAATACAAGAAGATTCGCTATAAGGGCGTGGTCTGCGACCGTTGTGGTGTTGAGATCACAAAGGCAAGTGTTCGTAGAGAGCGTATGGGACATATCGAACTGGCAGCTCCTGTATCTCATATCTGGTACTTCAAGGGTATCCCATCCCGTATGGGACTGATCCTTGATCTGTCACCAAGAACACTGGAAAAGGTATTGTATTTTGCATCTTATATCGTACTTGATGCAGGAGACACACCTCTTATGTATAAACAGGTATTGTCAGAGCAGGAATATCAGGATGCCAGAGAACAGTACGGCTCAACCTTCAAGGTGGGCATGGGTGCTGAGGCGATCCAGAAATTGCTCCGCGATATCGATCTGGAAAAAGATGCGGCTGAACTGAAAGCAGAACTCAAGACTGCTACCGGTCAGAAGCGCGCCAGAGTCATCAAGAGACTGGAAGTGGTAGAAGCATTCCGCGAGTCAGGCAACAAGCCGGAGTGGATGATCCTTACCGTTATCCCGGTTATCCCACCGGATCTTCGTCCGATGGTACAGTTGGATGGTGGACGTTTCGCGACATCCGATCTGAACGACTTGTATCGTCGTATCATTAACCGTAACAACCGTTTGAGAAGACTGCTTGAACTGGGCGCGCCAGACATCATCGTTCGTAATGAAAAGCGTATGTTACAGGAAGCGGTTGACGGACTGATCGACAATGGTCGTAGAGGCCGTCCGGTTACAGGCCCTGGAAACAGAGCCCTCAAGTCTTTGTCAGATATGTTAAAGGGTAAATCAGGACGTTTCCGTCAGAACCTGCTCGGAAAGCGTGTTGACTATTCTGGACGTTCCGTTATCGTCGTAGGACCGGAACTTAAGATTTATCAGTGTGGTCTTCCGAAAGAGATGGCGATCGAACTTTTCAAGCCTTTCGTTATGAAAGAGTTGGTTGCTAACGGAACTGCACACAACATCAAGAATGCAAAGAAGATGGTCGAGAAGTTACAGCCAGAGGTCTGGGATGTACTCGAGGAAGTGATCAAAGAGCACCCGGTTATGTTAAACCGTGCTCCTACACTGCATAGACTTGGTATTCAGGCGTTTGAGCCAATCCTTGTAGAAGGCAAGGCAATCAAGTTACATCCACTGGTATGTACTGCATTTAACGCCGATTTCGATGGTGACCAGATGGCTGTCCATCTTCCACTTACTGCAGAGGCACAGGCAGAATGTCGTTTCATGCTCCTGTCTCCGAACAACCTGCTGAAACCATCTGATGGTGGTCCGGTAGCCGTTCCTTCACAGGATATGGTACTTGGTATCTACTATCTGACCATGGATCGTCTGGCAGATCATTCCAAGGAAGAGGGCATTACGACTGTTTCTGATAAGGTATATACTGACGCAGAGGACATCAAGGCAGACATTAATGCAGATGTCATCGACATTGATGATATGATCCATTTTGAGGATGTGACAGATGGTAACCGTCATGTCATCTGTAGAGCAAGAGACATACTTGGACATTATTACCCAAGTATGAACCAGGCACTGTTGGCATATGAAAATAAAGAGATCACATTGCATCAGGTCATTTACGTTCATAAGAGCGTGACACTTGCAGACGGAAGCGTTGTAGAAGGCAATGTAAAGACAACCTTGGGGCGTTTGATCTTTAATGAGATCATTCCACAGGATCTGGGATTTGTTGACCGCAGCAAGCCGGAAAATGCACTCCGTTATGAGATTGAGTTCCATGTTGGTAAGAAGGGATTAAAGCAGATCCTGGAAAAGGTTATCAATACACATGGAGCAACCAAGACGGCAGAAGTATTGGATGATATCAAGGCTATGGGTTACAAGTACTCTACAAGAGCAGCCATGACCGTATCTATTTCCGATATGACCGTGCCGCCACAGAAGCCACAGATGATCGCTGATACAGAAAAGACAGTTGACCGTATCACGATGAAATATAAGAGAGGTCTTTTGACAGAAGAAGAACGTTACAGAGACGTTGTTGAGACATGGAAAAGGACTGATGATGAGTTGACAGAAGCCCTGCTTTCCGGATTGGATAAGTACAACAACATCTTTATGATGGCTGATTCCGGAGCCCGTGGTTCTGACAAGCAGATCAAACAGCTTGCCGGTATGCGTGGTTTGATGGCTGATACAACCGGTCGTACGATCGAACTTCCTATCAAGTCAAACTTCCGTGAAGGTCTGGACGTATTGGAGTACTTCATGTCAGCGCATGGTGCTAGAAAGGGTATGTCCGATACAGCCCTTCGTACCGCCGATTCCGGATACCTGACCAGACGTATGGTTGATGTATCACAGGAACTTATCGTTCGTGAATCTGATTGTAATGCCGGAAAAGATCGTGAGATCCCTGGTACTTACATCACAGCATTCATGGATGGTCGTGAAGAGATCGAGAGCCTGGAAGAACGTATCACAGGCAGATTTTCGTGCGAGACGATCTGCGATGCTGATGGCAATGTGATCGTTAAGGCAAACCACATGATCACACCAAAGCGTGCACATGCGATCGTTACAGTTGGTGTGGATGAGAACGGAAAAGAGATCACACGCGTGAAGATCCGTAACATCCTTACCTGCCGTTCACATGTCGGCGTTTGTGCTAAGTGTTACGGTGCCAACATGGCAACCGGTCAGGCAGTACAGGTCGGTGAAGCAATCGGTATCATCGCAGCACAGTCTATCGGTGAACCTGGTACACAGCTTACCATGAGAACCTTCCATAGTGGTGGTGTTGCCGGAAACGATATCACACAGGGTCTTCCTCGTGTCGAAGAATTGTTTGAGGCAAGAAAGCCAAAGGGACTTGCAATCATCACAGAATTTGCCGGTACAGCAGAGATCAAAGATACGAAGAAGAAGCGTGAAGTTATCGTTACCAATAAGGAGACCGGAGAAAGCAAGGCTTATCTGATCCCTTATGGTTCACGTATCAAGATCGTAGACGGACAGGAACTGGAAGCCGGTGACGAACTGACAGAAGGTTCTATCAACCCACATGATCTCTTAAAGATCAAGGGCGTGCGTGCCGTTCAGGATTACATGCTTCAGGAAGTACAGCGTGTATATCGCTTACAGGGTGTTGAAATCAGTGATAAGCATATCGAAGTTATCGTGCGTCAGATGTTAAAGAAGGTACGCATCGAGAACAACGGTGATTCTGAGTTCTTACCGGGAACACTTGTTGATGTTCTTGACTTTGAAGAAATGAATGAGAAACTTGCAGAAGAAGGCAAGGAAGTGGCAGAAGGAAAGCAGGTACTGCTCGGTATCACAAAGGCTTCCCTTGCAACCAACTCCTTCTTGTCAGCAGCATCCTTCCAGGAGACAACAAAGGTTCTGACAGAAGCAGCCATCAAGGGCAAGATCGACCCATTGATCGGTCTGAAGGAAAATGTCATCCTTGGTAAGTTGATCCCAGCCGGAACAGGTATGAAACGTTATGGCAACATCAAGTTGAATACCGATTACAATCAGGAGATCGAAGAACAGACAGAAGACTTCGGAGATCTTTATGATGATACGCCGGTCGAAGAAGCCGAGGCAGAAACAGAAGCAGAAGATACTGTTTCTATCGACTAAGGATAATAAATCATAATACAAGGCACCACGGAAAACAGATCATGCTTTCCGTGGTGCTTTTTGCTTGAGAAATCTCTTGACAGATGACGAGAATGTTTATATAATATTTTAGCGTGCATAAAACTGTGCACACTTATAAACTATACTACAGGAGGTGAAAATAATGCCAACATTTAACCAGTTAGTAAGAAAGGGACGTCAGACATCTGTAAAGAAGTCTACAGCACCAGCTCTTCAGAGAGGTTACAATTCTCTTAAGAAGAAGCCTACTGAGACATCTTCTCCACAGAAGCGTGGTGTATGTACAGCTGTTAAGACAGCTACCCCTAAGAAGCCTAACTCAGCGCTGAGAAAGATCGCCAGAGTTCGTCTTTCAAACGGAATCGAAGTAACATCTTACATTCCGGGTGAAGGTCACAACTTGCAGGAGCATAGCGTTGTATTGATTCGTGGTGGTAGAGTAAAGGATTTACCTGGTACTCGTTATCACGTAATCAGAGGTACACTTGATACAGCAGGTGTAGCTAACAGAAAGCAGGGTCGTTCTAAGTATGGTGCTAAGAGACCAAAGGACGCTAAATAAGACCTAGCAGACAATTGTATTTTCACAAAGAAATATGGTTAGTGTTGAAATTTATTTTCATTTGTCAGAATAAATTTAGCACGAACACATAACATGTGAGTACCGTTGAATTAATCGAAAAAATAATATGATTAAGGAGGGAAGTAACGTGCCACGTAAAGGACATACTCAAAAAAGAGACGTTTTGGCGGATCCAATTTACAATAGCAAGGTAGTAACCAAGCTTGTCAATAACGTCATGTTAGATGGTAAGAAAGGTGTTGCCCAGAAGATTGTATACGGCGCATTTGCCAGAGTAGAAGAAAAAGCAGGAAAGCCTGCTCTTGAGGTATTCGAAGAAGCCATGAATAACGTTATGCCTGTACTTGAGGTAAAGGCTAGACGTATTGGTGGTGCAACATACCAGGTACCGATCGAAGTAAGACCAGACCGTCGTCAGGCGCTCGGACTTCGTTGGTTGACTATGTTCTCTCGTAAGAGAAGCGAGAAGACTATGGAAGAAAGACTCGCAAACGAGATCTTAGATGCAGCAAACAATACTGGTGCATCTGTTAAGAGAAAAGAAGATATGCACAAGATGGCAGAAGCAAACAAGGCTTTCGCACACTACAGATTCTAGTAGTTACTTATTACTTGTGTACAATAATATTAGGAGGAAAAAATCTTGGCTGGAAGACAATATCCACTGGATAGAACCAGAAATATTGGTATCATGGCTCATATCGATGCTGGTAAGACCACATTGACAGAGCGTATCCTTTATTATACTGGTGTAAACTACAAGATTGGTGAGACTCATGACGGTGCATCTACGATGGACTGGATGGAGCAGGAAAAAGAGCGTGGTATCACAATCACATCTGCTGCAACCACATGTCACTGGACACTTGAGGATCATCATAAGCCAAAGGCTGGTGCATTGGAGCATCGTATCAATATCATCGATACCCCGGGACACGTTGACTTTACTGTAGAAGTAGAGCGTTCACTTCGTGTACTGGACGGTGCCGTAGGTGTATTTGATGCTAAGGCCGGTGTTGAGCCACAGTCAGAAAACGTATGGCGTCAGGCTGACACTTACAACGTACCTCGTATGGCATTTATCAACAAGATGGATAAGATGGGTGCAGACTTCTTCATGTCAGTACAGACTATCATTGATCGTCTTGGCAAGAATGCGATCCCGGTACAGATTCCAATCGGAGCAGAGGATGACTTCAAGGGTCTGATCGATCTGTTCGAGATGGATGCTTACTATTACAATGACGACAAGGGTGAAGACATTGAAATCAAAGAGATCCCGGATGATTTGAAGGATCTTGCTGATGAATGGCACACCAACCTTGTTGAAAAGATCTGTGACCTTGATGATGATCTGATGATGATCTACTTAGAGGGTGAAGAACCATCTGTAGAAGATATGAAGAAGGCACTTCGTAAGGCTACGATCGCATGTGAAGCAGTACCGGTTTACTGTGGATCAGCATACAAGAACAAGGGTGTTCAGAAGTTATTGGACGGCGTTATTGAGTACATGCCGGCTCCAACAGACATTCCTGACATCAAGGGTACTGATTTAGAAGGCAACGAGATCACAAAGCCATCATCTGATGATGAGCCATTTGCTGCTCTTGCATTCAAGATCATGACAGACCCATTCGTAGGAAAACTTGCATTCTTCCGTGTTTACTCAGGAACATTGAACTCAGGTTCTTATATCCTGAATGCAACAAAGGATAAGAAGGAACGTGTTGGACGTATCCTTCAGATGCACGCTAACAGCAGAACTGAGATTGACAAGGTTTACTCCGGAGATATCGCAGCAGCTGTTGGTCTTAAGATCACAACAACAGGTGATACAATCTGTGATGAACAGCATCCGGTTATTCTGGAGTCCATGGAATTCCCAGAACCTGTTATTGAGTTGGCTATTGAGCCTAAGACAAAGAATGATCAGGGTAAGATGGGCGAAGCTCTTGCAAAACTTGCAGAAGAAGATCCTACTTTCCGTGCTCATACAAACCAGGAAACAGGACAGACAATCATCGCCGGAATGGGCGAACTTCACTTGGAAGTTATCGTAGATCGTCTGCTTCGTGAATTCAAGGTAGAAGCAAATGTTGGTGCACCTCAGGTAGCATACAAGGAAACAATCACCAAGCCTGTTGATATCGACAGCAAGTACGCTAAGCAGTCCGGTGGTCGTGGACAGTATGGTCACTGTAAGGTTAAGTTCGAGCCAATGGATCCAAACGGAGAAGAGACATTCAAGTTCGAATCTACCGTTGTTGGTGGTGCTATTCCTAAGGAATACATCCCGGCAGTTGGAGAAGGTATCGAAGAAGCAGCACAGGCTGGTATCTTAGCAGGATTCCCTGTAATCGGTATTTCTGCTAACGTATACGATGGTTCTTACCATGAAGTCGATTCTTCCGAAATGGCATTCCACATTGCTGGTTCTATGGCATTCAAGGATGCTATGAAGCAGGGCGGTGCAGTTCTTCTTGAGCCGATTATGAAGGTTGAAGTTACTATGCCGGAAGAATACATGGGTGATGTTATCGGAAGTCTGAACGCTAAACGTGGTCAGATCGAAGGTATGGATGACCTCGGCGGCGGTAAGATCGTACGTGCATTTGTTCCGCTTTCAGAGATGTTCGGTTACTCTACAGAACTTCGTTCTTCTACTCAGGGACGTGGAAATTACTCTATGTTCTTTGATAGATATGAGCCGGCTCCAAAGAGCGTTATGGACAAGGTTATCAGCGAGCATGCTAACTAATATTATTTCTTCGGAAATAGTTGAAAAAACCATCATTTCCATATATAATTGGAAATAGTTGAATTAAGAAATGACATCCCAAAGGATGTAAATTTAAGGAGGAAATTAAAATGGCAAAGGCTAAATTTGACAGAAGCAAACCACATTGTAACATCGGTACAATCGGACACGTTGACCACGGTAAAACAACTCTTACCGCTGCAATCACAAAGGTTCTTTCTGAAAGAGTAGAAGGTAACGCAAAGGTTGACTTCGAGAACATCGATAAGGCTCCAGAAGAGAGAGAAAGAGGTATCACTATCTCTACTGCTCACGTTGAGTATCAGACAGAGAAGAGACATTATGCACACGTTGACTGCCCAGGACATGCTGACTACGTTAAGAACATGATCACTG
>ERZ839947.358-NODE-358-length-65007-cov-16.452226_pt1 | contig 65007 bp, 85 predicted proteins | sample MGYA00519908_ERZ839947 | MGnify/ENA primary metagenome ERZ839947 (study PRJEB31850, sample SAMEA3708857) | human gut metagenome | biome: human gut; feature: human-associated habitat; material: faeces | place: China | collected 2014 ... | reverse complement strand
TCAGAGCCGGCTACGGCAGAGAAACAAGTCAGAAAGACAGTATGTTTGAAAGTCACTATAGAAATGCAAAATCAGCAGGCTTGAAAGTCGGTGCATACTGGTACAGCTATGCCGACAGTATCAATGATGCAGAAAAAGAAGCTAAGGCCTGCCTTGAGTGCATTAAAAATAAAAGCCTTGATATGCCGATTTATTATGATTTGGAAGATAATTCGATGGTTAAACTCGGCAAAACAAAACTTACAGAAATTGCGGAACGCTTCTGCGAAACTATCAAGAAAAGCAACTACAGAGCAGGTGTGTACGCTAATCTGAATTGGTTTAATAATTATCTTGATTATGATAAATTGAAGGGAAAATACAGTATTTGGCTTGCACAGTATAACGATAAAGCAGAACTTGACTGCGACATTTGGCAGAATCATTCAACAGGCAGAGTAAGCGGTTACGGCGGAAATATTGATACTAATGTAATTTACAACGAGGATATTTTCAGCGGGAAGTCTGATACAAAAGTTGAAAAGCCGACATTGACTTACAGGGTGTACGCAGACGGCAAGTGGTACAGCGAGGTCAAAGGCTTGTCTAATGTCGCAGGACGAAAGAAACAAGCTATTTCAGCCGTTGCAGTTAAGGTCAGCAAGGGCAACATCAAATACAGAGTGCACTTGCTCAACGGTGACTGGCTGCCGTGGGTTGGCGGATACGACATCAACGATAGCGAAAACGGCTACGCAGGAATTAAAGGCAAGGTCATTGACGCCATTCAGGTCGAGTTCAGCGGCGTGAGCGATTATAAAGCTACATACAGAGTGCGTAAGCAAGGCAAAAATAAATTTATGCCATATCAGCATAATACAGAGCACGATACAGAGCAGGACGGTTATGCAGGTGTGTTTGACACAAAGATTGACGGCTTGCAGATTACACTTACATAACGGAGGGTTAGCTATGAATAATTTTTTGGATTTGGCAAGGATTGAAGTTTCAGAATATGTTTTAGCTCATCTTGATAAATCGGAAGAAATTCCTGATTTTGAAGTGTTTGTCGTGTGGTCTTGTAAAACATTACAAAACTATAAAGCTTTGATAAATACTTCTCTACCGGATGGTATGTACTACGAAATTACCTATAACGGTGATAAAAACGAGCTTTATTTTGACGCTTATAAAAAGTTTGAAAATAAATGTAGGAAATTGGAGGAATGAAAAATGAAAGACAATATTATTCAGGCTACTGTTTCAGTAGCTATCGGTGCATTGGCGGCTTATTTTAACATCTTATTAATTCCTGTTCTTGTTCTCTTTGCGGTAATGGTTATAGATTACTGCACAGGAATGGCATCTGCCTACAAAAATAAAGAGATTAAGAGCAAGACAGGCTTGATTGGCATACTCAAGAAACTGAGCTATCTTGTTCTCGTATGCGTGGGCGGTGTTGTTGATTATCTTATCTGCGCAGGATTCGCAAGCGTGGGAATTGACTACAGCAGCTTCTGCTTTGGATTGATTGTGGCTGTATGGCTTATCATCAATGAGCTTATAAGTATTCTCGAAAATCTGAGCGAGCTTGGAACACCGATTCCACCGTTTTTAGTTAAAATTGTACACAGATTGAAAGACTCGGTTGATAGTAAGACTGATTATGATACTGATAAAAAAGAATAATACATAAGTTTAGCCCCACACTTGCTAAGTAAAAAGTGTGGGGCTGTTTTTAATTGCTATCATCAATAAACTATTTTTAAAACTTTTTCGTGTTATCAGATATTCGCAATGAATAAATATAGATTGAGTATGTAAGAAAAAGTCAGTAAACACCCGATTTTTTGAACTTTAAAGCTGACTAACATTTGACTAACATTTTTGAAATTTAAAGCAGTTTTAGGCGGTGTTTTGCAGTGATTTTGCAAAACAAAAAACCGCACACAAGCCTTAAAAACGGCTTGGTTATGCGGTTTATTTGTGGAGCTGGTGAACGGACTTGAACCGTCGACCTACTGATTACGAATCAGTTGCGCTACCAACTGCGCCACACCAGCAAATCGTGACTGACAGTATCTATTATACAACGAATATTTGAAAATTTCAAGACTTATTTTGGGAACAATATGGTAATAATTTACAGTGATTTATATTCACTTTTGTGGAATTATTATAAACTTTGTATTATAATTGTTGTAATAGTTAAAATATATATCAAGCATTTATATACAAAGGGTGTGTAGAATTGGCTAAATACGAAGGAAAAAACAGTTCTTTTGCATTAAGACTAAAACAACATCGTGAACTTTGCAGACTTACACAGCAGCAGGTTGCCGATATTTTGAATATTAACAGAACAACCTATACAAAGTACGAAACAGGTGTGTCCGAGCCGAGCCATGAAGTTTTAAGAAAAATTGTTTCTATTTTCGGCACGGATTATAACACTTTGCTTGGTAACGGAAGTTCTTTCTTACCGATAGTTCAGGATCCTGACGATACTTTGAAACTGTATAATCTTTCAAATGACGAAAAAAAGCTTTTGATTGCTTACAGAGCAATGTCCGACGAAAATAAAGCGGATACACTTAATAAGATGAAAGAAAAATTGGGAATTGTTAATAAGTGATTTCGGATAGCATGGGGTTAATTTTGGATTAATAAATGTAATAAAATCACGCATAAAATGAACATAAAAATTTGTAAAAATCCTTTACATTTATTATCCTTTGTGTTATAATCAACTTGTTGACCGCTGCCTCGGAACAAGGGTTAAGCCGATAATTCGGATTTTCACAGCCTTACTCTGGGACGGTTGGCTAAAATTTTTACAAAGGTGGAAACGCAAATGTTAAAAGAAGAAAAGCAGGCTATCATGGCCGAGTACGCTACTCACGAAGGCGACACAGGTTCTCCTGAGGTACAGATTGCTCTCCTTACAAAGAGAATTAATGACCTTACAGAGCACCTCAAGGTTCATAAGAAAGACCATCACAGCAGAAGAGGTCTTCTTAAGATGGTTGGTCAGAGAAGAAGCCTTCTCAACTACCTCATTAAGGTAGACATTGAGAGATACCGTTCTATCATTGCAAGACTTGGTATCCGTAAGTAATTTTGCAAATCAGGGCAAGCGCAAGCTTGCCCTAAATTCCGTTTTTGCGTAAATTTTCTCAGCTGTATTTTAGCGGTAAAACGGGTAAAAAATCTGTAAAATTTTATTGTTTTTATCGGTTTTATTGCTAAAACAGCGTGAAAATCCGCAAGATGCTTATTACAGAAATCGTATGATTTCAGAAAGGATTTTTACAATGAACAGATTAATGACATTCGACAAATACAGAGTGTTTGAAACAGAATTTGCCGGCAGACCTTTAAAGGTTGAAACAGGTAAAATGACACAGCTTGCCAACGGTGCTTGTCTTGTACATTACGGTGATACAACAGTTCATGTTGCTGTTACCGCATCTCCAAAGCCGAGAGAGGGCGTTGACTTTTTCCCGCTTTCAGTTGACTATGAAGAGAAGATGTATGCCGTAGGTAAGATTCCGGGTGCCTATCTCAAGAGGGAGGGCAGACCGTCAGAAAAGGCTATCCTTACAAGCCGTGTAATTGACCGTCCGATTCGTCCGCTTTTTGACAAGAGCATGAGAAACGATGTTTCTATCGTTTGTACCGTAATGAGCGTTGACTTGGACTGCTCACCTGAAATTACAGCTATGATAGGTGCGTCAATCGCTATTTCAATTTCTGATGTTCCGTGGAACGGCCCTATTTCAGGCTGTTCTGTAGGTATGATTGACGGCGAGTACATCATCAACCCGACAGAGGCACAGAGAGCGGTTTCTAAGATGGCTACTACTGTTGCGTCAACAAGCACAAGAATTGCTATGATTGAGGCAGGTGCAGACTGCGTTACAGATGATGAGATGTACAATGCCATTATGGCAGGTCACGAGGCTAACCAGAAGATTATTAAGTTTATTGAGGGCATCAAGGCTGAAATCGGCAAGCCTAAGTTTGAGTTTGCAAGTCTTGAGCCTGACCACGATATGTTTGAGGCTATCAAGGCATTTGCAGAGGAAGATGTAAAGGTTGCTCTTGATACCGATGACAAGACAGTTCGTGACGAGAGATTAAAGCCTATTTACGAGGCTGTTCACGCAAAATTTGATGAGATTTATCCTGACAGTGAAGCGCTTATTGACGAGTGCCTTTACAAGACACAGAAGTTCATCGTTCGTCGTTGGCTGCTTGACGAGCAGAAGCGTGTTGACGGCAGAGGTATGGATGATATTCGTCCGCTCGCAGCAGAAGTTTCTGTACTTCCGAGAGTTCACGGTTCGGGTTTATTTACAAGAGGACAGACACAGGTTCTTACAATCGCTACTCTCGGCCCTGTATCTGACAAGCAGTTGCTTGACGGTATTGACGGCGAAACAGAGAAACGTTACATTCACCACTATAACTTCCCGAGCTATTCAGTAGGCGAAACAAAGCCAAGCAGAGGTCCGGGAAGAAGAGAAATCGGTCACGGCGCACTTGCAGAGCGTGCTCTCGTTCCTGTAATTCCGCCTGTTGAGGAGTTCCCATATGCATTAAGACTTGTATCAGAGGTTCTTTCTTCAAACGGCTCAACCTCACAGGGTTCAATCTGCGGTTCTACACTTGCACTTATGGATGCCGGTGTTCCGATTAAAGCCCCTGTTGCAGGTATTTCTTGCGGTCTTATTACAGAGGGCGAGCGTTGGATGACAATGGTTGACATTCAGGGTCTTGAGGACTTCTTTGGCGATATGGACTTTAAGGTAGCAGGTACAAAAGACGGCATTACAGCTATTCAGATGGACCTTAAAATCAGCGGTCTTACACCTGAAATGATTAAAGAGGCACTTGCAAAGACACATAAGGCTCGTAACTATATTCTCGATGAGGTTATGCTCAAGGCTATTGCAGAGCCGAGAAAAGAACTTTCTCCGTATGCTCCTAAGATGTACACAACTACAATTCCTGCCGAGAAAATCAGCGAGGTTATCGGTAAGAGCGGTAAGGTTATCAAGGAAATTCAGGCTGAATGTGAAGTTAAAGTTGACATTGAAGAAGACGGCGATTACGGTAAGGTATTCGTATCGGGTATTGATGCTGACAAATGCAACAGAGCTATTGAGATTATCAAGACTATCGCTATTGATCCGGAGCCTGGTGCTATGTACCTCGGTAAGGTAACAAGACTTATGGACTTCGGTGCATTTGTAGAGATTGCTCCGGGCAAAGAGGGTCTTGTACACATTTCACAGCTTGATGTAAAGCGTGTAGACAAGGTAACCGATGTAGTAAATGTAGGCGATGTTATCCGTGTTAAGGTAATGGAAATCGACGATAAGGGCAGACTTAACCTTTCCCGTCGTCAGGTTCTCATAGATGTTGACGGTCTTACTCCTGAAAACGATGTAGATACAGAGAGAAAGCCACGCCCACACAGACCTTTTAACGAGAGAAGAAACAACAACAGAAGATAAATTCTGCTGAAAAAGCAGTGAAACACTCCGCTTTGGATTGACAAGGCGGAGTGTTTGTTTTAATTATTTAGCCTCAAATACGCTAAACCATAAATTATTAATATTTTTTTAATTAAAAAAATAAAACGAAAAGCTCATTGGTTTTGCAAATAATCTAAAACCGATGAGCTTTAAATTTATCCCTGCGGAATGAATCCCGAAATAAATACAATCAATACAAGAACAGGTAATACATATTTTATATACGGTTTAAAAAATCTTGGAAATTTGATACCCTCGCCCTGATTACACTCATTCAAATAGCCGTCAAATCCCCAACCGAATTTTGTTGAACAGAAGAGCGAATACAAGAATGCGCCTACAGGAAGAAGAATATTGCTTACCGCAAAGTCCTCAATATCAAGCACGCCTTTGCCTAAAATATTGAATCCGCTTAAAAGATTAAATCCGAAAATGCAAGGCAGACAGCCTATAAGCATAATTATCGCATTTATGATTACGGATTTTGTGCGGCTCATATTGAACATATCAATACAGAATGAAATCAGATTTTCAAACACCGCAATTACGGTTGAGAAACACGCAAAGGTCATAAACATAAAGAACAGCGTGCCCCATATTCTGCCGCCTGCCATATTTACAAATACATTCGGCAGTGTAACAAATATAAGAGCAGGACCTTGATTCGGTTCAACTCCGTATGAAAAACAGGCAGGGAAGATGATAAGTCCTGCGGTGATAGCGACAAAAGTATCAAGTATGCAAATTTTAATTGATTCGCTCGGCAAAGTTTTTTCTCTTGTCATATAACTGCCTAAAATTTCCATAGAAGCAATGCCAAGGCTTAGTGTAAAGAATGCCTGGCTCATTGCGGATGTAATTATATGTCCGATTCCGATTGACTGCACTTTTTCTAAATCAGGCACAAGGTAAAACTTTATGCCCTCGGCAGCACCCGATAAAGTAAGACTGTTTATCGCAAGAATAATAATCAGCGCAAGCAATAAAATCATCATAACCTTGCTGACTTTTTCAATTCCGTTTTGTATGCCTTTGCTGCACACAAAAAATCCTGTAATAGCCATAACAGCCATCCATATTATCATCTCAACAGGATTAGACATCAGATTTGAAAATACATTGCCGACCTGTTCCGCCGTCATTCCGCTTTCAAATGTACCCGTTGCAAATTTGAAAAAGTAGCTTAGCATCCAACCCGATACAGGTGTGTAGTACATCATAAGCAGATAGCAGCCGAGTATGCAGAACCAACCGTGAATGTGCCACTTACTTTTTGGTTTTTCAAGTTTTTTGTATGCGAGTACGGCACTTTTTTTACTTGCTCTGCCGATTGCAAGTTCCATAGTCAGCACGGGTATGCCCATAATTACGAGGAACAGCAGGTAAAGGAGTACAAATATTCCGCCGCCGTTCTGACCTGTAACATAAGGAAATCGCCATACATTGCCGATACCGATTGCACAGCCTGCGCTGACAAGTATAAATCCGAGTTTGGATTTAAAATTTTCTCTTTCCATAAATAATCTCCTAAAAGGCAAAATACATTATAATTATATAAAATATTAATATACATTGTCAAGCAATTTAAAAATAAAGTATATAAAATAAGAATTATTATTATTTTACTTGATTTTTCCAAAATATGTGATATAATAAAGTAAAATAAGTAGTGATTACTAAGTTATCTGATTTAGCGTAATAGAAACTTTATTTTAGGGGGTTAAACAATGGATAAAGTTAATTTAAGAAAAATCGCAATAATAGGATGCGGATTTGTAGGTTCGGCATCGGCTTTTGCGTTAATGCAGAGCAAAATGTTTTCGGAAATCGTGTTGATTGACGCAGACAAAGATAAGGCAGAGGGCGAGGCTATGGATATAAGCCACGGTATTCCTTTTGTCGGAAATATGAAAATCTATGCAGGTAGCTATGACGATATAGTTGACGCTTCAATTATTGTAATTACTGCCGGTGCGGGACAAAAGCCGGGTGAAACAAGACTTGACCTTGTACATAAGAATGTCGGAATTTTTAAGAGTATTATTCCTGAAATTGCAAAAAGAAACTGCCGCGGCATATTGCTTGTGGTTGCAAACCCTGTTGATATTCTTACATATACGGCTCTTAAACTTTCGGGTTTTGAGGAGAACAGGGTTATCGGTTCGGGTACAGTGCTTGATACCGCAAGACTTAAATGTCAGCTCGGTGAGCATTTGTCGGTTGACAGTCAGAGTGTGCACGCATATATTATAGGTGAGCACGGTGACAGCGAAATTGCCGTATGGAGCAGTGCGAATGTTTCGGGTATTCCGCTTGATGATTTCTGCGAGATGAGAGGTCACTATAATCACGATAAATCGCAGGAAAATATCGCAGAAAAGGTTAAAAACAGTGCCTATGAAATAATTGCGAAAAAGCGTGCTACATATTACGGTGTTGCTATGGCGGTAAAGAGAATTTGCGAGGCAATTATCCGTGACGAAAAATCCATACTTCCTATTTCTTCAATTATGCACGGCGAGTTTGGTATTGACGATGTAGTGCTTAGTATGCCGTCGATTGTGGGTGCAAACGGTATTGAAACTAAAGTTCCGATTTCTCTTAGCGAGGACGAAGAAATCAATCTTAAGAAATCTGCCGATACTTTGCGCAGTATTCTTGATGATTGCGAAATTTAAAAGCAGAGTAAAAGGTGGCTGAAAATTCAGTCACCTTTTTGCTTTTATACTTAATTGTGAGATAGGTTGTAATGAATTTTTATGATAGTATGATAATTAGGGGATAGCGTAGTGTTTCGTTATGCAATTAAAAAATTTCCCAATACTATAAATCCCAAATAATCTCTTACAAATCAGTTTCTGTATCAAGCAAAACAAAATGATTTTTTCTGTAGTCTAAAATACCGTCTGATTTCATTTTGCTAAGTTCTTTAGAAAGAGCACTGCGGTCGAGATTTAAGTAATCTGCCATCTGCTGACGGTCAAACGGTATTTCAAAGTCTGTAGAATCGGCTTTTACCGATTCTTCCGACAGATAGGCAAGAACTCTTGTACGCACTGCTTTTGAAGAAGTGCAAAAAATTCTTCGTGAAAGAGCAAGATTTTTTTGAGCCGAAAGCATAAGCAGACTGTTCATAAATTTCGGGTACCACGGCTGATTACTGTTTTCCGGTTTAAGAGCGTTTTTTAAATTTATAAATAAAATTTCGCAACATTCGGCGCATACAACATCGACCATCATCGGAGTTTGCGAAAGAGCATAGGTTTCCGCAAAAATTTCTCCTTCGTTTGCATAACTGATTATACTTTTATTGCCCCATATATCAATGTTCTCTATAATGACATTTCCCGAGAGCACAATTCCTACGCTGTCTATAACATCTCCCATATGATAAATATGTGTGTTTTTTGCATAAATGCGTTTTTTCATAAATTTACTCTTGTTCATTTGAGTAATTTCCTGTTCGGACATATTTTTAAATAAAAGTATATCACAAAATTTCATAAAAGCCTCATTTCGTTGCTATAACAACATAATTTCTTTTCTGATTATATTATAATTTATTTGCAAAATCAATACGGAGGTATTTAAGATGATAAGAAGAATTATAAATATAGATGAAGAAAAGTGTAACGGTTGCGGTGCTTGTGCAAATGCCTGTCACGAGGGTGCGATTACAATGGTAAACGGTAAGGCTAAACTTTTGCGTGATGATTATTGCGACGGACTCGGTGACTGTCTGCCAACTTGCCCTACGGGTGCGATTTCTTTTGTTGAGCGTGAGGCTCTCGCATATGATGAAGAGGCGGTAAAAGCCAATATGAAGAAAAAGTCAGAAACATTCGGCGGCTGCCCCGGACACAGACTGCAGACATTTAACAGAGAAAGCTCTAAAAATACTGCTTTTGCTGAAGATGTAAAAATGCCGTCACAGCTTGGTCAGTGGCCGTGTCAGATAAAACTTGTGCCTGTAAACGCTCCGTACTTTGACGGCGCAAAACTGCTTATTGCCGCCGACTGCACAGCATATGCTTATGCGCAGATGCACAATGATTTTATGCGTGGGAAAATTACACTCATAGGCTGCCCTAAACTTGACGATATCAATTACAGCGAAAAACTTGAAAGTATAATTGCAAATAACAATATTTGGAGTGTAACCGTAGTTCGTATGGAAGTACCGTGCTGCGGAGGTCTTGAGTACGCCGTAAAAAGAGCGTTGCAAAACAGCGGAAAGTTTATACCGTGGCAGGTTGTTACAATTTCCACTGACGGTAAAATTTTAGATTAAATAATAAATTTCAACTAAAGCCTTTACATTTGTAGAGGCTTTTTTATGTAGGCGGGGGAGTGCGGATTTCGATTAAATTTAAAAAAGAATATTCACGGAATAAAACGGTATAATATTTTCAAGGACTGCCCATTCGGACAGCCCTTGAGTAAAATTTATCAGCTTGCGTTTTTAATCTGTAATCTTAACTTATCAGAAATCATAGCAATAAATTCGCTGTTGGTTGGCTTGCCTCTGTCGTTGTGGATAGTGTAGCCAAAGTAGGAATTAAGCACATCAACATCTCCTCTGTCCCAAGCAACTTCAATTGCATGGCGAATTGCTCTTTCAACTCTGGATGATGTGGTTTCGTATTTCTTTGCTACAGACGGATATAATTGTTTTGTAACCGCATTGATTATTTCGGGATGTTCAACCGACATAATAATTGAATCCCTTAAATAGTGATAGCCTTTGATATGAGCGGGAACGCCGATTTCGTGCAAAATTTCAGTTACTTTAAGCTCAATGCCGAATGCGTCAAAAGTTACGGGATTTCCGATGAAACTTTCTTTACTACGCTTTGTCATATTTACAATATTCTGACAAAGTTCTGAAATGTCATACGGCTTGAGTACAAAATAAGACGCTCCCGAATTCATAACCTGCTGTTCGAGAATTGCGTTGTGGAATGATGAGAATACTATGAAAAGCGGAGCTTTAAGTTTATCTCGTCTTACACTGCGCATTACGCCTATTGCATCGAGTCTGGTCATAAATGAATCCATAAGGACTACATCCGGCTGTTCTGCCTTAATGCGGTTCAACAGTTCTTCTCCGTCTTTTGAGCAGAAAGCAGGCGTAATGTTGTAATTTTCCATTGTTGCATTGCTTTCCTGCGAAAATTCGGATGCTTCTTCTGTGATGATGAGTTTGATTGCTTTTTCCATTGATTATTTCCCCCAGTAATTTTTCTATGAGATTATATTACCATAAATTGGTAATTTTGGCAATACTTTCCAAGCAAAAAAATTCAATAAATCATAAAATTTTTTTGGTTAAAATAATTAACTGCCAAAAATCAACGGATTTAGCTAAATTATTTGTAATTTTGCATCATATTACCAACATATATTCCGTAACCCTCGTTAGTGGAGTTTACAAAAACATGGGTAACAGCGCCTACAAGTTTACCGTCCATAACAATAGGACTGCCGCTCATACCCTGAACAATACCGCCCGCTTTATCAAGTAATTCTTCATCGGTTACTTTAAGCGTAAAACTTTCGGCAGAGTTTGTGTTTCTGCTTATGCTTGTAATTTCAATGCTGTATGCTTTCGGCGTATTGCCCTCAAGAGTGGTATAAACAGTCGCTTTACCCGTTTTCAGTTCGGATTCTTTTGCAACTTCAACTTTTTCTTTATTTTCTGTAAGCGAAGTATCAAATGTGCCGTATATTCCGATGTCGCAGTTATCGGTAATTTTTCCTATAACTTTGTCGGAAAAATATCCGTTAAGACTGCCGGGGGAGCCGTTTGTGCTTTTAGTCACACTGCTTATTTCCGCTATAACCGCTTCACCCGAGGCAAGCGGCATAAGCGTGTAAGTGTCGCAGTCGCAAATGCCGTGACCAAGACCCGCAAAGTAATTTTCGCTTTTGTCATAATAGGTTACAGTGCCTATGCCTGCACTGCTGTCACGCACCCAAGCGCCTATGAGATAATTGCCGGCCGTGTTTTTTATAGGAACTATCTCTTTTGTAAGCGTTTTGTTGTCACGCTCAAAGGTTACTTCAAGGGTATTTCCGTCTGAATTAAGCGTAGCTTCACGCAGTGTTTCATTGCTTGTAATTTTAGTACCGTTAATTTCCTTTATAATATCGCTTTCTTTAAGTCCGCCTTTTTTTGCGGGACAAACATATTTACTGCCGTCAAAATAACTTTCGAGTTCAACTATCATAACACCGTCCGAATACATTTTAAGTCCGAACGGTTCACCGCCGAGATAAACATATTCCGGCAGTTCTCCGCTGTTGCAGGGAATAGCAGTGGCAGAAAGTGAAATAATAGCTGTAAGGGCAACTGATAAAAATTTATTAAAAAATTTAAAAAAAATCAAAAAAATCACCTACTTTCCGTTGCCATTCTTAGTTTTTGCATTTATAATATAAGAAAACAGGATTTTTTATTATTAAAAATTTTTTTGGAAGATAAAAAGTAATTAAAGCAGTTTGTAAGTCAAAAATGTTATTATTTTTATAAATTAAAAAATTTTACATTGAAAGGAATTAGAATGGATACTAATTTAAAAGGACTTACTTCGCAAGAGGTAAGTCGTAGAGTAGCGGAAGGTAAGATAAATATTACCTCAAATTTAAAAACAAAATCAATCGGCAGAATATTCAGAGATAACATTTGTACTTTGTTTAACGCAATCAATGTTGTGTTGCTTGCGGCGCTTGCGTTTGTCGGCTCTTACAAGAATATGCTTTTTATCGGCATTATGATTGCCAACACAACAATCGGTATAGTGCAGGAAATTCGTTCAAAGAAAAGTGTAGATAAACTGACTATCCTTTCCGAAAAGAAAGTTACTGTCATGCGTGACGGCAGAGAGTGCGAAATAAGCAGAGATGAAATTGTACAGGACGATGTGGTTGTTCTTTCCAGAGGCTCGCAGATTCCCGCCGACTGTATTGTGTGTGAGGGCGAATGCAAGGTAAATGAAAGCCTGCTTACAGGCGAATCGGATCTTATAGAAAAAAAGGTCGGTGACGAACTGCTTTCGGGCAGTTTTATCAGTCTTGGCAAATGTTACGCAAAGGCAAACAAAGTCGGCGCAGAAAGCTATGCGGCAAAAATTAACGATGAGGCAAAGTACATAAAGAAAGTTAATTCGGAAATTTTGCGTTCCTTTAATTTTATTATAAAAATATGTACTTTTATTCTTTTTCCCGTAGGCATCGCTTTCTTTATAAGACAGTTTGGTATCAATGACGGCGATTTGCAGGCTACTGTTGTAAGTACGGTTGCGGCTTTGCTCGGTATGATTCCTAAGGGTATGATTTTGCTTACAAGTTCCGTGCTCGCTGTTTCTATTATACGATTGACACGGCAAAAGGTGCTTGTGCAGGAGATGTATTGCATAGAAACTCTCGCAAGGGTTGATGTACTCTGCCTTGACAAAACGGGCACTCTCACTACCGATGAGATGAATGTTACTGATGTTATCACTATGTGTAATAAGGAAGAAATCGGCACGGCGCTTGCCTCAATCGCAAAATATTCCGACGACAAAAACGCAACTTTGCTTGCAATTGAAAAGTACGCAAAAGGACAAAAGCATATCGGCTGTAAAAAATTCTATCCGTTCTCGTCCGAAACCAAGTGGTCGGGCGGCGATTTTGATAACGGTAAATCCTATGTAATGGGTGCTGCTGAATTTATATTTAAGGATAAGAATAAGTATAAAGAGGTATTTGATACCATTGAAAGCATTAACGATACGGTAAGAATTATTGTTCTTGCCTCTTCCGAAAAGTCGCTCGGTAACGGTTTGCCCGACGATATTACTCCGCTTGCCGTTGTTCTTATTAAAGATAAACTCCGTGAAAATGTAAACGATACCATAAATTATTTTAAAGAACAGGGAGTGGCACTTAAGGTTATTTCGGGCGACAGTGTAAAAACTGTTCAGAATATCGCAAAAGATACGGGCATAACAGGTGCGGAAAACGCAATTGATATGACTACTGTAAAAACACAGGAAGAACTTGAAAAAGCGGCGGAAAATTGCAGTGTGTTCGGCAGAGTTACTCCTCAACAGAAAAAACAGCTTGTAATTGCGCTTAAGAAAAAAGGTCATTCTGTTGCTATGACGGGCGACGGTGTAAACGATGTGCTTGCATTAAAAGAGGCAGATTGTTCAATCGCAATGGCGGCAGGAAGCGACGCCGCAAGAAATGTGTCACAGCTTGTGCTCGTTAATAATGATTTTGCATCAATGCCGGGTGTTGTGGCAGAGGGCAGACGAACAATCAATAACCTTGAACGCAGTTCGGCTTTGTATATTGTAAAAACAATTTATACAATCATACTTTCGGTATTCTTCATATTCTTTCATATGCCGTATCCGTTTGAGCCTATTCATTTTTCACTTGTCGGTGCTCTTACGGTAGGTTTGCCGTCCTTTGTGCTTGCTTTGCAGCCTAATAAAAACCGAATTAAAGGTAATTTTACCTACAATATAATTGCAAGAGCGGTGCCCGCTGCATTCTGTACCGTTCTCAATATTATAGGTATGGCTGTTATTACGAAGTTTACAACGCTTGCACCTGACGAATATTCTACAATATGTGTATATATGACGGCATTGTGTGCTTATATGCTCATCTTAAGACTTTCATATCCGTTTAATGCATTGAGAATTGCTATGCTTACTGTGTCGGCGGTCGGCATTGTGCTCGGTTGTGTATTCTTTGCCGGATTCTTCTCGCTTGTATGGCTTTCGGTTGACGGACTTATTTTGTTCGGTTTGCTGTCGGCATTTACAATTGTATTATTCAATCTTCTTTATAATTATGCCGAAAAGCTGATTGAGAAAAATAAAAACAAATATAAATAAGAAAGGGGTTGAAAGTGTGAAAATTAAATTACCGACCGATGTCAGAATGATAATTGACAGATTTGAGAAAAACGGTTTTTCCGCATATGCGGTGGGCGGCTGTGTGCGTGATTCTTTACTGCAAAAAGAGCCAAATGATTGGGATATTTGTACCGATGCTTTGCCGCAGGATATTCTTCGCCTTTTTTCTGATTTTCATACTTTCGACACCGGAATAAAGCACGGTACTGTGTCTGTAGTGATAAATTCTTCCGTGTATGAAATTACAACTTTTCGCATTGACGGAGAGTATTTCGATAATCGTCACCCTGAAAAGGTAGAATTTACGGATGATTTGGTTACGGATTTGTCACGCAGAGATTTTACCGTAAACGCTATGGCTTACAGCGACCGTACAGGTCTTGTAGATCCGTTTGACGGCGCATACGACCTTGAGCTTATGGCGGTGCGCTGTGTAGGTAATCCCGTTGAGCGCTTTACCGAGGACGCATTGCGTATTATGCGTGCTCTGCGCTTTGCCTCGTGCTATAATATGGCGATAGAAAAGCATACCGCCAATGCAATTTTTGAATGTAAAAAACTTTTGAATAATATTGCCGCCGAACGCATAACCGTCGAGTTCAACAAACTTGTATGCGGAGAAAGCTGTGAGTACATAATGCGCAGGTTTAAAGATGTGTTTGCGGTATTTTTGCCCGAAATATCAATTATGTTTGGGTATGACCAACATACCAAACATCATAACAAAACGCTTTGGAGGCACACCACCTGTGCCATGACAAATATCGACCCGACTCCGCTTTTGCGAATTACCATGCTTTTTCATGATTTGGGCAAACCTATGGCTTGCAAGCGTGACCCTGACGGCACGGCTCATTTTAAGGGCCATCCAAAATTCAGCGCAGTAATGGCAGAGCAAATACTTGAGCGCCTTAAATATCCACGGGATTTTATAGACGATTGCGTAACGCTGATTGCGTTTCATGATGTAAGGTTTACAGGCAGTAAACCGCAGATAAAACGAGTAATGAACAAAATCGGTGAAACGGATATGCGCAGACTTTTAAAGGTGCAGTATGCCGATTTAACGGCACAGTCTATGTACCTTAGAGATGAAAAAATGAGCAAGTATAATCTTGCCTGTGCCGCATTTGAAGAAGTTATAAAGGAAAAGGATTGTTTTACGCTGAAACAGCTTGATATTAACGGTCACGATTTGATAAAAGCAGGAATTACCGACGGTAAACAAATCGGAAATATTCTTGATAAATTGCTCGGTATGGTGATTGACGAAAAAATCGAAAATAAAAACTCAATCCTTATGCAGAAAGCAAAAGAATTGAGCGGAATAGATTAATTATATCGCAAACAAAAACCGCAGATAAGTGTCGGCTTATCTGCGGTTAAATTGTTTTTAATCATCATACTCGTTATCGGGAGTGATGTTTATCATTTGAGATTCGTTTGAAATTTTCTTTGCATAGTGCCCGATTGTAGCGATAAGTGTAAGTCCTGAAATGCCCTCATATACAAGAGCGATGCCTAAAATAATCATAATTATATCCGCAAAGAAACCTGGGAAGATAATTGTTGTAATCGCAAAAATTATAATAAGTGCGGAAACCACAAAACTTATCCACCAATATTTTACGCCGAGCGACTTTAACTGAAACGACCTTTTAATATCAATGGTACTGTCAACGATAATCAAAATACCGATTATTGCGAATATCATTCCTAAAATCGACTGCGGAGAAATCAAGAAGAAAACTCCGAATGCGGTAGCCGCAATGCCGACAATCATTTCAAAGCCGAAAGACGCTTGCTTTGAAGTGAAATATGTTATGAGATTAAACAGTCCGTAAACCGTTAGCGCACCGCCGAGCGTATAGCAAAGCGCAATGCTTACCTTGTCGGGATAAAAAATCATAACAAAGCCGAGTACGATATAGGCAAGAGCCGAGATAATGGCGGTAGAAATTGCCTTGCCGTATTTTTTGCTTTTGTTTTTGCTCATTAATCAATCACCTCATCAGTCAATGCGCTTGTCGCAGTAGTCGCACATCTGCATACCGAGTTTTAAGTATGAACGATTCGGCAGGTATTCTTCCCGTGCGGTAATGCATCTCGGATTTGTACAGCGTTTGTCTATAACAGAGATTTCTCTGTCCTTAAGCATAAAGTCGTCATCCTGTAAAAGCAGGAGAATAAGTGCCATTCTGCCGTACATACCGTAGAGTGCCTGCTTAAAGTACAGGGCACGGGGGTCGTCGTCTATGTCAACCGTGATTTCGTTTACTCTTGGCAGCGGATGAAGAATGATCATATCTTCCTTGGCTTTTGCAAGTTTCTCTTTGTCGAGAACAAATACATACTTCTGCTTTTCGTATTCCTCTTTGCTTGCAAAGCGTTCCTGCTGTATTCTTGTCATATAAAGTACATCAAGGTCGGAAATAGAACTTGCAAGGTCATTTGAAAATTCATATTTACAGTTGTTCTTTTCAAGAATATCAATAATGTAAAGCGGTACTTGTAATTCTTTTGTAGAAATAAGCACAAATGAATTGTTATCGTACTGCGAAAGTGCCTTTATGAGTGAATGTACGGTTCTGCCGTTTAATAGGTCGCCGCAGATACCGATTTTTAGGTTATCAAGTCTGCCTTTTTCGCAGCTTAAAGTAACTATATCGGCAAGAGTTTGTGTAGGGTGAAGATGTCCGCCGTCGCCGCAGTTGATAAACGGAACGCCTGCATACATAGACGCAGCCATTGCAGAACCCTCTACAGGGTGGCGCATTGCGATAATGTCGGCATAGCCGCCTACAATTGTCATGGTATCTTTAAGACTTTCACCTTTGGCTACAGAAGAATTGAGCGGATTGTCAAAACCGATTGTTCTGCCGCCGAGCTTTAGCATTGCAGTCTGAAAAGACATTTGAGTTCTTGTGCTCGGCTCATAGAAAAGCGTAGCAAGAATTTTGCCGTCGCAGGCGTGTCTGTAATCGGCAGGATTTTCCATAATTTTTTTAGCTTTTTTAATCAGCATATCAAGCTGTTTTTTCGACATTGCGTCAAGGTCAATAAGATTTTTATTAGCCATAAAAACACTACCTTTATAATTTTTTTCTATTTTATCAAAAATATACAAGGTTTTAATATCAATAAAGAAAAATAACATTTAAATTTACATTTACCGACAACCGTATATTACATATTTTGTTAAGATTACATTACATTTGCCGAATAAACTTATTTTTTATACTTTTTATTCAAAAATATTCTTTTGACTTTTGCAAAATTATGTATTATAATAAGATGAATTATACAACAAATAGACAAAATTTTACTGTTACACAGAGGGTATTGATTTTGAATTACGATTATACTTTGACCGATACTTTAAAAATGGCAGTCGGCAGTCAGACAGTTTTGCGAAAAGGAAAACCAGAGAGAAAATGTGCGGTATTGCAAAGATTTTTTAATCCTATGCTGATTTTTTCTTTGCTGATTTCGGTTTATGTTTTGATTGCGTATATAAACGGCGATGCACCTCTTACGCCTAAAGCACCGATGTTTCTCGGAGAACCTGCCGATGAATTTAAATACGCATTCAGATTTTACCTGTTTATCTTTTTGAATATACTGCCGACAATTTTGTATGTAATCGGTTTTGCCTTTTCCGTGAGGCAGTATAAAAATGCCGAGTATGCAATAACCGACTGCGGAGTGTTTCTTACAAAAGGCTTGTTTTCAAAAAAGCTGTATTATAAGCCGTACAGAGAGATTTACGATATTCAGATTAGGAAAGAAATTTCTGACATCTTGTGTAAGACGGGTACCGTGACTTTAAGTTTTGAGTTTCCCGAACAGAAAATAGGAAGTTTGACGCCCGTAAATATGGCTCCGCTTAAAATAAAAAATATTTCAGATTATATGGAAGTCTATAAATTGTTACAGGAAAATGTGAGGAGAACAAATTATGTATGATGATTACAAGGTAAGCGATGACTTAAAAAGTATGATGAATAACGAACGAATTGTGTGGTCGGGCAGACCTAAGAAGTCGTGCTTTGTGCTTGAGTGTATTTTTAACCCAATGCTTATTTTTGCTTTCATTTGGTTTATGTTTGATTTTATGTTTATAAGTCAAATTTTCTCAAGCGACCTTTCTGAGTTAGACTCAAGCGTATGGATGTTTGTCGGCTTTTTCGCTCTTCATTTAATGCCTGTATGGATTTATCTCGGCGGCGTTATATTTTCTTTCAGAAAGCTGAAAAATACGGAATATGCCATTACCGATAAAGGTATTTACAGTACAAACGGCTGTTTTTCCAAACAGTATAATTTTAAGCCTTTTACAGACCTTTCGCATGTGTATATTCACAGAGGTATTTTTGACCAGTGGCTCGGAGTAGGCGATGTTATTTCCGAATGTCATCATTACGCCGCTGTTCGTTCGAATAGCAGACATTCTGATAACTTTACTATTTCCGATATTCCCGATTATGTTGAAGTTTGCAATATTATAAAAAAGTATCAGACAGATATTTATGCCGATACACAATTCCCAAACGATTACAGACCGCAGTCTAACCACGGTTACAACACAAATTATTATCCGAACGGCGGCAATGCACAGGTAAATTCTACGATGTTTTACGACCGCCAAAAGCCGAATAATTATTATAATAACCAAAACAACGGTCAGAATTTCGGAAACGGTAATTACAACGCAAACTATAATCCGAATAACCCAAATAATCAAAATTACAATAATTACTATAATCAAAACAAAAACCAAAATTATAACGGAAATTACAATGCAAATCCTCAAAACTTCAATTCCGATTACAGCAGTAATCCCGGCTTTACAGGTGAAAACTGCGATACACACGACGGTTATGAAGTGAATGCAGGCAGTAATAATTACGACAGTTGGGATAATCCCAAGGCTAAAAAAGAGAAAGAAAGTTGGGATAAGCAGTAATAATTTGTCGGATTTTTTATAAATTTGTTTTGACATTTCATCAATTTGGTACTATAATAAAGAAAACAATACAAAACGGGAGCCGAGCGGCTGAGAGGAAATGAATTGACATTTCGACCGTAAACCTGATTTGGATAATGCCAACGGAGGGACTTTGCAGCGTAAGTTTGTTATAGGCTTACGGTAAATATTTTACATACAAAGTGCGTCGGTTCGGCGCACTTTATTTTTTGCTTTTCGGAGGTGAAGTTATGATAAGAATAAACGGAGTTGATATTGATAAAATTGAAATTTCACTTATGCAGTACCTTGAAGAAAATTCAATTTCACCGCAGAGAATTGCGGTTGAGCTTAACGAGGAAATTCTGCCGAAGGCAAATTACGCCGCTACTGTTCTCAAAGACGGAGATGTAGTAGAAATCGTAAATTTTGTCGGCGGCGGTTGTTGAGTTTTTACGCATTAAATTATAAAGGAGATAATAATAATGGAAAATGATAAGCTGATTTTAGGCGGACACGAATTTAATTCCCGATTTATTCTCGGTTCGGGTAAGTATTCGCTTGACCTTATAAAAGCGGCAGTTGAAAATGCAGGCGCAGAGATTATTACTCTTGCACTAAGACGAGCTGTAACAGGCAAGGTTGCAAATATTCTTGACTATATTCCTAAGAATGTTACTCTTTTGCCCAATACCTCGGGTGCAAGAAATGCCGATGAGGCTGTAAGAATTGCAAGACTTGCAAGAGAAGCAGGCTGCGGCGACTTTATTAAAATTGAGGTAATCAGAGATTCAAAGTACCTTTTGCCGGATAATTACGAAACGGTAAAGGCTACCGAAATTCTTGCAAAAGAGGGTTTTGTGGTACTTCCGTATATGTATCCGGACCTTAATGTGGCAAGAAGTTTAAGAGATGCGGGTGCTGCCGCAATTATGCCGCTCGGCTCTCCGATAGGTTCAAACAAGGGAATAGCAACAAAGGAATTTATTAAAATCATCATCAACGAAATAGACTTGCCTGTTATTGTTGACGCAGGTATCGGCAGACCGTCGCAGGCTTGCGAGGCTATGGAAATGGGTGCGGCGGCTGTAATGAGCAATACCGCCATTGCCACTGCAGGTGATATTCCTATGATGGCAAACGCATTTAAAAAGGCGATTGAGGCAGGCAGACAGGCTTATCTTTCAGGTCTTGGCAGAGTAATTGAGAACGGTGCGTCTGCATCATCACCTCTTACGGGATTTCTTGAAAGTTGAGGCGTGAACAATGGAAGAAAGAATTGACCATATGAAATATCTGCCCGATATGGAGCAGATTGATTCTGATATACCCGACAGAGTAATTGCAGAAATGAATGGATATGACCCGTCGATTTATACCGAAAACGATGTAAGACGGGCACTTGAGCACGATGAAAAAACTGTTGACGATTTTAAGGCTTTGCTTTCGCCTGCGGCATTGCCTTTGCTTGAAGAAATTGCCGAGGCGGCAAGGGTTGAAACAAAAAAGCACTTCGGCAACTCGGTTAATATGTTTACACCGCTTTACATTTCAAATTATTGTGAGAATTACTGTATTTACTGCGGCTTTAACTGTCACAATAAAATTCACCGTGCAAAGCTGAACGCAGAGGAAATCGAGCACGAAATGCAGGCAATTGCAAAGACAGGCTTGCAGGAAATACTTATTCTGACAGGCGAAAGCAAAAAAATGTCGGATGTTAAGTATATCGGCGAGGCTTGCAAAATTGCGAGAAAGTATTTTAAAGTCGTAGGACTTGAAGTATATCCGATGAACAGCGACGAGTACCGTTATGTGCACGAATGTGGCGCCGACTATGTAACCGTTTTTCAGGAAACCTATAATTCCGATAAATACGAAACGCTCCACCTTGCGGGTCATAAGAGAATTTTCCCGTACAGAGTAAATACTCAAGAAAGAGCTTTGATGGGCGGTATGCGTGGCGTAGGTTTTGCGGCGCTTTTAGGACTTAGCGACTTCCGTAAAGACGCATTTGCCACAGGTATGCACGCTTATCTTATTCAAAGAAAGTATCCGCACGCAGAAATTGCTTTTTCCTGCCCAAGATTAAGACCGATTATCAATAACGATAAAATCAATCCGAAAGATGTACACGAACCGCAGCTTTTGCAGGTTATTTGTGCGTACAGATTGTTTATGCCGTTTGCAAGCATTACTATTTCAACGAGGGAGTGTCAGCGCTTCCGTGACAATGTGGTTGACATTGCGGCAACTAAGATTTCCGCAGGCGTAGATGTGGGAATAGGCGGTCACGGCGGTGAAAGCGAGAAAAAGGGCGACGAGCAGTTTGAAATTTCAGACAGCAGAAATGTTGACGAGGTTTACAAGGCTCTTACCGATAAGGGCTTACAGCCCGTTATGAGTGATTACATCTATGTGTAATGTAGTAAGCGTGACGGCAAAGCCGCTTTGCAAAGATGATTTTTTACAGAAAATACAAAAAATATCCGATTCCGATACACAATATATAATTCTTAGGGAGAAATATCTTTCCGAACAGGAATACTTCAATCTTGCAAAAAATGTGCTTTCGGTTTGTGACAAAGACAAATTGATTATACATAATTTTCCCGAAACCGCTGTGAAACTCGGTGTTAAAAAAATTCATCTGCCTTTCGGTGCGTTTAAAGATTTAAAGGGCAGAGAGGATTTTGATTTGCTCGGAACTTCCGTACATAGTACGGAGGACGCAATATTTGCCGAAGAAAACGGAGCGGATTACATTACGGCGGGTAATATTTTTGAAACCGACTGCAAAAAAGGACTAAAGGGTAAAGGGGTGAATTTTTTGCGGAATGTGTGTGACAGTGTAAATATTCCCGTCTACGCAATAGGCGGTATAAATGCCGATACCGCAAAAGAATTAAAATCCGTAAACAGAAAGAATTTTGCCGGTGTATGCGTTATGTCACTTCTTATGCAGAGTGAAAATATAAATGACGAAGTTATGAAAATTAAGCGTGAATTGGGGTGATACAGCGTGAAATTTGACAAAAATATGCTTGCGTTATATGCGATTACAGACAGAAAATGCATAGGCGACCGTGGACTTGAGTACAGCGTTGAGCAGGCTTTATCAGGCGGCGCAACAATGATTCAGTTAAGAGATAAGGAAGTCGATTTTGATACACTCTGTAAAGAGGCAGACAGTCTGCTTAAAATTTGCCAAAAGTATAACGCACCGTTGATCATTAACGATAACGCAGATGTTGTAATAAAGACAGGTGCTGACGGTGTGCACCTCGGTCAGAACGATATGGAGCTTGCCAAGGCGAGAGAAATCCTCGGTAAAGATAAAATAATCGGCGGCTCGGCACGCACAATTGAACTTGCCAAAAAAGCAGAGCAGAGCGGAACGGATTACATAGGCAGCGGTGCGGTGTTCGGCACACTTACAAAGGCAGACGCAAAATACCTCGGTACAGAAAATCTTAAGAAAATATGTGGCGCTGTCGGTATTCCTGTTGTGGCAATCGGCGGTGTAAGCGCAGATAATATACCGCAGCTTGAAAATTGCGGTATAAGCGGCATTGCCGTGGTGAGTGCGATTTTTGGCGCTGACAATATCTGTTCCGCCGCACAAAAATTAAGAAAACTTGCAGACAGCGTAATTTACGGAGGTTAGTTTGAAAACTGTATTGACAATAGCCGGCAGCGACTGCTCTGGAGGAGCGGGAATACAGGCTGATATAAAAACAATAACAATGCACTATTGCTATGCAATGAGCGTCATTACCGCCCTTACGGCGCAAAACACAACGGGTGTATACGGTATTGAGCAGACGAGCGACGAGTTTATAGCAAATCAGCTTGACTGTGTGTTTACCGATATTTTTCCGGACGCAGTAAAAATAGGTATGGTTTACGGCAACAATTCCGCAAAAGTAATTGCCGACAAGCTCAATTTTTACAAAGCAAAAAATATTGTGACCGACCCTGTAATGGTATCTACCAGTGGCAGCAGGCTCATAAGCGAGCAGGGACTTGAAAATCTGAAAAAATACCTTTTGCCGATTTCCGCACTTGTCACTCCGAATGTACCCGAGGCTGAAATTTTGAGCGGAATTAATATCAAAAATTTACAGGATATGCAAAATGCCGCTAAAATAATTTCCGATAAATACGGCTGTGCCGTACTCTGTAAGGGCGGTCATTTAGAGGATTGCAGTGATGATTTGCTTTACTCTGACGGCGAGTTTTATACTTACCCCTCGGTAAGAATTGACAATCCCAATACTCACGGCACCGGATGTACGCTTTCAAGCGCAATAGCAAGCAATCTTGCGAAAGGCTTTGAAATTCCTCAAGCCGTTGAGAACGCAAAGGCGTATGTAACAAAAGCAATCGGCGTAAAACTTGACCTCGGCAAAGGCAGAGGACCGCTGATGCATAACTATATTTTACAAAATTTTAAATGAAAAGGCAGATGAAATATGAGAGAATATTCAACACAGATGGAGGCTGCAAGAAAGGGAATTGTAACAAAGGAACTTGAAATCGTAGCTAAAAAAGAAAGAATGACAGTAGAAGAACTTATGCCGCTCGTAGCAGAGGGTAAGGTGGCAATTTGCGCAAATAAAAACCATAAGTGCATTGACCCCGAGGGCGTAGGCTCAATGCTAAAAACAAAAATAAATGTAAACCTCGGTATTTCAAGAGATTGCAAAGATTATGATATTGAAATGGAAAAGGTTATGCAGGCTGTAAATATGGGCGCTCACGCAATTATGGACCTTTCGTCGCACGGCAACACAATTCCTTTCCGCAGAAAGCTCACAAGCGAATGTCCGGCAATGATTGGTACTGTACCTGTTTACGATTCCGTTATTCATTATCAGCGTGACCTTGATACACTTACAGCACAAGATTTTATTGATGTTGTAAGACTTCACGCACAGGACGGTGTGGACTTTGTAACACTTCATTGCGGCATTACGAGAAAGACTATTGAGCAGATTAAAAAGCATAAGAGAAAGATGAACATAGTTTCCCGTGGCGGTTCACTTGTGTTTGCCTGGATGTGTATGACAGGCAACGAAAACCCGTTTTATGAGTATTACGATGAAATCCTCGACATCTGTCGTGAGTACGATGTAACAATTTCTCTCGGTGACGCTTGCCGTCCGGGCTGCCTTGCAGACGCTTCCGATGTTTGTCAGATTGAGGAGCTTGTGCGCCTTGGCGAGCTTACAAAAAGAGCATGGGCAAAAGATGTTCAGGTAATGGTAGAGGGTCCGGGTCATATGCCGATGGACCAGATAGAGGCTAATATGAAGATTCAGCAGACAATCTGCTGCGGTGCTCCGTTCTATGTTTTAGGTCCGTTGGTGACAGATATTGCCCCGGGTTATGACCATATTACTTCCGCAATCGGCGGTGCTATTGCCGCTGCTTCGGGTGCCGCATTCCTTTGTTATGTAACTCCTGCCGAGCATTTGGCTTTACCGAATGTTGACGATGTAAAGCAGGGAATTATTGCCTCTAAAATTGCGGCGCACGCAGCCGATATTGCAAAAGGTGTGCGTGGCGCAAGAGAAATTGACGACAAAATGGCAGACGCAAGAAGAAAGCTTGATTGGGAGGCTCAATGGGATTGTGCCATTGACCCCGAAACCGCAAGAAAAATCCGTGATGACCGCAAACCCGAGCACGAAGATACTTGCTCAATGTGCGGTAAATTCTGCGCAGTAAGAAGTATGAACAAGGCTCTCAACGGCGAGCATATCGACATTCTTTAATTAACAAGTTACATTTTTATACCTGTATTTCAAAATTGCACCTTGCTTTGAACCGCCCCAAAATCGTTAGATTTTTAGTCTAACTTTTTGGGGCGACTCACGGCAGGGTGCTTTTTTGTGCCTTTTTAATTCTTTTTTAATAAAATTAGCCTAATTACTGCAATTTTTAATAATATTTTACGCATAGGTAAGGGGGTGTGATATGAGTACGGAAATTGTGACTGCGCTGATTGTTGCGGGCGGAAGTATTATTTGTCAATTGCTGATAAATGCGTCAAACCGTAAGCGACAGGAAAGCGAAAACGAAAAGACCAAATCATTGATTGTGTATCGGTTAGATCAGCTTGAACATAAGCAGGATAAATATAATCATCTGCAAGAGCGTGTTTTCAAACTTGAGCGAATGTCAGCCGTTACGGACGAAGAAATAAGAGTTGTAAATCATAGAATTGCTGACCTTGAGCATATAAATAGTGAAAAGAAATAAGCTAATATCGCTTTTATGGGCAGAAATTTATATTGAACTTTTAAATTAAAATGTATTACAGGGGGTGAAATTATGAAAAACGGTTTTAAAATATGGGCGAAAGCTGCGGGTATCCGTGCGGCAAAAACCGTGGCTCAAACAGCGATTTCGGTTATCGGCGTGTCTGCGGTGCTAAGTGATGTGAATTGGGTAGCGGTTGCTTCCGCAAGCGTGCTTTCGGGTATTCTTTCGTTGCTTACAAGTATTGCGGGATTGCCCGAAATATCCGATAATAAATAAGTACATTTTTAAGGCAACGGAATATTATGTAATATGAAGATGTGTTTTACTAAAAACTGCCTTAAAAGAGCATTGCGTACATTCCTACAGACGGCACTCGGATATATTCTCGCTAATCTTGCGTTGTTTCTGACGGGAACGGATTTTGCAAATGCAGAAATGTGGAAAAGCGCAGTCTGCGGACTTTTGGTTTCTTCGGTTTCGGCAGGACTTTCAGCGGTTATGAACCTCGAAAAAAAGGAAGAACAGGCAGAGTGTGACGATAAATGCTCAAAAGATGAAGAAAACAAATGAATACAATTTTACAAAAAATTAATAATAATATTGTCAGCCGCAGGTCAGCTCGACCTGCGGTTATTGTTTTATGCTGAAATTTGTATTATAATATAAAGGAAATATCGTATGGAAATACTTTCATCTACGCTTAATCACATAGCCGTGCTTTTTTCTTTTATTCTTATCGGCTTTGTTCTTAAAAAGAAAAATATTTTATCTGACGGCAGTGGCAGGACTTTGTCACGCCTTGAAAACGGAATATTTATGCCTGCGGTCGTAATCAATACATTTTGGAATAATTGTACGGTGGAAAATATAAGCCGAAAATGGATTTTCCTTGTTTACAGCACTGCGCTTTTGATTGTTGCGGTAGCGCTTGCTTTTATTATCTCAAAATTTCTTACCAAAGACGAGTATTTGCGTAAAGTGTACAGATATTCGCTTTCGGTATCAAATTTCGGATTTGTCGGAACTGCGCTTGTTCAGGGCATATACGGCGCTGACAGCATTGAACTTTTCGATTATTTAATATTCACCTTGCCGCTGAATATGTTTACTTACTCAATCGGAATTGCGTGGCTTGTGCCGTCGGACAAGGGCGGATTTTCTTTGAAGTCATTGCTGAATCCGATATTTGTGTCGCTGTTTATCGGCGCAATTCTCGGACTTTTGCAAATACCGAGGGTGCGGCTTGTAAGTACAATTCTTACCGATTGTGCCGCCTGTATGGCACCTGTTGCAATGATTTTGACAGGGTTTGTAATAGCGGGATATGAAATAAAAAGCCTGCTCAAGGTAAAGCAGACTTATATTGTTGCGGTGCTTAGGCTGATAGTTTTTCCGACAATTTTTGTGACTGCGTTAAGGCTTTTTAATACGGATAATGAAATAGTTTTTGCTGCACTCTGTGCAAATGCAATGCCGTTAGGACTTAACACTGTTATAATTTCATCGGCATACGGAGAAAGTCCGCAAACAGGCGCAAGCCTTGCTCTTGTGTCGCAGGCAATGGCGGCGATTACCATACCGATAATGTTTTTAATATTTTTTAGGAGATTTTAATATGAAGATTTACCTTGCATCGCCGTTTTTTAACGATAACGAAATTGCAAATATTCACCGTGCGGTTGAAATTCTTAAAGCAAAAGGTCACGAAGTTTTTGTACCTATGGAGCACGATGTTGAGAACAGGGAAAGCCTTACCAATGCAGAATGGGCAGAGGAAATTTTTAAAATTGACAAAGGCGGAATTGACGATTGCGATGCGGTTGTGTTGCTTTACGGCGGAATGTACTCCGACAGCGGAACTGCGTGGGAGTGCGGATATGCCTATGCGTCAGGCAAAAAAGTAATAGTGTGCTGCTATAATATTGAGCAGACCAATCTTATGATAGTAAACGGCTGTCACGCATTTTTAAACGGAATAGACGAACTCTCATACTATGATTTTGATAAAATGCCCGTTGTCCGCAATGCAGGCGAACAGAAGTAAATACATTTGTTTAGTACGGATACTTAAATTATGGTCCGGCATATTTTTTAAGCTAACTTTTTAAGCTAACTAATTATAAAGTTTATTACTATAATATTAACAGACAAATGCGGTGATAATTATAGAAACTAAAATCGAAAAATGGGATATTTAAAAAAATATAAACAGTTACGGTTTAAATATAAAATCTGTAAGTGATGATTTTGACGGTTTAACAGTTATTCTTGAAAATAATGAAATGGAATTGTTTTCAATCAGATGGGCGGATGTGGAAAGTTATTGCCGTTCAACGGAAGAAATGCGTTTTAATTTTATTGCAGGTGAATGGCAACAAGTCTGAAAAGAATTTCCAAATCATTCTTTTTTTTAAGTTATTGATTCACCATATATAAAATGGATTAAAGAACAAGCAGGTGGTTTTATGGACGATGATAAATTAATTCATTTTATGATTGTTTCTGCTGATTATGTTCTTGATACAGTTTAAAAATATGAACCGGATGAGTATTATTTAAGTAAACTGACTTGTTCGGATAGTACAAAAATCTCTCTATGGCATAATTTACTGTGTAACTTTATTGATTTTAGCTGATATTGTTTGATACCGAAATTCACTCAAAAAGCAAAGGCTGAATGATTGAAAAACATAGCAAATAAGCCGATTTTTCAGTGTTTATCACAAAAAATAAGCACCCGACTACTCGAGTGCTTTTGGCGGAGATGGAGAGATTTGAACTCTTAATAAATGCAGTATTTAAGCCATAAAACGGCTTACTGTGTAAAATCTGTGCAATGCGTTGAAATTCTGTTGCTTTTAGTAGTTGTTTTCAAAGTATGTATTCAGCTTATTAAGTGCCTCTGTTTTGTGCTTTTGTGTAAGGTGAGTGTAGATGTCTGATGTAGTTGAATATTGAGCGTGACCTAAAATTTCCTGAACATCCTTTATGTTCAGATTAGCCTCAAAACAGATTGTAGCAAAGCCGTGTCGGGCAATGTGGGGAGTAAGCTCGGCAAGGCCTGTGGCAGTCTGATAGTCTTTCCAAAGTTTATCAAAGCGTGACTGTGTGTAATATTCGCCGTCACAATTAAAGACAATTTCATTTTTCTCGCCCTTGATTTTGAGTAACTCTGTTTCAAGACCTTTTGTAAGCAGTACATCACGCTTGCCTGCCTCTGTCTTCGGCTCTTTTATGTGTGGTGCATTGTTTACATGATACAATGACTTTGTGATATGTATTATATGGTTTTCAAAGTCTATATCGCTCCATTTCAGAGCTAATGCTTCGCCTCGTCTTACACCTGTATTGAGAAAGAAAAACGCAAGCAATCCTCCCGGGGCAGAGATTGAATTTTTGATAATCTCGATTTCCTCGTATGTTGGGGCTCTGCGGTGCGTTCTTTTAAGATTCTTGCTTATTTGTATGTATTGGCAAGGATTGTTTGTTATATATTCATTTTGTGCGGCATAGGTGAAAATAAGGCTAAGTACGGATGCGTATGCTTTAACGGTTTTATATGCCCAAGATTTAGGAAACTTTGCTATATAGCGGTTGATTTCACGAAGTCCGATGTTTGTTATAGGCTCATCGCCAAAATAGTCAACAGCCCGTTCTGCTCGTGGCTTGTATGCCTTGACAGAACCTTGGGCAAGAGCTTCAAACGCATGGGCTTCCCATTCTTCCACAACAGCAGAGAACGGCATACCTGACTTAGTTTGCTCACTTTCGGGATTATAAGCAAAAATTTTCTTTTCAAGTTCTTTTTCGGTTCTTGCTCTGAATATGTGTCTTTTGCCGTCATAGACGATTGATTTTTCATAAAGCCCGTCAGGTCTGCGGTAGTATTTTTGATTTGCAGATTTAGAACCGCACCAAGGGCAGAATTTAAAATCAGACTGCAAAGTCTTTTTGCATCTCTTGCATTTCATAAAAAACACCTCTGTATTCATTTTTTATTGACACAAAGGCTAATTTATCTTATAATAATTAAAGACTTTCCACAGTCTTGTATGGCCTTTGCGTCGTACACCGCTCTATCCTGTTGGCGCAGGGTAGGGCGGATTTTTTATTGCTTATGTACGGAGGGTAGTGGAGGGTTTGGGGCATTTTTAAATAACCCTTTATATATAATATTTTTTATTTTTCTTATACGAAAGGTTATAAAACCCCTCAAACCCTCCTCAAGCCACCACACTAACATTACTGCAAAATGTAAACTCGAGTAAACATTTTCGCTGACTTATTTTGTTTACTCGAGTAAACATTTTCGCTTTATCACCCCAAAATGGAAAATTGATTTCCTATTTTAGGGCGGATTTTTTTTATTTATTCTATTTAATCGGCAGATCGTGGCTGTCGGTGTATGGAGTTTGTTGATTACATTAGATTATTCAAATCAATGTTGAACCCCATAGCTTTTAACTCTCTTGCAATTGTAAATTCACTTGCGCCGTCAGAATAAACAACACCGCTTAAATCACCGGGTAATTCGATAGAACTATCTGACTTAATCAAAATAGTATTACTTCTGCCGAGAAGTCCCATAAAGTAGCCTGCCTCAAAAACAACATTCTGTCTTCCTCTGGATTTTGGTTCATCTTCAGAAACAGCCTTACCCACATCATCGGGAGTAAAAAGAATAATAGCCGCACTTGCTTCACTACCGAAATCTTCAATTTTTTCAATAATTGTTTTGCAGGAATTTGGCTGATCGTGTAAGATAATAGGTTCTATGCCGAGCTTTCTTAAAAGCTCAGCTGTTTTATATTTTAGTTCTCCATTGTGACCGTGAACGATAAACACTTTATTGTTGTTTATCTTACTATCATTTTTGGGTGTGTTTTCATCATCTTCATCAAGGTCGCTTAGTAGTTCCTCGAATGTCGGAATTGTTGCTTTTAATCCATTAGAACACCAAATTCGTTGCTGTTCATCATCAAATAACGCACACTGAAAGCGTGTCTTTTTAAAGTTTGTAACCTCAATGCTGTCTTCGCCAAACTCGTTTGTTAAAAATCTAAGTGCACTTGCGTGCCAAGTTTTAAACTCGGGTAAATCGGCTGTTACTCTTTTATCTAACAGCTCGTTTGCAGTCTGTATTAGTTTCTTTAGTTTTGCACAACTATCCATATTAACATCTCCGTGTAAATATTGTAGCAAAGTCCAATTTTTAGGACAGTTAAAATATTCTTGCAAATAGTGCTTGAATAATCAGAACAAATGTTCTATAATGAATGTGTAAAGAAAAATAAAAAGCTTTGGGGTGATTCTATATGGATTATAAAAAATACATAATCGAATTAATAAAGAAAATCGACGATGAAAAAACTTTAAAGAAAATTTACAAAATCATTAATAGAATATTCGTGAGAGGTGGCTAATCGCCTCTCTTTTTATTTGTTTTTGTCAAAAACATCTTTAAGAAAATTTTTAAATACCATCTTATCCTCGTGGTTTAGCTTTAGATAAACTTCAATAATCTTTTTGTCAAGTTCATCAAGATTATATTCTTCCGATAGCTCATCAAGTATGTAGTCTTCATCATCCGAGAACATATCTCCTACACCTTCAGTAAGCCACATAAAGTTTACATGGTATTCTTTGCAAACTTGTTTGATAAATAATTCTTTAGGCTCAACAAGTTCCCTCTCAATATTATTTATAACACCTCTTGAAACTCCAACACGCTCTCCAAACTCGGTTTGTGAGAGCTTTTTCACTTTTCGCAAAGTTTTAAAACGCTCGCTTATGCTCATTTTATGTATCACCTCGCTTGTAGAATTTTATCTGATGAATTTATTATATATGTTATTTAATGATTTGTCAATGCAAAAAATAAAAAAATATTTTCAAAAAATGCATTGACAAATCCAAAAGCAAAGTTTATAATGATATTACAATGCAGATAGGAGGTGACATAATGATTTACACGGACAAAACTATCAAGAGAGAAACAGAGCGACAGGATGTTAAATGCTTGTATGAGGAACTCTTGAAAAACGCAACAACAGAGCAGAAGGAAAAAGCTTATATAGCAGCAACAGCGTTCTTGCTCGGTGCACAGCAGAAATCAGCTTAGGAGGAGATTTATATGGCTGACACACATACAGACGAAATTTTTAATGTGTACGGTGCACTTGATAATCTCAACAAGCGAATGAAATCTGTTGAGAACAAAGTTCCCGATTACACAGCAGATATGCTTGAAGTTTACCGAAATCTCGGTGCTCTTACAAAGCGTATCGCAGAACTTGAAGAACTTGTAACCAACACACAGAAAACAGCATAGGAAAGGAGCAATATAGTGGAAACAACAGAAAAGCCAATTTTTACAGAGATAAGTGGGAAAAATATTGACGCCCTTTTATACACTGCAATGGTAAACGAAGTAAACAGACTTGAGAAGTGCAGAAATAAAAAAGAGCGTCAGAGCATAAGAAACTTTATTATATCAGCTTATCAAACATTGGTAGCAGATTAGCCGGAAGATTGTTGTCTAAAAACTTTTCAAGAAAATATCCCGCAGAAAAGTTAATAAGCCAAAACAGAATATTAATGAATACAGATAATATTTTATTCGGGTGTACATTAACCAAGTTCAAAGCATGCACAGGAACAGTTAGCCAGAACATAGGGTAAAAATTTTGTCTTATTCTGTATTTGTAAACACCAATCGTATTATCAAATATTACTTGCAATTTATTATATGAATACTTGTCAGTTAAACAGTTTGAAATAGTATCTTCATACATTTGCTTTACGGAGTATCTTGTTTCAGTACAAACTACTATGTGTTGTGTTCCTGCTTTTTCAAACAGTGTTCCGACAGGTATGGCACATTGATTTAACTTCTTTGATTTATTTTCAAAAAGTTGAAAATAATACTTGGTCGCATACAGTCTGAAAACATTTGTAAGCAATCTAAGTACCCACACAATAAATAAAAAACATAGCACAATTACCATAATTACACCTCCTCTCATTATCGTATATTGAAATTATATCACATTGTCGGGAGGTTGCAAGAATTACAGCATAAGAAATTTTTATGAGGAGGTGAGGAGATGGACGAAAAACAAAACGATAAGGTGATTGCAGCTTTAATTGATTTTTTATCAAAGCGGCAGAAAGAAAAAAACGACTTCCGAAACAAAAGTAATTGTTCTGCCGAAAGTCGCAAAAATCTTACTCGGTAATTAAGTTGGAATTATTAAGAGTTTTCGCTAATGCCTTTGAAAATTTCACTGTAAAAGGCGGCAACATTTCTGCCACCGTCAGCACAAAACTAAGGGGGTGAAGAAAAGATGGAAGTAATAATAATTTTAGGACTGTTAATGCTTTGCACAGCTTTTGGTTCAGCAGTATTAGCAATAAAAATAGTAGCCGCCCATTTGTATAAAACAATAGACAGCTACCTTGATAAGCACGACGCTCAAATTATGGATCTGATTAAGTGGGCAAAGGACGAAGACAAACATCAATGAATGCTTTTCCAACAGGAGTAAGTGTTGCAACTCCTTTTTGAAGTTCAATCTTCAAATCAGTATTATTTGATTTGTTTAGATACTCTATATAATTTTTATAATATCTTAATTTGGGTAATAAAGCAATAAAATATCGAAAAGAATAGTAGAACTTGAAAAAGTTCTTGTCAAATAGCAGAAAACAGCGTAGGAAAGGAGTGATATAGTGGAAATAACAGTAAAAGGTACATCAAAAGAAATTGCTGACCTTGTATTGCAAGTACAAAGTCAGCAAACAAAAGTAACGTCAGTTAATATTTCCAATAGTAACGCCGATGATTTGGTCGTAAAATACAACCATAAAATTCATATGAGTGATTGTGTCGGACGATGTTGATCTTATTTTTACATCTTTTAAAATTATGTAACCATCATTACCAACAATTACAGGTTCGGAATCTGTAGAAGAAATATTTTTTAAGTATTCTTCTTTAGTATTATCGCAAATCTTATATAAAACGCCGTACAAAGAATTTTCATCGTCAATTTCCTGCTCAGACGGGACCTTACCTGAAATGATTCCGGCAGAAGTTGTTAATATCAAGTTGTTTTCTTCTAAACCTTCGACTTCCGGAATACAAGACATAGCTAGTATTAAGCTTTTCTTAAGTGATGAATGATTCATATTAATTTCACCTCGCTTTCTGTATATGGTTAGTGAATCGGGGTTCACCACTAAATATAGTATAACATAAAAAGGTCGTGAAATCAATGCACATTAAAGAATTTAGTATAATTTTGAGAGAAAACAGAAAACAAAGAGGAATTTCGCAAAGTGAGCTTGCTAAGAAATCGGGCTTTACTAAAAGAGCTATTCAGTATTGGGAAAAAGGCAAAAAGAGCATTTCTCTTGAAAATGCCGACAGGCTCTTAACGGCTTTGGGTGTAGAAATCAAGATAGGTAAAACAGAAAGCAGGTGATAGCAATGCAGATAACAGGTACACCCGATGAAATCGCAGAATTTATAAATCTGCTGAAAAGCGATTACAGAGGTGACTGCACAATTGAAACTGATATTAACGGCAACACAATCTATCATTATCATTTTCCAAAATCGGATGATGAGTAATATTTATTTTAGCAGGTGAAGAAAATGGCAAAACTTAAACTTATTGACACAAAGGACAAGTTTCTTCTTGAAATTGACGGAACAGAAATTCCGTATATTACAAGCTATCAGATTACCCGAACAGTAGGCGATGTGGTACTGCTCAAGCTGGCACTCAGCGTCGCCGATGTGGAAAAGGTTGAAATCGTATCAGACAAAATTACAGAGGAGAGCAGGAGGGAATGACATGGCAAGAGAAAAGCCGTTATTTCGAGACAACCTCGACAGGTTAGACATTGCGTTTCCGGATAAGGAAGTTTTGCAGTATCGGGACATCGCAAAGTATCTCGGAAAAAGTTGCGTTACTGTTAAGCGACACTTTCAAAAAGACTATAACAAGAAGCTCGGCGGAATCAGCAAGGCTGTCCTTGCAAGTATTTTGAGTTGATTAAGGAGGCATAACCAATGGCACTTAGACACATTAAAACAAAACGCAGTCTTAAGGACGAGAACAAGCACTTACATAGCTTAGTCAAGCACTTACAGATTGAGCTTGAGAACGCAAGGCTTGACCTCGGCATTAAAGAGGACACAATCAACGGCTACCGCAAGGAGAACATCAAGCTCAGACAGCGCATTAACAGTATGTATGAGTATGATGTTTTTGGAGAGGAGGTGTAACGGATGACAAAAAAAGTAAAATCCAAAGTGCTTGAAATAATGGCACTTGCACTCGAATTTAACGGCAGAAGTACAAAGTGTGAGTGCACTGGTAGCAAGCCGACAATATTTGTTAATTTTAGCGGTCATACATGCGAGTTAGATGTTAATATCTACACACAGGGGTGGACTTTTCACAATACAAATGCAAGAGAGATTAGAGATATAATTTATCTCGACCGTACATCGACATTAAAAGAGCTCAACAAAACATTAAAAACGCTTAAAGCTGTTATCGCAGAATACGAAGAAAGAGAAAACCGCTGAAACTCTCGCACAGTTCCAGCGGTTCAAAAGGATATATAAAATTAATATCAATTTTATTATATCCTCAAATCAAATAAAAATCAAGAGGGAGATAAGATGATTACCTACAATCAATTCTGCAATGCATTTGCGGTAAGCGTTGGCAGTGCTGTATTTGAGGAAGTAAAACGGAGGGCAGAGCGTAAGCGTAATTACATAATAAGCCGTTTTGGTGACGGCAACGGTGCAAGACTTACAGAAAAGTATATGCTTGAGCTTATGCGTGATGAGCTTTGCTCATTTACCTTAGAGCAGTCAACAAGGCTTGCTGTGGGAGGTGTTTAAGAGTGTGTTACGGTTTAGCTCCAAATGCACCTATACCGCAAAAGAAAGGTGAATGTGCTTGCTGCGGTTACGAACTCAGAGAAGATTATACATATTTTGAGGACAGCGAGTGCAACAAATTTTGTAGTAAAGACTGCGCAGCAGAATTTCATAAAATCACAGAAAAGGAGTGGTAATGATGAACGAACAGTCACAGCTTATTGTAGTTAAGCAAATACCGATTATTATTGAAAAACTTGAGTCTGTTAAATCTGAAATTGAGCACAAGGTAAATGTTGCTTGCTCAATGGTTTGCACAGATGAGAACTACAAAGAAATCAAAAAAATTCGTTCGGCTCTCAACAAAGAGCTTGCCGAGTTTGAAAGTCAGAGAAAAGCCGTTAAGTCCGAGGTAATGACACCGTACGAGCATTTTGAAAGCGTGTATAAGGAGTGTATTTCCACACCTTATAAAAAAGCTGATTCAGCATTAAAGAACAAGATTGAGGCTATCGAGCAGGGGCTGAAACAGGAAAAACACGATAAATCAAAAGCGTATTTTAATGAGTACGCCCAAACGCTCGGCATTGATTTTGTAAAGTACGAGCAAGTCGGCTTGAGCATTACGATGACGATTACCCTTAAAAAACTCAGAGAAACAATCAAGGCTTTTCTTGACAAGGTTATGGACGACATAAAGCTCATTGCAGTGCAGGAGCATAAAGACGAAATTCTGTACGAGTACAAGCAAACTTTGAATGTATCGGCTGCAATAACTTCCGTAACCGAAAGATACAAGGCTATTGAAGCCGAAAGAGCAAGGGCAGAAGCAGAACAGCTCGAACGCAAAAAGGCAGAGCTTAACGAGCAGATTAATATTAAGGAATATGAGCCGTTTACAGCTAATGTTCCTACTGAGGTGGCCGCACCGGTTGAAGAAGAACAGCCTGCAAGGGCAGATGAAAAAATATATCCGCTCAGCTTTACGGTTTACGGAACAAAAACACAGCTTAAAGACTTTGCTTTGGCGGTAAAACAGTTAATTAATGAAAGAGGTTTAAAATATGAGTAATTATAATATGACAAAATCAAGCAACACAGCAATGCAGGGAAAGCCCAAATTTTCGGCTATGCTTAGCACGAAGGGATTTCAGCAGGCACTTGCAAATTCACTTAAAAGCCCTAAGGAAATTCAGAAATTTTCAGCCGCAATTACTTCAGTTGTAAGCACCAACAAGGAGCTTGAAAAGTGCGATGCCGGTACTATTCTTTCGGCCGCACTCTGCGGTCACTCTCTCGGACTTCCTCCGTCACCACAGCTCGGACAGTATTACTTGGTGCCGTTTAACGACAGAAAGAACAACAGAACAGTTGCTACATTCGTACTCGGCTATCGTGGCTATATTCAGCTTGCTATTCGCAGCGGCCAGTACAAGCGACTTAATGTTGTTGAAATTAAAGAGGGTGAGCTTGTTAGTTGGAATCCGCTTACGGAGGAAATTGAGGTAAAACTCATTTCAGATGAAAGCGAAAGAGCGGTTGCAAAAACCATTGGATATTACGCTTATTTCAGATATATAAACGGCTTTGAAAAGGCTCTTTATTGGAGCAAAGAGAAGATGAAAGAACATGCTATCAGATACTCGGCAGGTTACAAAAACGATGTAAATAAAGGTACTTCATACACCTTTTGGGCAAAGGATTTTGACAGTATGGCAAAGAAAACAATGCTCAGACAGCTTATTTCAAAGTGGGGTGTAATGAGCGTGGAAATGCAAAATGCTTTTGAGGCTGACACACACGCAATTAACAGCGACGGCAGCGTTGATTATGAGGTGAGCGAGGAATACGATACAGAGCCGAATTTTGACGATATACCGCCGTTTGAGGAAGAACAGCCTGCGTTTGAGGAAGAACAGCCTGTAATGTCGGTCGAAAGTGAGCCATTTTCTATTGACGACCTTGCAGAATGATTAACTTAAAAATAATCTCGACAGGCAGTAAAGGCAATGCGGTTTTGCTTGATAATCAGATCTTGATTGACTGCGGTGTGCCTTACTGCCGACTGTCGGCTTTAGCCGATAGGATAAAATATATTTTTCTTACGCATCGGCACAGCGACCACTTAAACACAAGCACATTACGCAGGCTTTGCACAGAGCACCCGAGCATTAAGGTGATATATAACGGCTACCTTGCAGGCGCTTTGTATAAAGACTGTTCGGATTTTATTTTTAAAAGCTCTTTTATTACAGAACCACGAAAATGGTACCAAATAGGAGCTGTTACATTTGAAAACGAAATGCTCATACATGATGTGCCAAATTGTGCGTGGAAGATTTTTATTAAATCGAACTATAGCGATACATTCAGAGTGATTTACGCTACCGATACAAACAGCCTTGAGCATATCAGAGCTAAGGGTTACGAACTCTATTTAATAGAGGCTAATTACGATAAAGACGAAATTATAAAACGAATGAAAGAAAAAACAGCCTGCGGCGGCTATATGTACGAGGACAGAGTGCTTAAAACGCATTTATCAAAGCAGCAGGCGGACGAATGGCTTTATAAAAATATGGGCGAGTACAGCTCGTTTATTTATATGCATACTCACGAAGATTAAATTGAATAGGATTGATGTCTATGGCAAGACCGGCTAAGAAAGGCTTGGACTATTACCCGTCAGACACAAACAGGAGAAACGATTTTAAAATAATGGATCTGTTAAATCAATACGGGCCGTTGGGATACACGATATACGACTTCTGTTTGCAGTATATTTACGAAAACGGGTATTTTCTTGATGTGCCTTTACAACAGGTGTGTTTGACTTTGTGCAGGGACATTGGTGCTAAATGGGTTAAAAACAAAAACCTTGTGGGACAAGTTATAGATTATTGTGCGGATATAGGCTTATTTGACAAAGACCTCCTGCGGCAAAATGTTATGACCTCTGTCGGAATTCAGCGACGCTACGATTCAGTGACTGTTAGGAACAAGGTTGATAAATCTAAATTTTGGCTGCTTGGAAAAGAAAATTGCGAGGCGGCTTTAATAAATGCACCCAAAACCTTAGTTTCTGCAACAAAAACTAAGGTTATTGCAACAGAAACCGAAGTTTCTGCAACAAATATGCCACAAATAAAAGTAAATAAAATAAAAGAAAAAGAAAAGAAAACTGATGTTTTTATTTCTTTATTGTTGAAAGATGAAAGTGATTATCAAGTGACATTTGCTCAGCTGAATAATTTAAAAAATATTTACACATTGATTGATGTTGAAAACGAACTCGTAAAGATGTCTAAGTATTTTGAACTGCACCCAGATAACAGAAAATCACTTGATGATATAAAAAGCTATATAGACCGTTGGTTATTAAAGAGGAGTGATGAGGTTGACAGAATACGAAAAAATAATTCAAAAGTACCTGCAAAAAGACGGAGCACAGGAGCGTTTAACACAGGCGAGGTTGTACTCTGAGCTTACGGCAGAGGAAAAGGCACAGCGAGAGGCGGATATTTTTAATGCGCAAACAGGCAGGCTGACAGGCTATGACTGCGATAAATGCAAAAACAAGGGTACGATATACAGCACAGTAAAAAGGGATTTTTGCGGTACAGAAACCTTTGAGGTGGTTAGCCGACCCTGCGAGTGCTTAAAGGTGAGAGCAGAGCTTAAGAGAATTAAGAAAAGCGGACTTGCAAGGCTGATTGAAAGGTACAATTTCGGAACATATATTGTCAAGAGCGAATGGCAGGCTTACATAAAGAAATGTGCCGAGGATTTCGCAAACAATCCCGTAGATTGGTTCTATATCGGCGGTCAGTCGGGCTGCGGAAAAACGCATATCTGCACAGCAATAATCGGTTCGCTGTTAAAGCAGGGCAGGACGGCAAGGTATATGCTTTGGGGCGACGACATAACGGCAATCAAGCAGGCGGTGACAAACGCCGAGCAGTACGAAAAACTTATGAGCAATGTAAAAAATGCCGATGTGCTGTATATTGACGATTTTTTCAAGACACGCAGCGGCGAGGGAATAAGCAACGCCGATGTGAATACAACCTTTAAAATCATAAACCACCGCTACAATGAGCAACTGCCAACAGTGATAAGCTCCGAGCTTTCCATAAACGAAATTGCGGCAATTGATGAGGCATTAGGCAGCCGCATAGCCGAAATGACAAGAACGCATAAGATTTACATTTCAAAGGATAAAAGCAAAAATCAGAGGTTTTACTATGGATAAATCAGTAACAGAATTTTTTATGAAAATGGAAAAAGTGCCGACTGTAACAGCTCAGGAACGCAGAGTGAGGACCGTTAAGGGCAAGCCGATATTTTACGATTCACCGAGGATAAAATCGGCTAAGGCTTTACTTATAGCTCATCTAAAACAGCATAGACCGCCAAAGCCGTATGATAGCGGTGTAAGGCTGAGGGTAAGCTGGCTTTTTCCAAAGGGCAGACACAAAGACGGTGAGTATCGTATTACAAAGCCTGACACAGATAACCTACAAAAAATGCTCAAGGACTGTATGACGCTCTGCGGATTTTGGACAGATGACGCACTTGTGGCAAGCGAGATATGCGAAAAGTTTTGGGCAGATGTACCAGGTATTTACATAAGGATTGAGGAACTGTGAATATTTCGGAAGTTAAACGAAACCTTGAACGAAAGGTGCTTTACAACGGCGCAAAATACATTCTGACGGGCTGTATCATCAGACGAGGCATAACAGGTCAATTTTATTATCAGGCTGAAATAAAGGATTTAAACGCTAATTCTGCATTGTTGTATTGCAGACTTGAAGATTTGGAGGAGATGAAATAAATGTATTCAGCTATATGTCAAATATGCGGTAACGAATTTACCGCAAGAGCAAAAACAACAAAATATTGTTCAGCTTGTGTCAGTAAAGCCAAATCCGAGGCGGCGCTACACAGAAAAGAGCAGTTAAATAGACCGCCGACAACCGATACAGAATTTTTAATATGTTTATATACATACAGAGGTGATTCGATATCACGCATTGCAACGGATTTGAACAGAAGCGAAGAGAATGTTCAAAGCATATTAAATGAAGCAAAAGCAAGCGGTCGTTATAACGAGCACATACAAAAACATCTTAACTCTGTGAATTACAAAAGTACACTTATGGAGGATAAAGAAAATGATTGATTGTGCGAAAACTGAAAATTACTTTACTGAAAAGCGAAGAATGATTGGACAGCAAAAGGACGGAATATGCCAACTTGATTGTATTGACTGCCCTTTAAGCATTGATAATAATGGCACAGGTATTGAATGTTCGGTCTTTGAAACGCTCTATCCTGAAAAGGCAATTTCAATAGTACAAAAATGGAGCGATGAACATCCCTCGAAAACATATTTGAGCGAGTTCTTGGAACATTATCCAAGTGCTCAGCTCAGAACAGATGGAACACCTAATTTTTGTCCTTATCGTCTGGGATTGAGTGGCATAGACGAATGTAGTGGGACTCATAACTGTATTAAGTGTTGGAATCAGCCTATTAAGGAGAGTGAGAGTAAATGAGAGAAGTTACAATAGGAGATTTCGTAGAAACAGTTCATGGTGTTAATGGTATATTAACAGCGGTAAAAAGAGGGTGTTATGGTTTAACTGCCTTTATTGCAACGGCTGATGGGCGAACATTTTATTGTCCTATTAGTGATTTAAAAGATTGTATTTTTGGTAAATATGACGATGACTTAAATGATTTTTACAGTTATGGCAAGAGAAAGTGAGGTAATGGTAATGGCTGAATGGATAAAAGATTATGATTATGATGGAGATTATTATTATTGCTCTGAATGTGGACATTATTTAGAACCGTATGAATTATTGCCACATTTGATAATACCTAATGAATGTCCTGATTGTGGGGCAAAGATGGATGAGGAGTGAGCAACAATGCCTTGTAAAAAATGCGGAGTGCAATACTCAAGTTATTGCGTTGATTGCGTATATGTAAAAACAGGACTTAACTTAAACGATGAAGAATACCACGAGATTTTGAAATTAAGGAGTGAGCAAGAATGAAAGTCTATCATTGCGACGCTTGCAGAAAAGCGTTTAAAGAAAAAGAAATGCGTATAACCTTTTGGGTCAAAGCTACGCAAGGGCATAAAATCAAACCTGTTAAGTTAGACATATGTTACAGCTGTTATAGGGGATTACAGTCACTTGCAGAGAACAAGGAGGAGGTGATGAGTAATGACACTTGACGAACTGAAAATAGAAATATCTGAACGCATAGAAAGTGAACAGGAAAAGATGAGCGGATATAATGACAACAAAAGCAGAAAGGACAAACATTATTACATAAGCGAGGGTATGTTGATAGCATTTCAGATTGTTTCAGACTACTTTGATGATTTGGAGGTGATAACTTGACAGCTAAAGAGATTAAGGAGATTAACCGAGAGATTTCACGGCTGAGGGCGAAGATAGTGCGCATTTCTGCCGAGGCGGATAACACAGCAGGCAAGCTGGGTGAACGAATCGTTCCGTCAGGTCAAACATCTGACAAGGTCGGCAATGCGGTGGTGCAGATTGCAGATATTCAGAGGGAGATACAAAACCTTGAAATCCGCCGAAACGCAGCACTCAACAGCCTATCTCGTGACGATTTTGTGGAGAACTGCTTATTTATGCACCTTAGCTTGCGATACAGCTGGGCGAAGATTGCAGTCGATACAGGCGGAATCAATACCCCCGACAACATAAGAATTATGTGCAACCGCCACCGTTGGTAAAAGTTGTTCGGTTTTTCGGTTTAGGTGCAGTATAATATAAAATGAAGAAATCGATAATAAGAGGCATTTTGTAGTTCTCCTTTTTCAAAAATAACGGCAGACCACTCTCGTTTGAGGGCGGTCTGTGTTGTGTATGGTTATTTTATACAAATAATTACTTTCTTAATTGTGCGGTTTACAGAAAAATGTAAAATCTGTTGAATTGTGTCAAATAATATGATAGATTAGTGATATATTACAACTAAGGAGAGTTGCATATGAGCGAAGAAAATAAGACAAAAACCTGTTTTGTTATAATGCCTATATCAGACCAACCGAAATACCCTGCAGGCCATTTTGATAAAATATACGAACAGATAATTGTTCCTGCCGTCAAAGAGGCGGAGTTTGAACCTATAAGAGCAGACAGTAATCAAATATGTGATTCGATAATGCAAAAAATTTTGAAAAATTTAGTTGAATGTGATATGGCAATTTGTGATTTAAGTTCAAGAAATCCGAATGTTATGTATGAATTAGGAATTCGACAAGCCTATGGTAAAAAAGTAGTTTTGGTACAGGATGATGTTACTGATAAAATTTTTGATGTAGCAGGAATTAATACTGTTTTTTATAAGAGAGATAGATTGTATGAAAATGTTATTAAGGCAAAAGATGATATTGCTAATGCGATAAAGGAAACTTATGCAAATGGTTCATTTTCGTTAATGAGTATAGCAAATTTAGAAAATGCAACTGTAGATAATTCCAAAGTTGATGAGGCTGTTTTTGGTAGATTTATGATGAAATCAATATATTCAAAGTTAGATGCTATGGAAGACTCAATAAGATTGCTTTCTAATACGCAAAATGTTAGTGACGAATTAAATGTTGACCTTAATAATCGTAAATTTGAAAGCTTGCTTATGGAATGTCGAGATGCATTGATAAACCATCCCGATAATCTTGATTTACTTATTTCCTGTTATCGAAAATTGTTGAGAGTTAATAGTTTATTGGTTAACAATAAGGACAATAAATTACTTATGTCTAAAGACTGTTTGATATTAAGAAATATACTGGCAGAATTGAATGACAGAATTAATGCTTTAACGCTTAATACTGATTAATGGAGAGTGCATTTAGTACTCTCTTTTCTTTTGCTTATTTTACATAAAGAGAGGTGGTGACGGTGGCAAAAGGAAAGTATGAAAAATGGCTTAAAGAAGATAATTTATTACTGCTTGAGGGTTGGGCAAGGGACGGCTTGACCGATGAGCAGATAGCTAAGAATATAGGCATAGGCGAAAGAACACTTTATGAATGGAAAGAAAAATATCCGCAGATTTCGCAGTCCCTAAAAAAAGGCAAAGAGGTTGTGGACTATGAAGTTGAAAATGCTTTGTTGTCCTCTGCTCTTGAGGGCAACACTACTGCACAAATATTTTGGCTGAAAAACCGTCGCCCCGACAAGTGGCGGGATAAGCAAAAAGAGGAAACCGACAAGACCGCACTTGACAAGCTCGACAGCATTTTGAAAGAAATCAAAGATGACGCAGAAAGGAGCACAAACAATGCCGTACACGATTAAACAAAAAGAATATATCGCAAACGCTACACATCGTTGGAACATAAAAAGCGGTGCGGTGCGTTCGGGTAAAAGTTTTGTTGATGTCACATATATTGTGCCTATGCGTATTCGAGAGCGAATAGGTAAAGATGGTTTGTGCTTTATCATAGGCGTGTCAAAAGAAACCATTGAGCGAAATGTACTGCAGCCTATGCGAGAGCGTTACACCTCTGATGTTGTCGGTACGATTAACAGCCGAAACATAGCAAAGGTGTGTGGCGAAGATGTCTATTGCCTCGGTGCGGAAAAGGTCAGTCAGGTTGCTAAAATTCAGGGTGCGTCGGCAAAATATATTTACGGTGATGAGGTTGCAAAGTGGAACGAAGATGTTTTCAATATGCTTAAATCCCGACTTGACAAGCCTTATTCGTGCTTTGACGGCAGCTTAAACCCTGAACACCCAACTCATTGGCTCAAGAAATTCATAGACAGCGACGCAGATATTTATTTGCAGGAATACACGATTTTCGATAATAAATTCTTATCCGAGGAGTTTGTGAAGAACCTTTGCAATGAATATGAGGGTACAATTTTCTATGACCGTCTTATTCTTGGCAAGTGGGTGCGTGCCGAGGGTGCTATTTACCGCCGATTTGCCGATAATCCCAAAAAATTTTACTGTCAAATTACCGACAAAATCAACACGGATTTACCGTACAGGCAGTTTTTGAAATCGGAACTTGAAGAAGTAACAATCGGCATTGACTTTGGCGGCAATAAATCGGGCCACGCATTTGTGGCAACGGCAAAGACAAGAGGCTACAATAATTTAATAGCGTTGAAAAGCGAACGACACTTCGGTGAATACGACGGAAACGATATTGACAGGCTGGCAATTAATTTTGCACAGTCTGTTTTTGATTTATGCGGTGTTGTGGACTTTGTGTATTGGGATAATGCCGAAACTGTACTCGGTCGAGGAATTAAAAGAGCGTTTGAGGAGCATTTTCCAAATACGATAGTCAGACCGGCACGCAAATGTCCTGTACAAGACCGTATTCAATGCACCTTGCGGCTTATGGGTGCAGGCAGGTTCTTTTACACTGACGGCTGCGACACGCTGAAAACGGCTCTTTGTGAGGCTGTTTGGAACGATAAAAAACTTGTTGACGAAAGACTTGACGACGGTTCAACCGACATCGACAGCCTCGACAGTTTTGAATACACATTTGAACGGGATATGAAAAGATTTATAAGGGCGGTGTGAAATGCAATTCATAAATTTTTTGAAAGGAGTGTGGCAGAGAATGTTCCCTCTAAAGGATATTAAACAGGCTTTGGGCGTTAAACTTGCGATTACAGATGATATGATGCAAAGCATTGAAATGTGGCAGAAATGCTTTGCGGGGCAGGCTTTTTGGCTTTCCGACAGCGTTATAAGTTTAAGGCTTGAGCAGTCAATCACAAGGGAGTTTGCAAACATCACGCTTAACGAAATGACTGCAAGCGTAAGCAATGAAAAATTGCAGAAAATCTTTGAAACCGCAACGGAAGACCTTAACTCCGAATTGCAGTCGGGCCTTGCAACAGGCGCAATGGTGATTAAACCGTTAGGCGGCGACAAGGTGCAGTATATTTCCGCAAATGCCTTTGTGCCGATTGAATTTGATGCAAGGCATAGGCTTGTAAAAGTCATCTTTCCTGAATTTAAGAAAATCGGCGACAACTACTACACAAGGCTTGAATATCACAGCCTTGATACCGAAAAGGGATTGACAATTACCAACACTGCTTATGTGTCTGCAAGTGAGGGGCAACTTGGAAGAGAAATTCCGCTTGCGGCAGTTGACGAGTGGGCAAGCCTGCCGAATGCTGTTACATACCCTGCAATGCTCCGCCCTGCTTTCGGTTATTTTCGCACACCGATTAAAAACACGATTGACGGCTCATCTTGCGGTGTTTCTGTCTACGCAAATGACATAAATCTTATTCGTAAAATAGACACACAATTCGGCAGACTTGATTGGGAGTTTGAGAGCGGCGAAAGGGCAATACATGTTGATGCCGCAGCTTTCAAGAAAGAGGGTACTGAAAAACTCAACAAAAGGCTTTACAAAGCTGTAGATGTTGACCTCGGAGATAATGAATTGTTCAAAGATTTTTCTCCTGCAATTCGTCAATCTGATATTACGGACGGGCTAAATACATATCTTCGCAGACTTGAATTTTCGGTCGGTCTTGCATATGGTGACCTATCCGACCCCGACACTGTCGCAAAGACGGCTACGGAGATATTATCGGCTAAGAACCGAAAGTACAACACGGTATCGGCAATTCAGAAACAGCTTAAATATTGTCTTGACGATTTGGTGTATGCTCTCGCCTTTTACAATTCGCTGACAACAAGCGGTTACACATTCGTTTGTGACTTTAAGGACAGTATTCTCACCGATGAACAGACCGAACGCACACAGGATATTCAGGACTTGAGTCTTGGAATTATGCGACCTGATGAGTATCGTATGAAATGGTACGGAGAGGACGAAAAGACAGCAAAAAAGAACCTGCCGCAAGCCTCAGAGGTAGTTGACTGATGTTTACGCCTGAGATTATGGAGGCAATCCCCACAGCGCTCGAACAGATTTTTGACAGCCTGCAAATGAGCATAATGGCTGACATTGTGCGAAAGTTGGTGCTTGCACAGGAGCTTACACCGACAAGCGTTTACAAAATCGGCAGACTTTACAAGCTAGGTAAGAGTAAATCAGCAATCAAAAGCATAGTGCAAAATACACTTGATTTAAGCAATAGTGAGATTAAAAACATCTTTTCGGGTGCTATAGAAAGCGGATATAACGAGGCTGAGAGCGCTTTTATTGAGCAGGGCAAGGAGTTTATACCCTATGCCGAAAATGAACCGTTACAGCAATTTGTGAGGGCGGTGCAGGCACAGACACAGGGCGAGTGCAAGAACATTACGCAGTCAATGGGTTTTGCCAAGCGACAGCCTGACGGCAGCTTAGGCTTTACTCCTGCTGCCGATTACTACCAAGAAACTCTTGATAAAGCTGTCACGGAAATTGCAAGCGGTGCGAGTGATTACAATACGGTGCTTGAAAAAACCGTTACAGAGATGACGAACAGCGGATTGCGTACGGTTGACTATGCAAGCGGACACAGCAACAGAGTTACGGTTGCGGCAAGGCGGGCGGTTACAACGGGACTTAATCAGGTTGTGGGCAAAATCAACGAGGAGAATGCCGAAAAACTCGGTACAAATTACTTTGAGATATCGTGGCACAGCGGTGCAAGACCGACGCATCAGGTGTGGCAGGGCAGAGTTTACAGCAAGGAAGAGCTTGAAAGCGTGTGCGGACTTGGTACAGTAACAGGGTTGTGCGGTGCAAACTGCTACCACTCATATTCTCCGTTTACTCCCGGCATAACCCCACGCACCTATACAGACGAACAGCTCGACCAAATGAACGCAGAGGAAAACAAGCCTGTCGAATACAACGGCAAGACCTACACAAAGTACGAGGCAACCCAAAGACAGCGCAGACTTGAAACCGCAATGCGGGCACAAAGGCAGAAAATAAAACTGCTTGAAGAGGGCGGAGCAGATGAGCAGGCTCTCATAAATGCAAGAGCAAGGTATGTAAAAACCTCCGATGAGTATGTGATCTTCTCAAAAAGTATGGGGCTTTCTCAGCAATGGGACAGAGTAACGGTTGGCGGCAACAGCCTTGAGAGTATTACAAAGCCTAAAAAAGCCAGTTCACCGATAGGCGGAATAAAAACTTCTTCTTTGCCGGTTAAAAACACAGAAAATCATACCTTTAAGGGTAAATTCGGTGTTGAAAAATCGGACGGTAGTGGTATAATAAAAGAGGAAAATAAAAAGCCTATTACGCCAATAACAGATAAAGCTATCGAGCGAGTGCCGAAAGTTGATATTGACGGATATTCTGAAGAACAAAGGGTTGAAATTCAAAAACAACATAAGGAGCTTTTGAAATTTTCAAAAGAACAAAATGACAATAAAGAAGTTGCATTTGTTTTTCGCGACGGATTGGTTGACTATAAATCATTTACAGGTTCTGATGAAAAAATTGACTTTGGCACATACTTGGAGACAAAAGGAAAAAATTTAACTATTTTACATAATCATCCGAGAAACAGTAGTTATTCTATGAACGATTTGGATGTATTTGCAAATAAAAATGTTAGAACAATTACTATTGTAAAAAACAACGGCACAGTTGAATATTTAACTAAAACCGATGATTTTGACAACAATAGATTTGCTCTTGAGTGTAATAGATTGTATAAGAAGATAGTGGTTAAGGAAACCGATGAGGAAAAAGATAGATTTGTTAAAACTTTGCTAAATAAATCAAAAGCTGGGGTGATTTGGAGTGGAAGAAAATAAATCAAGAAACGCAATTATCGACGGACCTATTGAATTGCAAATAAAATGTATGGAAGAATTTCTTTCTACATTAACAGACGAAGAAAAAGAACGCTCAATGTCGAGTGAATTTGACTACTTGGAAGAAGACTAACCGCTCCTTGTGGGCGGTTATGTTATTTTAACCTGCTTTTAAAGGCTTGCAATTCGTAAAAACGGCTTGTTTTCGGATGCTTTAACTTGTCTGTAACTTGTCAATTCGTAAAAACAGCGAGGATTTGTAATGAACGATAATTTTAAGTGCATTTATAAGATACTGCGAACTTTGGAAAAAGCAATGGATTACCCGGAGTTTGATTTATCACAAATCGACCACAAAACGCTTGAAATAAGCAAAGAGCGTTGGGCAAGGTATCTTGAAATGATGGCAGATATTGGCTATATAAAAGGAATTAGAGTGTATGAGGATGTTACCGGTGGAACAGTAGTTGATAATCAGGGTATTCGCATTACACTCAAAGGACTTGAATATCTTTCGGAAAATACAATAATGCAAAGAATGTATAAAACCGCAAAGGGAATAAAAGAAATTACACCAGGTTTATAAGTTTATTATTAGCACTTAGCACAAGCTGAGTGCTTTTTTAATACCCTAAATCCGAAAGGTGGTGATAAAATGAGAGTAAAGGTAGTAGTATCGTTCAACGATAAGATGAACGGCTCTATAAACAGACCTGTAAACGAGGTTTTTGAATGCACCAAAGACCGAGCGAAAAGCCTTATTGACCGAGGTTTTGTTATTGAGGTTGAAGACAACAAAAATAAAGCAGACTAAGCACCCTTGCATTTGATTGCATAGGTGCTTTTATTTTACCCCGCCGTTGGTTTATACGGCTGAATTTCTACCGCAGGCAAAGCGGAATACAAGCTATGCAGAAAGGATTTATATTATGAAGAACATACACACACTTCTCTCTGAAATCGGTATTACGATTCCCGATGAGAAAAAGGCAGAGTTTGACAAGGCGGTGCTTGCAAATTACAAGACTGTTGCAGAGGTTGAAAAAATCACAACCGCAAGAGATAATTACAAATCACAGCTTGAAACAGCTCAGACAGCACTTAAAGAGTTTGAGGGCGTAGATGTCGAAAATCTTAAAAGCGAGATTGCAAAACTCAACACAAGCCTTAAAGACAAAGAAACCGAGTATCAAACAAAAATTGCGGATATGGAGTTTAACTCTGTACTTGACGGTGCTATTTCAAAGAGCGGTGCGAGAAACGCAACGGCGGTTAAGGCTTTGCTTGACCTTGACAGTCTTAAAACATCAAAAAATCAGGCAGACGATATTACTAAGGCTCTTGAAAGCGTGAAATCCGAAAACGGCTATATGTTCGGCTCGGACGAGCCTTTCCAAAACCCTGTGAAAAATACAGGAAATGCAGGCATTAAGTCTAATCCGCTCGCAAGTATGAGGGCGGCAATGGGACTTAGTACAGACGAAAAATAATTAATGAGGTGAAATTTTATGGCAAATTCTATTGCACTTTTTAAAACTTACACTACTTTGCTTGACGAGGTTTACAAGCAGAGTTCACTTACAAGCGAACTTGACGGTGCGTCCGACCTTGCGACAGCGGGCGCAAACTCCAATGAACTTATTATTCCAATGATTTCAATGGACGGACTTGCAAATTATTCCCGTAACAGCGGATATGTTGGCGGCGATGTTACCCTTACTAACGAAACGGTTAAATGTAACTTCGACCGTGGCAGAATGTTTACTGTTGATACAATGGATAATGCAGAAACCGCAGGCATTGCTTTCGGCAGACTTTCGGGCGAGTTCATTCGTACAAAGGTTGTGCCGGAGCTTGACGCGTTCCGCTTTGCCGCATACGCAAGTCACGCAGGCATTACCTCTGCCACACCTGCAAACCTTACAACGGGAGCGGCGGTAATTGAAGCACTCCGCAAAGGTACTACTCAGATGGACGAGGACGAAGTTCCGTACGAGCAGCGTTACCTTTACATTACACCAACTCTTTACGGACTTGTGCAGGATTTGGACACAACAAAGTCAAGAGAGGTTCTCAGCAGATTTGCTAAGATTATCACAGTGCCGCAGACACGCTTTTATACAGCGATTGAACAGCTTGACGGCACATCAAGCGGCAAGACCAAGGGCGGCTATCAGAAAGCCACTGCCGCCTCAAACATCAACTTTATGATTATTCATAAGCCTGCGCTTATTCAGTTTACAAAGCACCTTGATACCAAGGTCATCGAACCTGCTGTGAATCAGGATTCGGACGGTTACAAGTTCGGTTACAGAATGGTAGGCATTGCAGATGTGTACGAAAACAAGACCGCAGGTATTTACTGTCACACAGCGGTTAAGTCTTAAAGGAGTGTGAAGTATGACCGCTTACGCTGACGAAAGCTATTACAAAACCGAATATTTATGCGGCAGAAAGGCGGTCATTACCTCCGCCTTTGCTTATTACGCAAGAGAGGCTACACTTATTATTAACGCTTACACAGGCTCGAATATTGACGACACAAAGGAGATTGCAGAGCCTGTGAAACTTTGTTGCTGTGAGGTCGCAGAGCTGATGTATAAAGCCAATAATATGAGCGGCAGTGAGGGCATAACATCAGAAAAAGTCGGAGATGTGTCACGCTCGTATGAAAGCTGTGAGGTTCGCAAAAAGCAACTTACACGATGTGTTAAATCCGCAGTATATAAGTATCTTGCAGACACAGACCTTTTGTACAGAGGTGTTTGATTATGTTTACGGATACTATGATGACCCTTTACAGATTTAACGGCAAAGGGTTTGACAGGCTTATTATTCCGCAATGCCATTGGCAGGAGTGCAAAGCCGCTAATGTGCTTAAAAGCGGAATGCAGAACGCTGACGGAATAGTTATATACATTCCGTCAAATGCGCTTGTTCTTGCTCCGAATAATTTTTTATTTCCGAGCAACGGTCTGTTTTTAAACGCTGATATATCCCCTCTGTCCCCCTCTCAAGACATTATTGTAAAAGGTGAGTGTAATTTCATCTTTGATAATTCAAGCGACAGAAGCGTATCAGAGAGCCTAAAATCCTTGCGTGACAAATACGAAATTCACACAGTAATGAGTATTGACCGTTTGCTTTACGGCCCTGCGGATTTACAGCACATCAAAGTATCTGCGAGGTGATTAAATGCTTTTTATTGTGAATCAGCCGTCTGATGTTAGCGGCACTCTTTCTCTCAAGTGGAATAAAGAATTTGCTAATGATTTAAACAAGCATATAGCAAGAGCACAACGAGAGGTTGACAAGGATTGCATTAAGCTGATGAAGCCGTACACACCTTTTAAAATGGGCGTACTCGAAAACTCCGCAACTATACATACCGTTATCGGCAGTGGAGAAATTAAACAGGTTACACCTTATGCAAGGTATCTTTACTATGGCAAGGTGTATGGTCCTAACTATCCGATCGTGCGAGAGAAAGACGGTACGGAGCATATCGTATTCGGGCGCTATAGCGGTGACGGCATTATAATCGGTTGGCGAAGTCCTAAAGGCAAGAAAAAACACCCGACAGGCAGAGATATTCACTACAGCAAGGACAAGCACCCGCTTGCGGGCAAAATGTGGTTTGAGCGAATGAAAGCCGACCGTAAAAGGGATATTCTGCAAGCGGCGGCAAAAAGACTTGGGAGTAATGCAAAATGAATATAATCGAACTTGTAAGGTCCGTTGTGCAGGAGTTTCCGAAAATTGGCGAGCTTGTACACATTGATTATTCAACAAACAAAGTACAGGATTTTGGACTTTCTCCAACAGGCGACACGCTTGTAAAGGAAGATATTTTAGGCAATCAAACACGCAATCACACCTTTATCCTGTACGCTACCTGTCAGTCGCTCAACGACTATGACCGACTTGTAAACAGCGGAATGTTGCTTGAACTGCAAATGTGGCTTGAACGGCACGCAGAGGGTGACATAGAAGTTGAAGTCGGCGACAACGTTTTATGCGGTGAGCTTAAAAAACTCACTTGCTCAAACGGAATGCTTTACAGCATACCTGACGAAAACAACAACAGCGGTGTGCAGTACCAATTGCAAATCACCGCCCAATACACTATTGAAAATTGATTAAAAATTGAAAGTGAGGAATTATTATGGCAGTATCAACACCCGATATCGGTAAACTCAAGAGAAGTTACCTTTTACATTTTATTGACGCAAGCTTTGGCACAGGCGAAAGTCCAAAGTGGTATCTTATCGGCAAGGACATTGACGATATGTCGGTCGAGCTTAGTCCGGACACAAGCACAGTAAAGAACATTCTTGATGAAACCTCTGTAAATGACAACGGCTACGAGCCTACCCTTGACGCAGGTACATATTATGCAAATACAGATGACAGCATTTACCCGAAAATCAAGGATATTGCAATGAACCGCCTTACCGGTGATGACTGCAAAACAAAAATTCTTGAGGTGCTTGTGGATAAAAAGACTGGCCCGTATGACGCTTGGACTGAGGACTGCATTGTTAAACCGCAGTCATACGGCGGTGCACAGGGCGGTGTAAACATTCCGTTTAATGTTACATTTGACGGCAACAGAAAGCAGGGTACAGCGACTATTTCAGACAAAGTTCCGACATTTACCGAAACTGTATAAGGAGTGATTCTATGCAGAGTTTGAATTTTAAAACACCTTTAAAAACCTATGCAATCAACAATGATGAAAACACAGTAATCAAAATTAACACCACAGACTACTCACTCGTTGAGCGACTTAACAAGCTGACAGACCGCACAGAAGAGCTTGTGCAGAAGTACAAGAATATGAAACCCGAGGATGTAACCTTTGAAATTTTTCTTGATGTTGACAAGGAAATCCGCCGAGAAATTGACTATGTTCTCGGTGCAGGTGTAAGTCAGGGTGCGTTCGGCGATGTAAATTGCCTTTCAATCTGCGAGGACGGCAGTATGATTTTTGAGAACTTCCTCAACTGCGTTGTGCCGGTCATTGTAAGCGACATTGAAAACGCACACGCTCAGCAGAGCAAGCATATTGAGAAGTACCTCAATCAGGCAAAGAGGCTTGCAAAGTGATTGGCTTACTTCCTACAAGCCTTGAAATTGACGGAGAGCAGTACGAGATTAATTCCGATTTTCGTATTGCTCTCTTGATCTTCGAGGCTTATGCCGACAAAGAGCTAACCTACGGCGAAAAAGCAGCTGTATGCTTGAATTGCTTATACAAGGAAGTTCCAAAGAATGTTGAGGAGGCACTCAAAAAGGCATTGTGGTTTCTTGACGGCGGAGATGTGCCTAAATCAAAAAAAGCTCCAACCAAAATCCTTGATTGGAGCTATGACGAAAGCATTATTTTCCCTGCACTCAACAAGGTTGCAGGCTTTGAAACAAGGCTTGCAGGCTATGTGCATTGGTGGACTTTTCTCGGCTATTTCAGCGAGGTAGGCGACGGCTTGCTCTCGCAAGTGATGAACATAAGGGGCAAGCGTGCTAAGGGCAAAAAGATTGAAAAATGGGAGCGTGATTTTTATAATGAGCACAAAGAGCTTGTCGATATAAAAGAAAAACTTACCCCCGAGGAACAAGCGGAACTTGACGCAGAGGAAGATTTTATAAACAATCTTGTATAGGTGTTACACAAAATTATTGTTGACAATACACAAACTTTGTTATATTATGTAACAAAGGAGTGATTTTATGAACAGCAAATTTTACAAAGGTATAACAGTCGTACTATTGATACTTGGTGCAGTCGGAGGAATAGCTTTAGGCGCAGTTTTCCAAAGCGTACATACAAATTTTCTAACTGATACCGTAACCCGCAGGTTTAATTTTACTTTAATGCTTGTATGCTGGGTATCAACAGTATTATTATGCCTGATTTTTGGCGGTATTTCTAAAATACTTGCTTATCTTGAAGAGTTGGGTGCAGGTAAAAGCTCAGTAATCGCCAAAACAACAGATTGGGAATGTCCTAAATGTCATTGTATAAACAAAGCAGAGGCTACCGAATGCTCTAACTGTCATTTGGAGCATACCGACAGCCGACAAGCAAAATTTGTTAGTAATGATAAGTGGGAATGCCCACAATGCCATTGTATAAATTCCTATAATGACATTGCAGAATGCCCTAACTGTCACTGGCGACCATAAAAATAAGCTGACAGTCGCAATCTTTTAATCTATCTTCAATTAAAAAAGCCACCCCGTTTGGAGTGGCTTTTAGCTTGCAATTATTTATTTATACCTAAATTTTAAAAAATAATAAGCTAATTACAGCGTACATCTTTGGGTGTGCGCTGTTTTTATACCAAGGGTACCGCATTTTGCTGTGCCCTTCAATTTTACAGAAAGGAGTGAGATTACATGGCGGTTGACGGTAGCTTGATTTTTAATACTAAAATCGACACAAGCGGTCTTAACAGCGATATTGCAAGAATCAATAAAGCTATCGAGGCGGCTCAGAGCAAGGCTCAGGCAGGTGCTAAGACTACTGCTCAGACTGCACAAAATGCAACTCAACAAGTGTCAAATTCTGCCGACAAAATAGTTGATGAAGTTAAAAACAACACATCAGATATTGGCGCTCAGATACAAAATATAATTGCTGATACAGAGAGAAGTGCAAAGTCGAAAGCAATGTCTATTGCTTCTATTCTGAAACGAACAGGAATGACACAAGCAGAGGCAATGCAGGCAGCTTGGAATAAAGTAAACAGTTCTGTTTCACAGCAAGTGAAAAAAACAAATTCAGAGGTTGAGCAAGAAACAGAAAAAACAGGCAAAAATATTAAAGAGAATACTGATTTATACAGTAAACAGGTTCTTGATGTGCTGAAAAGCATTGATAAAAATGTTGCAGACAGCTCAAAAAATATATCTGAAAAGGTACAGAAAGCAGTGACTTTGAGTGCAAGTAAAGCTAAGCAGTCGCTTACAACAGTCAGAACAGCTGTTGACAGACTGCAAAGCAAGGCGAAAATGATTGGTAGAACGCTGCTTACCGCTTTCGGTACGGCGGCGGTTGTGAGCTTTGGCAAGGAAAGCATAGATCTTGGCTCAGACCTTGCAGAAGTGCAGAATGTAGTTGATGTTACTTTCAGCCATATGTCTGTAAGTGTGGACGATTGGGCAAAGTCGGCACAAAAAGCCTACGGCTTGTCTGAAACTATGGCTAAAAAATATGTCGGTACATTCGGCTCTATGGCAGAGGCTTTCGGCTTTACAGAACAGCAGGCATTTGATATGTCAACATCATTAACGGCTCTCACAGGCGATGTGGCGTCATTTTATAACACCACACAGGACGAGGCGTACACAAAACTAAAATCTGTTTTCAGCGGCGAAACAGAAACGCTCAAAGACCTTGGCATTGTGATGACGCAGAACGCACTTGACAATTACGCAATGGCAAACGGCTGGGGCAAGACCACATCTGCTATGACTGAGGCGGAAAAGGTAACGCTTAGATATAACTTTGTACTTGGTCAGCTGAGCAACGCAACGGGCGACTTTGCCCGCACTCAGAACAGCTGGGCAAATCAAACGAGAATTTTACAGCTACAGTTTGACAGTATAAAGGCTACAATCGGTCAAGGCTTGATAAATGCTTTTACTCCGCTGCTTAATTGCATTAATCAGTTTATCTCAAGGCTTAGCGTTGCGGCACAGAAGTTTAAAGACTTTACAACTCAGGTGTTCGGTTATTCTACGGCAACAAGCAATGCGACAAGCTCAGCTGTAAGCGATATGTCAGACCTTGCAAGTCAAGCGGACAGCTCTACATCTGAGATTGAAAAAACATCGGAGGCAGCTGATGACTTGCAGAAAAACCTTGCAGGCTTTGATGAGCTTAATGTGATGAGTGACACCTCGGACAACAGTTCAGACACAAGTACGCAAGTGCCAAGCTCTGAAATCAAATCAATGCAAAATGCACTTGAGCAATCTATGCTTGACAGCGACAGGCGTACAAGCAAGACTATTGACAATATTGTAAATTCACTTGACAAGGTAAAAACCGCCTGCGTAACAATTAAAAATTCGTGGGAGAAAGTGTGGAATAACGGCACAGGCGAAAAGGTGCTTGGAAATATCAACTCATTAATTAACACTTTTGTAGGCACAGTTGGTGATATTGCAGAGGCTTTTACAAATGCTTGGGACAAAGCAAGCTTAGGCGACAGCGTGGTGCAATCGTTTATCGACAAATGGAACAGCCTTGTTGAGCTTTTGGATACGGTAGGCGATACATTCAGGCAGGTGTGGAATGACGGTAAGGGCGAGAAAATTTGGAGCAATATACTTGAGATTATTCGCAACTGCAATAACTTTACTGAAACTCTCAGAACCAAAATCAAAGATGCTTGGGAGAAAAACGATACAGGCAGAAAAATATGGGAAAATATTTTAGGCATTGTAGAGGATATAACAGGACTGCTTGATGAAATGTCAGCTGACCGCCTCGAATGGCTTGAAGACCTTGACATTAACCCCATTGCACAGGCGGTTGAACGCTTGACGGAGGGGTTCAGAAATCTGCTAAAGGCTTGCGGAGATAAGCTAAAGCAAGCATATAAGAATGTTTTATTGCCACTCGCAAAATGGACGATCGAGAAAGCTGTACCGAATTTGTTGAATTTGTTTTCTGAGGCTCTTGAGGCAATTTCAGATATAGTTAATAAGATAAGTCCGGATATGTTAAAAGCAGTAGCAACGGGCATTGGCGCTGTTTCCACAGCAGTTATCGCATTCAAGACTGGCAAGACTATTGCGAGTGGTATAAGTGAAGTCACATCAGCAGTTAAAAACATCAGTTCGGTTATTTCGGCTAACCCTCTGCTTATTATAGCAAGCGCAATAACAGGTATCGTTTCAGCGGTTCAAATTTACAATGAACTAAAATGGAGCAATTCTGAGGCTAAAAAGTTTTGTGATGAAATTGATGATGTCAAAAACAGACTTGAAAATACAACGCAGAAAATTACCGACACAATCAAAAATACATTAGATAGGGTTGACCAGCTCTATGCTGATAATACATTGATTGATGAATATCAGAATAAACTTGAAACCTTAATCAGCAAAGCTGAACTTACTCCCGAAGAACAGTCAGAATTGCAAACTATTGTTACATATTTTAAAGATAATGTTAGCGGTTTTAGCGATACCTGGGATAATTATGTCACAATAAGTGATGGGGGTAAGGTCGAGCTGAAAGGTGATTTATCTGAGATACAAGATGAAATCAATAATACGATTGATCAATATCAATTATTAGCTAACAGTTCAGCTTTATCTGAATTACAAACCGAAAATTCTAAATCTATAATTTCAGCAAGAAAAAATCAAAGCGAATTACTTTCAGAACTTAATTCTAAGCAGACTCAAATTGAAAATAAATTAAAGCAGAGTGGAAAAACTTATAGCTGGCTTATTAGTCAATACGAGAAATATAAAGACAATTCTGTAAAAGCAGATGATAGAATAGACGCAAAAAATAACATTGAAACAGTTTTAGGTGATGGGGGATACGAAGAAATAAATTCCTTAATGGAACTTAAAAACTCATACAATGAATGCACTGCTGAACTTAACAAGCTGATAATGACACAAGACGATATGTCTGATGTTCAAAAAGTCCTTAAGGGAGATTATTCCGATGCCGCTGCCGTTTTGATGACATACAAGGCCGGAATGATTAGCCTTGAAGATGTGCAAAACTCACAGTGGAAAACCTTAAATAAACTGGAAGAGGCTGCCGAAGATTCAGGAAAAAACACCGTTATGGGTCTTGTTGAGGGTACACAGAAATATAAAGGTGCACTTGTCAAAAACAGTAATGGCCTTGCAAATACTGTATTAAGCGAATACGACAGTGCAATGGATATACATTCCCCTTCAAGAGAAATGTATAAGCGTGGACAATATACAGTTTTAGGTCTTGTCAATGGTTTATCTGATACAAGTATAAAAGTACAGAGTGTAATTGCCATGATGTTAAAGAATATAAGCAAAGCGTTAGAGCCTATAAAAGCAGTTTTTTCAAATGTTTTTGAACCCTTGTATAACATCATCAAAAATCCTCTTAACAATGTTTTAACCGGACTTGAAAGTTTTATAAACGGCTTTATTTCGGCTATAAACGGAATGTTAAGTGGTGTGGATACGGTTGCTAACGCTATCGGCAAGCTATTCGGACAGGAATGGCATGCAGGACAACTTGATGAGGTGCACATCCCCAAACTTGCTACAGGCACATATGTACCTGCAAATTACGGTGAATTTCTTGCAGTTCTCGGCGATAATAAGCGTGAAGCGGAAGTTGTTTCGCCAATATCAGCAATGAAACAGGCTATGGCTGAGGTGCTTTCTGAATACGGCGGAGCGGGCAACGGCGGTGATATTCACATTACCTTGACTATGCCTGACGGCAGAGTGCTTTTTGAGGCTGTTGCTGATGAGAACAACAAAATCAAGAAACGCACAGGCAGGTCCGCTTTTGCGTAAGGAGGGATAAGATTGAGTGAATTTAAAGGCTATTTAATTAAATTCCCGAAAAACGGCTTGCAGTTTCCGCATAAGCTCATAGCTAAAGAGAGTTATCAAGCCACACCTTTACAGCGTACAGAGATTAAGGCATACCGTGACAGCAACAACCTTTTGCGGCGAGTAACATCACCGAACAGCAAAACTAAGATTACTTTCAACACCAAGGACGGTCTTACTCTTGCTGAAATGAGAACTATTCGCAGTGTTTTAAACGGTGCTATGTCAAATTCTCAGCAACGCAAGCTCGATGTTGAGTATTGGGACGATGAACTTCTTGCATATCGCACTATGACCGCATATATACCCGATATAACATACACACCAAAGCTTATTACCGCAGACAACATTAAATATGCGGCGGTAACATTTACATTCATTGAATACTAAGAGGTGGTTAATTTGCTTGAAGTTTCAAGTCTGCACAAAAAGCAGGCAATCGAAAATTTGATTGAAAACATACTGACAATCTCATTTCCCGACGGTGAATATCCGGATATAACAGAGAAAAATATAGCAAGTGAAAGTATGAGCCTTAAACAGTCAATTTGTGATGAAAGCAAGCTGAAATTCGGTGGCTGTATTGCTGCTGAATTTAACATTGACCTTGTAAATTCAAGTGACAGAACCTTTACAAATGACCTTGTAGGCAAATGGATAAGCGTAAAATTAACGCAGCGTTTCCCGAGTGGAGAAAAGCTGCTGCCATCTGCAAAGCTGTTTTTAGGTACATCACTTTTGCCGGGAGAAACCGTAGCTGCAAAGGAATATTATTTGTTTAGCGGTATTATTGACAGCGCCAAGCTCGACAAGAATAACCGCAATCAGCGACACATTGTCGCTTATGACGCTCTTTCTATGCTATATGACATCGACGCAACAAACAAGCTGTTTAATTTATGGAAAACTTATCCAAACGGCTATAAAGTTGGCGAATTAGTCGTGCAATGTCTTAACTATAACGGAAAGCATATAATTCAGGTCGAGGATAACAAAGATATTCTTGATGAGGTGATAGACCAATCAACAGGCTTAACTGTACGGAATTTTCCAACATACAACAGAGCGTGGCTTGAGGACTCAAATACAATTACATACGGCGAGCTGCTCAAGAATTGCTGTGAATTGCTCGGAGTATTCGGAACAATTATTCCTAATGCAAGCTATGGCGTTTTTAGATACATCGAACTCGGCAAGAGTACAGAAAAATACGATTTTTACGAAAACTTATACGCAGAAGAATACGATTGCAGCGGCTACAACAATTTTGTGTTTATCAACGGTTATTCGTCAAGGGAGAAAAAAACAATCGAGTTTGAAACTTTGTGGGGCAATGAGTCGAACAGTTATGACTTAACAAAAAATACAGTCTGCAGACAGGAGGATGACGGCACAGGCGGTTCGGTAATACACAATGTACAAAATCTTCTTAACGGCAAAACAGGCGAACGATTTTATAATTGTTCCTACACACCGCTTACAGCTACTCTTGACGGCCGACCGTGGCTACAAGTAGGTGACGGTATAGAAATTGAAAATTATATAACAGACACAAACGGCGATTTCGTTTTAGATGAAAACGGAAAGCCGAAAAAGGAAAAAGTAAAAGCCTATGTGCTTAGTCGGACTTTAAGCGGCATTAAAGCATTGACTGACAGCATAGAGGCAAAGGGGGCATAAATTATGGCGTACAACAAAATCAATTGGGAAGACGCACCGAGTACAGCAACTCCGCTCGATGCCGAAAACTTAAATCGTATGGACAAAGGTATCTACAGCAACAGTGTGGATATAGCAGTAATGGGCACTAATATTGAAACACTTAGTCATAGTGTCGTTGAAATCAAAGAAAGCAATACAAATATCAAAAAGCGTATTGATGACACAAATGTAGCAATCGAAAAAGTAAAAGACGAAGTACTTACAAAAGCGGACAAGGCGGATACTCTTGCCGGTTACGGAATTATCGATGCTTACGACAAAACATATATAAATAGATCGTTAAACAATAAACTTAACAAAATGCCGTTTGATACTGCACCTAAAGAGAATAGTCCGAACTATATCACAAGCGGCACCTTGTACAGCAGCGTTAATACTCTTAATCAGACTATTGCAACAAAGTACGACAAATCAAATATTGAGAGCGGTACAGGAGAATTATCTCCGGCGACACCAAGTTATGAGGGCTGTGCGGGAAACTTCGTTTACGCAAAGAACGGCGACGTAGTTACTGTGTCTGTAAATATTACAAGTATGTTGGCGGATAAAACATATTTGCAAATGACGGGTTTGCCGTTCCCGTCAAAAGCAGAAAGTAGACTTGCAAGTATTGCCGTATATTCTACAAAGAATAACTTGCGTAATGTGAGAATAGACGGTTCGTGGATTTACATAAGTTCACCGTCTGATAAATTCGCAGACGGCGAAAAAATGAATTTCATTATTACATACATAATCAAATAAGGAGCGAATTACTATGGAAATCAAAGAAAGAATTACACTCGATATGCTCACAAAAGACAGTGTAAGCGTATTAAGACAGAAGTTTGTTGTTATCGACGGCACAGAAATGCAGGTCGGCGGCAATGTTCGCAACGCTTACACAAACTGTGATGAGGATAAGTCAATCTTAAAAGAACAGCTTTCAGAAGAATATTATAACGCCGTTATGGCAGTATGGGAGGTATAAATATGTCTTATAAATTTAAAGAAATATGGTGCAATAAAGGTAATTTCACAGAGAGCAACAGAAAATCTTCGGAAATTGATACACTTGTTATTCATTACACCGGCAACAACGGCGACACAGCAGAAAACAACGGTAACTACTTTAAGAATAATGTAGTTGAAACATCTGCACATTATTTTGTCGATGATACAACGGTTGTACGATCTGTCGCTGACAAAAATATTGCTTGGCATGCAGGCGACTGGGATATTAATTGCCGTTCAATCGGAATTGAAATTGCAGGTTCAACAACAGAATGCACAGGCAAGACACTTGAAAATGTTATCTTACTTACTCAACGACTTATGAAAAAGTATAACATCAAAAAAGATAAAGTAATTCGTCATTATGACGCTAACGGTAAAATCTGCCCTGGCTTCTGGTGCGGTTCATCAGCAAAGGACAAGCTGTGGAAGGAACAGTTTTTAAATAAGCTGGATACAAGTAGCGAAACATCTGAGCAAGAAAAAACTAACGCAGATGTAAAGCCAACTATTGAGTATTGCGTTTTTGCAGATGGTGAGTGGTTGCAAACGGTGAAAGGATTGTCTGACTTTGCAGGTATTGCCGGCGAGGCAATCAGCGGTCTTGCAATCAGAGTAACAAAAGGTAAGATTAAGTACAGAGTGCATATTAAAGGCGGTAACTGGCTTAGCTGGGTTACAGGTTTTAATCTTAATGATGATGTAAACGGCTATGCAGGTATTCTCGGAATGGATATTGATGCTGTACAGATTTATTATACAACTCCTGCTGATGTTAAATCCGCACACGGCAGCTACTATAAGGCTACATACAGAGTTTCTGCAGTTAATGAAGACTATTACGATTGGCAGCACGATGACGAAAAAGACAGTAAGCAGGACGGCTACGCAGGAACAAAGGGCAAGGCTATTGACCGTATTGAGCTTACTTTAACTTGATTTGGAGGTATAACTAAACTATGAAAGACAATATTATTCAGGCTACTGTTTCAGTAGCTATCGGTGCATTGGCGGCTTATTTTAACATATTGCTTGTACCGCTTGCAGTTTTAATCTGTGTAATGATAATAGACTATGGTACAGGTATGGCAGAGGCATACATCAATAAAACTCTTAACAGCCGTATTGGTGTTAAGGGCATACTTAAAAAGATAGGCTACCTCGTTCTCGTGTGCGTGGGCGGTGTAGTTGATTACCTCATCGGTGCAGGACTTGCCACAGCTGGGATTGAGTTTTCAAGCTATTATTTCGGCTTAATTGTTTCCGTGTGGTTGATTATAAACGAGCTTATCTCAATCCTTGAAAACCTTGCTGGGCTGGGCACACCAATTCCGAAATTCCTTGTAAATATCGTCCGCCGATTGAAAAATACAGTCGAAAATAAAACCGATACAGACACAAATACAGACACAAAAGAATAAGCATACATAAGTTTAGCCCCTCGGATACCAAAGTGGTATTTGAGGGGCTTTTACTGTGTAATTTACTGTGTAACTTTATTGATTTTAGCTGATATTGTTTGATACCGAAATTCACTCAAAAAGCAAAGGCTGAATGATTGAAAAACATAGCAAATAAGCCGATTTTTCAGTGTTTATCACAAAAAATAAGCACCCGATTGCTCGAGTGCTTTTGGCGGAGATGGAGAGATTTGAACTCTCGCGTCGGAGTTACCGACCTACTGGTGTTCGAAGCCAGACCCTTCAGCCACTTGGGTACATCTCCATATTAAATTATCGTACTCAACTATTATAACGGCTCAATTAAAAATTGTCAATACCTGTAACTAAATTATTATTTTATCATAAAATGAAATGAATAAGCAATACCGAATTATTTTTCGTAAGGCGGGTGATTTTATGGCTTTTGACACAAGAGAATTGTTTGCTCGGTTGTTAAAATGCGAAAGCGGAGGAGAGGGGATTGAAGGTATGCGTGCGGTTGCCTCTGTGATTATCAACAGGTCAACTGTTCCTTACGGGGAATTTGCACGGATAAGCAACGGTGGAGATGTGCGGGCAATCATTACACAGCCAAATCAGTTTACCTGCTTAAAGACTTCCGTAGGGGGTCAGTACAATTCGCAAAATGTGTATAATATTGTACCTGAAGATATACACTACGAAATTGCAGATTGGGCACTTGCAGGCAATACTGACAGCTCGGTCGGCAATTCTTTATTCTATTTTAATCCTTATTCCTCAACCTGTCCAAACTATTTTCCTACCAATATCGGCGTGATTTACAATCGTATCGGTAAACATTGTTTTTATTCTCCGACACAGGCTTACAAAAACACATAGGAGTGATTTGTTTTGGTAAATTACATCAACAATAAAAAGGCGCAGCAGCTCAACCCAAATACTCTGTATAATCTCGACACCAATCCCTCAGCCTGCAATAATTATAATTGTATAAACAACCAGATTCCAAATACCATACAGCAATACGGTTACGAAATTCCATCCATACTTGACCTGGCTACATTGGTTAGCCCCACAAGTCCGAATTATCAAAGTTTCAGTCCTGATCAACAGGCACTGAATAGAAGAAATCCTGCGTCGGGGCAGTCGATAAATCAACTTACACAGACAATCCCTGCCGAAAGTCAAAATAACGAAGTTGCAAATGATTTGGCGGTTCGTGAAATTCAGAACATAGATTCAACCCAGCCGTACAATCCAGAAACATTGCCGACCCCCGCAATGATAAACGAACAGAATATGCAAAATATGCAAAACAATCAGACTGCAATGTCGACGGCAAGCCTTTTGACCGACATAAAAAATCCGTATGAGGTAACAGCCGAAAGTGTGCAATATCTAAACGGTTTTATACGCACTCAAATCGGAAGAAGAGTATCCATTGATTTTCTTGTGGGTTCAAATACAATTGTTACAAAATCAGGATATTTGCTCGGCGTTGCGGCAAACTATATTCTTATAAACGAGCTTGACACAAACGACCTTACAACCTGCGATTTCTATAATATAAAATTCATCAGATTTTATTTTAATTAAAATAAGATGCTTTTTCAAAAGTTGGGGTGAATATGGTTTAGCCGACTTTCGGTCGGACAACAAAGTTAAGAGAAAGAAAAATTTTCTGCCCGAAGTTAAAAGTTTGGTCAACCTTTTCAAAGGTTGTGGGTGTGGGCAACGCCCGCAAATAGTTTTCTTTTATACAATGTCTGACAGCCAAATGGCTTGCCGTTTGCGGCTTGAATACAATGGCGAGAGCCTTTTAATTGCGTAAGTAGGAATAAGTCAGAAAGATTATTTTATAAGTTTGTTGCCTGTAAACTACTTATACATTATAATAAAATGCCTACCATTCCGCTTTTCTTTTGCGTGAAAAGAAAAGCTCCAA
>ERZ839947.345-NODE-345-length-66749-cov-3.632186_pt1 | contig 66749 bp, 65 predicted proteins | sample MGYA00519908_ERZ839947 | MGnify/ENA primary metagenome ERZ839947 (study PRJEB31850, sample SAMEA3708857) | human gut metagenome | biome: human gut; feature: human-associated habitat; material: faeces | place: China | collected 2014 ... | reverse complement strand
GAAGCTGGTCCAGATCTTAAACAATTTAAGAGAGCAGATGTACCGCTACCGCCTGGAATACATTAAGGACGCGGACAAGCGCCAGATCCTTATGGTGGAGCATGAACATATTTTAAAGGCACTGACGCTGCGCCATATCCAGGAGGCGAAGATGGCTGTGCGGGAACACATCGACAATCAGGAGATCACGATTCTCAAGAATCTGAAGGAGCAGGAAAATGACATTCAAAGAAAAGTACCTGGCAGGAGAAATTGAATTTGAAGCCATCGATGACTATGTGGATGAGTGGAACAACAGCGATGACGAGAGAACGCTGGCGAAATTCCTCGGTCTCAACGCGGACGAAGAGGACGCGTGGATCGATGACGGGGATGAAGCGCTGAAGGAGATGCTGGACGCAGGAAAGCAGTAGCTTTGGCATGCCCGTAGCTTAAGGTCACAGATAGGGGAAAAGGTTACGGGCAAACGTATAGGAAGAAAGGAGAAGCTTCATGACAACAGTTACACTTGGAAAGACGGGAATCACGGTAAATAAGAACGGTTTCGGCGCGCTTCCGATCCAGAGAATCACGAAGGAAGAGGCCGCAAAGCTTTTGAGAAAGGCATATGACGGCGGAATTACATATTTCGATACGGCGAGAGCATATTCTGACAGTGAGGAAAAGATCGGATATGCCTTAAGTGATGTCAGAAACCATATCTATCTGGCGACAAAGACAGCGGCAACGACAGCAGAAGGCTTCTGGAAGGATCTCGAGACAAGCCTTCGTCTTTTAAAGACGGACTGTATCGATGTATACCAGTTCCACAACCCGGCAGTCTGTCCGAAGCCGGGCGATGAATCCGGCCTCTATGACGCTGCTTTAAAGGCAAGGGAACAGGGAAAGATCCGGTTCATCAGCATCACGAATCATCGCCTTGCGGTTGCAAACGAGGCGGTGGATTCCGGTCTGTACGCGACGTTACAGTTCCCGTTCTGCTATCTCTGCAGCGAGAAGGATCTGGAGCTCATGGAAAAGTGCAAAAAGGCAGATATGGGCTTTATTGCCATGAAGGCATTGTCCGGCGGCCTGATCAACAATTCAAGAGCCGCTTACGCGTTTCAGGCACAGTACGACAGCGTACTTCCGATCTGGGGTGTCCAGAAGGAACATGAGCTTGACGAATTTTTAAGCTATATCGACAATCCGCCGGTGATGGACGACGAGATCCGCACCCTGATCGAGAATGACAGAAAACAGTTATTCGGAAGCTTCTGCCGTGCCTGCGGCTACTGTATGCCATGTCCGGCCGGGATCGAGATCAACACCTGCGCGAGAATGTCCCTGCTTCTCAGAAGATCCCCGTCCCACCTCCAGCTCACACCAGAGGTACAGGCGAAGATGATGAAGATCAAGGACTGCCTCCACTGCGGCCACTGCATGAGCAAGTGCCCGTATGGTCTGAATACGCCGGAGCTGCTGCAGAGAAACCTGAAGGATTATGAGGAGGTTCTTGCGGGTAAGGAGATCCTGCCGGGGAATTTCTAAGGATAGGAAATAGATAGACTTGGCGAAAAGAGGATGGGTGGCTGTCCTCTTTTTGCATATGATGAAAGCGGAGCATGCAAATTTTGCACATCGATATTCGTCAATATGCAAAAGTGCTTTTTGATAAATTTCATTTTTCAAATTTGCTCATTTATAGTAGCAAAATTAAAAAAACTTAACAAAGTATATTTATTGACAAAATGTAACATCTAAAACGTGCAAAATAACGGTGGAGTTATGCAAAATCACAATTGTATGGGCAAAATAAAAAAATAAATAGATATAATAAAAAGACAATGCAAATTGCTATAAAACTTTGTGACAAATTACCAATACAAGAAAGGCGGCAGCTAAAAACATAAGACTTGAAAAAATCATAAGAATTATATATTATATAGAGTGTATAGATAATGATAAAAATACGAAAATTGTAACCCCTTCCATCAAGGGATATTAACGGTATGTATTTTTTGAAGAAAATTATATCGGCCACACAGGAGGATGAACATTTATGATGGACTTGTATGGAAATGGATTATTACTTGGAGAAAAAACCCTGGACAGCTTATGGATGAGACAGAACCTGACTATGAACAACATTGCAAATGTTGATACGCCAGGTTTTAAGTCACAATATATGACCTTTGAGAATGAACTGGCACAGAAGATCCGGTCTGCTCTTACTGTGAAGAAGACTTCTATGAAAAATGTGGCAAGAGGGATTGAAAATATGAGACCGTCTGTCCATACAACCTTAAATGAATCAACCAGACTGGATGAGAATAATGTGGATATGGATCAGGAACAGGTTGAATTGGCAAGAACAGCTTATGAATACCAGTTTATGATCAGTTCTGTAAGTAGCGATCTTTCACGTCTGCGCAGCGCAGCTAAAAACTTTTAAATCATACAAATTATACAGTTAAGGAGAAAATATAAAATGATTGAACAGGTGAATGGGTTTATTACCCCTATGAAAGGGTGGGATGCTGTTGAAAAGAATGATAAAAAAATAACAGGAACAGAAAATGGCACAAAATCTGTGTTCCAGTCAGTGCTTGAAGATACAGTGCAAAATGTTTACGACACACAGAAGGATGTAGAACAGAAACAGTATCTTCTGGCAACGGGGCAGTTAGAAGATGCCCACAGTCTTCCAATCGCCCAGGCAAAAGCAGAACTGAGCCTGGAAGTTATGATCTCTCTTAGAAATAAAGCAATGGAAGCGTATAACGAAATTTTAAAGATGAGTGTTTAATACTGCTGGCCATGGAATGGAACAGTAGATTTTTAATATTTGCTATATATGGAAATGCAAAGGATGAATGGAACAGTGCAGAATCTAAAAGAAGCATGGCAGAAGATGCCAGGGAAAACAAAAAAAATGATCGCAGTCATTGCAGCGGGGACGATTATCCTGGCGGCAGCCGGACTTCTGGTCCTGAATATAGGCACGAAAAAAGGATACAGTACCTTGTTTACAGGAATGAGCTCGGATGATGCCCAGGCAGTTGTAAGTCTTCTTCAGGATGAAGGTGTTGATTACAGATACAATGACAAAAACGGCTCTGTCCAGGTAATGTCAGATACAGTAGATAAGACCAGGGCTGAATTGCTAAGCAAAGGATATCCTAAAAGCGGCTTTACTTATGATATGTACCGTAATAATGCGGGAATCATGAGCACTGAAAAGGATAAGGAAAAATATACATTGTATGAACTTCAGGATCGTCTTGGTGCCCAGATCGGATTATTTGAAGGGGTACGTGATGCAAAAGTGACCATAGCAGAAGGCGGAACCCAGAAATATGCACTGGATGATACACAGCAGACAGATGCATCAGCCTCTGTTGTGGTGACAATGGATCCCGGACAGGATCTGACAGATACAAAGGCAGCTGCTATCAAGAACCTGATCGCAAGAGCTGTAAAGGGAATGAATTTTACCAATGTTTCTGTATTTGATGCTGCTACCATGATGGAAGTCGGCGGTGAAGATGAGGCAGGTAATACTGCCGGCACAGGAAAAGATGTAGCAGAGCTTACCAGTCAGGTAGAAAAAAGTATAGCAGGAAATGTGCGCCGGGTCTTGGAATTAATGTATGGACAGGGAAAAGTTGCAGTTTCTGTAAAAGGCACACTGAATATGCAGAAGCTGATCCAGGAAACAGTCCAGTATACCACTCCGGATAAGGTTGACCAGAATGATAAAACAGGACTGCTGGAAAAAGAAGAAACAGCAGGGGAGAATACAGGAAGTACGTCTTCGGGAAATGGAGGCGCAGCAGGCGCAGATGCTAATGCAGATACACCCCGTTATACGGGCCAGACAGGCACACAGGCAGGTTCAGATACATATTCCAACAACAGCGCAATAAGAGAGTGGCTGTATAATTCCACAAAAGAACAGCGTCAGATCGATCCTGGTGTTCTGGAAAATACAACAGTAGGCGTTACTATTGATACAGATGATACATCTATTGCAGACGCAGATCTGGTCAGTCTTGTAGCTAATTCAGCAGGTATTACCCAGGAGGACGCTCCTTCAAAGATCACGGTTATAAGAGCCCTTTCAGCAGCCAGTAAAAACACAGATGCAGTGCCGGTAACAGCACCGGCACAGAAAGCAAAGCTTCCATTGCCTCTTTTGATCGCCATAGGGGCAGGTGGGCTGCTTCTGGTATTGCTGATTGCTTTGCTGATACTCAGCAGGCAGCATTTGAAAGCGTCAGAAGAAGAAAGACAGGCACTGTTGGAACAGATACCGGATGGAGATGCGATTACTGAAAATCCTCAAAATGCCATTGCCGCCGACAGTAAAACTAAAAATGATGGGAATATATCCTTGTTAACTGAAGAGGAACAGTCGGCGCTTCAGGGACAGGACGATGAACTTAAGAAAAATGAAGAAATTTTAAATCTGAAAATGCAGCACAGTCTGAAATTAAAACAGGAGATCGGTTCCTTTGTGGATGAAAATCCGCAGATCGCAGCAAAACTGATCCAGAATTGGCTGCTTACTGGTGGAGGAAACGATGGCAGAAATAGAGGGAAGTAAGATAACAGATATTACCGGGGGATCCGAACTGGATAAAATGGATGCGCGGGCGAAAGCAGCAGTGGTAGTTGTGTCTTTAGGAGCAGACCGCGCTTCCCAGATTTATAAATATCTCAGTGAACAGGAAATCGAAGACCTGACTTATGAGGTAGCAAAGCTTGGAAAAACAAATAATGCCCAGGTGGAGAATGCATTAGATGAGTTTTATAAAATGTGCCTTACCCACAAGATGATGACAGATGGAGGTCTGGATTATGCCAGAAGTGTACTGGAAAAAGCTTTTGGAGAAACCACAGCCAGAAATCTTCTGGAAAAAGTATCCAAGACTCTCCAGTCCAAGCCATTTAACTTTTTTACAAAGGGAGATCCCAAATCCCTTCTTGCCCTGCTCCAGCATGAGCGGCCCCAGGTGATCGCTCTGATCATGGCTTATATGGATCCTCAGCAGGCGGCCCAGATACTGGAACAGCTTCCAAATGAAAAAAGGATACCGGTACTGGAAGGCATGGCAAATATGAGCCGTGTATCTCCTGAGGCAATAGCTATTGTGGAAGAGGAAATGAAGAGGAAATTCGCTACGATCATTACCAGTGAGGATAATATGAACCTGGGCGGTATTGATTATGTGGCAGATGTGATGAACCATGTTGACCGAGGAAACGAGAAACAGATCTTTGATGAAATGGATAAAGATAATCCGGAACTGTCAAAAAGCATCAGGGACAAGATGTTCATGTTCGAGAATATCATCGATATGGATCCAAGATCTGTACAGCGTTTTATCAGGGATTGCGATTCCAAGGATATTGTATATGCATTAAAGACTGCATCAGAGGATATGAAGAACGTATTCTTTGCAAATATGTCCAAGCGTATGGCAGAAACAGTCAAGGGAGACCTGGAGATCACTACCAATGTAAGGCTTAAGGAAGTGGAAGAGGCACAGCAGCGTATTGTTAATCTGATCCGTAAACTGGAAGATGCAGGAGAAGTAATAATCAATAAGGGAGGAGATGACGATAACATTGTTGTCTGATCAGGATACAGGCTTTGAAAATAAAGCCAGAGTCCGGAAGCTTCCCTTACAGGTATTTACGGCACCGGATGCACAGAAACCAGAAACAGAAAAGCAGAATAAAAAAGAAACGGAAGCTTCTTTAAATGCGGGCAATGATACATGCAATGGTCTGGAATGCAGTCAGGAACAAATAGAGCTGGTGCTTAGGGAAAAAGAAAAAATATTAGAAGAAGCCCGGAAAGAAGCGGCAGCCATTGAACAGGAAGCAAACGAAAAGGCAGAACAGATCTCTGAGGAAGCCCAGATGAAAGGATTTGAAGAAGGCAGACAAAAAGGCTATGAAGAGGGACTGATTAGGGCAGAAGAGGAAAATGAGGCGAAACATCGTGAAAATCAGCGGTTTTTTAAAGAAAGCCTGGAAAAAGCCTTAATAGAGATCAACAAAGAAAAAGAAAAATGCCTCAGAGAATATCTGGAAGAATTAAAAGATATTGCTGTGGCAGTGGCTGAAAAAGTGATCCATATCAGCCTGAGATCCAGCGGTTCTGTTATAAGCAGGATGATAGAAGCTGAAACAGAAAAACTGCAGAAAATGGACTGGGTCAAGATCTATATGGAAAAAGAAGACTATGAGACCATGGTTCAGGCAGATGGACATCTGGCAGAGAAACTGTCACGGCTCTCTGACAACATCAAATTTATAGTAATGGAGGACGGAAAATGCGGAAGCTGTATCATCGAAATGCCGGACGGGATTATAGATATGAGTGTAGATACCCAGCTTGAAAATATACACAGACTTGTAGACAGCGCCAATACATAAAGATTTTATGGATACATAAAGTACACAGAGGTGAAAACCATGTATGAAAATCTCCTGAAGTTAATACAGCAGGCAGAAACAGCAGACCGCATTGGAAAAATTGAAAATGTAGTGGGAATGTCAATGGAAGCTTCCGGAGGCAGATCCGGTATTGGTGATATTGTTATGATCTACAATGAAGCTGAGAACTGTCAGGTTCCTGCGGAAGTGGTAGGATTCAAAAATGGCAAAATACAGCTGATGACCTATGAAAATATCAGCGGGATCACAGCGGGAAGTTTTGTCCGCAATACCGGATGCCGTTTGCAGATACCGGTGGGAGACTTCCTGAAAGGCCGTATCATCAACGCGCTGGGGCATCCCATTGACGAAAAAGGAGAGTTTCCCCCAGGGAAGCTTTATACAGTAGACAGTGCCTATATCAACCCTCTTAACCGTCCTCCTATCAGGGAACATCTGGAATTTGGGATTAAGGCCATTGATGGTTTAAATACCATTGGAAAAGGTCAGAGAATGGGGATTTTTGCAGGCTCCGGTGTTGGAAAAAGTACATTGATGGGAATGATCGCCCGGAATGTAAAAACAGATATCAATGTGATCGCCCTGGTAGGAGAGCGAGGCAGGGAGGTTCTGGAATTTGTTAAAAAGGATCTGGGAGAAGAGGGCATGAAACGTTCTGTCCTTATTGTAGCCACATCAGACCAGCCGGCAATGCTGCGTATGAAATGTCCCTTGGTTGCAACAACGATCGCTGAATATTTCAGGGATCAGGGAGCAGATGTGCTGCTGATGATGGATTCTCTTACCAGATATGCCATGGCACAGAGGGAGATCGGTCTTGCTATTGGAGAACCGCCTATAGCCAGAGGTTATACACCTTCTATTTATGCAGAATTTCCAAGGCTTCTGGAAAGAAGCGGGAATTTTGCAAAAGGTTCCATTACCGGGATTTATACGGTACTGGTGGAGGGAGACGATACCAATGAGCCGGTGGCTGATACAGTCAGAGGTATTTTGGATGGTCATATTGTTTTAAGCAGGCAGCTGGCTAATGCAAACCATTTTCCGGCTATTGATATCAGTGCGAGTATTTCACGTCTTATGAATGATATAGCCGGGGAAGAACACAGGAAAGCAGCTTCAAGGTTCAGGAACATGTTAAGTCTTTATCAGAAAAATGCAGACCTGATCTCCATTGGCGCTTACAAAAAAGGTGCAAACAGTGCTCTGGATGAAGCAGTTGACCGCATAGGTGATATGAATAAATTTCTGGAACAGGAAACAAATGAAAATATCCCTTATGAGGAAAGCATAAGGAGAATGGAAAAAATCGTGGGTTAGCAGTTATAGGAGATGATACTTAAGATGAAGAGATTTAAATACAGTCTTGAAAATGTACTTCATTATAAGGAACAGATTCTGGACAGCATTAAGGCAGAACATGGTACACTTCTGGCACAGATCCGGAAAAAAGAAGCAGAGATACAGGAACTGGAGAACAAGCTGGTATCTGCCCAGAATAAGATGGATGATTTGAAAAAACAGGATGTACAGATAAAAGATATTTGTCTTTATGGTATGTATATCAGTGAAATGGAAAATCAGATCCGGAAAAAACAGGAACAGTTAAAGCTTTTACAGCAGCAAGAAGAAAAGAAAAAAGTACAGGTGATCGCTGCAAAGATAGATACGTCCCGTTATGAAAAGTTAAAGGACAGGCGGCAGAGTGAGTATGAAAAAGCTGCTAAAAAGGCACAGGAGCTGTTTATAGAAGAATATGCTTCAAGAACAGCCAGATATTCTCAAAACAGGGAGGTAATCTAGGTTGAGCAGGATTGAAAATACCGGTCAGATAAAAACAGGATATTCTGTGAAGTCAGGTACGAACCCAGAAGAAAAAGTGGAGAATGGGTCAGATTTTGCATCGATGCTGACAAAATACCAGAAAAAAGCAGCCCAGAATGACGAAACAAAAAAAGCAGAAACAGGGGAAACAAAAAATAAAGAAACACAGCCAGAAGAAACCAAAAACAGGGGAAATGAAAAACAGGTTAATGGCAGGCAGTCCGGAGAAAACGTAAAAACAGATGAAATAAAAGCAGAAATAAAAGTAACAGACATACAGGACGGAAAGAACAGCCAGGATGGAGAAAAAGAGCAGGAGCAGGAACTGGCAGCTGCCTATGTTTCTGAAGCCTGCTACAGGACCTTTGTACAGATAACAGCAGAAAATAGTAAAACGCCTGCTGTTTACAACAATGAAATAAATGGAATACAAGATCTGGCTGTACAGACAACGGTGGAAACAGGAATGGAGGACCAGTCGGCAGCGGTCAGTACCATACAGAAGACCGAAGCCCCCCACACAGAAACAGCTGTCCATGCAGATGACTTAAAGCTCCGGAACAGACCGGCACAGACAGAAGCTGCAGGACGGACCGGAGAAGCCGGGCAGTCAAAGCAAACTGCCAAAATGAACCGGGAAGAAGAAATACCAGACCAGAAGGAACATATTTCCGGAAAGGAAATGACAGCCCTGGCATCGCCCGGTTATACAGGAACTGTTGAAAGTTCAGCTGGCACAGCAGCAAAACCAGCTGCTGTTGATACAGGACCGGCAGACCGGCTGCCAACAGCCCAGGATACATTGACAGAGGATCTGGGAAACTACCTGGATACAAAGATCAGTGAAAAAAAAGGAAAGCTGGAGCTTTCCCTGGAGCCGGAAAGGCTTGGAAAGCTGACTATCCGGCTGGAGTATGAAAAAGGAAAAACAGAGGTCACTATTTTTTCAACCAGTGCAAAAACACTGGAGATATTAAGCAAAGAAGCAGGGCATCTGGCACAGATCCTGGAAGAAAAAACAGGAACTCCTACTGTTATTTACACACCGGAACAGACTGAAAACAGGCAAAACATGGATCAGGATCCCGGTCATGGCAGAAACGGCAGGCAGGATCAAAAAGAGCAGCGCCAGAAGCAGGATGACAGCTTTGCCCAACAGCTAAGGCTGGGACTGGCCTAGAAGGAGGATTAAAGTGATATGGCAGATCAAATAACAGTCAGCAGCACTGCAAACCCGTATCAGGCAGGTGTTTACAGTGCCGGATCCAACAGCAAGAACACGATGGATGTAAACAGCTTTATCAAGCTGTTAGCAGCACAGCTTTCCAATCAGGATATGACAAGCCCTATGGATAACAGCGAAATGATGTCCCAGATGACAAATATGGCAATGGTCCAGTCACTTACTGCCATGACAGAGTCATTAAATACATCAGCTGCTGTTACAACTCAGACATATGCAGGCAGCCTGATCGGTCAGGAGGTAACAGTGGCGGTTACGGATCCTGATACCGGGGCAGCAAATGGCGTGAAATATGGGAAGGTAATTTCTGTTGATTTTACCCAGGGAGATCCGGTGGTACGTCTGGAAGGTGATGATACCAGCTATAAGATGTCCAGTGTCCTGGGAGTAGGAAAGCTTCAGGACCCACAGGATACAACAGATAAGTCAGAGTCAGCAGGTGAAAAAGATCCTGACAGAGGATCTGAAAAAACAGATAAGATCACAGAACAGTTAGCAAATGCAGATCTGAAAGACACAGGATCTGAAGATACAGAAACAGAAGAAATGTAAAAAGGAGCAAAAGAATATGTTAAGAGCAATGGATTCAGCAGTATCAGGTCTTCGGGCGCATCAGAACAAACTGGACGTCATCGGCAACAATATTGCAAACGTAAATACATTTGGTTTTAAGTCCCAGAGCTACAGCTTTAAAGAGGCGATGTACCAGACTTCCACCACCTCCACAAAGGGAAGCGAGAATGCCGGTGGTGTAAATGCAGCCCAGTATGGATATGGTTCCATGATGGGTTCCATCAGTACGGATATGAGTGCCTCTACACCAACCTATGTAGGTGGTCTTAATGCAAGTGTAGACGGAGAAGGCTTCTTTATTACATTCCCAAAGAGCACAGAAACGGTTACAGTAGCGGATATGAAGAAAACGGACTTTGATTATACCAGAGTTGGTCAGTTCAATATTGACGGAAACGGATATCTTACAGATGCCAACGGAAATTTTGTTTATGGTTTCCGTCCGGATGAGGTAGATAAGCCAACGAGATTTGATGGAGATCTTGTAGCCATCAAGGTTCCTAGTGATGTAACAGGCAATGATTTTGGTGATGATCCGCTGCAGCTGACAAATGTAAAGATCAACAGTCTGGGAGAGATTTCAGGTACAGTAAAGTCAACGGATCCGGATAAGGATGGAAAAACCGTCAGCATCGGTAAGGTTGCCATTGCCACCTTCCAGAATCCGGAGGGCTTAAGCAAAAAGGGTTCTTTTTACTATGGGGCAGCAGAAAGCGATAACAGTGGTAATGCTTCCGCTACGATCCCAGGAGGAAGCACCTCTTCTTTAATGACCGGATATCTGGAGGCTTCCAATGTGGATCTTGCAAAGGAATTTTCTGATATGATCACAACACAGAGAGGCTTTCAGGCCAATTCAAAGATCATCACAGTCAGTGATGAGATCCTGTCTGATCTGATCAACATGAAGCGGTAAGGAATATGATCTGTGTAGAACGACTTAACGGAGAGATTTTATATCTGAACTGGCTTCAGGTTGAATTGATCGAACAGATTCCGGAAACAAAGATCCGTATGATGAATGGAGATTACTATCTGGTAAAAGACAGTGTAGAAAGCATCAAAGATCAGGTGACCGGGTTCTTTCAAAGGTGTGTCAGCATAAAAAAAGAGATGCAGATTTAGGAGGAAAAGCAGGTGGATCCTACAACATTACTAGGTATAATCCTGGGTTTTGCTTTAATTGTAAACGGAATCGGTTTTGCCAAGATTGGTAACTTTATTGATATCCCCAGTATGGTCATTGTAATTGGTGGGGCTCTGTCAGCAACTTTGTCCAGCTATCCATTAGGGATATTAAAGGATATCCCAAAGCATTTTGCAGTACTTATAAGGGGAAACCGCTATAATATCCCCAAATTGATCGAACAGCTTGTAGATCTGGGAACCATAGCAAGGCAGAGCGGCCTTCTGGCGTTGGAGGATAAAGCGGCGGAGATCAAGGATACTTTCTTTAAGCAGAGTGTCCTGATGATCGTAGATGCAAACGATCCGGACAAAGTAAGGCTGGTTCTGGAAAGAGAACTGGATAATATGATGATCCGTCACGACCAGGCGGCAGGTCTTTATGAAAAAGCTGCATCTTATGCACCGTCCTTTGGTATGATAGGTACCCTGATCGGTTTGATCAACATGCTGAAGGGAATGAATATGGATGCAGGCGGTTCATCTACTATCGGCAGTGACATGTCAGTAGCATTGATCACAACCTTTTATGGATGTATTCTTGCAAATGTTATTTTTAATCCGATCGCAAAGAAACTGAGGATCCGTCAGGATGAGGAAGAACTGTATTGTTCTACTATCATTGAAGGGATCATTGCCATACAGGCAGGAGAAAATCCAAAATACCTGAGGGAACATCTTCTTGCATCGATTAAACAGTCACAGCAGCGGAAGATCCTTGCAAAAGCAGAAGCTGGAGATTTTCAGGGGAAGGAACAGGAAGATAAATGAGTAAGAAAAATCGCCCCACAGACAGCGGCGGCAACTGGATGGATACTTATGGAGACATGGTAACATTGCTGCTTACATTTTTTATCATGCTGTATTCCATGTCTAACCTGGACGCACAGAAATGGACTATTTTTGTGAAAAGCATCCCAAGCATACAGAACCAGGGATCAGAGAATATTACCATTAATTCCCAGATGTCAGATACCCCAGAGGTGGATAGCAAAGGCCAGGAGATCGGCCAGGAGATTGCCCAGGAAGCTCTTCAGGCAGAAGATGTAAATAAGCTGTATCTTACGATCGCTGAAAGCCTGAATCAGGCGGGTGTAAAGGAGGCTACGGTCATCAGGGGAGATGATTATACTTATGTTTCTTTTGCAAATAATGTGTTTTTCGGTGCAAACAGCTCCGTGCTTACACGGGAAGGACAGGCAGTCCTCTATACATTTGCAAAAGCCATAGCTCCTGCAGCAGGTGGGATTGAACAGGTTAATATCATGTCCCACACTGCGAAAGTAACAGATAATTCACAGATCAATCCACAGATTATACGAAAAGACCGTATCCTTTCGGCGATGAGATCTGCAGAAGTATGTATTTATCTTCAGCAGCAGAATGTAATAAAGCCGGAGAAGCTGGTGGATATAAGTTATGGTGAATATCGCCCTATAGCAGATAATTCCACAGAAGAAGGAAGGATAAAAAACCGCAGGATTGAATTTTTGCTTTTAGATAATGGGGCAAAAGAAAGAGACCTGAATGAGTATTATAAAGAGTTTAAGAGCGGTGAATATGCGAATACTACAGTAGTAACAGTAGGAGAGTCACAAAGCTCTTCCCAGGGTGGTGAAACCGTACCGGCAGATACAGAGGCACCGGTAGATACCGGTGCAGCAGATGCAGGTGCAGAAGATGCAGGGTCTGTGGAGGAAATGCAAAATACCAGTGAATAAGAGAGGTCAGGAAGAATGGCAGATGTTTTATCACAAAGCCAGATAGATGCACTTTTAAAATCCATGAGTGCAGATGCACCAGCACAGGAAAAGAAAACCGAATCTGTACAGCCTCTGTCACCAGAAGAAAAGAACTATATTAAATACGACTTTTTCAGCCCGAGGAAATTCACAAAAGAAAAAATGAAGATCCTCAGGAGTGTATTTGAGAATTATGCACGTATTCTTACTTCCCAGATCAACGGTATTTTCCGCGTGATGACGGACATAACGGTGCTGGATGTACAGGAAAGAAGGTATTACGAATACGTAAATGCCCTTCACGAAAACGACTGCATGACAATGATAGACGCATCAATAGCAGGAGAAGAAAAAATGAGTGTTCCCCTGATGCTGTTTGTAACTCCTGGTATGGTGATCACACTGATCAACCATATGCTGGGAGGCGAAGATGTTGTAGCAGTAGAGGATGATTACCGGTATTCCGACGTGGAACGTGCTTTGTACAAGCGGATTGTAGAATATATGACAGGTGCTTTAAAGGATGGATTTTCAAATTATGTGAGCATTGCTTTTTCCGTAGAACATGTAGAAGAAAATCCAACCATGGTCCAGGATGTAGGTCTGGATGAAACAGTAGCCATTATCATTTTAAATGTGGACATATCTGGACAGGCACAGGAAAAAGTAAAGATCTGCCTTCCGGGCAATCTTCTTACGGTGATCTTTCACAGTATTGACAACCGCAAGCACCTGGCAAGAGGATTTTCTTATCAGGATAATAAAGAGAAGATCATGGATAATATCCGTTACTCCAAACTGCCTATTACAGGACAGCTTGGCACGGTACAGCTGGATCTGAAAGGACTTTATCAGATCCAGGTAGGAGATGTGATCGATCTTGGAAAGCCAAAAGACAGTCCGGTCAGACTTTTTGTAGGACGTCAGCCTTGGTTTACAGGACAAATGGGATGTTATAAGAAAAATGTGGCTGTGAAGATTGAAAAATGCATTGCGTCACAAATAGAAGAAAAGAAAACGGATATAATGCCGCAGAAGGAAGAAGATCCTGATAACAGTGACGGATCTGTAAAAGAACAAGGATAAATACGCTCCGGAATACGGGAGTATAAATAAGAATGAAGGAAGAAGAGGAATAAGAAATGGCTAAGATAATGCTGGTAGACGATGCTGCTTTTATGAGGATGATGATCAAGAAAGCTCTCAGTTCAAGTGGATATAACGATTTTATCGAGGCACAGGATGGGGCAGAAGCAGTAAAAAAATACAGTGAGGAAAAACCGGACATGGTAATTATGGATATCACCATGCCAAATATGGACGGGCTTCAGGCTTTGAAAAAAATTCGTGAAGGTGATCCAAATGCCAAAGTTGTTATGTGTACAGCAATGGGACAGGAAAGCATGGTTGTAGATGCGATCAAATCAGGTGCCCGTGATTTTGTGGTGAAGCCTTTTGATGCACAGAGAATTGTAAAAACTGTAAATGACATTTTAGGAAAATGATCCATAAGGAGGGAACTGTTATGGCATTTTTAGGTTCATTCGATATAAGCGCTTCTGGAATGAGCGCACAGCGTGTCAGGATGGATATTGCGGCAGAAAACATAGCAAATATGGACACAACGCGGACAGAGTCAGGTGGTCCATACCGAAGGAAAAATGTACTTCTTGAAAGCTATTCAGATACGTCTTTTGCCCAGGCAATGGAAAATGCAGCACGGGGAAAAGGAATAACCAGCCGTCATGCAGGAGTAAGAGTTTCTGGCATTGTGGAAGATGACAGAGAAGCTAAGAAAGTTTACAATCCGGATCATCCGGATGCGGATGCAGACGGCTATGTGACTATGCCAAATGTGGATGTGCTGAAAGAAACGGTAGACAGTATGTCAGCGACCCGGTCTTATGAAGCAAATGTAACAGCATTAAACGCAATTAAGCTGATGGCTCAGAAAGCACTGGAAATCGGTAAGTAGAAAACAGGAGGAAAATAAGAATGGGTGCACTCAGCTTTAATGAGATGGAAATAGATGCTCTTGGGGAGATGATGAATATCAGCCTCGGAGCATCAGCGACAGCAATGTCTACCCTTTTGGGATCTACCGTTCACATCACGACTCCAAAGGTAAAGATCCTTACAAGGGATCAGTTTGAGTTTAAAAAGCTGGAACCGGCAGTAGGAGTAGAAATCGCTTATGTAGAGGGCCTGGAAGGAAGCAATATTATGATGTTCAGCAGAAATGACGTGCGCATCATAGTAGGAACCCTTCTGGGCGAAGAGGTACCAGATGATAAATTTGAACTGGATGAGATCAACAGAAGTGCTATTTGTGAGGTAATGAACCAGATGATGGGTGCTTCAGCAACGGCACTTTCAGAATTTTTGAAATTTACAGTTAATATATCCACACCAGTTTCTTTTGAGATCACAGACGCAGAAAGCTTTAAAAACAAGTATTTTCCGGAAACAATTCCTATGGTGGTCATTTCCTTTACCCTTGAGATCGAAGGAAAGCTGAAAAGTGAGTTTTTAAATATTATGCCGGAAAAGCTTGCCAAAAGGCTTTTGGAACCATTTGAGATATCCCTGGAAGAAGCAGCAGAGGTTCAGACAGAAAATAAGGAGTCAGGATCAAAGGCAGCAGAAGAAACTGCAGAGAAGGTAATAGAAGAGGCAGCAGAGAAAGAAAAAACGCAGCCTGATCCAGAACCAGCACCAACACCGCAGCCAGAACCGGCCCCACAGCCAGCACCGGCCCCGCAGCCAGCACCGGTCCCACAGCCAGCATCTACACCGCAGCCAGTACCTACACCGCAGCCAGCACCTACATCGCAGCCGGTATATTCCCAGATTCCAGCTGGTATTTCTGCAGATATGAATCCGGCTATTTTACAGCTTTTGAATCAGATGCAGCAGTCACAGGTGCAGATGATGCAGCTGATGCAGGATATGGAAAAACGGGAACAGGAAGGGAAAAAGGAATCCAGGGAACCTGCCCTGATCCGGCCGGCCAATGCGCCTGGTCTTGAATCTTCTGGAAGTGAAAATGGAGAAGAAAGCGCCAACCAGGAAATGCTCATGAAGGTGCCGTTGGAGATATCAGTGGAAATAGGACGCACTAAGAAATTGGTAAAGGATATTCTGGAGTTTACCCAGGGATCTCTTGTAGTCCTGGACAAAATGGCAGGAGAACAGGCAGACCTGTATGTAAATGGACAGTGTGTTGCCAGGGGAGATATTGTAGTAGTAGAGGATAATTTTGGTATCCGTATTACCGATATTGTAACCAGGGATATCAATCCGGAGAGCCCTTAATATGATAACAGATATTGTTTCTACAACAGGTATGCTGCTTGCTTTTGTAGTCATTTTGTTTTTGGCATGGCAGGCAAGCCGGTACCTGGGGAAGAACGCCCCTTATGGAAATAAAGGGGGAAAGATGCGGATACTGGAACAACTAAAAGTAGGAAATGATCAGTACATTATTCTTCTTAAACTGGATGAAAACCAATATCTGCTTGGGACTAGTCAGATGGGGATCCAGGTTCTGGAACGGTTTAAGGAGGAGAAAACGAATGAATGAGCTGATTACAGGCTTAAATGGAGGAAATGTTCCTGCGCTGGATATTATCATGCTGCTTACCTTTGCAGCATTGCTTCCTTCCATTGTGGTTATGATGAGTTCCTTTATGCGTATTATAATCATACTTTCTTTTACGAGAAATGCAATGGGAGTCCAGCAGACACCGCCTAATATGGTATTAACAGGCATGGCACTTTTTTTGTCGCTGTATATTATGAGTCCGGTTATAGGTCAGATCAATACGGTTGCCTACGAGCCCTATAAAAATGGGGAGATCACACAGCAGGAGGCAGTAAGCCGCATGGCAGATCCACTGAAGCAATTCATGCTTCGCAATACAGAGAAGGATACGCTGGATCATTTTGTACAGATGTCAAAACAGGAAGTTAAGAAAGATGTGAAAGAATATCCTCTTACAGTTGTTGTACCGGCTTTTATGACCAGCGAATTAAAAAAAGGGTTTCTTGCAGGATTTCTGATTTATCTTCCATTTCTGCTTATAGATATAGTGGTGTCTACCACCCTTATGTCCATGGGTATGGTAATGCTTCCGCCAACTATGGTCTCTCTTCCCTTTAAGTTACTTTTATTTATTACAGTAAATGGCTGGGAACTTTTATTTTCCAGTCTGGTACAAAGCTTCCGGTAGGAAAGAGGTGGGAATATGACAGAAGTACAGATCCTGGATATCATGTATGAAGCATTTCAGCTGGCAATGAAGCTGTCGCTGCCATTTCTGTTGATCAGTATGATCGTAGGTGTGGTCATTGCTGTTTTTCAGGCAGCCACACAGATCAATGAACAGACAATGACATTTGTCCCCAAGCTGCTGGCTATTATGGTGCTTTTAGGTTTTTTAGGAAGTTCTATGCTGGTCATGCTTCAGGAATTTTTTCAATACATAGTGGAATTGATCGCAAAGGGGTAAAGAAGATCTATGTTTATCACATTTTCAATGGCAGTGATGCGTATGAGCGGAGCCATCGGATTCAATCCCCTTTTTGGAAAAAGTAATTTTCCTGTAAAAATAAGGGCATATTTTATTTTTGCCCTGTCACTGCTCCTGTATCTGTCTGCAGACCAGACCCAGATGGCATATCCGGGATCAATGGCAGAATACATCCTAATGCTTGCGGGAGAGCTTTTTCTTGGGGCAGTGTTAGCCTTTGCAATGGAACTGGCATTCCTTACGATCCGGTTTGCTTCTTCCATTATGGATTATTCAATGGGACTTAGCATGGCTCAGGTTTATGATCCCCAGTATGGAACCCAGTCAACGGTCAGTTCCGGTATTTATTATGCATTTATGGTACTGATCTTTTTTGCCAGCAACAGTCATTTGCGGCTGTTAGAATTGTTTTACCAGTCGGTACAGCTGATCCCTTTTGGAAAAGTGACATTTAATCCCATGCTGGTCCATGTGATCACAGCTGGATTCTGCCAGGGGATCCTTACTGGTATGCAGTTTGCATTTCCAATGATAGCAATTGAGCTTGTATCAGAACTGGCAATGGGGATTCTGATGCGTATCATTCCCCAGATCAATGTTTTTACGGTAAATTTCCAGGTAAAGATCATAATGGGGCTTTTGATGATGCTGCTACTGTTTTCGCCAATGGCAGATTATATAGATACCATCTTTACATATATGTATCAGATGATGTGGAAGCTTTTAAGCAATATGAAACCAGTCTGAAAGGAGTGTCATAGAAGATGGGACAGAGTGGCCAGGAGAAAACCGAACAGCCTACCGCCAAAAAGCGGCGGGATGCCAGAAAAGAAGGAAATATCTTCCAAAGCAGGGATGTAGCTACCGTAGTGATCCTGGCTGGCATATTTTTCGGGATCCGCATATGGCTTCCTTTTATATATGGACAGATGAAAAATTATATGACCTGGGTCATAGATGGAGCAGCCCGGTCCTCAGAAGATATGCTTTCAGCCAGCCTTGTTTTTGTTACACTGTCTGTGTTTTTAAAATGTGCGCTTCCTCTGTTGCTTTTAGCCCTTTTACTTGGAATTGTGGCGCATGGAGTACAAACACGTTTTAATGTATCCTTTAAATCCATCCGGCCAAAATGGAACAGGCTTAATCCTCTTTCAGGTATAAAACGTCTGTTTTCCATGAAAAATGCAGTAGAGTTGGTGAAAAACTCCATCAAGATAACACTGCTGCTGGTATTGCTTTACAACATACTGAAGCAGGATCTGCAGCCCATGGCATCAATGATCGATATGAATCCTGCAGCATCTGCGGCTTATATGATGAAAATGATCTTTGATCTGCTGATACGTGTATGTATTGCCTTTATGGTCATTGCCTTTGGCGATTATCTGTATCAGCGCTGGGAATACGAAAAAGAGCTTCGTATGACAAAGCAGGAAGTAAAAGATGAGTATAAACAGACAGAAGGTAATCCTGAGATTAAAAACAGGATCAAAAGCCTGCAGCGTCAGATGGCATCCAGCAGGATGATGCAGAAGGTTCCCCAGGCAGATGTGATCATACGAAATCCTACCCATGTGGCCATTGCTTTAAAATATGATCCTGATCATGACAATGCTCCGGTAGTACTTGCCAAGGGATTAGATGAACTGGCGTTAAGAATCGTAAAGGTGGGGGAAGAAAACAATGTTTATACCATTGAAAATAAACCACTTGCACGGGCTATGTACAATTCCTGTGAACTGGACAGGCCGATCCCCTCAGAATTTTATACGGCAGTAGCAGAAATCCTGGTATATCTGTATAAACAGGATAACGGGAAAAATAAAGATAAAAAATAATAGTTGGAGATTAATGGACGAATGAAACGGTTATTGAGTTACTCAGTGGTTATGTTTGTGATCACGATCATATTGCTTTTGATCATTCCCCTTCCGGCGGGACTGGTGGATGTGGCGATCATATTGAATATGTCCCTTTCCATGATGATCCTGGTAATAACCATGACCATTCGGGAGCCATTGGAATTCTCCATATTCCCCTCTCTTTTGCTTATTACCACGCTGTTCCGTCTGGGTATCAATGTTTCAACCACGAGAAATATCCTTTCTCAGGGAGGTTCATCAGGCCGTGTCATTGCTGCCTTTGGTGATTTCGTTTTAAGAGGAAACGTAGTAGTAGGTCTGATCATCTTCCTGATCATCGTGTTGATGCAGTTTATTGTTATCACAAAAGGTGCAGAACGAGTGGCAGAGGTGGCAGCCAGATTTAATCTGGATGCCATGCCGGGAAAACAGATGGCTATTGATGCAGACCTTAGTTCTGGCCTGATCAATGAAACACAGGCAAGGGAACGGCGTGCCAAGGTTCAGAGAGAAGCAGATTTTTATGGCGCAATGGATGGTGCGACTAAGATCGTAAAGGGCGATGCAGTTATGTCACTTATCACAACTGCCATTAATCTGATCGGCGGCAGTATCATCGGTATTGTACAGTCCGGCAGCAGCATCTCAGCCGTGCTGAGTACCTATTCCATTGCGACAGTAGGTGATGGTCTGGTATCCCAGATACCGGCTCTTCTTATTTCTACTGCAACAGGAATGATCGTTACAAGAGCTGTTTCAGAAGGCAGCTTAAATGAAGATGTATCAAAGCAGTTTCTGGCCCAGCCTCATGCTATGATCGTTAGTGGTGCAGCAGTGGCGGTTATGGCTGTGATACCTGGAATGCCGGCAGTAAGGACTCTGGTTGTGGCTGCATGTCTTATGGGAAGCGGATTTTATCTTTCCGGAAAGATAAAAAAAGAGCCACAGGCATTGTCACAAATGGCAATGGCTCCTTCTACCCAGCTTCAGGATTCCCCACAGGCTCAGGCAGCTGCTGCAAAAGAGGAAGTAAGTGAGGAAGAATATTTTAAAGATGTAAATAATGTATACAGCCTTCTTACACTGGAGCCAGTGGAGATCGAGTTTGGTTATAGTCTGATCCCTCTGGCAGATGAGTCAGTAGGCGGAAGGCTGATCAGCAGGATCGTTATATTCCGCCGCCAATATGCCCAGGATATGGGGTTTGTGATCCCATCCATCCGGCTCCGGGACAGTTCTTCCCTGGGACCAAGTCAGTATAGTATCCGCATAAAAGGAGAAGAAGTTGCAGGAGGAGAGATCCTGATTGATTATTTCCTTGCTCTGGAACCAGAGGAGGTGGAAGAAGAAATTGAAGGTATTGAGGCCATTGAACCGGCATACGGTATACCCAGCAGGTGGATCAAGCCTGAAAACAGAGATCGGGCTGAATTATATGGTTATACGGTCATTGATCCTCTGTCTGTATTGCTCATGCATCTTTCAGAAGTCATCCGGCAGCATTCATACGAACTGCTTACAAGACAGGAAGTGGTAAGGCTTACGGAAAATCTGAAAAAAACAGCTCCTGAGCTGGTGGAAGAGGCAATACCACAGATGATCAGCTACAGTTATTTCCAGAGAGTTCTTACAAACCTTCTAAAAGAAGGAATCCCGATCCGCGACCTGGAGACCATTGTAGAGAATCTGATGCAGACAGCCTCAGAAACAGGTCTTCCTCCAAGAGAGCTGGACCAGACAGTAGAAAAGATCAGGACAGCTCTTAAACGTACCATTACCCGCATGTACTGTACAGATGGATGCATGAAAGTGATCACACTGGATGCCCAGCTGGAACGGGAAATGGTCGCATCCTTGTCAAAAGGGGAAAATGGCTTATATCTGGCATTAAACCCGGAAATGCTCCAGCATGTGATCCGGCAGCTGGCAGAGCAGATAAAAAAGTTCAGTGGTTTATCACAGAATCCGGTGATCCTGACTTCACAGGTTATGAGGATCCATTTTTACCATCTGGTAGAACCCTTTTATCCTAATATCAGGGTGCTTTCATTTAATGAGATCGCAAATAATGTGCAGATCCAGTCAATTGGAAATATAAGTACAATGAAAAAAGGATCATAAGTGTACGGTCAAATGATATAAACAGCAGATAACAGGAGTGAGTAAAGTTATGGAAGATAAGCAGGAAAAGGCAGAGAAGGAGTTATTTGCGCTTTATAAAAAAACGAAAGATCCGGAAATAAAGAAAGAGATCACAATGCAGTATCTGTACATAGCCAGAACCACGGCAACGAAACTATATGATCTTTATTCTACCACCATGCAGATGGAAGATGCAGTGAATGAAGGTGTGGTGGCGATCATAAAAGGGATCGATATGTATGATCCGGATAAAAACATTAAGTTTTCCACTTACATTACAACGCGGGTAAGAGGAGCAATGCTGGATTATGTAAGAAAACAGGAGTGGATGCCCCGGGGATTTTACAAGCAGTTGGGGATTATAGAATCTGCATGCGAGGACATGAAGCGTGAATTAGGAAGAACACCAACAGTTGATGAACTGGCAAAGCATCTTGGAATAGAAAAAAAACGCTGCCAGAGGATCATTTCCATGAAAAACAGGAGAAATATCCAGTCTCTTGATTTTTTACTGGAAAACCAGAATACATCCAATGGACTCCAGATTACAAACAACGATACCCAGGTACAGCCTGAGGAGGCATGCTTGTGGGAAGAGGATCTGCGGGTGCTGGCAGAAGGCATAGCCCAGCTAAATGAAAAAGAGCAAAAAACACTGGCACTGCATTATATGGAAGGGTTGAAAATGGAACAGGTGGGCCGGGTCATAGGTGTCAGCCAGCCCAGAGCATCCCAGATCCACACGATCGCCTTGCGTAAGCTGCGCCATTTTATAGAAACAAAAAATGGAAAGGGGATAAAGTCAGATGTATCAGGGATTTTATAATCTGGCGTCAGGCATGCTGACCCAGAGCAGGAACTTAAATACCATCAGCAATAATATGGTGAATATCCAGACTCCTGGATATAAAAACGAAACAATGGTAAGCAGTACTTTCAAAGAAGAAATGCTTTATCGTACAGGACAGTATAGCAAAGAAAATCCAACCCAGCTGGCAACTGTTTCAAAAATAAAGACAGCAAAGCAGGTTTATACCAATTATGACCAGGGCGGTCTGGAACAGACAGATGGGATCTATGACTTTGCCTTAAATGGAAATGGCTTTTTCTGCATCCAGACATCACAGGGCATCCGGTATACAAGGAATGGTTCATTTTCAGTAGATAAAGATGGATATCTGGTTTTAAATCAGGCAGGAAGAGTCTTAAACAAAGAAGGACAGCCTGTCCAGATCAAAAATGAGAACTTTACAGTTGATTCCAAAGGACACATTACTGCTGCTATTACAAATCAGTCTGATAGTGAAGAAAGCGGCAGCCAGGAAGTTACCATAGAGGATTATGGAACTTTGAAAGTAGTGGATTTTCCAGATCAGGGGCAGCTTCATGCAGAGGATAATGGACTTTTCTCTACTGCACAGGCAGAAACAACGCCTGCAGATACAACTGTTCAATGGAAAATGCTGGAAAAATCCAATGTAGACATGGTGGAGCAGATGACAGCTATGATGTCATCCCAGAGAGCGCTTCAAAGCGCAGCCCAGTCACTGAAAATGTATGATCAGATCATGAGTAAGTCTGTGTCAGATGTCGGTAAGCTGTAAGGAGGATAAAGAAATGAATATGTCATTTTATACAGGAGCAGCAGGAGCCGGACAGTTTACAAAAAAACTGTCAGTTGTATCCAATAACCTGGCCAATATCAACAATACAGGCTTTAAACCTAAAACAGCGTCTTTTTCTGAACTGATCCACTATAATCTTAATGATTCTGAAAATGCCCAGACAGAGCTGCAGACAGGTTCAGGAGCCAGAGTGGAGCGTACCTGGACGGATTTTAGTACAGCCGGTGCTACTCAGACCGGAAAAGAATATGATTATGCAATTATGGAGCCTAATGCATTTTTTATGATACAGGATCCTGCATCAGGTGAGATCACCTATACAAGAAACGGTCATTTTCACAGGGGAGAACGTGGAGATGGATTTTATCTTACAACAGAAGATGGAAAGCTGGTGCTGGACCAGAACCGGCAGCCTCTTAAGCTGGAAGTAACAGATGTAGAAAAGCTGCAGGAGGAATCAGAGTCAGAAGACGATGACTACGATACAGATGATACAGACAGCACAGAGGATGATACTGACCTTCCTAAGGTAAGTGTATACACATTTTCAAATCCCAGCCGTCTCTTAAGCGTAGGAGATAATGAATATAAAGCACAGGATGGAATGGAAGCTTCTTTAAAATCAGATGCGGTCCTGCAAAAAGGGGCACTGGAGAATTCAGGCACCGATATGGCAAAAGAAATGGTCCATGTGATCGAATGCCAGAGAGCCTTTTCTTATGCTGTAAAAATGATCACTACATCAGATGATATAGAGGGAACGATCAATTCACTGAGAGGATAAGGTAAAAAATGGAAATAAAGCGATATGAAGATATGGACCTGCAGGCTCTGGATGTAATGCGGGAGATCGGCAGTATCGGTACTAGTCATGCAGCAACTGCTCTTTCCAAGCTTCTGCAGAAAGAAGTCCGGATCTCGATCCCATCTGTGAATATCCTTGGATACAATGATGCCATGAACCGGATCGGTGATGCAGAGGAGCTTGTTGCAGCAGCCCTTGTAAAAATGTCAGGTGATATTGAGGGGTTGATGCTGTTCCTTTTCGACCTGGATTTTGCAAATGAGGTATTGGAAAAACTGCTTGGAAGCCGTTATAAGTCCTTTCTGGATATGGACGAAATGGCCAGATCAGCACTGGTAGAAGTAGGAAACATCATTATCTGTTCTTATATAAATGCTTTTTCACAACTTGTAAATGTAGAGGTGGAACTGTCTGTTCCAAGTGCTACCATCAACATGCTGGGTGGGATCTTAATGGTACCTATTGCTGAGTATGGATATGAAACAGATAAACTGATGTATTGCAATGCAGATTTTGTGATCGGCGGAAAAGCACTTTCTGACTGGCTGCTCATGCTGCCGGACATTCGTTCTCTAAACGATATTTTAGAGAGGTTGGGAGTTTCATAATGATCGGAGGCACAGAATTAAAAGTAGGAATCGGTGATATGAAGTTTTCACGAGGGGAAGGAAGGATCATAACCTATGCTTTGGGTTCCTGTATCGGGATAACCTTTTATGATCCGATTACCCGTCTGGGAGCACTTCTGCACATCATGCTTCCGGCACAGTTTGAAGGAAAGGATTCCAATCCATTTAAATTTGCAGACAGCGGCATCAGGGAAACCCTCAGAAAGCTGAAAATATTCGGTATGGTAAAAAGCCGGATGGTAGTTAAGATCGCAGGGGGAGCCAAGATGTTTGAGATCAGCGGAAACAGCAGCTTTGGAAATATCGGGCAGAGAAATGCAGAAAGTGTAAAAAAAGTCATGGCCCAGGAAGGAATCTGTATCGCAGCAGAGGATACAGGAGGAAATTATGCCCGTACCATGCTTTTAGATCTTGCAACAGGCGATGTGATCGTGCGTACAGTGGGACGACCGGAACGCCATCTATAGCCAGGGCTTTCATTTATGGTGGTGTCACCATCTGTGACATGCCTGTTTACAGAAAAAAGGAGAGAAGATCATGGTCAAAAATGAAAAAGAAGGGATTCTTTTAGAATCAGGAACAAACGAGATTGAAGTAATGAAATTCACAGTTCTGGGTGAATTTTATGGCATTAATGTGGCAAAAGTCCAGGAGATCATCATGAGTGAAAAGGTAAAACCGATGCCTCATGCAAACCCGGCAGTAGAAGGCATCTTTAAACCAAGGGATGAGCTGATCACAGTGATCAACCTGGCAAAATATCTTACAGGAAATGACCGGGAAAATGGGCCAAGAGATTTGTTTATCGTAACAAATTTTAATAAAATGACGGTCGCTTTCCGGGTAGACAGTATCGAAGGTATCAGCAGGATTTCATGGAAAGATATACAGAAGCCAGATAAGACCATTGCAAATGGAGATGACAGTGTTGCTACCGGTATTGCCCAGTGCGGAAAAGAGCTGGTGATCATCCTGGATTTTGAAAAGATCGTGGCAGAGATCGCACCGGAAACAACTATACAGGTGACAGATGTAGATAAGATGGGAGACCGCCCTATCTGCAACAGTCCTATTGTGATCGCGGAAGATTCCATTCTTTTAAGTAAAATGATCGATGATTCCCTGGAAAGGGCCGGATTTACCAATGTAAAGAATTTTTCCAATGGCCAGGAGGCATGGGATTACCTTTCACAAATACATAATGATTCTGATCTGTATGATAAGGTCAATCTGGTCATTACAGATATCGAAATGCCGGAAATGGATGGCCACAGGCTTACAAAGCTGATCAAGGATGACGAACATTTAAAGAAGATCCCGGTTATCATCTTCTCTTCCCTGATCAATGAGCAGATGAGGCAGAAGGGGAAAGAATTAGGTGCAGACGAACAGCTTTCCAAGCCGGAGATCGGGCATCTGATCACAGTAATGGATGAACTGCTTGCCCGTTTTAAAAAACAGTACAGTCAGCAGTAAGGAGGACTCTAAGGATGGAAAAATATGTATTAACACAAGATCTTGTAACAGGAAATGAACTGATCGACAGTGAGCACAGGAAGATTTTTGACGAAGTCAATACCCTTCTGGATGCATGCTCAAAAGGAAAGGGAAGAGAAAATCTCTCAAGTCTGGGAGAATTTCTTGTTGAATATGTAACGAAACACTTTTCAGATGAGGAGGATCTCCAGAAGCAGTCAAAATATCCGGAATATACAGAACATCATAAATTTCATGAATGGTATAAACAGAAACTGGGGGATGCCATTATAAAACTGGAGCAGGAAGGTCCGACGATCAATTCCCTGGGCGAGATCAACTATATGGTAAGCGTGCTGGTTAAGCATATCCGGGAAACAGACCGCAAGCTGGCCCAGTGGATCCAGAATGGAGCCAAAAATGAAGTTACAGCTTCTAAAGTGGCAACAGGATCAGCTGTATCAGGGAAAACTTCCTATATGGATACCGTTACAAAAGATGAAAGTACAGAAAATCTGGATATCCGCCAGATCCTGGATATAAAAGAACTTCAGCGGATCCAGGATCTGTTTTTAACGGTCACAGGCATGACAGCAGCAGTAGTGGACATGAAAGGAAAATACATTACAAGGGGAAGCTCCTTTACCAGCTTTTACAGCAGGTATACCAATGGAAAACATAATGAGCTGCGAGAGTTTACCCAGGATCTTACAGTAGGAGGATTCCGTGCAGGTACAGTGATCGGCGGTATCGTCCTTGGAGATTACCCGGATGATTCAGCCCCAAGCCAGGAAGTAGTAAGTGCCGGTGGACAGCTTTTAGCTGAGATGCTGAATCTGTGGGCTAATGCCCTTTATTACCGGAAGAGCAATGCAGACAGCGTAGAAGCATTTGCAAAAGAGGAAAAGAAAGTACGGGATGCAGTAGGACAGATCAAGTATAAGGCAAAGGGACTGGAGCAGACGGCTACGATGGAAAAAATGCTTTCCCTGAATGCAGCCATTGAAGCAGGCCGTGCCGGAAAAGCAGGTGTAGGCTTTGGTGTTGTAGCAGATGAGATCGGACGTATGGCAAATGAGTCAGCAGCTGTATATCAGGAGATCCAGGAACTGGTAAAACAGGTAGAGGAATCTATGGAGCGCCTTGGTAAATAATACAGGGAGATCTTTCAGAAAATATTGTATGCAGAAGAGAGGATAAAAGGAGATACATAAATGGTCATTACGGTTTCAAATCAAAAAGGCGGTGTGGGAAAGACCACAACATCAGCAGCGCTGGCTGCAGGATTTTCGATGGCAGGTAAAAAGGTTCTGTGTATAGACCTGGATCCCCAGGGAAATCTTGGATTCTGCCTTGGTCTGGATACCGAAGGAGGATCTACTATATTGGATGTATTAAAAAGAGATGTATCCATACAAAAGGCTATCAGCCGCACAGACGGGATCGATATCCTTCCTTCTGATATTACCTTAAGCAGCAGTGGTCTGGAGTATAATCCGGGAGAAGAAAAAGAATCTATTTTAAAAAATGTTTTAAAGCCGGTAATGGATTTTTATGACTATATTGTGATCGATACACCCCCTGCCTTAAATCTTCTCACAGTTAACGCATATGCAGTTTCTGATTATCTTATTATACCAATGGCATCGGATATCCTCAGTCTGGTTGGACTGTCACAGTTAAAGGAAACAGTAGAATCTGTCCGCATACAGATCAATCCCGGCCTTAAGATCATGGGTATCCTGCTAAACCGCTTTAATCCAAGAACATGTCTTTGCAGGGATGTATTGGAAATGGCCGGGCAGCTGGCCGCGCAGCTGGAAACCCGGGTATTTGACACAAAAATAAGGTCCGGAGTGGCGATTGCAGAAGCACCGGCCCATGGAGAAAGTATTTTTGAGTACAGTCCGAGAGCATCAGCTGTAAAGGATTATGGAAAGTTTTTAGATGAGGTAGAAAAGATCATAGGTTTCAGGGAGAAATAATATGGCAAAAAAAACAAATAAAACCTCACATGTGTTGAACCTTATCACAGGTTCACAGCCGCCAGTTGCGTCTTCTGGCGAAACACAGCCGTCTTCTTCAGCTTCCGGTGAAACACAGCAGGAAGGATCAGCTGCTGAAGAACCGGTAAGAGTGCCTTCCGCTAATGTGACTGTAGTTGATCCAAGAGAAGAAGGAAAGCTGGCAGAAGAGATCCAGAAGAATCTGATCCAGGAGCTGGAAAAAGAACAGACAGAAGAGCAGGCAGAACAGCCCGGGGAGCAGGAAGAACAGTCGGAAGAACAGACAGAAGAACAGTCGGAAGAACAGTCAGAAGAACAGACAGAAGAACAGACAGAAGAACAGATAGAGCAGCCCAAAACAAACGCAGGGACACCTGTACAGAAAGAACCGGAACAACAGGAAGAGCAGAAGCAGGAAGATGGTCCAAGTTACCGGGTCGTAAATATCATGGAGGAGATCCTTACTCCGGAACTGATCCTTGACGCACTGAAAAGCAATGATACCTGTACCTGCAGCCGCTGTCAGGCAGATGTGAAGGCGCTGATGCTTACCAGGCTGCCGCCCAAATATATTGTAGCAGATAATACGACAGTCCCGATGCTGTTAACCTTTTACCGCAATAAATTCCGTGTGGCTGTTTTAAGTCAGTCCATGAGAGCCTGTATGGAAGTAAAAGAACATCCACGCCATATCTTATAAATTTTCATGCTGCGCCGAAATATGTATATAGAATCTATAGGATCACAGGGATAAAGTATACAGAAGCGGCGCATTTTATGTACTCCGCGACATCACATGACTGAAAGGAGCAGCAGATATGTCAAGTGTATCAAGAACAAGCAGCAGTCTTGGAAATACAGCTTTAAGAGGATTTGGTGGTTTAGCTTCCGGTATTGACAGGGATGCACTGATCGAACAGATGACAGCAAGAACAACATCCAAGATCACATCCAAGAAACAGGCTATGACCAAACTGGAATGGAAGCGGGATGCATATCGTTCTATCAGCAATAAGATCATAGATCTTCAGGACAATTACCTTAGCTATTCAGCAACAAAGAGCTTAAAAAACAGTGATTTCTTTGCAAAAAACCAGGTCAGTGTACAGGGAGATCCTGACTATACAAAATATATATCAGCGACAGGAAACGCAGACACTGCATCCAGAGTATCAGTTCTGGGAGTAAACAAATTAGCAACATCTGCCACATTGATCTCCGGCGAAAAGAAAACAGATTCAGCTATTACCTTAGGCGGCATCAGCGCGTCTGATTTTAGCAATAAAGAAATAAAGACCTCCAATCTTTCCGGAACGAAGCTGACATTTGGAACCTACAGTATTACAGATAAGCAGTTTACAACGGAAGCAACCTTTACGTTCCCCACCAGTTATGAAAAAAAGCTGGACAATGGAAAAACAGAGACAGTTACCATTGATTATACGGCTAGTTCTGACAAGATAGTAGAACAGCTGAATGAAGCCCTTGATTCCCAGGGATTTCTCGGAAAAGATGGAAAGAGCGGCATTAAATTTACACTGAATGGTGATCAGATCCAGATCAGTCAGACAGACAGTATTACCGATAAAGGAAAAAGCTGTGTGATCAGGGAAACATCATCTGCTTTAAAGAGTCTTGGCTTTAATTCCGGCAAGATGAATCAGGATGATATAGATAACGGCATTTCACTTGATGAATTTAACGCATCTTCAAATAAATCTTCATTCGAGGCTGCAGCTATAACAAAGCAGCCCCTTTCCGGCTATCTTAAGGGAAAATCAATTTCTGTTTCTTATGGCGGACAGACAAAGAATATTGAACTGATCGGCGATAAGGAAGAGATAAAAGATTTTAAAGCTTTTAAGGATAGCTTACAGAATAAGCTGGATAAAGCCTTCGGTTCAGGAAAGGTTACTGTAGGTGAGGGTCAAAATGGCAGCCTGACGTTTACTGCAAAAGACAACAAACAGACATTACAGATATCCGCAGACTCAAAGGAACTCCAGAATGCTCTGGGTATCACATCTACCCAGTCAAACAAGATCAGTACAGGAAGCAGCCTGTGGGAGAACAGGGTCAAACTGGGACTGGGAAAATACGATACAAAAGAGAAATTAAACGACGCATTAAAAAACTTTACAGTCAATGGTGCAAAAATAGATAATATCACTGCAGATACCACAGTAGACGGACTGCTTACTGCGATCAATAATAATAAAGATGCGGGAGTAACTGCCACCTATCTGGGCAGTGAAAATAAATTTGTTCTTTCTTCCAATGAAAAAGGTGAGGGCCGTAAGATCACCCTTGGTGCAGATCCAAAAGATACTACTGATGCAGCAAATCTCATTTTCGGCGGGGTAAGCCAAGATGGCACAGATGGTGAGATGAGTATTCTCTATAATGGGGTACAGACCACCATTACCAGCAGCAGCAATACCTTCTCCATTGACGGTCTGGATATTAGAGCCACTAATACATTTAATACAGGCTCTGCAACAGCAGAAGGCGGTGTCAGCTTTACTGCTTCAGCAGATACAGAAAAGGTGACAGAGACTGTAAAGAAATTCATTGAAGCTTATAATGCCATGATCGATGAGGTCCGCACCCAGGCAACAACCAAGCCGGACAGTAATTATAAGCCTCTGACAGATGACCAGAAAAATGAAATGAATGAAACCTCCATTAAAAACTGGGAGGATAAGGCAAAAGAGGGTATTCTGTACAACAGCAGCGCTTTAAAAGATCTGGACAATGCTACCCAGGGCATTTTCTCTTCAATGATGATAAACGGTGTTTCTTATGACGATCTTGAAAAGATCGGAATTTCCTTCTCAGATGATTACACAGCAGGTGGAAAGATCGTATTTGATGAAGAAAAGTTTAAAACTGCCATGGACAGTGATCCGGAAAAGGTATCAGACCTGTTCACAGGCACGCATGGTATTGTAAACACCATAGACAGTACTCTTTCTACTTATGCCACCAGATATGCAAGCAGGAATGGAAATTCCTATGGTGTGCTTATTGAAGAGGCAGGATCTGAAAAACTAAGCCTGACCCTGACTAACAACAGTATTTATAAAGAATTAAAGGATATGCAGGAAACCATCACAAACCTGCAGTCCCAGCTGTCAACTGAGCAGGACCGTTATATCAGCCAGTTTACGCAGATGGAAAGGCTGATCAATCAGATGAATTCACAGTCCAGCTACCTGTCACAGTTAGGTGGCTGATGGGGGTAAGAAAGCATGTATGAAAAGTTTAAGCAGTACAAGGAAAGTACGATCTATTCTATGAGCAATCTGGAGTTGTTGCTTTTATTGTATGATGAAGCAGTGAAGCGTCTGAAAATGGCACAAATCGCACTTGAGGATAAAAAATATGAGACTTTTGAAGAATGTCTCGAAAGAACAGGACGGATCGTCCGGTATTTAATACAGATACTGGATATGCAGTATCCCATCAGCAAGGATCTGAAACGTATCTATGAGTACCTGATCTATGATATCAGCCGTGTTAAAGCAGGAAGGGAACGCAGGGCAGAAGAGATTCCAAGGATCAGCCACATACTTTCTGAATTAAGAGATGCATTTAACCAGGCAGGAAAGATTTCCGGTGATCAGCATATTGTGAGAGAACGAAGTGTTTTCGGTTAAAGGAGAATATATGAGCGCAGACTTGGAAACAATTTTGATATATCTTCAAAGGAGATATAATATATTAAGAGAAGTTTGTAGTCTGACGGAAGAACTGGCGGAGGCAGTGGAGCGCGGCGACACAGTCTCCGCTTCTCTTCTTTTAGATATGAGGGGAGAACAGCTGCAGCGCCATGCAGACTGTGAAGAACAGATCATCCTGCAGACTGCGGGAAACAGCCTTCGGGACCGGTATCTACGAGATCTGGCTAAAGGTCCATTAAAGAATGTAAAAAGCTGTTTTAAAGGAAAGACAGAGCGCGAAAAAATGCTGGAGAAGCGTATTGAGGATCTGCGTTGCCGCACAGAAAAGCTTTTAGATAAGATACGCAGGATCGATGGGGGACTTAACAGAAGAATATCAAAAAACAGGTGAAGTTAAATGGAAAATCAAAACTTTTATGAAGGTCGCATACTGGTAAATATGGCTGCATCTGTTATGCGCCAGGATGATTTAAAGCCGCTTCATGGAAATCTGGACTGGGAAAGGCTGTTCCGGGTTGCAGATTATAACAAAATTTCAAACCTGATCTATCTTGCAATCCTTGGAAATAATGAAAAAATACCGGAACGGTGGAAAACACGCTTTTATGAGCGCTACAGCGATATTCTGAAATTCAACGAAAGCTGCACAGAAGGAGAACGGGAGATACTGGTCCTTCTGGAATTAAAAAAAATCCCGGTACTCGTCCTTTCCTCCAGCAGCCGCAGACAGCTGTATCCAAGGGAGGAAATGGCAGGGGAAAGCTCTCTGAAGCTTTTTTTTCTTGACCCGGAAGATTATCTTTTTGCAAAAGGCTATCTGGTCAATATAGGCTACGAAACGGATACGCTCTATCCGGGAGTGGGTGAAAAGATGCGTATACCAGGCCGCTTTTCTGTGGAGATCTATCATACCTTTCCTTTTAAAACCCAGGTATACCAGAGGGGGATGGAAAAGCTGCTCCAGCGTGCTTTCCTGAAAGAAAATGGTAACTACATTTATGAATGGAATGCCATAGACCAGCTAGTCTATCTGATGATCCAGTCTGCTTACCTATATGTAACAGGACATCTGCAGATACGCCATCTGACAGACTTATATGTATTTTACAGAAAAGCAGCAGAAGAAGACCAGTTTCAGGAGCTTGAGAACCGGCTAAAGGAATTTAAAGTAAATATACTGGCGCAGAAGCTTCTGCATTTAAGCTATATGTGGTTTGGAACACGGGAAGAATGTGCCAGCATGGAGACAGAGGAAGAAGAACTCCAGGTATTTGATATACTGGAGAAAAATGTATTCTACGGCATGACAGGGAAATTTGGGCCGGAAACAGATGAACAGGCGCTGGATCTTAGATCAGACATATTAAAAGAAGAAGAGCGGGAAAACCGCATGGAAAAAAGAGCATTATTTTACCGGCGTCTGAGAGAGTTTTTTTCTCTCGTACGCCGGCAGCTGAAAGAGCTATATGATATTTTGTATAGCAGATAAGAGTCATTTTATCAGTATTCACCCGTTTGCGGGTCATTAAGCTTATGGTCTATTTCTTCATATAAGAATTCAGTCCTTTTTCAATAGAGCGCAGTGAATCTGTATCAGATAATAAGGCATCCAGGTTGCTGCGTTCTGCTTCTGTCAATTCTTCCCGCAAAATAGAAATATGCTTCGGGGCATTTATAGCCAGGCTGACAGATCCATTGTCGCAGTCAAGTACAGTGATGCGTATGTCATTCCCGATCAGGATACTGTCATTTTTTTTACGTTTCAGTATCAGCATGGCTATTTATCTCCTTTTTTAGTGTCCTGTTCCTTTATCTCTTTACCAAGAAGAGAACGTAAGGTATGGCGGTAATCATAGTCAGCGTTGGATAAGATCACCTGGATCCCTTTGCGGGTATCCGGATTAATGGCAAGAGGACATTTCAAGTTGACGGTTCCATCCAGATAATCCTTCTTTACAGCACATATGACATAATAGGATAATTCATCACTGGAATTTACTTCCAGAAAGGATAATTCTTCTGGTAGAAGAACCGGTGAATAAGAAGGAAAGAGTGCTGCTGCATCGATGAGAAAAAAGGCTACATAAGGTTCGTCTACAGACTGCAATATCAGCAGGGAACTGTCATCTTCCTCCATAGAGAGGGGAAGATAGTCATGGTACTGGGAAAAACCAAATAAACCATCTGGAAATACAACCAGTTCATCTTTTGTATAATCAATTTCGCCGTAATATTTTGTATCAATCTTCATGATTGCATAAGCCTCCGGGGGTCAGTTTTTATATGGTAACATTAAGAGCAGGGGAATCCGGCTCTTTTTTTGGTGGAACATAATTGGGGGTGCCGGTATATACAAACTCTACTTTTGGATAAGAGGTTATGATGGTCATTTCCAGGGCTGGTACGTATTCCAGATTGCCAGATGCCACACGAAATTCAAATTCACCTCTCTGAAGGGTATACAGCCCATTATTGTCAGGGCTGCCAGAAAATGGATCACAAAAGCTGTTTCCTGATCCAGAGACGTTTGCTGTGCCATGTACTCTTTGGACAGTATCCCGGAGATCAAAAGCTTGTCTGATATCCTGGATACAGGTCATGCTTTCCGGAGAACTGATCCCGTAATTTTGAGCCTGACGTACTTTCAGGCGGTATTGGGAAATCGCCTGATGCTGTCTTGCTGCCAGCTGGTCCTTTGAAACCAGACTGGCATTTTGACGGAAACGGACAGATTCAAAAGGTTTAAAATTTGCTTCAATCACAGGTTTCATACATTTTCACCTTCTTCTGACCTGAAAATAGAAAATTATTTTTTGCTTGTTTTTTGTAAACAATGTACCGGTATCATTTTATAAAATCAAAAAGAGATGACTGCATCAGGTTTGACCCCATTTTTAAAGCAGCAGAATAGGAGTACTGGTAAGAGAACATTTCTGTAATGGCCTCATAAGGATCAGCTCCGAGAATGTCTTTGTATTCCTCTGTCAGGTTGTCGCTTAAAGTATCAAGACGGGTTTTTGTAGTTTCTACCAGGGAATATTTATTGCCAAGGTCGCTGTAAATGGTGCTGATGGTATGCTCTGTATTAGCTGCATCTTTAAGTACACTGCCTATAGTATCTGTAAATTGATCAACGGTCGTAGTATCATTGATATAATTATCACAGGCCATAACCGAACGGCTGAGAAGTGCCACAGGAGTTGTTTCCAGGGCAGCTTTGACCGCATTCTTTGCATCCGCATCAGACATGGCATTTAAGGAATCTGAAGTAAGCCCCGTAAGCATATTCAGTCCTCCGGTATAGGTATCTAAAAGAGACTGGCGGTTGGAAATATCGCCATAACCGATATCTACCCGGCCTTGTTCTCTCATAGCTGTCACAAGGTTGTTCAGGTCATCATCGCTTAAATGATAACTGTAAGTATTGTTATTTTGATCATAAGCCATGGTCATATTGACCGTCTTTGTGGTACCGTCTGAATACTTATGGGTATAAGTAAGGGTTTTTCCATCTCCGCTTAAAGAAAACGGAGCTGTTGTAATATCATTTCCTCCATAAACATAGAAATCCTGATACTGGCTGTTCAGATTGCTGACCATGCTCTGCACATCCTGAAGAAGAGCATCTCTTTTTGTCTGGACAGAAGTTTTTGAACTGTTATGGGAGGAATCCAGCACATACTGCATGGAAGTCTTGCTGTTGCTTAAAGTTTTCTGGATATCCCTTGCGCCCTGCTCCTGCTGGTACAGACGGTTTTTAATATCACCTAAAATAGAACTTTTACTCTTTGCATCCTGATATAAATGATCCATTTTCTTTCCCTGGTAATAAGCAAGAGGATTATCAGCAGCTGTTTCATAAGCAGCGCCGGTAGAAACCTTGTTCATGCTTTTATTCAGATTGCTTTGAAGATCATTTAAAGAAGAAGTATACCTGCGGTAAACAGATGAACGTACAACTCTCATAATTTATTAATCCTCCTTATATTTATGCACCAGTATTACTGATCAGGGTATTCAACACTTCATCAAGGGCAGTCATCAGACGGGAAGCAGCATTATAGGCTGAAACGTAGGCCATCATATTGGTTGCTTCTTCATCCAGGCTGACACCGGAAAGAGATTCTCTGGAGTCCTGGATACTGTTTAAAACAGTTGTGCCCGTCTTTAATGCAGTCTGGTTGGAGCTGGAATCAGATGCCAGCTGGGTGGAAAGGTTATTCATATAATCAGCAAATGTCTTTCCATTCAATTTCTTGGTATCCTTCATAGCTGCGATCATATCAAGGATTGTATCTGTGCGGTTGGTGCCGTCTGTAGAAATATGGATCGTTCCACTGGTCCAGCCTTTGCTGATACCGATATTTCCGGCTGTTATATTATTTGTTGAGTCATCGGTGGAATTAGATAAAAGATTCTGATCCTTGTGGTTGTTGCCATTGTTGCTGGCATTCATGGATTTTGCGAAAGTGTCAGCTAACTGATCCAGTTTTTCTGAGTAATACTGGTATCCACGGACATCATCCACAGATCCATTTATCACGTTGCCGGTACCTTTTTTCTGGAGCATATCCAGGCTTGCCTGAAGAGAGCCGCCTTCAAAATGGATCCCTTTTAACTCTGCGTATACATCTGTAGCTGCCTGTCCATTCACTTGATAGCTGGGGGCTTTTTCAAACCTGATGGAAATGTTTGCAGGATCAGAAACAGAAGCAGCTGGCTGGTGATCGCGGTTTAACACACTTAACTGACCGTAGTTTTTTGTGAGACCGTCAGCACCAAGGTCAGATCCGTTTACCAGGATCAGCTTCTGGCTCTTTCCCTGGGCATCAATATAATTCATGCTCACTTCCAGGTCATCAGGCCAATCCTTCTTGCCGATCACAGCACCATTTGCATCATAGTCATAGGCGTTATTCCCGGAATGGGCATCATCCTTGTAATATCTTGTTTCAACAGGAATATAACCGGAAAGCTCATCCAGAAGAAGATTTCGTTCATCCTGCAGTTCCAGGGAAGGATGACCGGCAACCTGGTTACGTTTGATCTGCACGTTCAGGTCGCCGATCTGGCGGAGGATGTCATTGATCTTCTGCACATCGCCCTGTTCACTGCTGCCTTCCCCTGTGAGCCTTTGAAATTCATTCTGTTCGGCCTGTGTGATCTGTCTGGATGCCTGGTTAAAAAGATTACATACAGACTGCATTTTAGTTCGCAGCTCACTTTCATAGATGGGATCGGATACCTTTGCAGGATCCTGCATGCTTGTAAGGGTAGACTGGACATCATCAAATGCCTGGCGGATGCCGGAAATGGTTGTTTCGTCCAGTACCTTTGACAGGGAATTAAGGGCAGTCTGTAAACGATTGGTATAGCTGCAGTCAGCAGACTGGCTGCGGTATTGGATATCCAGATAAGGATCTCTGATCTGTGAGACCCGGTCCATGCTTACCCCAAAGCCTACTGCAGTTTCATTCCCATTAGAATAATGGGAAACAGGATTCGTATAATTAAGGCTGGATGCCTCTAACTGCTGCCTGGTATATCCGGCAGTATTCATATTTGACAAATTCTGTCCTGTAATATCCAGACGTTTCTGGTTGGCCTGGAGAGCGGACAGAGCGGTATTAAAACCGGAAAAAGTTGCTCTTACCATAAAATATTATTACCTCCAAAATATAAGTATCCTGCAGTCCCCACAGTTTTATCAGACATATTTGTCATAAACATGAGGATCGCTCTGCTTCGCACCGGAAAGGCGCTGTTCTAACTGTTTCATGCGGATCCGGATCAGACGGTCTGTGCCGCCTTTTATCTTTTTCAGCTTTTCAGCCTGGCTGGATAAACGTTCCAGGATCGGAGAGAGAAGTGCCACAGCCTCCTCGCTGTCCTCCTGCATCAAAATCTGGCGGAAAGTAAGCCCCTCAAGACCCGACCTGCGAAGAAGATCACTTCGTTTTTTATCTAGTCCGCGCAGCTGCAGTAAAAGCATGTTTTCATCATTTAAAAGAGATTCCAGCTGGTCGGGATGATCAGCTGAAACAACGGTTAGTTTATCAGCCTCAACCTGGCATAGCTGTTCTAATACAGTACACAGCTGTTCTAATACCGGGATCAGGCTTTCAGGCGCCCTCATAGATCATACATGGCCCTTGCAATGGCCATGGGATCCGGTTCGTAGGTTCCTTCCTCAACCTGTTTTTTCAGTTGGGCAGCCTTTTCAACGGAAACGCCTTTCTCGCGGCAGACATCTTCTGTAATGCTGTGGGCCAGAGAGCGTGCGAAAAGTGTTTCATCAGCCGAAATACCTTCGGTGTATTCAAAACTGGCTCGGTCAAGATCAGCCGGTTTTGCAGAAATATTATTAGACAAAGCAACATTACGCTCTGCTATTGATACATGTTTCATGTGTATTTGCTCCTGGATAGAATCTTGAATTTTCATACAATTACTCCTCACCTTAAAATAAAACGGCAGGACCACAAAAGTATCCTGTGATTTTCACATGCTTACTGAATCTATATCTATGTAAATTATCGCCTTTTTTCTTGAAAATATAAGAAAAATAATAATTATAAAAAACGGGAAAACGCCGATTAAATATACATATGGAAGCATGCAGGGTAATTCGGTATCAGAGGGGTCAAAATCTTTTGACCCCAACATCATAATATATAGAATCAAAAAGAAAAGGGATAAAACATGTCTAATATATTACAGGTAACAGATCCTTCTACATATATAGATAATAGAAATGTCCATACAGGCCAGGAGCAGCAAAGCGCCCTGAACAGTTCCCAGATCCAGAATCCTTCTGACCCATCTCGTGTAGTGCGGGCAGATGGACAGAAAAGCGGTACCGCTGGTGACCAGGAAAATGAAAGTGGCTTCAGCGTCCGCAATTATAATGGAAATTATACGGACTTTCTTCAGAAGCTGGGGCAGGAAAATGAAATAAAGGATTCCCTGGGCCGGATCCTGTTCCGGGATGGAGCCTTTATCGCTAAAGGTGATGAAGGTCTGGGTAAAATGGTGCAGCAGCTGCTGGATTCTGCCAGTTTTGAAGATTCTGGCCAGCTGCTGGATTTTTTAAAAATGCAGGGACAGACTAAATTTTCCGGTACTTTCTTTGAAAACCTGAGAACTCTTTTGCAGCAGGAAGGAAACAGAGGCCTGCAGGAAACAGCCCTCAAATTCCTTCAGGTATTCAACAATTATTCCAGCGGTGAGCATCTTTTAGAACAGATGCAGGAACTGACAGATGAAATAAAAGGAATGCTTTACACCTCTGCAAGACAGGAATACGCATCAATTCTGGATCAGCTGGACTGGAAAGCAGAAAATGGGGAAACGAAGGAAAATTCCCAGGTTCTGTTTCAGAAGCTGGTCCCCTTTCTTTCAAGATATATTTCCCGTACCCATGATTATGGCAACGTAAGAAGCAGCGTGATCCAGCTGATCCTTTATGGGGCACGTTATGAAAACGGAAGCAGTGCCCTTCTCAGAAGCCTTTTTGAACAAATGGCAGCTAATAGGGATTTTAAACGTTTTTTTGAAACAGAGCCTGAAGAGCTGTATGCTGTACTTACCGGTTCAAAAGGAAAAAAAGGAAATATTTATGGAGATATTTTTGGCTCACTTGTGGAAAGAGGAGCCAAAGGAGAAGCCGGGCTGGAACATGTACAGGATTTTTATCAGCTGATGCGAGGGATGCTGGTAAACGAAAGCGTATATATGTCTGTTAATCATTTTGTCCTTCCTTTTCAATATCAGGGAAAAGAGGCAGTATCTGAATTTTGGATCGATCCGGATGCAGAGAAAAAAGAAGAAGAAAAAGATGGAGGCAGGAAAATACGCCTTCTGGTGGACTTTGAGATCAGGGGATTGGGAGATTTCCAACTTCTGGCAGATCTCCAGGATCATAAAATATCCATGGAGCTGGGAGTTCCTAAAAATCTTTCTGCCGGAGCCGGAGAGATACAGGCAAAGCTTCAGGAAATATGTACCAGAAACGGGATGCGCGTGAAAATGATGCAGGTGCAGGAACGGAAAGCTCATTACCGTCTGCTGGATGTTTTTCCAAAGATAAGAAAAAAGGAGAATGGTATTAATGTCAGCGTTTGAGCGGTTATTAGAGCAAAAGGCAGTTGCGCTTCAATATTCGCCGGAAAAGGACACTGCCCCGGTAATCGTTGCTTCCGGAATGGGATATATGGCAGAAAAGATCACGGAAGCAGCCAGAAAGTCAGGGGTTCCGGTTTATGAGGATGATTCTCTTGCAACTCTTTTAAGCAGATTACAGCTGGGAGCGGCTGTGCCGGAAGAATTATATCAGGCGATCATAGAGATCTATATTTACTTTTTAGGATATGTGCCGTCACCGGAGGAAAAAGAAAATGAAGAAAAAGTCGAAAATACCTGACAGAAGATCCAGACACGGACGGGAAATGTTTCTGCTCCTTCTTTCGGGAGTCTTGCTGTTCCAATGGGGAAAGATAGATGCTTTTGCAGCAGCAAAAGAGATTAAAACAGTAAATATCCGTGTTACATCCAAGCTGGAAGTAGGCAGCAAGCTTCCGGATATAAAACTGGAAACGACCACGGTTTCAGATGGAGAAGTGGCAGTAGATGCAAGTGGAGGTAAATACAGCGTTTCCGAGGCCGAATGGACGGATAAAAGCTCCAATGAACTGAAAGCTGCTGAAGAGCCTCAGATGAAAGTCACCCTGGAACCGGAAGATGTCAGTGAAGATTATTTTGTTTCCAGCTATAAAAAAGCGAATGTAAAGATCAGTGGGGGTACATTTGTGTCTGCCAGACGAGATGGAGATGAACTGGTAGTTACCCTGCGGGTAAAAGGGATCAAAGGAGACTATGCTGCTCCGGAAGATGCCTGGTGGAATGAAAAAAGCCTGGGACAGGCTAAATGGGAAAAGCCGGATAACACATCCGGTTATTACGAAGTGCAGCTTTACAGAGGAAAAACGAAAGTTTACAGCGTCTCCCAGACCAGTGCGGTTCAGTATAATTTTTATCCATATATGACAAAAACAGGAGAGTATACCTTTAAGGTACGCACAGTACCGGGAACGGATTCCCAAAAAAAATATGGTGGAAAAAGCGAATGGATAGAATCCGGGGAGCTTTCCATTACAGACCGGTATGTATCAGATGGTAAAGGACAGCAATCAAAAAATCCTTCTGCAAAGCGCGGAACCACAGATAAAGTAGGCTGGGTAAAAAAAGGCAATATATGGAATTACAGATTTCCGGATGGCTCTATATGCCGGGGTACATGGCAGTCGGTCAACGGATACTGGTATTATTTTGATGTCAATGGCACGATGCTCACCGGCTGGCAGAAGATGGAAAATGACTGGTATTACCTGTATGGTACCGGGGAAATGGCAACCGGATGGGCAAAGATCAATGGACAGTGGTATTACTTCTGGCCATTAACGGAAAATGGGCATACACAGGGAACCATGGCTTATGGAGGCTGGAAGATCATAGGGGCGGATTATTACTTTTTCAGGGAAGACGGCTCCTTATATACCGGCTGGCTGGAACAGAATGGTTCCTGGTATTACTTAAACACACTTGACAACAGCCTTCAGGGAGTCATGTTTACCGGCTGGCTGATCCGGGAAGGGAAAACTTATTTCCTGGATGTTGACGGAGTTATGGCTGCCGGCTGGTATCAGGTTGACGGGAATTGGTATTATTTTTGGCCGGATTCAGGTGAAATGGCAAAAAACCAGTATATCAATGGATTTTATGTTAATGGGGACGGGATCTGGTACAGGTAAAGATATGTGAGGAATGGAAATGAAAATGATCAGAAAAATACTCCTTTGTGCCGGAACAGGACTGCTGCTTAGCACAGGAAGCTTACAGTCTGTGCCAGGGGGAATCTTTCATATGTATACAGCTTATGGGGCAGAGAGCAGCATCATCGAGACCATGAGTATTAAATTTGACACCACTTTTGGAGATCCGGAGGAAATACCACAGCCCCAGATCACCATCAGCGGATCAGGGGTATCCATTGGGGATATTTATTACAAAACAGAATATGAAAACTGGAAACCTGGTAAAAAGGTACGGATGGAGATCACTGTGGATGCTGCACAGGGAAAGTATTTCCCTGTGTCCCTTGGACGATCCAAATGCCGTGTGACCGGGGCTGATTTTGTATCGGCGAAAGCCCTGGATAATACCACCATGCAGGTAAAAGTGAACTATACGCCGGTCACTGTTCTGGGTGACACAGCTTTAGCAGGCTGGAGTTCACATGACTCAGAAAAGGCAGTGTGGAAGAAGGTAGACTATGCTCCGGGCTATACCCTGACTTTATATGGAAATGATAAAGTGGTGAAACGGATGACAGTTACAAGTAACTCTGTCAGCTTAAAGGAGTACATGACAGATCCGGACAAGATCTACTATTATCAGGTAAAAGCGGTCCCGGTTACGGCAGAACAGAAAAAATACTTAAAAGAAGGGGAATTTGTTACATCACAGGAACAGGATATAGATGACAGTGCGGAAGAGGAGAAAGAACATGCAGCAACTTCCCAGAGCTGCAGTACTGGTCCAGGCGTAGCAGGTTCTCTAAAGGGAGACAACTTTGTTATGCCGGATGGTACTCTGGCAGTCAATACCTGGAAGCTGGTGGGAGGTATATGGTACTACTTTAACGCTGAAGGAAACCGTACCAGGGGATGGCTCCTGTATGGTGGAAAATGGTATTATTTCGACGGAAATGGATATATGAAGACCGGCTGGGTGAACACAGGAAACGGAAAATGGTATTACTTAAACCCGGATGGGGATATGAAGACCGGCTGGCTGTATGATAAAAATATCTGGTATTATTTAAATAACGATGGATCTATGGCAGTAAACCGTTCTCAGGATGGCTGGTACCTGGGAGCAGACGGCGCAGGCCGAAAGGAGTAAGAAATATGAGTTTAGCACCGATAACAGGAGATGGGGGAAAGTTAGCTGCACAGGCAGCGGATCAGACACAGAAGACAACACCGGTCCAGGAATTTCAGGGGATACTGAAAAATGGGCTGAATGCCATAAAAGAAGATATGGATTCTATTTTCGAAGAAGCTTCTGCTTTATATCAGATCCCTTCTAAACTTCTCAGGGCGGTGGCAAAGGCGGAGTCAGGGTTTAATCCAAAGGCTGTATCCAAAGCAGGGGCTATGGGCGTGATGCAGCTGATGCCGGGAACAGCCCGTTCTCTTGGAGTAAGCGATCCTTACAATGCCAGACAAAATATCCTTGGAGGGGCAAAATACTTAAAACAAAATCTGGACCGGTTCGGAGGAGACGTAAGCCTTGCACTGGCAGCTTATAACGCAGGTCCGAACAGTGTGACCAAATACGGAGGCATCCCACCATATAAAGAAACCCAGAATTATGTAAAAAAGATCATGGCGGATTATACGGGAAACAATACGATCCTGGCAGGACGTACGGTGAGTACCGGAACATATGGGAAAACATCCGGCAGTACAGCAGTGAGCAGCCTTATAGGAAGTGGCCTTACAGGAAGCAGTCTGACAGCAGGCAGTCTTTTAGGCAGCTTTGCGGGAAATACAGGTCTGTCCGGCACCGGCAGCCTTGGTACACTTCTGGCAGCAGGAAAGGGAGAGAACCTTTCCGGGGAAGACTGGTCTAATATGGTGCAGATCCTCCGTTTTCAGATGATGATGAATATGGGTAAGGATACGGGTACGCTGATCTGACAGACAGATACCGGATTGCTGCGTGCTTTGCACTCCCGCAATTCCGGTCTTTTGACCCTGGTATCAATAAAATAAGGCATTTTGCCGATAATAAAAACAAATGGTTATTTGATGATATTCTCATAGAAGATACAAAGGAAGGTGAAACATCATGCAGGTGCAGAATAACATAGCATCCATAAATGCTGCCAGAAATCAGGGGATCGAAACAGGAAAGCTGAAAAAGTCCCTTGAAAAGCTGTCTTCCGGCTTTCGAATCGTCCGTGCAGGAGATGATGCAGCTGGACTGGCGATCTCGGAAGGTATGCGCAGCAGGATCAACAGCCTGAACCAGGCGATGAAAAACATTGATGACGGCATCGGACTTACCAATGTAGGAGATGGCGCTTTGACAGAGGTCCATTCCATGCTCCAGAGACTGAAGACTCTGGCTTTAAAATCTGCAAATGGAACTTACGATCAATCCAACAGGGAAACCTTGAACATGGAAAGAGACCAGATCCTTGAGGAGATTGACAGGATTGGTTCTACCACTAAATTTGGAGAAATCTCCCTGTTTTCCAGGGCAGATGCCAATGCAATTACACCGGGCTGGCAGCCGCCAGAGCTGGACGATACGATCCCGCTCCAGATCGGCGGTTCTGCTCAGGATGGAGAAGTTCTGGATGTAGAACGCTATTATATAGGAAGCAAGGAACTACAGCTGGATCGGACAAATTTTTCCACTGTAGAAAAGGGACAAAAATCTGTGGAATACATTGAAAACGCGATAGAGGCTGTTTCTAAGGTCAGGGCATCCTTTGGAGCTGCTTATATGCATCTGGATCACACCCACAATAATTTAAGCGTTACAAGTGAAAACATGCAGGCGGCAGAAAGTCAGATCCGTGATACCAATATGGCAGAGGAGATCACGAAATATACCAGCAGTAACATCGTCCTACAGTCCTCTAATATGATGCTTACAAATGCAAATAATCTCCCTCAGACCATACTTGAACTTTTAAAATAAAAATGAAAGAAATAATGAAAAACAGGCTTATGTTTTTTTAACATAAGACGATATATATATATGAAAAGAAAATTCTGCTGTTCCAGAAAGGGCCCTTGGGACAATAGAAGACAGAGGAAAGGAGTCCACTGCCACATTTTCTTTTATAAAAGGAGGAATTCATTATGGTAATCCAGCATAATATTGCAGCGATCAATTCTTACAGAAACTTAAGTACCAACCAGAGTGCACTGAGCAAAAACTTAGAGAAGCTGTCTTCCGGTTACAAGATCAACCGTGCAGGCGATGACGCAGCAGGTCTGGCTATTTCCGAGACCATGCGTTCCCAGATCAATGGTTTAAACCAGGCTGTAAACAACGCAAACGATGCGATCGGTCTGATCCAGACAGCAGAAGGTGCTATGACTGAGACTCACTCCATGCTTCAGCGTATGAAGACTCTGGCCACTCAGGCAGCAAACGGTACTTATACCAAGACTGCAAGAGACAACATCAAGGCTGAGATTGATGCACTGAATAAAGAGATCACCCGTATCGCTACTACTACAGAGTTCAACGGTGAGAAACCTTTAAATCCTGATACGAAGACGAAAGGGAAGAACCTGACTTTCTTCATCGGTGCTTCTGCAGATGCATCCAACGCAATGACTGTTTTACAGATGACTATGACAGCGACAGCATTAACTATTGCTCAGATCGCAGTTGATAATACGACAAGTGCATTCAAGGCAATGAAGTCTATAGATGCTGCAATTGAGAAGGTATCTACTTACCGTGCGACCCTTGGTGCTGCCCAGAACCGTCTGGAGCATACGGTAAACAACCTGAAGGTAACTTCTGAAAATATTACATCAGCGGAAAGCCGTATCCGTGATACTGATATGGCAGATGAGATCACAGCTTATACAAAGAACAATATTCTTTTACAGGCTGCTCAGTCTATGCTTTCCCAGTCCAACGCTATGCCTCAGGGTGTATTAAGCATGCTGCAGTAATCTTGAAATTGATTCTGCATCTTTTAGGGGGATCTGCTTTATGCAGATTCCCCTTTTTTTAATATCTTTTAGAACATAAAAAGAAGGTAACCGATGATGAAAAAAACCATATCACAGTGTATGATCGTGAAAAATGAAGAAAAAAATATCCGACGCGCTCTTTCATGGGGGAAGGATATTATGTGTGAACAGATCGTGGTAGATACAGGCAGCAGTGACCGTACCGTGGAGATAGCCAGGGAAATGGGGGCAAAGATATTTTTCTTTCCATGGATCAATGATTTTGCTGCTGCCAAAAATTTTGCCATTGACCAGGCAAAAGGAGACTGGATCGCCTTTCTTGACGCGGATGAAAGCTTTACACCGGAGGATGCAGCGAAGATTCCGGAGATATTGGAATATGTTGGAGAAGATGTAGACGGCCTTCTTACAGGGATCGTAGATCTGGATGAAAATAACCATATCACAAGCGGCGGCACCATGATCCGATTCTTTGTAAACCGGCCGGACCTGCGCTATGTAGGAAAAATACACGAACACCTGGTCAGAAAAGGAAGATCCGGACTGCATCTGACCGATGCCACAAAGCAGCTGGCTTTCCTTCATACCGGATACCAGGAACAGGAGAAGAGGGATAAGTCCAAATTTGAAAGGAATCTGAACATCATCCTGGAGATCCTGAAGCAGGAGCCTGAAAACTGTGATTATCTTGGATATCTGGGAGATACCTATTCTTCAGACGGAAAAAATGAAGAAGCAAGGGATGCATACAAAAAGGCGGTGGCAGCCATGCCGGAAAAACTGGGGGTATATGATCAGCGAAGTTCTTATACCTATACAAACCTGTTAAGGGTCTCCCAGTGCCTGAATGCACCGGAAGCCGAGGTGGAAGCTATTTACAAAGAAGCAGTGGAAAAGCTTCCGAAAGAGCCTGATTTTGACTGTGTTATGGGGGACTGGTACTGGAGAAAGGGGCAATATGAAAAAGCAGTACAGATGTATGAACTGGCTATAGCAAAGCTGGAAACCTATGGAACAGTGAACAGGGGGATCATTACCACCTCCATGCTGATCCAGATGTATGAGTGTCTGGGAGAAGGCTGCAGAAAGCTGGGAGATTACCAGAAAGCGGTCCGCTATTGTGTGATCGTACTGAATACTGACCACAAAGATATGAATGCGCTGCTGACTCTGATCAACTGTTTTACAGAGAGCAATGTCAGCGCAGAAGAGGTAGTCCAGTTTTTAGGAAAGATTTATGATTATTCTGATATAAAAGACAAGGTGATCCTTCTTCGGGTGGCTATGGCAATGGGCAGAAAGGATCTGGAACGGATGTTCAGGGGAATCCTCCTTCCTCAGGAGAGGGAAGAGTTTGATGCAGCCATGGAAACGGCCCAGAGCGGGGCACCGCTGTCATAGACTTTTTTCAACTCTCCCATAAGAAGAGGAAGTTCCCATTCACAGGTGCTGTTAGCAAAGCTGTTAGGATCTGCGATAGAAACATTTCCGTCAGGAAGGAGCTTTGTGATCAGGACAAAGTGACCGTTTTGAGTCAGGCTTCCCTTACCCATAAGGGCGACCAGGATATGACCGGAAGAAAGAAGGGAAGCTGCATTCTGGGGAGAATGGTCTGTTACAGATTCCACCTGAAAGCCATATGCAGTAAGGACAGATGGGATCAGACTGTGATAGGAGCCGCTCTGGGGGGCATAATAGCCATTGGCAGAAGACCAGTCTGCGATCGTTACCGGGGTAATGGCTTCTCCGTCATTTGTGAAGCTGGAGATGAGCATGGCTGCAGCAGTAGGACCACATCCATACTGCTGCATGGGATCTGAACCGCCGTAGAGATAACTGCTCCAGCGGGTATCTCCCTGATTATAGTAGTACATCGGTCCCATACTGGTATCCAGGATGGCAGCATCATAAGAATTGCCATCTGATCCCGTCTGAGCCTCCATATGCAGGTTTTCTGCTTTTCCAAGGATCACAGGAGATGTATTTGCAGTCACAGAAGATGTATCTGCAGTCACAGAAGATGTATCTGGGATCCCCTGTGTCCTGGAAGTATCCTCTGAAAGTTCTGTTTGTTTTTGGATTTTTGGTTCTGGCTGGGTCTGCTTTTTAAGAAAGTCTTCCAGTTCATGAAATTTCTGGCCACTGGCAGTCTGCACAAAGGAAATAGCGGATCGTGCGTCTTTTATGACCTGGGAAGAAAAGCCTGGGCAAAAATAAAAGCTCAGGCTGGCAGTGATCACTGAAACTGTACCGGTAATGGAAAGCTGGATCATCGTTTTCACAAGCCGGAACTGTTTCAAGGTTTTATTTATATGTTTTTTTTGATTCTTTAAAGTTCTATCTTTCATTTTTATCCATTTATTTCTCATCCGTTAACGAAGGGATACACGGGCCAGGACAGTCTGACCAATGGTATTTAAAGGACACTGCTGGCATACGGCGCCGATCTTATGTGCCTCCATAGGCATGCCGTATACAACACAGCTGTTTTTGTCCTGACCAATCGTATAGGCGCCGTTTTTGCGCATGCGCAAAAGACCGGCAGCTCCATCTGCTCCCATTCCTGTGAGAAGAACGCCGATGGCGTGTTCCCGCACATGTAATGCAACTGAGTCAAAAAGCACATCCACGGAAGGTCTGTGTCCGTTTACCTTTTCTCCTTCCTGTACACTGACTGCATAGGAGTTTCCAAGAGGTACCACACGCATCTGCAGACCTCCGGGAGCTAAAAGCATAAGACCTTTGCGGATCCGGTCCCCGTTTTTCGCCTCCCGTACTTCCATTTTGCAGATCCTGTTTAAGCGCTCTGCATACATGGCTGTAAAACCTGCAGGCATGTGCTGGGTGATCACAACTCCGGGAGTATCTGCAGGAAAATTCTTTACTACCTCGAGAATGGCTTCTGTACCTCCGGTAGATGCCCCGATAGCGATCACGGTTTCCTGGGAAGCTGCCGCAGAAGTCTTTGGTCTGTTAAGAAAAGGATTACCTGCCGCAGTTAAAGGAGAGACTATCCGTTTTTTTGCTGCCTGTGGACTGGCAGGAACGGATGGGAGATGTACATGGGAAGCAGCAGCCACCAGAAGCTTGGAACGGAGCATAGAAAGAAAGATCTCTTTAGACAGTCCATTGGCTTCATCCGGTTTCCGTACAAAATCCACAGCTCCGGCTTCCAGGGCATCAAAAACCCTCAGGTTCAGGGAAGATACCAGGATCACCGGGATAGGGTGGACGGGAAGCAGCTGCTTTAAAAAATCAATGCCGGACATTCCCGGCATTTCAATATCCAGGGTAAGCATATCCGGCTGCAGTAGCGGGATCTTTTCCTGGGCGTCAAGGGCATTTACTGCATATCCTACAACCTGGAAGCGGTCATCCTCAGAGAGAGAACGGATCAGCCAGGTGCGGAACAAGGGTGAATCATCCACTACCATTAATTTTAATTTATGATCCATGATCATAACGCCTCCTTAATAAGGTAAGTGTAACAACGTATGAGATAACCTACGGGATCAGATCTTTCGGTAAATAGCCGGTTCAATATAGGAAAACGGGCAGCTTTCCTTATCCAGGCTTTCAGAATGTCCGATAAATAAGTAGCCTCCCGGAGCGGTAGCATCATAAAAGCGCCTTACCAGTGCCGCCTTCGTAGGACGATCAAAATAGATCATCACGTTTCTGCAGAAGATCAGGTCAAACTTTTTGCGGAAATGGATGGGATCCATCAGGTTAAAGGAACGAAAGATCACATTTTTCCTTAAAGCATCTGAAACAGTATAGGTTTTATCTCCTATGGGAACAAAATAGCGTTCCTGCCAGGAAGGCGGAAGCTCTTTTAAGCTTTCAAGGGAATATCTGGGATCCATGGCAGAATCCAGAACACGCTGGGAAATGTCCGTAGCAAGGATACGGGTATCCCAGCTTCCGGGAATAGCGGAAAAATATTCTTTCAGATACATAGAAATGTTATAAGGTTCTTCACCGGAGGAGCAGCCGGCACTCCAGATCGCAATAGAACGGTCCCGGGAATGCTTGTTTGCAAGCTCAGGAAGAATCTGCTTCTGGAGAAAGTCAAAATGTTCTTTTTCCCGCATAAAATAGGTATAGTTGGTAGTCAGCTTGTTTAACATAACAGAAACCATCTCAGGATCTTTACCTGAGATGATCTCATCTATGTATTCTGTAAAACTATGAAACCCTTTCTGCTGCAGCATATTAGTAAGACGGCTGGTGATCAGCTGTTTTTTGTGGCTCAGATTGATACCATAGTGCTGTTGGATATAAGTGTAAAGACGGTTAAAATCCCCGTCACTTAATGTAAGCATTGTATGACCTCCTTAGGAATCGGATGTACTCTCGGAGTCTTTCCTGCACCTGCCTTTACGGCTGACAAAAAATCTTCTCGCAAAATCAAGTACAAAAAGATTCCGGGAGTACATTAAGAGCTGACCAGGGACTTGCAGTCAAAAGACATAAGCACAGTCCCATTTTCAAGTGTGATCATACCATCTAACAGCTTCTGTCTGCGTTTGATAGGGATCGGACGTACATCCTGAAGATCAATATCGATCACCTGCTGCACAGAATCCACAACGATGCATACAGGAAGATCGTCTACATTTAAAACGATAAAGCAGGTCTTACTGTTATATTCCAAAGCAGGCTTGCCCATATAGAGCCGTATATCTACTACCGGAAGGATCTGACCACGCAGATTGATGATTCCTTTAATATAATCAGGTACCAGTGGAAGATGAGTGATCGCACAGTCATTGATGATCTCCGTTACGTTATTGATACTTAAAAACAGAGTCATGTCTCCCGACTCAAAGGTAAGACAGCGTTCAACGGACTGGTTTTCAGCCGGTACGTCTGTCCGGATATTTGTTTCTGTTACTTCAGCCATTTTAAAACCTCCTGTTTACGCGTTCTCTACAGCTATGGAATATAAGCTGAGGATATCCAGAATGATGCTGATATTGCCATCACCCATAATGGTACAGCCGGTGATGCCGTGGTCTTTCAGGTTAAATTCACTGAGAAAAGCAGGAAGCGGCTTTACTACCACCTGCTGCTCGCCGATCAGATCATCTACAAACAGGCAGTAAGAACGGTCATTTGCTTCCACCCATAAAAGTATACCGTCTTCCATCTGGGTAACCTCAGTTGGAAGGTGATAGAAGGAATGGAGGCGGACGATAGGATAAAAATGGTCAACACGTTCTACCATTTCATTGCCATATTCATCTTTGATCACCTGATCCGCTTTCACCTTAAAGGACTGACGGATATTGGCGATAGGTATAGTAAAAATAGAATCACCTACCGTTACCTTCATGCCGTCAACAATAGCCAGAGTCAGCGGGATCTTCATGGAAATCGTAGTTCCTTCACCGTAGGTACTGGATACAGAAACGATACCGCCTAAGGATTCTACATTTTTCTTTACAACATCCATTCCAACACCACGACCGGAATATTCAGTTACCTCTGTATTGGTGGAAAATCCGGGAAGCATGATCAGCCCCAGGATCTCCTTCTGGCTGTATTCAGAATCAGGCTTGGTCAGCATGTTCTTTGACCGGGCTTTTTCAAGAATCTTCTGGGGATCCATGCCATATCCGTCATCTTTAACGGAGATAACAACCTCACTGCTGGTATGGGAAGCGGAAAGTACGATCTCGCCCTGGGGATCCTTACCGGCAGCAATACGTTCCTGGGCTGTTTCTTCAATCCCATGATCCATGCTGTTACGCACGATATGCATGATAGGATCCTGTATATTGTCTACGATCGTCTTATCTACCTCTGTATCTTCACCTACAATGGTCAGACGGACGTCTTTTCCCAGGCTCTGCTTCATATCACGCACAATACGGTTCATTTTCTGGAACACGCCGGAAATCGGGACCATGCGTAAAGACATGGCAATATCCTGCAGATCATTGGTGAGTTTACGCAGCTGGCGTGCTGATTTCATAAAATTATCCCTGTTGTCCCTTGGCAGCAGGTTTAATTCAGGGGAAGATGTGACCATGGATTCAGTGATCACGATCTCACCAACAATATCCATCAGGCTGTCCAGCTTCATCAGGTTGACGCTGATCAGATTCTGCTTGACCGGGGCATGGGAAAGCATAGGAGCTGCTTTCCCGGCAGCTGTATCTGTGGATGCAGGTGCTGGTGCCGTGGGTTTGGAAACAGATGCCTTTTTTTCCTCAGCTTTTGCAGGAGGAGCGGCTTTTGGGACATTTACAAGCTCATAAGATCGGATGTGGTTCTGGGTTTTTAAAATCCCTTCAGCCTTAGAAGCGTCTTCACTGGAGTCAAAAGCAAGGAAAAAGCCATTTTCTGCGATCTTCTGTGAAGTATCCGGATCTGTTTCCATATCACTGGGATAGAAACGAAAAGTCACTTCACATTCCCTTACTGCATTTACGATCATATAAGCCCGCAGATTCTCCATTCCCACGCCTTCTTCCAGAAAAACATGGAAAAAGCAGGCTGCATCCTTATCATCAGGGAGAGAAGCAGGAGCTGCAGCACCAGGAGCTGCAGCTCCAGAAGCTGCTGCACCAGAAGCTGCAGCTCCAGAAGCTGCAGCACCAGAAGCTGCAGGTGCAGCCTGTGAAGCTTCCGGCTGTGCAGGTGCAGCGCCGCTGATCTTCTTCAAAAAAGAATTGATCTCATTGGAGAACGCATCAATATCAGTAGAAAGAGGTACTCCCTGTTCTACTTTCTCGATTTCGCTTCTTAAATAATCCTCTGAACGGAACATCAGGTTGAAAAGCTCTTTCTTATGTTCAGGATCCAGAGTTTCGATTCCTTTATCACGGATATAAAAAAATACATCTTCAATATGATGGGCGATCGTGGAGATCGAATTGAATTCCATCATTGCAGAAGAGCCTTTGATCGTATGCATGATACGGAAGATCTCATTTACGTCATCGGTGGAAAAATCACCGTTTTTCTCATCAGCAACCAGCATTTCGTCTAACTGGTCTAAAAGATTGTTTTCTTCATAAAGGTATGTATCCAGAATACTGCTGTCCATACCACTGCTCATATTGTACACCGCCTTTTTTCATAATAATCAGAATAGTATTTCTTTTTAACTTATCGGCGGTGGTTGAAAATGGATAAGGGGATTTCAAAAAAGAAACAGTAAGTTGATACAACAGTTATAAAAAAAAAGAAAACGCCGATAAAATTATCAGAGATAGGATATCTGATCATTTTTGGAGGAAACCGTAAAAATGGCGATCAAAAGAAAAGAAAAAAGAAGGCTTTTGCAGACAGCGGCCCTCTTAATGCGGGCAAATGAAAAAGTGTTCATGGGATTCGGCCAGAATACAGAAGAAGTGATGATTGATGCTCTTTCACAATCTCAGGAAACAGCACTTTTGTTGGGAACAGAGCTGGAAAATGTGGGAAAAGCAGATCTGGTCCCCCTTCTGGAAGTATATTGTGAAGATCTTTATGAGATGAGTCAGAATCTTCACAGCAAAAAACAGATTGCAAGGCGGTATAAAAAAATAAAGAAAGAATTGAAACTTTTATATGAACGTATGGAGAATGATATGGAAACAGACCGTCTCTGTTTTGTCTTTCTTCCATATAAAGTGTCTATGTGGGATTCTATGGAAACCGTCTGGAAAGCGGCAGATAAAGATCCGGATTGCGATGCCTATGTTGTACCGATCCCCTATTTTGATAAAGACCAGGATGGGAATCTGACAGTAGAACACTACGAGGGAGATCAGTATCCACAAGATGTTCCTGTCACAGATTACCGCACATTCCGCCTAGAAGATAAAAAACCGGATGCGGTGTTTATCCACAATCCCTATGACCAGAACAATAGATTGACTAGCGTCCACCCGGATTTTTATAGCAGCAGGCTGAAAAAGTATGCAGACCAGCTGATCTATCTGCCTTATTATATTACAGCAAGTACTGGAAACGTAGAATCTGCGAAACGCCAGGCGAGAAGCACCGGGTTTGTCATTGAGCCGGGAACTATTAATGCAGACTGCTTTGTTACAGCAACAGAGCAGGAAAGAGAACTGTTTATCAATATTTTGTGTTCCGGACTCAAAGGAGTTCCAACAGAGCAATGGGAAGAGAAGGTACAGAACTTTGGATCACCAAAGATTGAACGTGCCCGAAGTACGAAAAGACAGGACAGTTCTCTTCCAGAAAAATGGAGGGAATGTCTTTACAGACCTGACGGAGCCAGGAAAAAGACTGTATTTTATAGTCTGTCTGTAGAGGCACTTCTGACCCAGCCAGATATGATGCAGAAGATAGAAGAGGTACTTCAATATTTTAGAAACAGAAAAGATCTCGCTTTATGGCTGCGTCCTCATCCACTGTATGAACAGACACTGGAGGTGATGCGGCCCCAGCTTTTACGGAAATATAGAGAACTTCTGGCTTCTTATGAAGAAGAAGGCTGGGGAATCCTGGACAGCGGATACGATCTTGATCTTGCCATTGCTTCCTGTGACTGCTATTACGGAGATTACAGCTCTGTAGCCCAGTTGTTCTGGGAAACAGGAAAACCGGTTTTATATCAGGATTCCCTGGTAAGAGAAAAGGAATGTAAGATACCATGCTGGCCGGGAGCTTTTTGGGAAGATGAAAAAGAAGTGTGGTTTGTTCACGGAAAAGTAAACCTGCTGTTTCATTATGATAAACAAATGGACAGACTTTCCTGCATAGGAAAGATTCCGGGAGAATTGGCATTTAAGGGAGATCTGTTCCGTTCTGTTGTACGGGTAGAAGACAGACTGTATCTTGTCCCATATTTTGCCAGAAACCTGGCCATTTACCATATAGATAAGGATCAGTTTGAGTCCGTACAGATCCGTGATGCAGAGCATTTTATAGAACAGCCGTTATTCCTGAAAGGCTTTCAGAGAGGTAATGTACTATATTGTATGCCTGCATGGTACAACAGCATCCTTTGCATAGATCTTACTTCCGGACATGTAACCTATACAATGGTGGATAAGAATAAAGTACGTGGCATTCCGGGGGTATTTGGCGGGGCTGTTTCTATAGGCAGAAACATTTTATGTCCGCAGACTTATAAAAAACGATGGCTGATCCTAAACACGGATACAGGAAAAGTATCCTGGTGCAGTTTTGCAGATCCGGAAAGGGAAATCACTTCGGTTACAGTTTGTGGTGATACTCTGGTATTTTTCGATGCCAGAACAGGATGCATCCTGAAAGAAACCAGAGAAGAGGGAAAAATAGAAGAGCTTTTATATATTGACAGCAACGAAATACAGCTATATGCAGTATCCGAAAATGAAGTGATCGCAGATGATCTGGGATCAGGAACCTATTTAAAGTTTTGTCTGGATGGAACAGTGGTTTGGAGAAAGGAACGGAAAGAAGAAAAGACCGTATTAGGCAGCAGATTTAGGAAAGTTACAGAAGGAGAAAAAAACTGTGATATCCGTTTTACAGAGCAGGAATATCAGGAATGGAATTCTCCGTCAGCAGCAATTTATAAGGATATCCTTCCCACAGATCTGTATTATGTAGAGGAGGAAAATGAAGTCCTCACGCTGGACAAATGGCTTTCTCTCTGTGACCGGATCCAGATGCCAGTACCAGATGATAGACACAGCGGAGAAATGATCAAGGACTATGTAAAAAGCAAGCTTGCAAATGGATGAAAAGAGAAAAATGAAAAACCAAACATCCCTTATGATTTTTCGGTACTTGCCGAATAATAAATATAGGGATTAGATTCCACAATATTCCACGAAAGAAATAACAAAGAGAGGGAAGGAACATGAAGAACCGTAATATGAAGCAAAAAATCACGATTGCTTTTGGAGCAGTGGTCATCTGTTTTTTTGTAACAGTTGGTGCACTTTTTTATGGAATGGTTAATATCAGTACAAGATATACCCAGTTCTATAAAAATAGCCACGAAGCGATCGTACGTGTAGACAAGGTAAAAATCTATATGCTGGCAACAATCCAGAATCTGGTGGAGGCTATGATTACTGATGACCCCACCGCCACAAAAACATATCTTTCAAACGTTGATTCGTATAGAGACGGCCTTGCGGAGAACGCAGGCTGGTTCATGGAGCGTTATAATGGAGATATGACACTGGTAAACCAGTTTCATACACAGCTTCAGGTAACTTCTGAGGTCACAAACAAGATCTTAGAGTATCTGTCCACTGGTTCTGACCGTGCGAAAGAGCAGGCAAGGCTCACGTTTATCGATGAGTTTGACCCGGAAGTGTCCAAGCTGGAAGGAATTCTGGATCAGTTTAGCGATCAGGTGACAGACCTTGTTGATAATAGTTACAATTCTTCCATGGAGACCAGAAACATCCTGTTTATTGTAGGGATCATAATTGTTATCGTTGCACTGATCCTTACCATTATTATGGCAACGATCCTGATACGTTCCGTAGTAGAGCCGGTAAAACAGTTGCAGGAAGCTATGGAAAAAATGAGACGCGGCGATATGGATATTGATATCGAGTACAAGGCAGAAGATGAGCTTGGAAAGCTTTCCGATGATTTGCGGTCTGTAGCAGCGTTCCTGAACGCGGTAGTGGCAGATGAGACAAATATCCTTACAGAGATGAGCCGCGGAAACTTTAATGTTTATTCTTCTATGTCAAAGGATTATGTAGGAAGCTTTGTTGCGATCTATAACTCTATGGTTCTTCTGAGAGATAATTTAAGCAGTACGCTTTCGAGTGTTACCCAGTCAGCTGATCAGGTGGCAGCAGGCTCCGATCAGGTATCCTCCGGAGCACAGGCATTATCCCAGGGTGCTACCGAGCAGGCTTCTTCCGTGGAAGAACTGGCAGCTACCATTAATGAGATTTCCAATAATGTTGAAAAAAATGCTGAAAATGCAAAGGCAGCCAGCGACATGGCTGATAATGTAAGAGAACAGGCAGGAGAAAGCAGACAGCGTATGCAGGAGATGCTTTCTGCCATGACGGACATCAGCAACAGCTCCAGTGAGATTGGAAAGATCATCAAGACGATTGAGGATATTGCATTCCAGACTAATATTCTTGCTTTGAACGCAGCCGTAGAAGCAGCCCGTGCAGGAGCAGCAGGAAAAGGATTTGCAGTAGTAGCAGACGAGGTTCGTAATCTTGCAGGAAAATCAGCAGAAGCTTCAAAGAATACTTCTGCTCTCATTGAAGGTTCTCTTCACGCAGTTGACCGTGGTACAAAGATTGCAAATGACACGGCCAAGGCATTGCAGCAGCTGACCGAAGGCGTTCAGGGAGTAGCACAGACCATTGAGGAGATCTCTTCTGCCAGCGAGTCACAGGCAGTTTCAGTAAAACAGGTAAATGAAGGCATCAGCCAGATCTCCAGCGTTGTACAGAGCAATTCTGCAACTGCAGAAGAAAGCGCTGCAGCCAGTGAGGAACTTTCCAGCCAGGCACAGATCTTAAAGGATTTGGTAGAGAAATTCACATTGAAGGATGGTTCTGCGGATCCAGCACCACAGCCAGCACAGCCAGGCAAGAATAACATGGATGTATCTGAACCGTCATCTATGAATTCTTACGGAGATAATGATAAATACTAAGGCCGTGGTTTAAAAAGAATAAACAATGTATTGAGCCCGCAGCAGAAGATATTATCTGCTGCGGGCTTGTTGTGAAATAGAGAAGAATAATGATAATAATTTTAAGGTTTTGACATTTTTAATAACAGCACATGGAGTATCTGAAAACATTAAATGAATATCAATTAATAACCACCTCATTGAAAAGAGATTAATTTGTGAAGCGGATATTTTATTTTTTTGAGCGGGGATAATTTTCGTTGCGATTGGTCTGGCGAATCGGGCACTTCTGATCATCAAACAGAATAAATGCAGAAGACATGTCATCTGGCTGGAAACGGATATCGACCTTTGCGGAGATGAATTGCATGGGAACATCATAGCAGACGCCATCAATCGTAACTGTGGAGTCCTTACGGACTTTTCTGGTAATCCGGTTATAAAACAGTCATCTAGCCATTGTCTGGACTCTGGCTTGCCTTTGCTAGCCCCATCACGGACACGGGTATGCAACAAAAGGATTCCAAGGAATACGCAGGACAGGTCTCCAATTCCGGGCGGAACTGAGCCATAAAGGTGTCAAAGAGAAATTTAGATGAAGTTTTTATACGGATTAGCTTGCAAAGTAGTTAGTTTTTTCTTATCATAATAGAGTACATATTGGAATTTGCCGGAAAGAACTTTATGGCAATAAGAAAATGCAACGAGCTGTTGGAACAGCAGTATGGTAATTACATGGAACTCCCCCCAAAAAAAGAACAAGTTCCTCACCACTTTGTGTGTGATTTTAAAATTTAAAAGGAATAAAACATGAAAAAAAGAATTGGAATAGTTAGTTATAACATCTATTGTAACTTCACAAATTATGGCTCTGCACTTCAATCATGGGCACTTTGTCAGTCTATAAAAAAGATTGCTGGGAATATAGTTGAGCCTGTCCTTGTTGATTATTGCCCTGAGATTTTAGCTGATAAAGAACCATTGAATCCATTTGCCAATATGTGGGATAAAGATGAGGAATCACGTAAGATGTGTGAGCTTACACTGCCCGCTATTCAGGAAAATTATTATAAGTTTGATAAATTCTATCATAAGCGTTTTGAACGCACGTGTAAGAAATACACGGCTCAAAATTTTAATGATATTTCTATAGATGAAAACATTACAGGCTTCGTATGTGGAAGTGATACGATCTTTTGCATTGATGAGTTTGAAGGCTTCGATGATGGATATTTCGCAAATTATGATTGTATGAAAAAGAATAGCGTTGCGTATGCCGCAAGTTTTGGAGATTCACATTTTGAGCAGGACGATTATCAAAAGTTGAACGAAAGGCTGAAAAATTTTAATGCGATTGGCTTAAGAGAAAATCAAATGATACCATATGTCGCTTCTCATGTAGATGTTCCAGTTCAAAGGGTAATTGATCCAACATTATTGCTGACAAGTAATGAGTACGACAAAATAGCGGACGAACGGCTGGAAAATGAGAAGTATCTGTTACTTTATGCGCGTAGATATAATCCTCATATGGAGGCTTATGCAGAGAAGCTTGCAGCAGAAAATGGCTGGAAGATCGTTGAAATTAGTTTGCGCGCAAAAAATGCTGAAAAAACTAATCGCCGAATGTTCTATGAGGCAGGGGTTGAAGAGTTTTTGTCCCTTACGAAATATGCAGAATGTGTTGTGACAAATTCGCTCCATGGAACGATATTTGCTGTTCAATACAGTAAGCCGTTATGCGTATTCTCCAGAGAACAGTGTGATACTAAAATAAAAGAGCTTCTTGCCCTGTTTGGCTTGACTGACCATATGCTGGTAAGTGGAGCGGAAGATAAGGGTAATTTGAACGATATAAATTATGAAGTAGTTCATAGTCGCATAGCAGAAGCTAGAAAAAAATCTCTTGAGTTCTTGCGCATGGAATTGACTTCTTGCTTTTAATGGTGGTGTGAGATATGGCGGGATACTTGATAGACAAAGATAAGGGAAAGTGTTACGGCTGTGAAGCCTGTGTTCAGATTTGCCCTAAAAGTGCATTGAAGATGGAAGAGGACGATGAAGGATTTCGTTATCCGATTCTTAATAAAGACTTGTGTGTAAAATGTAATTTGTGCCACCAAGTCTGTCTTTATGAGAATATGCCAGTGCGATATGGCAAGGACAAGTATGTTTTTGGTGGATATATCAAAGATGAAGAAGTACGTTTTGAAAGCACTAGCGGCGGTGCATTTTCAGCTATTGTCGATACTTTTTGCGATGACAATTATGTGATTTTTGGTGCAGAAAGTAAGGGGCTTTTAGTTTGGCACAGTTATATTACTGACAAGAAAAATTTGGCTAAGTTTAGAAAATCAAAATATTCCCAAAGCAAAATGGGTAAATCATATCAGCAGGCTAAAGATTTTTTGAATTCCGGAAAGAAAGTGCTTTTTTCTGGAACGCCATGTCAAATTTCTGGATTAAAGGCGTTTTTGCGTAATACGAATCAGGATAACTTATTAACCGTGGAGGTTATTTGCGAAGGCGTCCCGAGTCCCCTTTATATTCGGAAATATGAGCAATCACTAAAAAAGAAATTCGGTGCTTTAATCGAAAGTATTGACTACAGGTATAAGGGCCACTCTTTTCTCGGACATCACAAATGGGATTTCGAGATAATGAGGACCACAGTTATGATGAACGATAATAAGAAAAAAGTAATTGAAAAAGACCGTTGGTTTAACCCATTTTGGTATATTTGGTTGAAGCATCTTATGAGCCGACCTTCATGCTATGAATGCCTCTTTGCGACAACGGAACGGACAGCCGATATATCTCTCGGCGACCTATGGGGAGTACATATTTATTGTCTGGAATTATATGGTAAAAATGGTGGCTCTTCTCTGGCAATTGCAAATACTGAAAAAGGAAAATCTGTATTGAAAAAAGCTGAAGGTTCGATGTATGGGCATGAGTTGAGATTTGAAGATGCTTTAAGGTATCAAGGTCCAATGCGTAAACATATTGAAATGAACCCTAAGCGAGAACAATTTATGCAGGATCTGAAAAGTGAAATGGATATTGAAGATATTAACAGAAAATGGGCAGATAAGCCATCGCTAAAACTATTATGGCAGAAATACGTTTGGGGTAATCGTCAGAAAGCTTTTGTGTGGTCTATAAGGAATAGAAAGTAACATATAAAGGAGATCAGTACAATGTATTATCTAAACCAAAAGATAGAAAATCTGGTTAGAATTTTTGACCAGAATGAACGGAAGAGCTATCTTCGACTGGACTTAAACGAAAACCCTGGTGGGTTGCCGGAAGAGTTCGTAAATGGAGTGTTAGGCGATGTGACACCACAATTGATTGCACAATATCCTGAAACTCTACATTTTACAGAAGTGCTTGCACAATATTTGGGCACAGATATTCAGCACTTATGCTTAGTGAACGGTTCAGCAGAGGGCATTCGCTACATTATTCAGGCATTTACATCCGAAAACGGAAAAATTGTTGGCGTGGTTCCTTCATATTTTATGTTTCAGGTTTATTCAGAGATGTATGGTAGAAACTTTGTCAAGGTTCCCTATAATAAGGATCTCACGATGAGCATTGAAAATATTATTACACAGTTGACAGATGATACACAGCTTTTGATTTTGCTGAATCCGAATAATCCGATGGGAAATGTCTATACAGACGAAGAATTCAAAACTATTATGCAGGTATGTAAGGAAAAACAGATTACAGTTCTCATTGATGAAGCGTATCATTATTTCTACCCGAAAACATTTATTCAGTATGCGTTGAATGAACGTCATGTCTTTGTGACTAGAACTTTTTCCAAGTTATTTTCGATGGCTGGCTGTCGATTAGGCTATGTTGTTGGGCACCCCGATGATATTAAGTATGTACAAAAGTTCTGCACGCCGCATAATACCAATGCTTTTGCAATGCTATTTGCAGAGAGAATATTGACAACACCGGGTATGGTCGAAAGCCTTGTGAGAAAATTTCAAGAGGGAAGAAGTTATTTAATTAGTGAACTTGATGATCGTGGATATCACCATAAAGGTGAAGCGGGAAATTTCTTGTTTATTGAACCTAAAACAAAAGCACAGACGATTGTTGAACGAATGAAAAATGAGAAGAAAATCCTTATTAAGGCATATGAAAATGTTGGAGAATTTGGGGACTGTTTGCGTGTTTCTATAGGAGAGAAGAAATATATGCAGCAGTTTATGGTCGCCCTTCTGGAACTTGATAAGTGATTCTGTAAAGAGAAAGAGATTCGAATGGTTAGAGTAATTACATATGGAACCTATGATTTACTTCATTACGGACACATTAGGTTGCTGGAGCGCGCAAAAGCATTGGGGGATTATCTGATCGTGGGTGTCACGACAGATGATTTTGATAAAACCCGTGGAAAAATCAATGTACAGCAGTCCTTGATGGAGCGTATTGAGGCTGTACGTGCCACAGGACTTGCGGATAAGATCATCGTGGAAGAATACGAGGGTCAGAAAATTGATGATATTCGTAGGTACGATGTGGATATTTTCACGGTGGGTTCTGATTGGGCTGGAAAATTTGATTATCTGAATGAATATTGTAAGGTGGTGTATCTTCCGAGAACGGAGGGAATCTCTAGTTCTGAAGTACGGAGTAAACAATGTAAACTTCGTATGGGAATTGTTGGAAAGGCTGCTTTCAGAACAAAGTTTGTAGCAGAGTCTAAATATGTAAACGGCGTTGATGTAATTGGTGTATGTGCATTTCAGAAGAGTGAAGAACCTGAGTTTGATGGGATGTTCTATACCGAAAACTATGATGAACTTCTTGAAAAAGTGGATGCCGTGTATATTGTTTCCAAACCAGAGAAACATTATATTGATACAAAAAAAGCTCTTTTGGCGGGAAAGCATGTTTTGTGTGAATCACCAATTGCTTTAAAAGAAGCGGATTGTGAAGAACTATATTCGATTGCTGAAGAACATGGGCTGGTTCTTATGGATGCTATTAAGACGGCATACTCAACGGCATACGAACGGTTAGTCCTTCTAGCTAAGACTGGAAAAATTGGTAAGGTTGTATCGGTTGATGCTGTTTGTACTAGTCTGCGAGATGGTATTTCAATTGCTGGAACAGATTTAACCCAGAAATGGAATAGTATGTGCGGCTGGGCTCCTGCAGCATTGTTGCCCGTTTTTCAAATACTTGGAACGGAGTACAGGAAAAAAGTAATAACTACGAAATTTTTGGATGAAGCTGCCAATATGGATGCCTTTACAAAAATTGATTTTACCTATGGTGATGCAGTAGCTTCAATCAAAGTAGCAAAAGCTGCAAAATCTGAGGGTGAGTTGATTGTTACGGGAACGAAAGGCTATATCTATGTTCCAGCACCTTGGTGGAAAACAGATTATTTTGAGGTTCGTTATGAAAACGCCGAAGACAATCAAAGATTCTTTTATCAACTTGATGGTGAAGGCATTCGATATGAAATTGTAGCATTTGCAAAATCTGTTGAAGTTAAAAAGCCAATGAACTATGTTGAAAAAGGAGTTTCAAAATCAATAGCTAAAATCATAGAAAGCTTTAATGATCGTACTGATATGATAGTAATGTCCGGAGGTACATTGCGGTAGGCGCAAACCGCACGGTATTTTCTCCAGATTCGCCTACTCGATTGTGCCGTGCCGGGACTTACCGCGCTTTTCTCCCGGCTTGGCGGCACGTTGTCGCAGCCTTGTTTGAGAGGCAACTTTGTTGCTTTTTGCACAAACCTGACTGGCAGACTTGGTTGAGAGAGACAGTATGGAAACACTGCCGAATTTAATTTGCGGAAAGTTTACAGTCGGCGGGAAGGATAATTTGCCGCCTGACAATGAGAAGGAGGAAAATAATATAAAAGGCAATGAATAATAGAGTATACAATGACAAAGTAAACGTAGATGATAAAAATATAAAAGCTTTTTTTAACAACAGGGCAAAAAAATTTGCAGCAGGCGAGGTAAATCAATATACATCTGTAGTACTTGGTGATAATAAACCGGATTATGGAAAAGAATGGAATGAATTTGAAAAGAAGCAGGTTGTACAGCATTTAAATCTTGGTCCGGATAAAAAAGTCCTGGATATTGGCTGTGGGATAGGAAGATGGGCAGAGAATATCATAGATCATTGTGGAGAATATATAGGAACAGATTTTTCAGATGAAATGATAAAGTCAGCCGGAGAACGTTTTAAATCATACTCCAATGCATTGTTTATTAATTCTTCGTTTCAGGACATATTTAAAAACAAGAAAATAATCGGCAAGAAATTTGATACAGTGATTATTGCAGGGGTCTCTATGTATATCAATGATGCTGAGCTGAGAAAATGTTATGACAGTTTGACAGATATACTGAATGAGGGAGCGATCGTATATATAGAAGAAAGTATAGGGGTCAATGAGAGATTGACTCTGGATCATATCTGGTCTGATATCTTAAAGGATAATTATGATGCAATATATAGAACCCGGAAAGAATATCTTGAATTAATGAGTGGATTAACGAACAGAGTCCAAATATTAAAAGAAGGATATTTTGAACAGCTTGATAAAAAAGAATTGTCTGAGACCAGTCATTGGTATATTTTTTTGAAAAAATGCTAAAGCCAGTATTCTATTGATGAAAATGAGAAATTGCTTATATAGTATTTTCAAATACTGTGAAGAAACACTTTGGGACTTTTTCGGTGGGTGTTCTGAAATCATTTCCAGCGGGTACCCTGAAAAAACCATTGCACCTGAGGGGATTTGTGTTAATCTATCCTTATAGGATTCCTCTGTATCACGGAGGAAGAAAATGGGTAAAAAAGCACTGGAAGAACTGGTATTTCATGACGATTTTATGTTTGCAGCTACCATTAGACACGGAAGGTTCACCATCATAGTTAACAGAGGATTTATAGCCTTTATAAAGCAGACCAGTGGAACGCTTTATAAACTTCACCCTCTTTTAGTTATTCAGTACAAGACACAATGACTGTTATACACTTCTGGCTCTGTTTTGTGAGGTAAATATTTAAAGAAAAGCCTGAAAAATCAATAATTTAGGGCTATTTCAGACTGGAAATTAAGGAACAACACCTCAATTGCTCCATATCCTATCGCAATAATGCTTAGTTTATGATAGTATATAATTATTAAACAAAACCGTTATTTATTGTTATATTTTAAAGCATTTACAAAGAAAGGTGGCCGGAAGCATGGGAAGATTTGTAAATCCGGACAGCAGTGCGTTTCAGGTTGCTCTTAACTCCAGAATATATGTGGATAAGACTGGCTTGATCGAGTATACAAATAGCGTTCTCGATACAACGAATGCCTATATCTGCAATAGCCGGCCGCGCCGGTTCGGAAAGTCTTATGCAGCAAACATGCTGGCGGCATATTACAGCAAGGGTACGGATTCCGAGCAGATGTTTTCAGGATTGAGGATAAGCAAAGATGCCGATTTCAAGAAGCACCTTAATAAATACGATGTGATTCATATTGATATTCAGTGGTTTTTAGCAAACTGTGATGATGCGGATAAAGTGGTCTCTTTTATAACAAAAAGTGTTCTGGATGAACTTCGTGGCATTTATCCAGATGCGCTGCCACAAGAGGTAGTGACTCTTCCGGATGCGCTTTCACGGGTAAAGGAACGTACTGGACAGAAATTTGTTGTTATCATAGATGAATGGGATGTTATTATCCGAGATGGAGCAATTATAGAAAACATTCAGGATGAATACCTTAATTTTTTAAGGGGAATGTTTAAAGGTGTAGAACCAACGAAGTACATCCAGCTGGCATATCTTACGGGAATTCTGCCGATTAAGAAAGAAAGGGCCCAGTCCGCAGTAAATAACCTGGATGAGTTTACAATGCTGCAGGCAGATGAATTGGCTCCATACATCGGTTTTACCGAAAATGAGGTAAAAGGACTCTGTGAAAAATACAACAGGGATTTTGATAAAGTCAAAAAATGGTATGATGGGTATCTGCTTGATGGATATCAAGTGTATAATCCCAAAGCTGTTGTAAGTGTAATGACAAAAGGACGATTTAGAAGCTATTGGTCTGAGACCGGTTCGTATGAGGTAGTTGTACCACTCATCTGCATGAATTATGATGGGCTGAAGAATGCGATTATCGAGATGCTTTCAGGTTCAGAAGTTAAAGTTGATACAGCAACTTTCAAAAATGATCCGGCTAAGATACAAAATCGTGACGATGTGATCACCTACTTGATTCACCTTGGTTATCTAGGATACAATGAGGATAGTGAATCAGCATTTGTTCCGAATGAGGAGATCAGACAGGAACTAATCACAGCTGTGAGAAGCAGTAATTGGGATGAACTGATTGCATTTCAGCAAGAATCGAGAAAACTTCTTACAGCTACACTGTCAATGGATGAAAAACAGGTTGCTGCTGAAATCGATAAGTTTCATTCACAGTATGCATCAATGATCCAGTATAACGATGAAAATTCGTTGAGCAGCATAATCACTATTGCTTATCTGGGAGCAATGCAGGATTGAGAAATACGAGAAGGATTGATTCTGCTTAGAGCTGATCACATCTTCCGGTTATATCTGAGCACATTTCCGGTCTAACTACCACTGCCAGCTGTTTGCCATAGGCTCCTCCCACTACCTTCAGGTGGTGGGAGGAGCCTTGTAAATCTTTAGTCATTACCCCTGACTCTCAATATATTTTTGTATGGTAGCTGACGATACTTCTCCGATGCTACAAGCAAAATATCCGTCTGACCAAAATATCTTTTTCTTCCAATACTGTTTAGACAGAAGCGAACCATATTTGTGCCATAAATAATACGTTGTTTCTTGATTTACAATTTTGACAATATCGCAAACCCTATCTGTTGTATCGTAACTTAATAAGAAATGTATATGGTCTTTGTCGGTTTCTATAGCAATAATTTCGTAGCCATAAGTATTAGCAATATCGAAAATCTTTTGTTTAACATCATCAGCGATAGAACCTTTGAGTAATTGTTTACGATTGCAAGTGTACAGATCTGTTCACAGTTACAAAGAAGCTATCTTGTGATATAAGCCTTCAACAGCTCAAAGGTATTGTGAACTCCGTCCATATGGGAGCGTTCGTAATTATGGGAAGCATAGACTCCAGGACCGATGAGACCGTGACGGATATCATATCCGGCGCGCAGGGTAGTCTCCACATCGGAGCCATAATGCGGATAAATATCAATGGCATAATCCAGCTTTTTCTCCTTCGCAAGGTTGGAAAGAGCCGTGATCAGATCATAGTTATAAGGACCACCGGAATCTTTGGCACAGATCGAAACCATCCGTTCGGTGCAGCCAAGGTCACTGCCGACACAACCCATATCGACAGAAATCATCTCCTCTGTATCATCCGGTACGACACTTCCGCCGTGCCCTACTTCTTCATATACTGTAAATAATAAAGAAACCTTGCGGTTCAGCTTCCAGGCATCTTCACGTACGGCTCTGGCGAGACCCAGCAGGATAGCGGCGGAAAGCTTGTCATCAAGAAAACGGCTTTTGATGTATCCGCTTTCTG
>ERZ839947.306-NODE-306-length-71094-cov-8.969679_pt1 | contig 71094 bp, 61 predicted proteins | sample MGYA00519908_ERZ839947 | MGnify/ENA primary metagenome ERZ839947 (study PRJEB31850, sample SAMEA3708857) | human gut metagenome | biome: human gut; feature: human-associated habitat; material: faeces | place: China | collected 2014 ... | reverse complement strand
CGAGTTCCTAAAAGGCGATTTAGTTGTGGGGCACCCCAACATTTGACAAAGAACCTTTTTTTGTGAACTTTTTTCTCGAAGCCGGCCTTTGACTAGTAATTTTTCTTTCTAAAGGGTATAATTGTAGCGTGTGTTTATTGAATCCAACCAGCTAGAAGGATTCTAACCGAAACTTGTAGGGGGTTATGTATGAATAGCAAATTACATTGGCAACAGCTGTCGGCAGCCGTTTTTGCATCTTTACTGCTGAGTTCGCCTGCCTATGCAGAGGTTTCCCACAGCCAGGAAGTGACGCTGACCAAAAATGGGATCCAGACCCAATCAGGGGAAGTTGGAACTATTGAGGTAACGCAAGAAGCAAAAGAAGGAATTGGCACCGGGAACGGAACAACGGATGCCTCTCAAAAAGAGAGCACCAAGACAGAAGAAGCCCTGCCTGATAAGCCCATCTATCGTGAAGTGCGCCGCAATGGCATCACCTATATCGAAAAGGTGGGGAAGGAAACCCTCCAAAAAGAAAGCAAGGAGCAGGAAGTCCAGGATGAGCAGCTGGCAGCCCGTATGCAGCAGCAGAGGGAAATCGCCGAAGCCCAAAACCGCAAGGCGCCTGGCCGCAGTTTTCTTACGCCTGATAATGGGGAAGGCATTGTCGACGAATACGATAAGCTTGCCAAATCGGTTAAGGGATATGAGAACCTGACGGTGACGAAGGTAACCTTTGAGGGCAATCAGCATGAAAAAGCGGAAGTCCTTCAAGACAGCCTCAAGATGAGCGCAGGTACGAAGTTTACCACGGTCCAAATGCAGGACGATATCCGTTCCCTTTATGAAACTGGCTGGTTCTATGATATCGTTCCGACCTTTACCCGCGTTCCCGAAGGCGTCCAGATAGTCTATCATGTCGCTGAAAACCCCATTCTTACGGAACTGGAGGTGGAAGGCAACACAAAGATTTCGAGCCATGACATCATCCGTGCCATGGGGCTTAAGGAAGGCGAAGTGGTGAATTCCCGCGACGTCAATGTCGGGGCCCGCAAGGTAGAAAGCCTCTATGCTGAACAAGGCTATATCTTGGCTAAGGTCAGCGATATCCGCATGCTCCCTGATGGTCATCTTATCCTGCAGGTTGCTGAAGGCGTCATTGAAGATTATCGCGTCAAAGGCAACACGAAGACGAAGGATTACGTCATCATCCGTGAAATGCGCATGAAAAAGGGTGATCCCTTCAACGCCAAGTTGGCGCGCCGTTCCATGCAGAAAATCTACAACCTCGGCTTCTTTGAAGATGTCAATATTCGCCTGAACCCAGGCCAGATGCCCAACACCGTATCCGTTGAAATCACGGTCGTTGAGCAGAGCACGGGAACCTTCGGCATTGGGGCAGGTTATTCCGACGCGGATGGCTTCTTGGGCATGGTCAGCGTCGGCGATAAGAACTTCCGCGGAACGGGTGACAGCGTCAATGTCCGTTGGGAATTTGGCGGCGATGACGAAACTAATACCAACTTTGAAGTCTCCTACATCAAACCGTGGATTGACGACAAAGAAACCACGGCGGGCTTTACGTTCTATAATATGACGAACGAATATGCCGATTACGACCGTGACGGCGATGAAATTGCCCGTTACTACAAAAAGCGCATCGGCGAAGAAATCTTCTTCAGCCGCGTCACCGACAACGAATTCATCACCAACCAGATTACCTTGAAAAACCGCGACGACAAGTACAAAGGCAAGGTCGATGGCTACGATTCGAACCAGTACTTTGAAGGCGTCGATGAAGGCAGGTATCTTGGTGAAGACGTTGCCGCGGAACGCCGTAAGAAGAACTTTGGTACGACCCGCAGCATCACCTTTGCCCGTATCCTTGATACGCGTGATAACATCTATGATCCCCGCGAAGGCAAGCGTACCATGTATTCCTTTGAATGGGCCAACTTCGGCGGTGACTTCCGATTCGAAAAATATCAAGCCGATTATCGCTACTACTACCGCATGGGTAAGGACAATGTCTGGGCCCTCAATCTCGGTGCCGGCTATGCCAATGGTGACATGCCGCTCAGCCAGCGCTTTGCCGTCGGCGGCAGTGAATTCCTGCGCGGCTACCGCGATGACCAGTTCAAGGGCAACAGCATGCTGAAGGGCTCCTTGGAATTCCGTTATCCAATCATCAAGCAGGTTCAGGGTGTCACCTTTACGGATGCTGGTTATGCTTGGAGCAAGGATTATGATGAAACAGACTTTGACCTGTCCGACCTGAAGTATACAGTGGGTTTGGGGCTGCGCATCAACTCTCCGCTCGGCCCAATCCGTCTGGACTATGGCTATCGCCTTGATAGTTCTGACCGGGGCGGCCGCTTCCACTTCAGCTTCGGTGGACAATTCTAAGAGATAAACGAGGAACGAGGGATAGAAATGATTGAATTTGCCAATAAGAAAAACGTGAAAGTGGTGTCCCTTGCGATTGCCGCCATCTTCGTCATTGGCGCTTTCGCCATTGCTGTGCGGGGTGCCGGTCTCACGGGTGGTTCCGGCGGAACAACTGATTCTGCCATTGGCAAAGTAAACTACAACCAACTGGTCCAGGCCGTCCCGGGCATCCAGGATGCCCAGGTGGAAATGCAGAAAGCCGCCCAGGACGCTGAAAGCCAGTATAAAGAAAAAAGCAAGGACATGAGCGATGCCGATAAGCAAAAGCTCCACGAAGAGCTGCAAAAAGGCCTCGAAGATAAGCAGAAAGAGCTTGTCGAACCGTTGAAGAAAAAAGTCGATGACGCTATTGTCGCCGTCGGCAAGACCAAGGGGCTTACGGTCATCGTCAATGAAGGCGCTGTTGTTTATGGCGGTGTTGATGTGACGGCTGATGTCCAGGCAGAACTCCAGAAACAAGCCAAGAAAAACTAAGGGCTCATGAAGGAGGAGGGACCTATGAGGAAGCTGATCTGCCTCCTAGTGGCATGCCTTATGGTGACAGCGGGCTGTGCGTCCCTGAAAAACGGTCTCCTTTCTAGGGAAACACCGCGGTTTGCCGTCGTGGACTGGGACCGGCTCGTTAAACAGCATCCCAAGTACAAGGTGTGGCAAAAACAAAAAAAGGACCTTGAAACGGCAAAGGATCTCCGGGAGCGGCAGCTCAAGGACGGTCATCAGCAGCTTGCCATTTTGGGTAAGATGCGCTCCCTTACAGGAAAAGGCCGAGACCGCTTCCGTTCCGCCCAGCTGGCAGCAAAGATTGCGGAAAAAGAGGCCCAGGAACAGGACCTTCTCCAGAAAAAAGCGGAAAGCCTTGATGCAGCGGCTGAAGCCTATGTCCAAAAGGATCGGGAAGATGTGGAAACCCGCTTCCGTATCCCACTCTTTAATGTGCGCTTAAAGCTTGGCAGCATCAAGATGAGTGAAGCCTCCCAGAATGCCTTGCTCCAAGAAGAACAGGAGCTTTTGGATAAACGCCGCGAGGCCATTGAGGCCATAGAGGAAAAGAAAGCGGCCTGGATCAAGGAGCAGATGGCTTCTGACATCGGCGAAAGCCACGCCCGCATGGATGCCTTTCAAAAATCACTTACGGTGGATCTTGTAAAAGAAGAAACGGGCCTTGATCTGACGAAAAAAGAGCAGCAGCCTGGGCAAAAAGAGCTTGATGCGCTCATTGCGTCCATGGATACCCAAATCCAGCGTCAGGACGTTGAGACGCAGAAACTGCGCGAGGAAATCGACAGCGATATCCTCAGCGCCATCAAGAAAATCAATCTTACCAGGAAGTACACCCTGGTTTTTCGAAATCCGCGGGCCAACATAGCGGCCGATGACATCACGGACGACGTGGAAAAAGAAGTACAAAAAATAGTTGAGTAAGAGGGATCAGGAACATGAAAAAAATTTTGGCAATCGGTATGATCGTTATGGCCATCTTTGCTTTCGGCTGTGGCCGCAACCAGCAGTTTGGCGTTGTAGATATGCAGAAGGTCCAGACGGACAGTGAAGTCTTCAAGAACGCCACCAAGGAGCTTCAGGAAAAAGGCAAGGCCATGGAAGACGAGCTTGCCAAGGAAACAGAGGGCAAGAGCGACGAAGAAGCCAAAAAAATCTATACGGAAAAAAGTGCCAAAATCCGTACTTTCCAAGCTGAGCAGCAAAATAAAGTAAAGAGCAGTTTTGAAGCTGCCGCGGCTCAAGTTGCCAAGGAAAAGAATCTCGGTGCCATTCTCGTGAAGGAAGCTGTCCCGCAAGGCGGCGTCGACGTCACGGAAGACATCATCAAAGCCATGAAATAATGGACAAAAAGGGCGAACCGTGTGTTCGCCTTTTTCCCGTATTCCAACGGTCCATTTTTGTCACTCTGGGATAGACAGGCACGCAGGGGAGCGCCCTGTCCAGACTGAACGAACCACAAGAAAGGATGTTAGCTATGGAAAAAACGCTGCAGGAATTGGCAGATCTCTTACAGGGTAGCCTTATCCAAGGGGATCCTTCCCTGAAGCTTACAGGCGTGAACGGCCTTGAAGAAGCAGGCCCTACGGACATTTCCTTTGCCGTACCGCCTTATTTGGAACTGGCCGGTAAGAGCAGGGCCGGCGCCATCATGATTCCTGAAGAAGGAGAACTCAAAGGACCTCAAGCCCTGATTCGCGTGAAGAACCCGCGGGCGGCCTTTGCCAAATTGCTGATGCTCTTCCGTCCGCCTGAAAGCATCGAATCAGGTATCAGCCAGTATGCTTTCGTCCATCCGACGGCCCGTATTGGAAAAAATGCCGCCATCCTGCCTTTTGCCTATATTGCACAAGATGTCGAGATTGGTGATAATGCCGTCATCTACCCGCACGTTTATATTGGCCGCCATGCAAAAGTGGGCAGTGACTGTACTTTTTATTCGAATGTCACGGTTCGTGAAAACTGTATCATCGGTGACCGGGTCATCCTCCAGGCTGGCTGTGTCATCGGCGGTGATGGCTTTGGCTATATCACGAGCGAAGGAAAACATACCAAGGTCCTTCAGACGGGGAACGTCATCGTTGGTGATGATGTCGAAATCGGCTGCAATAGTTGTATTGACCGTGCTACCGTTGACAGTACGGTCATCGGCAAGGGGACCAAAATCGATAACCTTGTCCATGTTGGCCATAACGATATCATCGGCGAAAACTGTATCCTTGTGGCTCACGTCGGCATTTCAGGATCTGTTACGGTAGGCCACAATACGACTTTTGGCGGTCAGGCTGCTACCGCAGGCCACCTCAAGATTGGCAGCAACTGCACCTTTGCCGGGCGGACCGGCATCATCAGTGACGTCCCGGACAATGTCGTCTGGGCTGGCTTCCCGGCGCAGAGCCATGTAGACTGGCTGCGCATGATGGCCAGTCAGCGTAAGCTCGGTGATCTTGTGAAAAAAGTCCGCAAACTGGAAAAACTCGTGGAAACCCTCGAGAAAAAAGAAGATAAATAAAGGAGTTTTGGTTTCATGAAAAAGACTGTTGCGACCCTTGCCATCCTGACGCTGGCTTCTGCCATGCCGCTAGCGGCAGAAGCCAAGATTACGCCAAACGGAACGAGCGGCATCATTAATACCCCGAGCGCCTTTGTCCGTTTACCGGGCCATGTTTCCGTTGGTTACGACATGACAAAGGATGGACAGATCCTTCATGGCAATGTGGCCTTGCCCCTGGGCCTTGAAGTGGCCGGCGCCCGCTTTGACCCGAAAGACAGCGATATCTACAGCACAGTAAGTGCGAAATGGGAGCTTCTGCGCGAAACCCCTGTAACTCCGGCCATTGCCATTGGCGGCGACGACTTGGGGGATGAAAAGGACCGTCGCGGTTATGTTGTCGTCAGTAAGGCCCTGCCCTTTGGGTTTAAGATCCATGGCGGGATTGGTACGGACCAATACAAAAAGGGATTTGGTGCCATTGAAAAGGACATCAAGATCGGAAGCCAGTCCCTGACCCTTATGGGGGAATATGACGGCAGCCATTTCAACTATGGCGCTTCCATTCCCCTTGCTAAATTTACGACAGCTGAAGTTGGCTATCGGACCCATCATCTTTATGGGAGTGTCAACTTTACTTTCTAACTCATGAGAAAGGTCCGCGGCCGCCTTTCGGGCTGATTTGTCCCAAGGCAGCGCCGCATCCTTTCAAGGGCCCTTTGGGCAGCTCATTCCCGCGGGAAGGGGTGCCAAAGAAGGAGACCCTGCCTTAAGGAGGCACTGCTGCAATGCTTGCGTATTCCCTCATGAAACTGATGAGCCGGATTGCCTGCGTGCAGCCAACCTGCTTCAATGATGCCCTGGCCTATGCCTTGGGCCAAATTGGCTGGTTGGCTACACCCAAATGGCGGCGCTATATGGCCAAGGAAAACGTCAAGGAATGTCTTGGCGTGTCTGAGACTGAAGCAGAACGCATCGCCAAGGAGAGCGTTACCCGTTTCGGGCGCATGCTCATCGAAGTCCTGCGCTATCCCCTCATCAATCAATCCAATTTTAGGAATCTTGTCCACTTCGAAGGCCTGGAACACCTCGAAGAGGCTTATGCCGAAGGCCGCGGCGTCATCATGTGTACGGCCCATTACGGAAATTGGGAAATGCTGGGGGCCAGTATGGCCCTTCTGGGCTATCCCATCCTTTCTATCACCCGCAAACAAAACGATGGTGACGCGGACCGCTTCATCAACGAATACCGGCAGATGGTCGGCCAGCATGTCACCTACAACCATGGAAAGAGCAGTATGCTTTCCATCGGACGTTATCTAAAAGACAAACATCTTGTAGGAATTCTCTACGATCAAGATTCTGCCCATACGGGGGAGCACCTTGAACTGTTTGGGAAACCGGCCCGCGTCCCTGATGGGGCAGCCCAGCTGGCACGGGTCTTCAAAGCTCCCATTGTCCCGCTTTTCATGCATAATCAGCCTGATGGGACGCTTACGGCCGTGATTCATCCCTGTTTCCACGCAGATCCCCAACTGAGCCGAGAAGAAAACAGCCACGTTATCATGGAAAAGCTCATCCGGATTGCCGAAGAGGAAATCCGCCGCGACCCGGCTATGTGGTTCTGGGTCCATGACCGCTGGAAGGATGGAAAGAAACGTTACCGTGACCGCAAGCATTTCAGCACGCCCATGACGGGCAATCGAACATAGAAAGGTGATTCAATATGGACAACAATAAACAGCACACCCTCAAAGCAGATGTCTGCTGTGACGGGATTGGGCTCCACTCCGGCAACCCAGTTGCGATGACGCTGAAGCCGGCTCCTGCGGACACAGGGATTGTCTTTATCCGTACGGATCTTGAGGGCCGGCCCAGTGTGCGGGCCATTGCTTCAAATATTTCGGCAACGACACGAGCCACGACGCTGACTGAAAACGGAGCCAGCGTCACGACCATCGAACACGTCATGGCCGCCCTTGCCATCCTTGCCATTGATAACTGCTATATCGAAATGAACAGCGCCGAACCGCCTGTTGGTGATGGTTCAGCCAAAGGCTTCATGGATCCTATCTTAAGGATAGGCCTTCTTGAACAGGACGCACCGCGTCACGTCTACGCCATTGATCACGCCTTCAGCTGTTATGACGGCGACCGCTATCTTGTGGTCCTGCCTTATGACGGCTTTCGCGTGACCTTTACCTCCATCAATCCCCATCCGCTGCTTGGGACCCAGGTCCTTGATGTTACGGATGCGGGGGATACGCTCTCCCAGGAAATTGCTCCGGCAAGAACCGTGGCCTTTGAAGAGGAAATTGCCCAACTGCGCAAGATGGGCCTTGGTCTTGGCGGCACCGTCGAGAATGTCGTTGTCTTTACTAAGGATGGGGGAACCCTGTCCAAGGTCCGCTTCCCTGACGAGCTTATCCGTCATAAGATCCTTGATGTCATTGGTGACTTGTATCTGTTAGGACCCATATCGGCCCATGTTATCTGTATGAAATCGGGGCACGCCTTCAACGACAGCGTTTCCCGCCAAATCGATGCCTACCGCAAGGCGAATCCGGCCCAGTAATCGCCGCAGCGCCTTAGATTTTGAAAGTAAGGAGTCAAGAAAATGATTACGTTAGACATTCAGGAAATCCAAAAAATCCTTCCCCATCGGTATCCCATGCTCCTCGTTGACCGTGTGGTCGAACTGGAACCGATGAAACGGGCTGTGGGTATCAAGAATATCACCTTCAACGAACCGCAGTTCATGGGCCACTTCCCGGGTAATCCCATCATGCCGGGTGTCCTGCTCATTGAAGCCATGGCACAGGTTGGGGGCGTGACGCTGCTTTATCCGGAAGAAAACCGCGGCAAGATTGCTGTCTTTGGCAAGATTGACAAGGTGCGTTTCCGCCGTCCAATCAAACCGGGTGATCAGCTCGTTACGACGGCAGTCATTACGAAAATCAAAGGCAACATGGGCGTTGCCCACTGCGAAGGCACCGTCGATGGGGAACCGGCCTGCGAAGGGGACTTTTTCTTTGCTCTGGCCGAGAACAAGCAATAAACAAGGGGTGAATCAGTATGAGTGCAGATTCCAGTTTAATTCATGAAACAGCAATCATCGACCCGCATGCACAGATTGGCCCAAACGTAAAGATTGGTCCTTATTCAGTCATTGGACCGGATGTCAAGATTGGGGAAGGGACCATCATTCATCCGCATGTTGTCATTACGGGGCGTACGACCATCGGAAAAGGCTGTGAATTCTTCCAGGGGGCCAGCATTGGGGAAGTGCCCCAGGACCTTAAATATAAAGGGGAAGATACGGCGACCATCATTGGTGACCATGTCACCATCCGCGAATGTGCTTCTGTCCATCGCGCTGTTGGGGAGGGCAATGAAACGCGCATCGGCAACAATGTCCTGATGATGGCCTATACCCATGTTGCCCATAACTGCATTGTCGGCAACAACGTCATCATGAGCAACGTGGCGACCCTGGCCGGTCACGTCATTGTCGAAGACCGCGCCGTCATTGGCGGTCTCACGGCTGTGCACCAGTTCACCAAGATTGGCCGCAACTGCATGTGCGGCGGCATGAGCCGAATCAACCAGGATGTACCGCCCTTTGTCATCGTTGCTGGCAACCCGCCCGTCGTGGCAGGCCTTAACAGCGTGGGCATTTCCCGTGCAGGAATTGCCATGCCTGTTCGCCGGGAGCTGAAAAAGGCTTATAAGATCCTTTATAAACGTGGCCTTTCCCTGCCCGATGCTATTGCCACTATGGAACAGGAACTTGACAGCTACGAAGAAGTTGAGCATTTTATGCGCTTTTTACGCAGCGTAGAACGGGGTATTTGCCGTTCGTCCGTCTCCCACGGGAGGGAGTGATTCCATGATGGAAAAGACCTTAGGCGTCCTTGCTGGCGTAGGACACTTGCCTGTTGACGTCGTACGCGGTGCCAAACAGGCTGGTTACCGCACCGTCGCTATCGCCCTTGTGCCCGAAACCCATGAAGACCTCCCCAAGGAAGCCGACGTCTTTTATGCAATCAATATCGGCAAAGTTGGGAAAATCTTCAGCACCCTCAAAAATGAAGGGGTCAGCGAAGTCACCATGATTGGCAAGGTGACAAAAGAAATCCTCTACAAAGGAGGCATCCTCATTCCGGACTGGCAGGCTGTAAAGCTCCTTATGTCCCTGCCGGATCGTCATGACGACACCATCATGAATGCCCTTGTGGCAAAACTGGAAGAGACGGGAATCCATGTCATGGACCAGACCCTCTTCCTCAAGCACATCATGCCGGAAGAAGGTGTTCTTAGCCGCCGTAAACCAACGGATAAGGAATGGGAAGACATGAAATATGGTTTCAGGATGGCTAAAAAGATTGGCGGTCTTGATATTGGTCAAACGGTCGTCGTCAAAGACATGGCCATTATGGCCGTGGAAGCCATCGAAGGTACCGATGCCTGCATCAAGCGCGGCGGCAGCCTGGGCAGGGGGGCCATTGTCGCAAAGACGGCCAAACCGGCTCAGGATCATCGCTTTGATGTGCCCGGTGTAGGTGTAAAGACCATGGAATCCATGATTGAATCAGGCTGTGCCGGCATCGTCATGGAAACCGGCCGTACTCTTTTTGTGGAAAGAGAACAGGCCCTTGCCCTTGCCAATGAGCATAACCTCGTTGTCGTTTCCATGAGTGAGGAAACCGCTGGAAGATAAAAGACACTCGGCCTGTGATTGCGCCGGGCTGCCGTGGTCCTGCGTGCCCCCATCGCCTCAATAAGCTGTTTGAAAGCGATGGGGCATGTTTCATGATAAGAAGAAATGCGTTGCCGGTCCATCCGAATAAGACTGAAATCGGCCGCCATGCGTCTTCTTAAGGTGGACCAGCGAATGGGGCTGCTTTGATGTAAGTGATGCCGAAAGGGCGTTGACTTCATTGAACACAAGAAATGAGAGCCGCAAGAAGGGAGGCTGAGGCAGCTTCGCCTCCTGCGTATGAGGGAAAGGTCCTTTTCCCGATGTGATCACAGCAAAGTCATGCGACTGATTATTATTGCATAAAAATTCGCTTAGTTGTATAATAATGCCATGATTATGGGGAGGTAATATCATGAAAAGAATCTATAAAAAACTTCTTGCCGCCGGACTGGGTACGGTGCTTGCCCTATCAATCGCAGCCTGCAGTACCAATAAAGAGACGGCAAAAAACGGGGACAATCAAAAAGTCCTCAGGATTGCGACGAACGCGACCTATGTACCTTTTGAATTTAAAGATAAAGGCACCAGTGGCGACGAAAGTGATTACAAAGGCATGGAAATCGATATGATCCGGGAAGTGGCAAAGCGCCTTGGCCGCAATCCGCAGATGGAAAATATTCCTTTTAACGGCATCATTCCAGCCATCCAATCAAAACAAGTCGATGTTGCCGCTACAGGTATGACCATGACAAAAGAGCGGGCCAAGAAAGTTGCCTTTGCGGCGCCTTTTTACGAATCGAAACTGGCCATTGTTGTTCCCACGGATAGTCCTGTCCAGTCGGCTCTTGACCTTAAGGGCAAGAACGTCGCCGTTATGGTTGGCACAACAGGCGCCAAATACGCCGAAAGCCACGGCATGGAGGCTAAACAGTTCGACTCCAGTGCCAATGCCCTTCTCGAAGTCCAGGTTGGCAATGCACCCGCTGCCATTGTCGATAAACCGGTCGGTGAATATTTTTCCACCCTTGAAGGTAAAGGCAAAGGAAAAGTCCGTGTCATCCCTATCCCTGACTCCAAATCGGAACTCTTGGGCTTTGTCCTGAACAAAGACGATAAAGAACTCAAGGATGCCATCAATAAAGCCATTGCGGACATGAAAAAAGATGGCACGTATGCCAAACTCTATAAGAAATGGTTCAACCAGGAAGCGCCGGAACTGCCGGAAAGCGCAGAAAAAGCCCTGGGGCTGTAAAAAAACAAAACAGCCATCATAGGCCAACCTGACCGAATGCAGGAAACTGTGTTCGGTCTTTTTTTGTGAAGGGCGGCCATGAAGCAGAGGAGGGACACTGGAAAGCTGGTGATGCTTCTCGGATAAGGACTGTTCATCTACAAAACAGGAGGGATAAGATGCGGGTGCTTTCGTGGCTCTTCTGAAGCTCCAGACGGCAGGTTTCCTTCTATCTCCTTGATCGGCAGCTGGGGTTTGAGCGCTGCTGCAGGTACACGGCTGCCTTGAGTTCCGTGCGGTCAAGCTGGCGGCAAGGTCCGTCTGCCGCGTCGTGGAAGAATCCATCAAGATCCTCTCCCCAGCCTGTCACGATGTACGTGAGGGAAGACTTTTATAACGAAGGAGAGAATTCTTTGGATAGAATGAATTCTTTAGATGACAGCAATCCTCCTGTTCCTACTAGTTTTAGTAGAAAAGGAAGAGTTTTCTATGTCCGTCCTTTTGGGCAGGCAAGGCGCTATGGCAGAGGCCAACTGAAATCGCTAATTTCAGTTCAAGTGGAATGATCAACAACCCAGCATGCGGTTTTCCGCTATAAGAAACAGCAAAAAAGGACGCAAGCGGCAAGTGCTTACGTCCTTATGGTTATAAGTTATTGATGACCCAGGTAAGGATCTTGTTTCCCCATTCCAGGAGGGTCTCGTTCTGTTTCAGCTGGTCCACGATTTCCTTGGTGTTGTTCCCGTTCTGGACTTTTTCGAGGAGCTGCTGGGTCTTTGCCTGCAGTTCATCCTGATGTTCCAGCAGGGAGCGGAGGACTTTGCCGGCAACCGGTTTTTCCAGGATGACCTGAACTTTTTGGGCGGCGTCCTCGACTTTTTTGGCGTCTTCCGGCGTGATTTCCTTGGCTCCGTTCGTGCCCGATGCCTGTGGCAGTTGGTTCAAGATGACTTTGGCTTCTGGGACTTCTTCGGCAATCTTGTTTTTGACGGCCTCATAGAGGGCGGCGTCCGTTCCCGGGGTGGGGGTGCTTTCTTTTTTCGTCACGCCTTCTTTTTTGAGGATCTTGGTATAGTACCATTTGAGGTTCATGATCTCTTCGAGCTTCCAGCCTTTTTTGTCTTTGCGCAGGCGCAGGACGAGGATATCATCGCTCTTATTGGCATCGTTTTTCATCTTGATGTTGACCAGGGCTTCGTCTTTTTGCGTCTTCACGTCCTTGATCTCGGTCAGGGAAAGGTCTCCCAGGTTGACCTTGAGGGCCCGCTCGGGATGGGTCTTTTGGTAGGAGTCGGTCCAGTCACCGGTCAGGATGCCGTTATCGATGACTTCTTTCATGTGCTTGATGAATTCGGGTTTGTCTTCTTCCGTGAACTCGCTGTCTGGATTGAGCTCCCACTCGGCATCGCGTACGGCGTCGGTACTTTTGGAAAGCAGGCCGTCCATGTCAACTTTTTGGTGGACCGTTACGGCGTCATGCTGCTGGACTGCTTTTTGGATTTCTTTGATTGTGTACTGCGGCGTCTGGGTATAGTAGAAGAAGTACCAACTTGCGGCACCGATCAGGACGAGGAGGGCGGCGCCTATTTTTTCATAGCGGTGCCGTTTTTTCTTTTGTTCCTGTTTCTGCGCCTTGGTCAGCGTTTCCTGGATGCTGGGTTTGCCGCTGCGGGCCGCTTCATATTCTTCCATATAGCGGTCATTCATGTTCGCCATCGTGTTCACTCACTTTCCTATATTAAAATCACGTTCCCCATTATATCAGGTTTCCGCCAAAGAAACCGTAAAAATCTAGTTTTTTTTGTAAAATTTTGTCAGTCTTTATGCTAAGACGGCGGGAAGATTGACAGGAGAGGTGATTTGTGAAAAAATGGCCCTAATAAGGTCGGTCAAACGCCAATCAGAGGAAGGGTGGCAATTTAGATGGATGGACATACACGCCGTGAAAATCTCAGGCAGCGGCTGCAAGGGGCAAAGACGCCGATTTCAGGGGCGTCCCTTGCCGCTGCGTTTCAAGTGAGCCGTCAGGTCATTGTGCAGGATATCGCGCTCCTTCGCGCCCAGGACGTGCCGGTCATATCGACGAATCGGGGATATCTTATTTTGGGGGAGGCATGCCGCGTGCATCGCTTCAAGGTCCGTCACGACCTGTCACGGATGGAAGAGGAACTCAATATTTTTGTTGATGCAGGGGCTACGGTCCGCAACGTGACCATCGATCATCCTGTCTATGGGACGCTGGAAGGAAAGCTGAACCTTTCAAGCCGCCGGGATGTGCAGCGTTTCATGAAAGCCATCCGGAACCATCCGGAAGCGCCTTTGTCCAACATCGCCGGCGGTGTCCATTACCATACAGTGGAAGCCCCCAGCAGGGAAGCCCTCACTGAGATCAAAGAGGCTCTTGAGACGGCAGGTTTTTTAGTTAAGTAGAGGCTTGCAAAATTTTATAAAACGTCTATAATGGCTTTTTGGTACTTAAAGAAAAAAGGAGATAATCGTATGAATATTGGTTGCCGCATCATCAAGGACTTTACGCGTCCTCCAAAGGAACTTGTCCGCCAATTCTATGACCTTGCTACGTCTGATTTGGACGATACGATGAGCCGTTTTGGGGCCGTTGACCACAGCATTACGCCTCTTAAGAAATATACCCGTTCCGTTGTGGGAACGGCCTTTACCATCCGTCTGCCCCATGGGGACAACCTGCTCTTCCGCGCCGCAATCCAGTATACGAAACGGGGCGACGTTGTTGTCATCGATGCCGGCGGGTTTGCTGACCGCGCCGTGGCAGGCGAAGTGACGGCTAAATACTGCAAAGCCCGCGGCGTCAAGGGCCTTATCATCGACGGGGCCACCCGTGACTCGGCGGCCCTTGCTGAAATGGACGATTTTCTCGTCTTTACTAAAGGCGTCAGCCCGAATGGACCGTTCTTTAACGGGCCGGGAGAAGTCAATGTGCCGATTGTCGTCGGGGGACAAATCGTGTATCCCGGTGATATCGTTGTTGCCGATTCGGACGGGATTGTCTTTATTCGTCCGGACCAGGCCGAACAGGTCTTGGAACAGTCCAAGAAGATTACCGCCCGGGATCAGGCCAACCTGCGCCAGCTCGAAGAAACGGGCTCCTGCAACCAGGATTGGGTCTATGAAAAATTAAAGGCCTTGAATTGTGAGTTTGTTGATATGGCCAATCATACGGAAAAGTAAGAGGGGCAGCCCAAAGCGCAGGCTGATTTGATGAAGAAAAAACGGCTGTCAAGCTATCCATGCGGCCGATGGAGAAAATGGCTGTCCTGCGGCTGCCGTGTCCCTGCGGGACTGGGGACCAGATTAAATCCGCCCTCCAATATGTTCCTCAGCTTTTTGCTGCGCTCTAAAATAGCCTTAGAACCCTGGGCGGATATGCCTTGCCAGCCGCTCGGAATAAGACGTCACTGACGTTTCTCATCCACCGCCCAAACCGGGAATTTTTAGTGATAGCGTTTCATGGAAAATTCCCCACAACATGAGTGCTCATACATTTTGTTAGCGGCCCCGTCGTACACGAAAACCTTTCCTTTACCTCCGCAGCCGCAATGGATTGATACGGGTGCGGAGGTAAGGAATAAAAGGGGCGCTCTCTGCTGCTACACATCATAAGACCGGCTTTTCCGGCAGGGGATACTCCGACGGCTCCTATTGTCGCTGCCCTATGAGTAAGCTTTCCGCATGAATTTTTCAGCATAAGGGGTAACAAAAAATTCGGCGACTCACTTAACCGCCCTGCATGATCTCTCACTTCGCTTTTTCTAAGGCACGTGAAAGCTCGTAAACCAATCGGCGATGCGCTTACCGCTTTGGCGAAGGCGGATCGATGCGCTGCATCAAGTTCTGGGGGAAAAGACTGGACGCGGATTATTCCAAGCGCCATTGTGCTTTCTACGTTTGAAAAAGACCAGCTTCTTACAAAAACCGAATATAAGATAAGAACCCAAAACCGAACCTATGTCTACGTTCGGCTTTGGGCTTTTCTTACGTTTTTTGTCCTTCAATCTTTTGTGTTTCAAACTTCTTTTTACTTACGAGCCCATTATACCCCTCTTCTCTGTATTTACGAACCCATTGGTATAAAAGACCACAGCTTATACCATATTGACAAGCGACAGCCATCATTGACTGTTCGGCATTGACTTGCGAAACCAATTCAAGTTCCTCCTCTGGAGACCATGCTTTGTAATGTGCTTTGTGACACAATGCTTCCGGTCCGCCAGCCTGTTCGATACGATTCCAAGTAGGAATCTTGTTACGGAAATTTGCTGGTTTCATTCCTTTAGGTGTTTTTACCCACTTACCCTGACGATAAAGTTCTACACACATTAGCTTAAATTCAGTCGTATAACGCAAAATGTACCCTCCTTACTGGGTGTCCAGTAGGAAGGGTACATTTCACTCGGCCCCTTGAACGGTGAGGTACTTTTTTTGATAGGTCCTTTTCGCCGTATGGAAAGAAAATCCGTGTAAAGAAGGAACCTCCAACAGGATAGAATGCCTTATGAGGGGACGGGACTATCTGGGATTTGTCATTGTCCTAGCGGCTCCCGCAAGGAACCTTCCTCAATCATTCCATATTTTGAACTAAACAGGTATCTTCGAGTTTACAGGAGCCCCATGACGTGCTGCATCAGGAGACTGACGAGGGTGATGCCTATCCAGCAGCAGGCACCGAGGAAAATCGGCTTGCCGCCTTTTTTGACCAGTTCGACAAGGTTCGTATTGAGCCCAATGGCGGCCATGGCAAGGACAATGAGAAACTTGCTGAGGGTCTTCATTGGTCCAAAGACGGCTCCCGAAATGCCCATATGGATGCTTACGGTCGTAACGACGGAAGCAAGGACAAAGTAAAGGATGAACATAGGAAATACATTTTTTGCGCTCACTGCGCGGCCTTTGCCCGCTTGATGACGGGAGCGGTTCCAGGCCAAAAAGAGCGTAATGGGGATGATGGCAAGGGTCCGGGTGAGTTTGACCGTGACGGCCTTATCAAGGGTCTGGGTTCCCAGGTTCCACATGCTGTCCCAGGTAGCGGCCGTTGCCGTTACAGACGACGTGTCGTTTACCGCCGTGCCGGCAAAGATGCCGAAAGCTTCGCCGCTCAGGGTATCCATATGGAGCGCCGTCCCAAGGAGGGGGAACAAAATCGCGGCAAGGACATTAAAGAAGAAAATCGTCGAAATGGCTTGGGCCACTTCATCATCCGTTGCCTCGATGACCGGTGCCGTCGCCGCAATGGCGGACCCGCCGCAGATGGACGAACCAACACCGATAAGGGTGGCCTTGTTGACATCAATGTTCATGGTCTTTTGCAGTCCGTACGCGATGATAAGCGACGTTGCAATGGTGCAGATGATGATGGGAAGGCTCTGCCAGCCTGTTGCGAGGATGACGGAAAGGTTCAGGCCAAAGCCCAAAAAGACTACGGCCGTCTGCAGGATGTACTTGGACGTAAAGGAAATCCCTCTTTTGACCTTTGTCCGGTCCTTAAGGAACTGGCCGGCGACCATGCCGAGAAGAATGGAGATGATGGGCCCGCCAATGATAGGAAAGGCTTTTCCCAAAAACCAGGCTGGCAGGGCAATGACAAGGCAGAGTGCGATGCCCGGGAGTTTCGATGGATTCATGATGATTGCCTCCTCATATTGCGGCACCATAGGCCGCTCCAATTAAATTCGGTACCATTTTACACAGATTTTATGATAAAATAAAATTATCTTTTGTTATTAATCAATAAGATAATTTTATGGAGGATCCATGTTAGACCACCGAATGGAAACTTTTCTTACGGTCTGCGAGACCATGAACTTTACCCAGGCTGCGGCAAAGCTTCATATTACGCAGCCTGCTGTGTCGCAGCATATCCGCTATTTGGAAGGGGCCTATGACGTACCTCTTTTCCATTATAAGGAACGCAAGCTCATGTTAACGCCCGAGGGAGCCCTCTTATATAAGGCGGGTCTTGCTATGCGCAACGATGACCGGGAACTCCGACAGCGTCTGCACCATGCCCGCGCGGCGTCGCAGCCCATACATTTTGGCGTAACAAAGACCATCGGCGAATATGTCGTGGCGCCGCCCCTTTCTCGCTTCATCCGCCGCCATCCTGACGCGGCCCTGACCATGAAGATCGCCAATACGGAAGAGCTTATCCGCGGCCTTGAAGAAGGGAACATCCAGTTTGCCCTTGTGGAAGGTTATTTTGATCCCGAGGAATTTGAAGCCCTGCGCTACGATACGGTCGCCTTTGTGCCGGTGACGAGCGCGCGGCATGAGTTTCAAAAGACGCCGAAAAAACTCGAGGACCTCTTTACAGAGTGCCTCATCCTCCGCGAACCGGGAAGCGGGACCAGACGCCTTTTGGAAAACCAGCTCGCCCTCATGGGTCGGCAGATCAGTGATTTTTCGCAGCGAATTGAAATCGGCGGCATGCATGCTATCTTGCAGCTTCTCGAAGAAGATATGGGCGTGTCCTTTTTGTACGAATCGGCCGCTGAAGGCCCTATTCGTGAAGGACGGCTCATGCGCATCGACCTTGCGGACTTTTCCGTCACCCACGATTTCACTTTCATTTGGGAAAAAGGAAGTCTTTTTGACGATACGTATCGGGAATGGTGCAGGGAGATGATGGAGGAATGAATGAGGTCAGTCAAATTGAGGGCTGACCTCATTCGAGGGCTGTGAGTTAGGAGTAAAAAGATTGGCCGAAGTGAGGCGGTGAAAAGGTCAGCATAAAGATCGGGACGCCGGACCTAAACCGCCTCCTGCGGGGGAACGGGGCCGAATAGTCCGGAGATGCCTTGCTGGCCGCGCGTAAAGAGACGTTACTGACGCTTCCCATCCACCGCCCAAACCGGGAATTTTTAGTGATAGCGTTTCATGGAAATTTCCCCACAACATGAGTGCTCATAAATTTTATTAGCGGCCCCGTCGTACACGAAAACGGTTTCTTTACCTCAGCTGCCGCAATGGTTTTATTCTGATGCGGCTGTAAGGGATAAAAGGGGGCGCTCTCTGCTGCTATACATCATAAGACCGGCTTTTCCGGCAGAGGAAACTCCGACTGCTCCTATCGTCGCTGCCCTATGAGTAAGCTTTCTGCACGAATTTTTCAGCATAAGAGGAAACGAAAAATTCGGCGACTCACTTAACCGCCCTGCACGATTTCTCGCTTTGCTTTTTCTAAGGCCCATGGAAGCTCGCGAACCGATCGGCGATGCGCTTACCGCTTTACCGAGACGGATCGATTCAATGCATCGAGTTCTAAGGGAACCGACGAAGGCAGGCCATTCAGAGCGCTATTGAGATGGCTATCTCTTAGTCATTTTCTCACGTTTTTTTTGCCTTAGAGTCTTTTGCCGCCCTAAGGCAAAGACGTAGCGGGGATGGTACAATGCAGAATGCATCATACCTAAAGAAAAAGAATAAAAAGACAAAGCGCTCCCTCGAACAATTGATACGCGTTCGAGGGAGTGCTTTTTGGGTTAGTTCAATAAACTGAGGGCCTTATCTTTATGAATTTTAGAAGTAGAGAGTGTGGTGAGCAGAATGCGTTCCCGTAAGGTCATTTCGCCTCAGCACTCGATTCGTAGAGTCGAGTGCTGAGGCGATGTAGAAGGGGTCGTCTTGTTTTTCCTTACGGTTTTTTAGCACCCCTGCATCAAAGCATTTTCCGTCTTTCTCGTTTGACAGCAAGAATCGAAGGCGGGAGGCAGCCTTTTAGGGCCATTGCCTTCAATAGACAGCTTGATAGCCCTTCAATTCTTTTAGGCAGCACAATTTTTGCGATGACTAAAAATTATTTCTCATGCACCAGCTTTCCCGTCATCTTTTCTATATCGATCCGTACACCCTGTACGCGGCCGCGGGTGCGGTCCAAGACGGCGTCCACTTCTTCCACGGTAGGGTAGTACTTGAGGCCAATGAGGCGGGTCATGCGCAGGGTTTCTTTTTCATCCTCGACAATCCTTGCGCGGCCAAAGACGATGATGCTCTTGACGTAGTACGCCCAATCACCGTCCTGTTTATACTCTTCGCCAAAGACAGTAAAGCACACTTTGCCGCTCTTTTTTATGGCGTCAATCTTATGACCTTCTTTGGCCCCATGGAAATAGAGGGCATTTTCTTTTTCATCATAGACGTAGTTGATGGGAACGCCATAAGGATAGCCGTCATCACCAATGACGGAAAGGACGCCCCGTCTTCCTTTTTCGAGGACTTTTCTACAGGTTTCAAGGGGGAGAGCCTGTTTGAAACGGCGCATGGAGCGAATCACGGGAACCATCTCCTTTTTGGATACTTTTTACCAGTATACCACGGCGCTTCCCCTTCTTTCATTCTTTTTTGAAGCATTCCGCGTCTTTTAGGTGAACCAGACTGTCCCCTTCTTTGATGATACTTGACCCCGTCGGGATGAGGGTCTTGAGCCCTCTCCGGATCAGCAGGATGCGCTGACGGCTTGAAAGGGGAAGTGATTCCAGCGGCAGCCCAATGAGCGTTGAACCGGCGGGAACCCGTTCTTCTTCAAGGGCCCATTTACGGCTTGTAAAGCCATGGGTCCCCAAAATCAGCGTGTCGCCGGCGGCCAGTCTGACGGCTCCCGTGGGTATGATGCCCTTTCCGTCACGGACAATCATGGCGACGATGAGGTCGCTGGGGACACTGAGCTCTGCCAAGGTATGTCCATTCCAGCCGCTGTGCTCGTCGACATGGACGTGACCAAAGGTGATATCCGTATCTTCTTCATAATCGGTAAAGGTCTTTTCCACGTCCGACGCAGGATCAATCATGGACAGCTTCTTGGCGACCCAGGGAAGAAGGGTTCCTTGAAAGGTGATGGAAAGGAGAACCATGCAGAAAATGAGGTTAAAGAGGTTCAGTGTTGTTTCTGCGCCGGATAAAATGGCCGAAATGGCAAATACAATGGATGCGGCACCGCGCAGGCCTGCCCAGCTTGTCAGGAGCACTTGGGAAAGGGGAGCTCCAAAAGGCCGCAGAAGAAGGGCCACAACGGCAGGCCGCACGATAAAGGTCAGGCATACGGTCAGCACAAGAGCCGGCACAAAGACGCCGGGAAGCGTCACGGGCGTCACAACAAGACCCAGCAAAAAGAAAATCATGACCTGGGCGACTTGGGTCAAGACATCAAAAAAGTGCACCAGATTCCGCTTTTGCGGCATGGGCGCGTTCCCTAGATAAATCCCGCAAAGATAGGTTCCCAAATAGCCGTTGCCGCCAAGTAGGGCAGGAACGGCATAGGATAGGAGCATGACGGAAAAAAGAAAGAGGGTTCGCGCTTCACTGCCATTAGGCACGTTGCGGGAAAGCAGGCGGGCCGCTGCAAAGCCAAAGAAAAGGCCCACGGCGGTACCGATGACAATCTGTCTTCCCATAAGAAAAGGTAGGGACAGATCCGACCCCGTCATCATGGCGATGGCGGCGGCTGTCAGCATAAAGGCCATGGGGTCGTTAGAGCCCGACTCAATTTCCAAAAGGGAGTCCGTATGGTATTTAAGGGAAAGGCGGCTGCCGCGAAGGATGGAAAAAACCGATGCCGCGTCTGTAGAGGAAATGACGGCCCCAATAAGGAAACTTTCCGCTTTCCCCAGATCCAGGATGTAATGGGCGAGGGCGGCAAGGCCCAGGGCAGAAAGGGCCACACCGGCCGTCGATAAAAGGACTGACGCCTTGAGCACGGGACGGGCCGCCTTGAGGCTTGTCCCAAAGCCGCCGTAGAACATGATGATGACAAGGGCTGTGCTGCAGATGATGTCGACGGCCTGGTAATCGTCGAAGGGAATCCTAAAGAGCCCATTTTCACCAAAAAGCATGCCCAAGGCAATGAATAGGAGCAGGGAAGGCAGCGGTGTGCGGCGCATGGCCTTGCTGATGAGAAGGGATAAGAGGATTACCGAGCCTGTAAGGAGCAGGGAGAGCGTCATAGGAACCGTCCTTTCTTTGATATGATACAAGATGGCCTTATTTTATCACAGGAATATGGAAAAAGTGTGAAGTAAGAGTTCCCGTATATTGCGCCGACTATTCGGCTGGTTTTGACGAAAAATGTGAAAATTTTTACCCTGTATCAAGAAACCTTGTATGATGAGAAAGAATAAACAAGAAGAAAAAAAGACACTATATGGGATAAATTATCTATATTATATCAGGAAAAAAACTATATATTTTTTGATTATAAATCAAAAGTAGTTATTAAACGAAAGAAAAATTTACTTTCTGATAATTGCGTGATATGATTGAGATATAGAGAGAAAGCATCCGGAGTGGGTGCAGGGAAAAATGAAAAAGGCCATTGGAACCCCTATATCGAGCTCAATTGGCCTTTTTGCTTGACAAAGCAGTGTTTCAAGAGGAGAAAGAAGAATGAACCGAATCTACAAAGTCATCTGGAGTCACGTTCGAAATGGCTATGTCGTCGTTTCCGAACTCGCCAAAGGGCGGGGTAAGGTGGCGGCCCAAAAGTCGGCACGTGTCCTCACCGCAGCCGCGCTGGGCATGGTCCTTGGCGGGGCGGCATTGCCAGCCTATGCGGAAACACCAACGCTTCCTGTTACGTCGGATCTGACGCACACCATTGCCGGGTCGAGTTTCCTCGTTGATAAAAACGGGCAGCCCATCCAAATTACGGGAAGCGGTGACGCGACGATTGCTCCTACGGTCGTCATCATGGGGAGTCTCAACGGCATCAAGTTAGGTGACAAGCCCTATGACGGCGTGGCAAGTTCCATTATCGGTCAGGCCAACTATACGGAAAACGCCAACGCGGCTGTCATTTATGGCGCGGCGAACCGGGTCACCAATTCCTATCGGGAGGTCAAGGATGGTCTGACGCTTTTGGATAAGGCCGACCCCCTTGCCCGGGCGGGAAAATGGGATGAACTGTCCCAGCTCCTGCAGGAAGCGGTTCCTGAAAGCGGCGGCCAGGTCATGGTCATGGGCGGCGCCAATACGGTCGATAAAGGCTACCTGTCGCAGGTCATGGGCGTTGGCAACATCCTCACGGGGAACACGAATGAGCTGAGTGACAGCGCTACGCAGCTGAATTTTGTCGATGGCTTCTATAACAACGTGTCAAATGGCCAGCATATCTATGTCCTGGGCAGCAAGAATACAGTGAAAAATGCTGTCGAAAAAGACAATACCAAAGAAAATCATCACAATACGGCCATTGGCGACGAAAACTCCATTACAGGCAGCATCAACACGAAAATCGTCGGCGACAATAACGAAGTCCTGAACGGCTGGTATGAAAATAACGGCAAGACGTTCCGCAAGGTCGTGACGGGCGTCAACAAGGATGTCAAGATTTATGGGTCCGGCAATAAGGTCTATGGCAGCCACAGACAGCTCGTTTTGGGCGACAACAACGAAATCATTGCCCGCGACAGCGGTACCGTTTCCGATTATAAGGATCCGGATGGACGGGAACTGTATACGATGGACCTCACCATCGGCCGGAACAATACGATCCACAACAATTACACATACCGGAATCAATGGGAATCGGTCAAGGTCATTGGGAATAATAACAATGGCGGTGGCGGATATGGCAGTTTGTATGCCGGCGGTGCTAATAATGTCATTCTTATCGGGGATAACCAGAATTTCACAAACTCCGGAGAAATGATTACGATTGGCTCCATTTCCCCTGAAGAACAGAAAGAAATGAAAAATGGGGAACTGCGGTATCAGAGCGGTGGTTCGTCCATTATGGCAGGGTTCCATTCGTATGTGCGCGGCGGCAGTGTTCTCATTGGAACACGCTCTTATTCAGAAAACATGTTACAAACGATTGTGGGCCATGGCTCTTCCATTGATAATCTCCACGATGGCAGCAACTGGCTTTTTGTTAATGGAATGTATGGTACCATCAATGGGTCCTTTAACTGGATTCGTAATGATGGCGTCTATTCTAGGGACGAATCGGAAGAAAAGCAGCTGAATCGTAAAATCAGTGGTTTTGCTACGAGCATCCAGGGCACCTACAATGAAGCGAAAGATGCGATGGGTGCGCATATTATTGGCGCAGGAAACGAGGTTCAGCATTCTTATCTTGGTGATTTGATTGACGATAAAAGTGCAATAGGTGGTTTGGTCTTTACCAATTATGCTGGATCGACGTATTTTATGGAGGGCAGAACGGATGTTCCTGTTGAAGACGCCCAAAAAGCCATGCAAGACTTAGCAGCTTACGGTGGCGGCGGGGTATCCGTCCTTGGTAATGCCAATAAAACCGATTATGCCATTCGTTCCCAGATCCTAGGAACAGCCAATGAACTGACCGGTACGGAAGAAGCGTTCAGTGTCAACAATACGGTCAGTGGTTTCATGAATAAAGGAACGAACTTGAAACAGACGACCCTTGTGGGAACGGGCAATATTCTGGAGACCAGTGAAGACAACGTTGTCGTTGGTGATTACCATGAACTCAAAAATGGCAAACACAACGTCATTTTGGGGTCCAGGGAAAGCGAAGAAGCAACCCTCACAAAGACCGCGACGGGAATGATGGGCGAAGTGCAGTATGAAGTCAAAGTCCAAAAGGCCAAGAAAGCTTATAAGGATGATCTCGAAAACGCGGTCTTCCTCGGCTACAACACGGACGTCACGGAAAACGACGGCGTCGCCTTGGGTAGCTTTTCTGTGGCGGACCGCGGTGTCGATGAAGATTACGGATTTAGCTATGAGGCCTCGGATGCATCTGCTCCCGTTCTTCGCGCGGCGAACACGGATTATGTCTGGAAACCGACCTTGGCGGCTGTTTCTGTCGGTGGCCCCGACTCTGATGGGAACATCAATACGCGCCGCATCACCTACGTTGCCGCCGGGTTAGCCGATACGGATGCTGTCAACGTGGCCCAGCTCAGAGCGGCGACGGCAAATTCCGGTTCGTCCATCAGCCTCGTAGCAGGGGACGGCATCAAACTTGAAAAAGATAGCACCGGCAACTGGACCATCAGCACGAACTTCAAGGATTCCGGGTCCGACAAAGTAACCTACGAAGAGAAGACTGACAGTACGGCAGCGACGGATGCGGGCAGACTCGCTGTCATCGAAACGAAACTCGCGGCCGATGATAAAGGCGAGACGAAACTTGCAAAAGACGGCAAACTTGGCATCATGGGAAGCGAAAACATTGCAACGACCATTAGCGGCAGCAACGTCAACGTCGCCCTCAAAGATAACATCAGCGTCAGCAAGATCAGCATCAAGAACGGCGGCCCGACTATTTCCAGCACCGGCATCGATATGAATAACCAAAAGATCACGAACGTCGCCGATGGGGAAGTGAGCCCGACCTCGAAAGACGCCATCAATGGCAGCCAGCTCTATGAAGCGACGAAAGACGTCCGCGACGTCAGCAGCCGCATCGAACGCCTCGGTGACCGCGTCGATAAAGTCGGAGCCCATGCTGCAGCGCTTGCAGCGCTCCATCCCCTCGACTTTGACCGGGACAACAAACTCGACTTTGCTGCTGGTACCGGCAGCTACCGCGGCAACACGGCCCTTGCCATCGGTGCCTTCTATCGGCCTGATAACCGCACCATGCTGAGCCTCGGCGGATCGACGGGCGGCGGCGAAAACATGTGGAACTTCGGCGTCTCCGTCAAACTCGGCCGCGTCAGCGAGTACGAAGGCGTCAGCAAAGCCCAGCTCATTGTCGAAAACGAAGAACTGAAACGCAACGACGCCATTCAGGACCAAAAAATCCAGGAACTCATGAAGATTGTTGCCGAACTGCAGCAGAAAGTGAAATGAGAGAAAAACAAAAACCAGTGCCAGCCATAGGCTGGCACTGGTTTTTGTTTTTCTTCTCTCACCACGTCCCAGGCGTTTCCAAGGGATCCGGCCCGAACCGGTTCGGGCCTTTTTCGCCTTCGATGAAACTGATGCGGATGGCGATATAAATATTGACGAGGGGAACAATGCCCCAAAGGAGATACCAGCCGGATCTTCCAAGGTCATGGGCACGGCGCACGGTGAACATGATTTGGTAGATCGAAACGGCAATGGTCAGGATGGCCCCAAAAAAGATGGGAAGTTCTGCGGGAATCTCCATGAAGATGGCCGCAATGATGTTGAGCACAATGCACAGCCCCGTACGAACCCAATAGCGTTTGCGGTTGAGTCGGCCTTCAATGGTGAGGTCATTTTTTAACATGGTAAGATAATTTTCGGCTGTCTTTGGCGTCTGAGCAGGCTGAGATATGGTAAAATGAGGTGATGTGGTTTCTTCTTTAGGCGGATCAGCAGGGGCTGTCGGCACCTTTTCTTCAGCTTGTATGGTGGAAACATCGATCTGTGCTGATGTTTCTTCTTGTGGGGAATCGGATGCAATCCTGACGCCGCATTGGGGACAGAACTTGCTTGTTGGTGCAAGACGGGCACCGCATTGAGGACAAAAATTTGCCATAGAACTCCATCCTTTCTTTGGGGAAAATCATTATAAATGCCTTGTTTTTCATCTTACCATTGCAGTGGAATTCCTGTCAATTTGAATTCCTTATGAGGTGAAGCATGATCCATCTTGAAACCAAAAGACTGCTGCTGAGGCCGCTTACGCAGGCGGATGAAGCAAATCTGAGACGAACTTTACAGGACGAAAAAGCCATGTACGCCTATGAAGGCGCCTTTACGGACGAGGAAGTAAAGGCCTGGCTCACGCACCAGCTGGCACGCTATGAAAAATGGGGGATTGGCCTTTATGCCATTGTCCTTAAAGAAACAGGTGCCTTTATCGGTCAGTGCGGCCTCACCTACCAGCCTTGGCGGGGTGGGGAAGTCCTTGAAGTGGGCTATCTTCTCGAGCGGATCTACTGGCATCATGGGTATGCTGCGGAAGCGGCCCGGGCTTTTATGGATTACGCCTTTCACGCCTTAGGTGCAGATGAAGTCTCGTCCCTCATTCACGACACGAATGAAGCCTCCATGAATGTTGCTCGCCGCAATGGCATGAGTCCCGTGGATGAAGATGTGAAGGTGTATAAGGGGGTGCGGATGAGGCATGTGCGATTTAGCTGTATTCGGAGCGATTTCTGTTCCAAATGAAATGATAAGAAGGAAGCGATAGCGAAGGTCCGAGCAACATGTTTCCGGGCGAATCATTTTGGAGCGGTTCCCCCGTTGGGGGCGATTTGGGGCCGCGCCTTTGTGGTTTTTTTCCTTCCTGTCTTTCCCCCAATTTTCCATCAAAAAAGACGTAAGCCATCCTCACGGATTCCTTACGTCTTTGCTTTTTACTTTCCATTAAGCGTGAGCCGAACCTTGTTCCAGGATCAGGTCATTTTGTGCAACGGCATCAAAGAAGGCCTTGACGACATCGGGATCAAAATAGATTCCCGAAAGGTCACGGATCCTTGTTGGCGTGACAGCGCTCTGCCACTGCCAGTTATGGGTGCAGGGCTTGCAGCGCCGGTCGTAATAGTCACAGACGGCAATGATGCGGGCCCCCAAGGGAATGTTCACTCCTTTGAGGCGTTTAGGATAACCGCTGCCATCCCAATGTTCATGATGATGGAGGACCATCTTCACAATGTGACCAAAGCCCGGGATGTTTTCCATCATACTGGCGCCGGCTAGGCAATGCCGCCGGTAGGCAGCCCGTTCCTTGACGTTGAAATAGGGATATTTGGCAAGGATGGTGTTCGGTACGGAAACGATGCCGATATCGTGAAGGAGTGCTGCGGTTTTAATGGCAGCCACTTCCGATAGGGGAAGCCCCATCTTGATCGCGGTACAGACGGCGTAGTTGGCAACCTGCTGGCTGTGGAGAAAGAGTCCTTTGTTTTTATGCTCCAGAAGCTTCAAAAAAAAGGATACGAGAGCGCTGGTGTCTTCAGTTGTAGGAAACTCCAAAAATTGGGGTATCGTCAGCATAGTAAAACGACCTTTACCTATAAAATATATAAAATAGAAAAGAGGGGACAAACGAGCCCCTTTTTTCTGCCAAAATCCTCTCGGGACTTATAGTATACTATAAAAATTTGGCCTTGAAAACACTCTGAAAAAAATTCATGGAAAATGAATAAAAATACTTGCATTTCCTTAACTTCCTCATTATAATAAATAAATATACAATTCAGGTCTGTGGTTGAAAGTCGATGCCAGTTGCAGGCGAAACGATCCACGTAAGCAGCGGAATTCGCTGTGAGCACGGTGCAGCTTAGAAGTAAGACCTGCCGCAAAATGCGAGAGAAGCAGTAGTGGGGAGCAAGAACGCTTAGGAGCGAACCTTCCAGCAGGCGAGTGTGGGGGCGAAGACCAGGTCAGCTGAATTGTATATTTATAAATAAAAATATGAGGGGTTGAGACGGATGAAAAGTTGGGTGAAAAAATTGGCCTTAACAGGCATTCTTGCTGCACTGGTTGTGACCAGCCTTTCTGGGTGTGGGAATTCCGGCAGTAAGGATGCGGCACAACAAAAGAAGGAACTCATTGTAGGAACGGAGCCTTCCTTTGCTCCTTTTGAATTCCCTGATGGGAAGGATGGGGAAATCACAGGCTTTGATATGGATCTCATCAAGGCTATGGCAAAGAAGATGGGCTATGAAAAAGTGACCATCAAGGGGATGGGCTTTGATGCCCTTTTCCCGGCCATGAATGCCGGTCAGATTGACGTGGCCATGGCGGGTATGTCCATTACGGAAGAGCGAAAAAAGCAGTTCCTTTTCACCGATCCCTACTATGAATCCGGTCTCATGACCATCGTCAGGAAAGACAACAATGAAATCAAGTCCCTCGATGATTTAAAAGGCAAACGCATTGGTGTCCAGCTTGGTACGACGGGCGCTCAAGAGGCCGAAAAGATTGAAGGCGCCAAGGTGACGAACTTTGATACGTCAGACCTTGCCTGCCTGGAACTTAAAAACGGGAATGTGGACGCCGTCATCAGTGACCTGCCGGTACTGGAATATTTCCTTAAAAAGGGCGGCGCTTCCTACGCAAAGACCGTTGGAACCCCGAAAAAAGGCGATTTTTACGGGATTGCGGCACCTAAAGGGAAAAAGGAACTCGTTGATGGTCTCAATAAGGCCCTCAAGGAACTGAAAGATTCCGGCGAATATCAAAAGATCCAGGAAAAATGGTTTGGCACAGAAACGAAATAAGATGGGAAAGAAAGGATGAAAACTATGAAAAAAAGTCTGAAGATGATGTGCGTCCTCGCAGCACTTATCCTGGGTGTGGCCGGCTGCGGCGGCCATGCGGCCAAAGATGACAAAAAGGCAGCCGCGCCCCAAAAGAAGGAACTTATCGTTGGGACGGCCCCTTCTTTTGCCCCCTTTGAGTTTCCCAGCGAAAAAGCGGATCAACCGACGGGATTTGATATGGAACTCATTGAAGCCATCGGTAAGAAGATGGGCTATGAAAAAGTCACCATCAAGGGGATGGGCTTTGATGCCTTGATCCCTGCCATGAATGCCGGCAATGTGGATGTGATCATTTCCGGTATGTCCATTACGGATGCGCGGAAAAAACAGGTTCTCTTTACCGATTCCTATTATGAATCAGGCCTTATGGTCATCGTCAGGAAAGACAACAATGAAATCAAGTCCCTCGATGATCTAAAAGGCAAACGCATTGGTGTCCAGCTTGGTACGACGGGCGCCCAGGAAGCCGAAAAGATTGAAGGCGCCAAGGTGACGAATTTTGACACGTCGGACCTTGCCTGCATCGAACTCAAAAATGGCAACGTGGATGCTGTCATCAGTGATCTGCCCGTGCTTCAGTACTTCCTGAAGCAGAAGGGATCCAGCTATGCCAAAGCCGTCGGCACGCCGAAAAAGGGTGACTTCTACGGCATTGCTGCCCCGAAAGACAAGAAAGCCCTTGTGGACGGTATGAATAAGGCCTTGAAGGAATTGAAAGACTCCGGTGAATACAAGAAACTCTACACCAAATGGTTTGGTGAAATGAAATAAAGGGATGCCGCAAAGGGCCCGTTCTGAACACGTGTCAATTGTTCGGAACGGGGTCCTTTCTTTATATGCTGTTTTTAGGTTTGAGACGGAAGCAGCGAATCGCTGCCGTGCCATCTTTTGCCTTAGGATCTTTTAGCTCAGGGCGGGGAAAGCCATTTCGCCTGACCAAGGAGATGCAGAAAGATTCGCCTTATTTTTCCCTTCCGGTCTTTTTGCTATGTACTTTTTTTGAGTATGGCTCCAGATTGGCCTAGATGCTAGGGAAAATGCAAAGCAGAAGGGCGACGCCGTACAACGATTGTCCCGTACAGCTTTTCCCTTTGCTTTCCGGGGATTTGGCTCAGATGGGTTCAGATGCGAGGAAAAAAGCTGCAGGCTGAGGACGTACAATCGTCTTATATCTTATGGACTTGTGATTTTGCGCCATCCGGTCTTTCGAATTAGCGCTCGATCTTTCGAAATCGAGCGCCTTGGGAAGGCCGCTCGATGCAATGCCTCGAGCACTAAGGGAAAAGCTGAACGCGGTCGTTCATCCATTATCGTTTCCTTATATTAAAAAAGATCCGCTTCTTACAAAAGCCGAACCAACACGAAGAGCCCTAAACCGAACCTAGGCATACGTTCAGGTTAGGAATTTTCTTTCGGTCTTTATTCCACAATCTTTTACCTTAAGCCTTTTCCTTCCCCCTCTTTCAATGGAAGATGGCTTTTCATGAGATAAGGGCAAGGCCAAGACGCGCTTTCTTCTGTCGTAAAGAAAGTCCATTCAAATAAGGGGGGCAGCCCCTAGGGTTTTCCACGATTCTTTTGCCCCGGTCATAACTGCTTCACTCTACATCTTGTTGTAAGCTTAGGCTGCGGCTTTTTCAAATCTCCCATTGTATAAAAATTCATTCGGATGTATAATATCGTATGCTTATTAAAAAACAAGTCTATCTGGAGGAATAGCCATGAAAAAACGTACCGTACTTGTTGGAATGTTAGCCGCTTTAACGATGTTTGCTGCCGGCTGCGGCGGTAAGGATGCAGCCAAGGAATCCAAAGTCCTTCGTGCGGGCACGGAACCGACCTTTGCCCCTTTTGAATTCCAGGAAAAGGATGCCAAGGATTTCACGGGCTTTGATATGGATCTGATCCGCGCCATTGGTAAGCAAATGGGCCGTGACGTGGAAATCAAGAATATGGGTTTTGATGCCCTGATCCCTGCCCTTAACTCGGGCAACATCGATGCCGCCATTGCAGGAATGAGCATTACGGAAGACCGCAAGAAGGCCGTCACGTTCTCCGATCCTTACTATACTTCCGGTCTTTCCATCATTGTGAGAAACGATGAAAATGATATCAAGAGCCTGAAGGACCTTGAAGGCAAGACGATTTCCGTCCAGATTGGAACGACGGGTGCTGATAAAGCCGCTTCCGTTCCTGGGGCCAAGGTCAAGACCTTCAATACGAATGCGGAAGTTTTCCTTGAACTCAATAATAAGAATGCCGATGCGGTCATCATTGACCGTCCTGTTGGGGCTTATTTCCTGACGAAGGAAGGCAAGGGCCTGGATAAGATGGTTGGCGAAACGATGGATGCCGAGGCCTACGGGATTGCCGTCAAGAAGGACAGCAAACTGGCTGGCGAAATCAATAAAGCCCTGGGCGAACTGAAGAAAAACGGCGAATACGATAAGATCTACAAGAAATGGTTCGGCGAAACGCCGAAAGCAAAATAATGGCGGAGTAAGGATTGGTGGGTATGGATCTAGATATTATTACATCGTCCTTTCCACTGCTTTTGGCAGGGGCGGGCGTAACCATTGAAATTACAGCACTGAGCGTTGGTTTTGGCATGGCCATTGGCATTGTCATATCCCTCATCCGTATGACGGGCATCCGTCTCCTGCGGATCTTGGGCAATGTTTATGTCGATTTCCTGCGCGGGACCCCGCTGCTTGTGCAGATCTTCCTTGTTTACTTTGCTTTGCCGGCACTCATCCATCATCAGGTGGACGCTTTTTTTGCCGCGGTCTTTGCGTGCTCCATCAACAGTGGAGCCTATGTTGCGGAAATTTTTCGCGGCGGCATTGAATCTATCGACAAAGGGCAGATGGAAGCGGGCCGCAGCTTGGGCATGAACTGGTGGCAGACCATGCGGTTTGTCATCCTGCCACAGGCCTTTAAGCGGATCATTCCGCCCCTTGGCAACGAATTCATCGCCATGTTGAAGGATTCGTCCCTGGTCTCTGTTATTGGTTTTGAGGAACTGACCCGCCGCGGCCAGCTTATCATTGCCCGGACCTATGCCTCTTTTGAAATCTGGCTGTCCGTTGCGTTCATCTACCTTATCATGACATTTGCTGTGGCCCGTCTCGTAGGGCTTCTGGAAAGGCGGTATAAGAAAAATGAAAAATGATCTCATTAAGATTACCGGCCTCCGGAAAAGCTATGGCAAGAACGAGGTCCTGAAGGGAATCGACATCAACATCAAGGAAGAGGAAGTAGTCGTTGTCATCGGTCCTTCGGGCGGCGGCAAGAGTACCTTTTTGCGCTGCATCAACTATTTGGAAGTGCCCACAGGCGGTGAAATTGTCTTTGACGGCATTCCCCTTAATGGCGAGGCTAACATCAACGAAGTCCGCAAAGAAATCGGCATGGTGTTCCAGCGCTTTAACCTCTTTCCGCATATGACGGTCATGGAAAACCTGATCCTCGCCCCGATGAAGGTACGCCACGTTACGCGCGAAGAAGCGATGGAAAAGGCTGAGATGTATCTGAAAAAGGTCGGGCTTCTTGATAAGGCCTCTGCTTATCCGGAGTCCCTGTCCGGCGGTCAGCAGCAGCGCGTTGCCATTGCCCGTGCCCTCTGCATGAACCCGAAAGCCATGCTCTTTGATGAACCGACAAGTGCCCTTGACCCGGAAATGATCAAGGAAGTCCTGGACGTTATGAAAGACCTTGCTGAAGGAGGGATGACCATGGTCGTTGTGACCCATGAAATGGGCTTTGCCCGGGAAGTGGGGGACCGCGTGATTTTCCTCGATCAAGGTGTCATCCAGGAAGAAGCCGACCCGCAGGAATTTTTCTCCCATCCAAAAAGCGAAAGGGCCCAGCTCTTTTTGTCAAAGATCCTGTAAGGGAACAAATCCAGCCTGCCAATAAGCAAAATACGTTTCAGTTGTTACTGGGGAAGCCCGATATAAGCGGAGCTTCCCTTTTGTTACATTTTTTGAAAATTTTTTAAGATTTTTAGAGGAATTTCGCTCCATCTGTAGAAATAGGATAATAAGAACGAACAGGATGTATCCTGTGAGTTAGGAGGTAATCATTATGACAGTCAGAGTTCGTGGTAAGAATCTTGAAGTAACGCCTGCATTGAAGGATTACGTGGAAAAAAAGGTTGAAACCATTACGAAGCAGTTCAAGACCGTTGGTGAAATCACGGCCGTCATGAGAATTGAACGCAATAAGCACATTGTGGAAATCACGGTTCCTGCAAGCGGCATCGTTCTCCGCGCCCAGGAAGGCAGCGAAAACATGTATGCTTCCATCGATAACTGTGTGGAAAAGATTGAGCGCCAGATCCATAAATATAAAACCCGTCTCATGAAGCGGAAATACAACAATTTCCGTGATGCAGCGGTTCCGCCGGTTTCTGGTGATGTTGAAGAGGCTTCGGCTGACGGCGAATTCAAGGTCGCCCGTACCAAGACCTACGCCATGCGCCCCATGAACGTGCAGGAAGCCATCATGCAGATGAACATGCTGAACCACGACTTCTTCGTCTTCTTCAATGACGAAACGGAATCCATGGCCGTCGTGTACCGCCGCAAAGCTGGTGACTATGGCCTGATCTCTCCGGAACTTGTCTAAGAAAGATGCCGCCTTCGGGCGGCATTTTTAGGCGCTGTTTTGGCTAGCCCCAAAATCGGGCTAGGTTGATGAAAAAGGGGCGCCTCTTTTACAAAATCCATATGAAATCAAAGAGCCCTAAACCGAACTTGCGCTTATATTTGGTTTAGGGCTTATTTGCCGTCTTATATGTCGCGGTCTTTTGCCTCTGTGTTTTCCACCTAGAGACGGTGAAAGCCGTTCCGCCTTACCAAGGCGGGGGTATCCACCGAGCAAGCTTGCTTGCGGGAGTGGGTGGTGGATGAGGAGGGCAGTTGGCGCCGTAAGTTGTGGCCTTTTGAGTCCCACCGCATCACCGCATCACAGTCAGAGCGTTAGTATCCTTTAACAGTCTCGGTCTTATGCATAGGACAGCTATTCGGCCAATAGACAGCTTGAACGCGGCTTTCTCTGGACCCACTCGGCGCAATTTGCAGACCCAGTAAAAAAATAAAAAGTTCCCTCTTTTGACACGCTTTTTGCGTGCCTTTCTTTGACTTTCCTATATGCATTTGATAAAATGAAACGATGAATAAATAGGCTATCTATGCGTCCATGAGGAGTGATTTTAGTTGCTGGAACAGCTGATGAAAATGGTCTTTGGTGACCCCAATAAAAAAGAACTAAAGGTATGCCAAGGCTATGTAGATAAAATCAATGCGCTGGAACCGGAAATTTCCGGTCTCAGTGATGCCCGTCTGCGCGCCAAGACGGATGAATTCCGCCTGCGCCTGACCAAGGGAGAAACGCTCGATGATCTCCTGCCGGAAGCTTTTGCCGTTGTTCGGGAGGCCGCCAAACGTGTCATGGGCCTGCGTCATTTTGACGTCCAGCTCATGGGCGGCTGCATCCTTCATCGTGGAAAAATCGCGGAAATGCGTACTGGTGAAGGTAAGACCCTTGTGGCAACGCTGCCGGCTTATTTAAATGCCCTTGAAGGAAAAGGCGTCCATGTCGTGACGGTCAATGATTACCTGGCTCGCCGTGACAGTGAGGATATGGGCCGAGTTTACCGTTTCCTGGGACTTTCTGTCGGTCTCATTACCCACGAAATGGATTATCCTGCCCGTAAGGCGGCTTATGCTGCCGATATTACCTACGGGACAAACAATGAATTTGGGTTTGACTATCTCCGCGACAACATGGTCATATCCCTTGACCAAATGGTGCAGCGCCCCCTGCATTACGCCATCGTCGACGAAGTGGACTCCATCCTCATTGATGAAGCCCGTACACCGCTTATTATTTCCGGTCCTGGCGCCCAGTCAACGAGCCTTTACCAGGTCATGGCAGATGTGGCGGCTAAGCTCAAGGAAGGGGAGGACTATACGGTCGATGAAAAGCAAAAGACCGTTGCCCCGACGGAAGCTGGCATTGCCAAGACGGAAAAACTCCTCGGCGTTTCCAATATGTATGATGGAGAAAATGGCGTTGACTATTCCCATCAGCTCATGGCGGCCCTTAAGGCCAAGGCCCTCATGCACCGTGACCGTGACTATGTGGTAAAGGATGGGGAAGTCATCATTGTTGATGAATTTACGGGCCGCCTTATGTTTGGCCGCCGGTACAGTGAAGGGCTGCATCAGGCCATTGAAGCCAAGGAACATGTCAAGGTCGAACGGGAAAGCCAGACCCTTGCTACCATTACTTTCCAGAACTACTTCCGTATGTATGATAAGCTCTCCGGCATGACCGGTACGGCCAAGACCGAAGAACAGGAATTCCAGAAGATCTATGGTCTTGATGTTGTTGTTGTACCGACAAACAAGCCCAATATCCGTATCGACTATCCGGATGTCATCTATAAGACGCGCCGTGCCAAGTACCGCGCCGTAGCAAATGCCATTGAGGAACTTCACAAGAAAGGACGGCCGGTTCTTGTCGGTACGACGAGCATCCAGCAGTCGGAAGACTTGTCTGAACTCCTTAAAAAACGCGGCATCGAGCATAATGTCCTCAATGCCAAATTCCATGAAAAAGAAGCTGAAATCGTCGCTGATGCCGGGCAGATGGGGGCTGTCACGATTGCCACCAACATGGCCGGCCGTGGGACGGATATTGTCTTGGGTGATGGGGTTGCTGAACTTGGCGGCCTGCATATCATCGGTACGGAACGTCATGAATCGCGCCGTATTGATAACCAGCTCCGCGGACGCTGTGCCCGTCAGGGAGACCCGGGGTCCACGCGCTTTTATCTTTCCCTTGAAGACGACCTGATGCGTCTATTTGGCTCCGACAACATTTCGGGCATTATGGATAAGCTCGGTATGGAAGAAGACGAGCCCATTGAGCATAAGATTGTGACCCGCTCCATTGAGTCAGCCCAGAAGAAGGTCGAAGCACGCAACTTTGAAATCCGTAAGCAAGTCCTTGAATATGACGATGTCATGAACCAGCAGCGCGAAGTCATTTATGACCAGCGCCGTCAGATCCTTGAAAAAGCAGACCTCAAGGAGACCGTCCTTGACATGGCAAGTCATATTGTTGACCGCTCCATGGATATGTATGCACCAAAAGATGCCTACAGCGAAGATTGGGATGTCAAGAGCCTCATCAGCTATGCCGAGGAATTCTATGCACCGGCCGGTTTCCTGAAGGAAGACAAACTGCAGGAAATGAGCCGCGACGAACTGGAAACCTTCCTCCACAAAGCAGCGGTCGATTACTACAATGCCCGCGAGGAAAACAACACGGCTCCCATCATGCGCGAATTGGAAAACTTGGTCATGCTGAAGGTTGTCGATTCCCACTGGATGGAACATCTTGATGCCATGGATGCCCTGCGCGAAGGCATTGGACTGCGCGCCTATGGGCAGCGTGATCCTTTGGTTGAATACAAGTTCGAAGCCTATGAAATGTTCGAAGCCATGAAGGAAGCCATCGTCGATGATGTGGTCCGTTATATGTACCGCGTCAACGTCGTCACCCAGCCTGTTGTGGAAGACCATTTGAGCGAAGCCTCGACGAACAACCCGAACGTCGATGGCAGTGCAGAAATGCCGAAGGAACCGGTCAGAAATGACAGCACGGTGGGGCGGAACGATCCCTGCCCCTGCGGCAGCGGCAAAAAATACAAGAATTGCTGTGGTAAAAATCAAAACAGCTGACACCGCACAGTCATGAAGAACGGGACCTTGCCATAGGTCCGGAAAAAAGGCCTGCGCCTTTTTTCGTGCGGCGCATGACAGAAAAGGGGATGCCGCCTTGGCGGCAGCCCCTTTCGGACATTGAAGGGAAGAATTCAATATGGGGCCCTGAGGCTCCTCATTCAATAGGAAAGGGATTGAACGAATCGTGTTACTTGAAGAATTAAGACCACAGATTGGTGAACTCAGAAACCGCCTTGGCGAACTCAAGACGGGCCTTAAAATCGAATCTAAGAAGGAACGCATCCAGGACCTTGATTACCAGATGGCGGCACCGGGCTTTTGGGATGATCCTGATAAGGCCCAGAAAGTCGCCCAAGAAGCCAATAACCTGAAATCAGAAGTGGATACCTTTACGAGCCTTGAAACGAAGGTCGATGACCTCGATACCCTTTGGGAAATGGCCATGGAAGAAAAGGACGACACGCTGGTTTCCGAAATGGAATCCGAACTGGAAGGGGCCAAGCATACGCTTTCGGAACTGGAACTGGGCATGCTGCTCAGTGATGAATACGATGCCAATAATGCCATCATGAACCTTCATGCCGGTGCGGGCGGAACGGAAGCCCAGGACTGGACGGGCATGCTTCTGCGGATGTTCACGCGCTACGCGGAAGGCAAGGGCTTTGAAGTGGAACTGCTCGATGTCCTGCCCGGTGAAGAAGCCGGGACCAAAAGTGCCACCCTTGCCATCAAGGGGCATAATGCCTATGGGTTCCTCAAAAGCGAGAAGGGCGTCCACCGTCTTGTCCGCATTTCTCCTTTTGACTCCAATGCCCGCCGCCACACATCCTTTGCGGCGGTGGACGTCATGCCGGAAATCGATAATACGGTGGAAGTCAACATCAACATGGACGATGTCCGCGTTGACTACTACCGCGCCAGCGGTGCCGGCGGACAGCACGTCAACAAGACCTCTTCGGCTGTCCGTATGACCCATTTGCCGACGGGCATTGTTGTCCAGTGCCAGAACGAACGGTCCCAGCTGCAGAACAAGGAGCGCTGCCTGCAGCTGCTGCGTGCCAAACTCTTTGAATATGAAAAGGCCATACAAGACCAAAAAATCAGCGACCTTGCCGGTGACTACCAGGCCATTGAGTGGGGGAGCCAGATCCGTTCCTATGTTTTCCAGCCCTATACCCTGGTCAAAGACCATCGGACCGGCGCGGAAACTGGCAATATCCAAGCCGTTATGGACGGGGACCTGGATCTTTTTGTGGAAAGCTATCTCCGCAGCCTGAAACATTGATGAGGGGAAAGGGGTAAGCCGTGAAGAAAATCAAACAGCTATTTGTGGTCCTCGTCGGTCTCGGTCTTTTGGCCTCCCTTTGCCTTAACTGGAGCAGGTATCAGGTGGAACGGGCCAATCGGAGTATGGAAACGGTCATGGATTACCAGGCCCTGGTGCGTATGGCGGACAGTGAGGGCCTATCGCGGCAGAGCGTCCTCAAAAAGTTCAAGGACGCCGGTGTCACGACCCTTGCCGTTTCGGACCGCACCATCATGGATATGGCCGGCGAAGGCCTTATTACCTACTATACGGGCGGCGAGCTCCTGCGCCAAAAGGAAATCGGCGGTCTGAGCCCGAGCTGGCAGGCTATTGTAGCCTCACCGGACTTTACTTACCAGGCTGTCTATCTGGCCGATGGTACGAGCCGCCGCACCTTGAATGCCCTCATTGAAACACTGGGAGCCCGATTTGACAGGGAGCGCTTCCATAAGGTCTCCGAAACGCCCCGCGTCTACATGCTCAAGGCTCCAACGGCCCTCAATAAGAATCCTTTCAGTCAGGATCAGCTGGGCATCCAGGAAACGCCCTTGCTCCTTGTGCCGGATGAGCTTCTTGCCGCCAAGGAAAATGGTTTTATGGTGGCCATTCGCCCCAATAACTTCGTGAAAACCACGAAAGATGAAGAAAAAGCCCGGCAGCAGCTTGCTGTATTCTTTAAGGAAATTGATGAAACGGGAGCCGATGTTTCGCTCATCATTGGCAGCGGCCGCAGCATGCTCGGTGAGCCGCGCTACCTCAAGAACACAGCAGATGCACTCAAAAAGCGGCACATCACCCTTGGCATGGTCGAAGCAGATGTACAGCTCCAGTTCATCAAGATGGACGGACTTGTGCCCCTTTCTGAAGTCATGGACTATGACGCCGCCCGCGTTTACACCATTGCTGAAGATGAGCAGCGCAAGATGAAGGTCTTTGATGCGTTCCGCCGCTGGTCCCTTGCCGATGACGAACGCAACATCCGCGTCAACTACATCCGTCCTTTCGTTACCGGTCTTGATGGCAATACGGCTTTAGAAACGAACCTCGAATACGTAAGCGACGTGACGCGTGACGTGGCATCCCATGGTTATACAAGCGGACGGGCCGGTGTCTTTGCCCCGTACAATCCGTCCCATCTTTTCTATGTGCCCATGGCTTTTTCTGTCGTGGCCGCTTGGTGCCTTTATTTCCTGCTCCTTGGCCTCCTGCCCCAGCGCCATTATGCTAAGCTGGTCCTTGTAGGCGGCCTTGTCCTATCTGCTGGTTACTTTACCGGAAGTCACGCCCTCTTGTTCCGCCAGGTGACGGCCCTTTTGAGTGCCATCATCTTTCCCGTCCTTTCCATGGCCCGCATGATCACGCTGTGGGAACGCCGCAAAGGAGTCGGGACGGTGAAGGGCCTTCTTGCCATGACAACGGTCCAGCTGGGCTATGCCATGGCCCTGTCCCTTGTGGGCGCCTCCTTATTGGGCGCAATTCTCGGAGATACACGGTTTCTCCTCGAAATCGATATCTACCGCGGCGTGAAGGTCACTTTCATGATGCCGGTCCTTCTTACGTTCCTGCTCTTTGTCAAGCGTCATGGCCTGTGGAACGAAGGCGAAAGCCTTACGGCTCCCTTGGCAAGGATCCGGGCGTTCCTGCATCGTCCTTTTACGCTGTCAACCCTTTTTGTTCTCCTTGTTTTTGCCATCGTGGCCTGGGTCTTCATTGGCCGCAGCGGTCATACGGCAGGGGTCCCCGTTCCGGCCTTTGAGGAAAAACTGCGCTATTTTCTCGAAGAGACCATGTACGCCCGGCCCCGGGAAAAGGAATTCCTCATCGGTCATCCGGCCTTTTACCTGGCGGCTTGGTGCGTCCTGCGGAAACTTTCGACCTGGACCTATGGCCTTTTTGCCGTCGCCGCGACCATTGGACAAGCAAGTCTTGTCCAGACATTCTGCCATATGCGGACTCCCATTTTCATGAGCTATGTTAGGGCTCTTGATGGCTACGCACTAGGTGCAATCCTAGGTATTCTGGCCGTCCTTGTGTTTGAAGGGCTCTATCGCGCCTATGGTGCTCACAAGAAGGGGAGGGACGCGCGTGGCTAAGGTGCTCATATCCGGATATTACGGATTTTCCAATGCCGGTGACGAGGCCATGCTGACAGCCATTGTGGACAGCCTCAAACGGGAAGATCCTGATACGGTCATTACGGTCATCAGCGGCCAACCTCGCTCGACCTGTGCCCTCCACGATGTAAAGAGCATCGGACGGTTTGATTTTCCTGCCATCCTGCGGGCCATGGCGGGAACGGACCTGCTCTTATCGGGCGGAGGCAGCCTGCTCCAGAACGTAACGAGCCATTTCAGTCTCTTTTATTACCTTTCCATCATCGCCCTTGGCGTCATCATGAGGAAAAAGGTCATGCTCTTTGCCCAGGGAATCGGTCCGATCAGGGGCCGTTTTTCCCGTTTCCTGACCCGGCTCATCTGCCGCCATGCCGATCTGATTACGGTCCGTGATGATGGATCCTTGGATGACCTTTGTGAGATGGGCTTTGAAAGAAAGGACATCCTTGTCACAAGTGACGCTGTCTTCTCCCTTCCTGACGGCAATCGTAAGGTGGGGGAAGTCCTCCTGCGCAGCATGGGCATCGATCCCGAGCGGCCCGTCATTGGCTTTGCCCTGCGGCACTGGAAAGGGGAGGACCGCTTCATCCCTGAATTTGCCCGTGCCGCCGATGGACTCAAGGCCGCCTTTGGGGCGCAGATTCTTTTCGTCCCTTTTCAGTTCCCGTCCGACCGGGAAGTTTCTGACGCGGTCCTTGGCCAAATGGAAAACAGCCGCGACGTCTTTATCCTGCCGCGAAAACTTTCTACGAAGGAATATCTCGATCTTATGGCAAGTCTCCGCCTTTTGGTGGGGATGCGCCTTCATGCCCTCGTCTTTGCGGCCCTTGCCGGTGTGCCCTTTATGGCGGTTTCCTATGATCCAAAAGTGGACCGTTTTGTAGATGGCATGAAAGGAACCGTTGTCGATACCATCGATGCCATCACGGCCGGTGAAATTGTTTCCCTTGCCGACTCGATGCCTGCCGATTCAGGAGCCCAGGAAGCTTCGGAACTGGCTGCCCTTAGAAAGGAAGCCCGATCCAATATCCTTCGAGCTCTTGCCCTTATGCATGAATCCAACGAAAAAAGGAGTGGATCCCATTGCTCGTAATGAAACATGCCAGCAAGATCTATCCTGGCGGAGCCGCCGCGCTCCAGGACGTCAATGTCCATATCAAACCAGGTGAGTTTGTCTTTCTCGTCGGTCCCAGTGGGGCCGGCAAATCAACCTTCATCAAGACCATTTCCCGCGAGATTGAACTGTCAAGCGGGCAGATCTTTGTGGACGGCGTCGATGTCATGAAACTTCGCAATGATGAGATCCCCTACCTGCGGCGTCAGCTGGGTATCGTCTTCCAGGACTACCGACTGCTGAACGATCGGACGGCCTTTGAAAATGTGGCCTTTGCCATGCAGGTCATCGAGGCCCCTTCCAAGAAGATCAAGGAACGGGTCATGGAAGTCCTGACCCTTGTGGGTCTTGGTGACCGGGCAAAGAACTATCCCAGCGAAATGAGCGGCGGTGAGCAGCAGCGTGTGGCCATTGCCCGCGCCATTGTCAACGATCCGCTTCTGGTCATTGCCGACGAACCGACGGGCAACCTCGATCCGGAAACCAGTATGGAAATCATGAATATCTTTTCCGAGGTCAACAAGCGGGGCGCGACCATCATCATGGCAACCCATGACAAGACCATGGTGGACTATATGCAAAAGCGGGTCATTGCCATCGAAGATGGACGCATTGTCCGTGACGATATCAAAGGAGTCTATGGTTATGAGCTTTAGTACAAAATGGTATTATTTGAAGGAAACCTTTACGTCACTGAAACGCAACTCCCTCATGAGCATTGCCTCCGTGACGACGGTTGCCCTTTCCATCCTTGTCCTGGGGCTCTTTTTGACGATGGTCCTCAATGTCAATAACCTTGCCCAATACCTGGAAAACCAGGTCCAAGTGACGGTCTATATGTCAGATGCCGCAACGAGCGTGGAGCGCCGTCAAGTGGAGCAGCAGCTCAAGATGACGCGGGGCGTCATGGAAGTCAAGGGCGTGACTAAGGAAGAAGCCCTGCAGAATTTCAAGAAACGCCTCCGCGAACAGGAAAAGCTCCTTGATGCCTTGGGAGAGGACAACCCTTTCCCTTATTCCTTTGAAGTCCAGGTGGACAAACCGGAACGCATCCAGGAAATCGTACCCCAGATCGAAAAGATGCCCGGTGTGGAAACGGCCAAATTTGGCCAGGAAGTGGTGGAACATCTCTTCCAGCTGACACGCATCCTGCGTCTTGGCGGTATTTTCCTCATCATCATGCTCGCCATTGCCACCCTTTTCATTATTTCCAATACGATCCGCATTACGGTCTTTGCCCGCCGGCGGGAAGTAAACATCATGAAATATGTGGGGGCCACCAACTGGTTCATCCGCTGGCCTTTCTTGCTTGAAGGGATGTTCATGGGCTTTGTCGGAGCTTTGATTGCTGCTGCAGCCCTTTTCAAGATGTATGACGCTGCCCAGGTGAAGATCTATTCGACCTTGGCCTTCTTTCCCCTCCTGCCAAGCTGGCCCTTTATGGCCTACCTCTGTGCCGGTCTTGTGGCAGTTGGCACCTTCATCGGGGCTGCCGGCAGTGCCATTAGTCTGCGCAAGTTCCTGGATGTTTGATAGGGGGCCTTGTCATGAAAAAAGAAGTTGCCGTCGCAGCTGCCCTGCTGGCCCTTATGAGCTATATGGGACCTGTTTCGTGGGCTGAATCCATAGAGGATAAAAAAGCAGAGCTTGACGAGATCCAGCGGCAGATGGATACAAACGCTTCCCAGCGAAAGGAAAGTGAAGTCCGTATTTCAAACGCCGTGGACCGTCTTGTCAAGGCCCGACAGGAACTTGCCGAAGCAAAACAGCAGCTTGCCGTTGTCGAAGGCCAGCAGCGCATCCTTGAAGGCAAGATCCGCAGCAATGAACGGGACCTTGCCGTCAAGGAAAAGGAGTTTGACAATACGCGGGAAATCTATAAGAAACGGCTCCGCGACATCTATGAAAATGGTCAGGTGAACTATCTTGACGTGCTGTTGGGATCGAGTGATTTCCGGGATTTTTCGTCCCGCATGTATCTTTTGCAGCGCATCATTCGCCGAGATACGAATCTCATTGAAATGCTGACTGCGCAAAAGCACGAGCTTGAAGTCAAAAAGGCCGAGCTTGACGCGGAACACGCGGAACTTGATGGAAAGCGCCAGGAAGTGCTCCAGAAACAAGCCTACGTGGAACAAAAGACTCTCGAGCAGGAACAGCTCTATCAAGAAGCCCTAGCCGAAAAATCCCGCCTTGATGCAGAATATGAAGAACTCCAGCGCAACAGCCAGGAAATCACGGCTATGATCCAGCGCATGGAGCAGGAAGGCCGCATGATGGCCTCCGCTCATGGGTCCGGTCAGTTTACCTGGCCCTGTTATGGGGAAATCACGTCTCCTTTTGGCTGGCGCGTCCATCCTATTTGGGGCACGGAAATCTTCCATGCCGGGATCGATATTGGTGCCGACTACGGACAGCCCATTGTGGCCGCTGATTCCGGTACGGTGATTTATGCCGGCTGGATGGGCGGCTATGGCAATGCGGTGATGATCGATCATGGCGGTGGCCTTGTGACTCTCTACGGGCACAACAGTTCCCTTACCGTTGGTGTTGGCGAAAGCGTTGCCAAAGGCCAGACCATTGCCCTTGCAGGCAGCACGGGGAATTCGACGGGACCGCACTGCCACTTTGAAGTGCGTGTCCATGGTGAAGTCACTTCACCGCTCAACTATTTGCCATAAGGAGGGTCTATGGGTAAAAAAAGATTTGGCTGGGCCCACCTGATTGTGGCCGTCCTGGTTTCTTTCTGCGTCTTTATCTTGGGGAGCCTCACGGTCCTTGGCCGCTATGTCGGAAATCCAGTGGGATTTCTCGAATTGGTGCGGACCCTGCATCTGATTTCCAGCTATTATGTGGGAGATACGGACGCAAAGACCCTTTATGACGGCGCCATCCGAGGGATGGTGGATGAACTGGGAGACCCCTATTCATCCTATTTGGACACATCGAGTTTTGACGCCCTGAACGCCATGACCGAAGGCCATTTTGGCGGTGTCGGGATGGTCGTGGGTATGAAGGAATCCAAGGAAATTGTCGTTGTTTCTCCCATTGAAGATACACCGGCTTACAAAGCTGGTATCAAGGCGGGGGACATCATTCTTTCCATTGACGGAAAGGACGTGACGGGAGAAAGCCTGAACGACGTCGTGAAAAAGCTTCGCGGCAAGGATGGGACGCAAGTGACGGTGGGACTGAAATCCACCGATGGATCTACCCGCGAAGTGACCCTGACAAGAAGCGAAATCAAGGTCAAGAGCGTCTACGGACGCATGGAAGAAGGCGGCATCGGTTACATCCGGATCACGAATTTCAACGAGGAAACGGACCGCGATTTTGCTGCCACCTTGGAAAAGCTGCAGGGTGAGGGCATGAAAGCGTTGGTCCTTGATCTGCGGGACAACCCCGGGGGCCTTCTCCAAAGCGGCGTCAATGTCGCAAAGCACCTTGTTCCCAAAGGGCCCATTGTTTCCATGACAGATAAATCAGGGGCGAAGGAAACCTTCTCCTCAGAGCTTGAAAAAGTGCCTTTCCCCATTGCCGTGTTGGTGAACCATGGAACGGCAAGCGCGGCGGAAATCGTTTCCGGCGCCATCCAGGATACGGGAGCGGGCAAGCTTTTTGGGACCAAGACCTTTGGCAAGGGTGTGGTCCAGAATGTCTTCATGCTAAGTCAAAAGACCGCTGTCAAACTCACCATTGCAAAGTACTATACGCCCAGCGGGCGCAGTATCGATAAGGTTGGCATCGAGCCTGATGAAACCGTGGAAGCCATAGGGGCCGCCGGCACAAATCAACTGGAAGCCGCCGAGGCCTATTTGAAAACGGTCATTTCCCAGTAACCGCCGAAAGGAGTCGTTATGAATCTCATCAAATCTTGGCTGGAATCGCTTTCCGCCATCCTTCCTGCAGAAGGGTCCGCGTATGTGTTTCTTGAACGTAATGTCGGTATTGTTCTTGTTTCCGCGCTGGTCCTCATTGCCCTTTTGGTCCTCCTTTACTTTTTACGGACCCGGCAGGTCCGCAAGGAACGGAAGGCACGCTATCGGATTGGCCGTCTCATTGGCTATTTTGTGGAAACCTATGACCGGGTGGCCGAGCTTGACCTCAAACACCATACGGCCTACTGCTATGAAGATGAGGGCGAAAGGGTCACGGCCAAGGCCATACCCATTGATTCGGTGGAGACCATTTTTGGCGAACTCCATCCCAGCGATCAGCTGAAATATACAAAAGAAGTACTCCAGACAAACCTGGAACGAACGCGCAAGACCTGTTCCTCCTATGAATTCATGGCCCGCGTCAAGGACGGGGAAGGCACCTATCATTGGGCCAGCTTCCTGCTTCAGGGCGTGAAAAAAGGGCGCAGCCATCATCGGGATGTACTCTTTCTGCGCCGCCGCATCGATGACCAAAAGAGCCTTGAAATGGAGCGCCGCGCCCAGCTGCATTCGGCCATGAGCCAAGCCCGTGATGATGCAGAAACAAAAGGTAAGTTCATGAGCCGCATCAGCCGTGACACGCGGGAAGCCCTTAATTCCATCATGGGCTACCTGACCCTTGCCGGCGAAGAGGACAATGTGGATCAGCGCCGGGCCTACGTGAAGGGAAGCCAGGATCAGGTCCGCTACCTCCTTTCGGTTCTTAACGATGTCATTGACCTTTCCGCCATGGAAAATGGCACCTTGTTGCTTAAAAGCGAACCTTTTGAACTTGATGGGGTCCTCAGCCGCATTGAGTCGCTCTTTAGTCAGGAAGCGCAGCGCCGCCAGATCGACTTTACCATGGAAACAGATGGCGTAAAGCACCTGTCCCTTGATGGAGACCGGGTCCGCTTCGAACAGGTCATGATGAACCTCTTGGCCAATGCCATGCTCTTTACGGGTGAGCAGCATCACCTACGCTGTGAAATTCGCCGGCGTGAACAGAAAAAGCGCAAGGTGATCCTGGAAGTGGTTGTCACCTGTGAAGGAAAGAGCATTCCCGAAGAGCTCATGGATAAGGTCTTCCTGCCTTTTGAAATGGTTTCCCAGCTGGAAGAACGGTCCAGTTTCCACGGCGGTTTGGGTCTTGTCGTAACCCATAACCTTGTCCACATCCTAGGCGGGCTCATCAAGGCTGACAACCAAAGCGGCGAGGGTATCCGCTTTACCATGGAACTGCCCTTTACGTATCACCAGCTTCCGGAAAGTGATAAGAAGCTCATGCCTCTTGCGGGAAAACGTCTCCTTGCTGCTGATGACAACGACCTTAGCATGGAAGTCCTGGAAAAGCTCCTGTCCAATACGGGCATCCTCGTGGAACGGGCCCACGATGGACGGGAAGCCTGTGAGATGTTTGGCAGGAGTTCCGAGGGCTATTATGCAGCCATTTTGATGGACCTTGATATGCCCGGTGTTGATGGCTGCGAAGCGGCAAGCCTTATCCGCATGGCGGACCACGAGGATGCCAAGACCATTCCCATCTTGGCCCTGACGGAAAACGTCCTTTCCGAGGACGTGGCAGATGCCCTTTCAAGCGGCATGAATGGCCAGATCCGGAAACCCCTGGAAAAGGAGAACCTGCTCCATACCTTAGCGACCTTCATCGAAAAGTAAAAATATAACCGAGCGCGGCCCCATTGAAATGGGACCGCGCTTTAGTGTACAATGGGGCCTATGGACGGCGTTTGCCCCTTGTTATGAAGAAACTGAAAGGAGATCCTTTTTTATGTTGCATATTGGCTGCCATCTTTCCTCTTCCAAAGGCTTTGCGGCCATGGGGGAGACGGCCCGCGGCATCAAAGCCGATACTTTTGCGTTTTTTACCCGCAATCCCCGCGGCAGCAAGGCCAAGGCCTTTGATCCCAAGGACGCGGAGCTTTTTAAAAAGGCCTGGGAGCCTTATGGGACGGTTCCCCTTGTGGCCCATGCGCCCTATACCTTGAATCCCGCTTCCACAAAGGAAGAAGTGCGTCAGTTTGCCCTTGAAACCATCGCCGATGACCTCCATAAACTGGATGCCCTGCCGGGAAATTATTACAACATGCATCCGGGCAACCACCTGGGGCAGGGCCCGGAAACCGGTATTGAACTCATTGCGGCGTGCCTCAACCGCGTTCTTTATGAAAATCAGCAGACAACGCTGCTGCTCGAGACCATGGCCGGCAAGGGCACGGAAGTGGGGCGCAGCTTTGAGGAAATCCGCGCCATCTTGGACCGCGTTGTCCTTCAGGATAAGGTCGGCGTCTGCCTTGATACCTGCCATATCTGGGATGGGGGCTATGATATTGTCTCTGACCTAGATGGCGTTATTCGTGAATTTGACCGCGCCATTGGCCTGTCCCGCTTAAAAGCCATCCATCTCAATGACAGCAAGAATCCTTTGGGCGCCCATAAGGATCGTCATGAAAAGATCGGCGAAGGACTGATTGGCAAGCAGGCCCTTTCCCGCGTCGTCCGTCACCCTGCCTTATCTGGCCTGCCTTTTATCCTTGAAACGCCGAACGAGCTTTCGGGCTATGCCCATGAAATTGACATGATGCGGCAGGAGGCGGCAAAGTAAGATGGAACTTTTGACGCAGCTCATGAACGTGCCGAGTGCGGCCCTTAGCCTTTTTGCCCTCTTTTTCCTGCTGCTGGCGCTCCTAAAGATCAAACAGGTGCGGCTGTCCGTGCCCATGGCGGCGAGCATCGGCCTTATGCTTGCCATGGCCGTGATCCTTACGGCCTTTCCTTTTTACCGGATGCCTAACGGAGGCTCGGTCACGCTTGGCGGCATGCTGCCCCTTTTTTTCATCAGTTTTGCCTATGGAACGGAAGTGGGTATGCTGGCAGGTTTTGCCTACAGTCTTATGAACCTTTTGATGGCACCTTATATCCTGCATCCAATCCAGGTCCTTTTCGACTATCCCCTGCCTTTTATGGCCCTTGGCCTTGCCGGCTGTTTTCCCCGGCACCGCATGGCAGGGATTACGGCTGCCGTGGCGGTACGGCTTTTGTTCCATTTTCTTTCGGGCGTCGTCTTTTTTGGCAGCTACGCACCGGCAGGGACTTCGGTCTATCTCTATTCCTTTGTCACCAATCTGACCTATCTATTGCCTAACCTTGTCATCTGTCTTGTTCTTTACCGGCTCCTTCCGGTGGAGCGTTTCCTTTCCCTCATGAAGCGGTAGGGAGCAGGGCAAGATCATTTTACAAAAACTTTTTTGGCGCCAAAGCGAAAAGAATTTGATAAAGCCCATCATTTATGCTATAATAGCCTCCGTCAGACATGACATACGCCTGTAGCTCAGTGGATAGAGCAACGGCCTCCGGAGCCGTGTGCGGCGGTTCGATTCCGCCCAGGCGTACCATATTGGATTTGACCCCATGAATCGCCACAGCGTTTTATGGGGATTTCTGTTGTTTTGCCTATTCCGGGGTAAAGGAGATGACACGATGGTATCGTTCTCACTCAAGGTCCGGTTCTATGAGACCGACCTCATGGGCGTTGTACACCATGCCAATTACCTGCGCTGGTTTGAGATGGGGCGGGTGGAATATTTGCGGCAGGCGGGCATTGACCTCAATGAGATGATGGGGGAAGGGTTCATGGTTCCTATTGTCGATGTGAATTGCCGCTATCGTCAGTCGGCCCATTTTGATGATGAAGTTATCATTGAAACCGTCCTTGAAAAACTCAGCAAAGTGAAGCTCGGTTTTTCCTATCGGGCCCTGCGAGCCAAAGATGGCGTGCTCCTTGCCGAGGGAAAGACCACAAACGGCATTACGACGCCCGAAGGAAAGGTTGCGCGGCTGAGTGATACCTATATGGAACGTTTGAATAAAATGCTGGAAGAGGAAAGGGAGACGAGAAAGGAATGTTGAATTTTATTTATCTCATCCTGGGCCTGTGCGTCCTGGGAGCCTTGGTCATGACGGTCTACGCGTTTTTGAAACCGACGGACGATACTCACGTTTGCATCGATGAACGGTCGGCTTTGAAACTCGAGAAAATCGAAACGGACCGTGCGGTCTTTAGTTTCACCGTACCCATGCGGAACACGAGCAGCCAGATTGCGGCCATTACAGATGCTTTTGTGCGTCCTTATCTGCCGCGGGAACAGTTCCCTGATGCCATGTGCTGGGGCCGTTTGGAACTTGATACGGCTCGCCGGGACGACAACTATTTCGAAGCGGTCATTATGAACCCCGGTGTGGAACGGACCCTTGTCGTGACCCTTTTCTTTGAAGCGCGCAATGGGAAAAATATCCGCGATACCCTGCGCCATATGGTCGACATGGACCTTTGCATCTACCTGACCGGTGTGGGCCGCAAAGATCATTACGTCCGCAAGGCTTTTGAAACGATTTATGCGGAAGATGTCAAGAAATTGGTTGGAGGTGCTTACCATGGCTGAGAAATATGAAATCCTTCCTGTGCCGACCCGCATCCTGACAGTCCATGATAATATTGTCGATGCCATCAAGGAATTTGGCGGTTCCATGATTGGCCCCCGCGATGTGGTCTGTGTAGCGGAAAGTGTCGTAGCCATTACGCAAAATCGGGCCATCCGTCCGGAAACGCTGAAGATTGGCTTTGCGGCCAAAGTTTTTTCCCAGCTCTTTCCTGGTTATGGCAGCATTTCCAACTGGAATTCCATGCAGAGCCTCATCAATGAAGAAGGCACGCTGCGCATCACCTTTGCCGTCGTTGCCGGGTTTTTTATGAAACTTGCTGGCAAGGCCGGCTGGTTCTACCGCTTGGGTGGGGAACAGGCCCGTCTAGTCGATGATATTACGGGAACCATGCCACCCTATGATAAGCATATTGTCCTCGGACCAAAACATGCTTCCAAAGTGGCAGAAAGCATCAAACGCGGTCTGGGCTGCTTTGGCGCAGCGGTAGCTGATGTCAACGACCTCAAGCGCTCCTGCGTTTTGGGCGCAACCAAAGGCGTCGATCCCCGTCTTGTGGAAAAAATTCTCATTGACAACCCCTTTGGCAACGCCAGCCAGAAGACCCCAATCTGCATCATCAAGGACTTCATCCGCTAATGGAAAGCCCCCGCTTCGGCGGGGGCTTTTTTCTCATCGGCACCCAAATCGCACGGACAGGAATAAGGAAAAATGGCATCCTACGGCCAAGCTTTCTTCCCCTCCCCTTAATTTGTTGTCAATCCCCTCAAAACCAGTTACAATATAACGTATAGAAAGTGGGTGAACCATACATGCAACAAGTCGTTATTGCGACCCATAACCAAGGCAAGATGGAAGAATTCAAGGTTCTTCTGGAAGCCTTGGGACTTGATTTTTGCTGTCTAAATGATTTTCCGGATATCCCCGAGCCGGAAGAAACGGGGAAGACCTTTTCCGCCAACGCGCGGCTGAAGGCGACATACTATGCCAAAGCAACGGGCCGGATGTGTCTGGCCGATGATTCCGGCCTTGAGGTCCTGAGCCTCAAAGGCGCACCGGGTGTCCGTTCCGCCCGCTATGCGGGAGAAGAGGCCACGGACGAGGAAAACAATGACCTCCTGCTTGCCAATATGAAGATGCAGGTCCGCCGCAACTGCCGTTTTTTCTGTGCCCTTGCCGTTGCCAGTCCCGAAGGCAAGATTGTCGTTGAATCAAGCGGCATCTGTGATGGCATCCTGCTCCATGAACCGCATGGCACCAATGGGTTTGGCTACGATCCGCTATTTTGGTCGACGGAACTCCATAAACCTTTGGGAGAAGCCACCCTGGAAGAAAAGAACGGCATCAGCCACCGCGCCAAAGCGGCAAAGAAACTTGTCAGCCAATGGAGAAAGATGAAATGAGGATTGGAGTCATCAGTGATACCCATGGCGTCAAAAAGGCCATGGACCGCGTCATCCTTGACGCGGGAAAGGTCGATCTCTGGCTTCATGCCGGTGACTGCAGTCAGGATGCGCCCTATCTGGAAGCAAAGACCGGTGTGCCCGTCTATGCTGTCTGCGGAAATTGCGACGTCTATGAGGATAGGGGCCCTGTGGAACTTGTCACAAAGATCGAAGGAACGACCCTTGCCATGGTGCATGGAAACCGCTATGTGTCCCGTTCCCGCTGGGATAATCTCATCTACTGGGGACAGGAAAAAAACGCCCAGGTTGTTGTCTTTGGCCATATCCATATCCCCGTCAATGAAGTGATTGACGGAATCCTTGTCATCAACCCCGGCAGTGCAGCCAAACCGCGGGGCGGCGTACCGACCTACGGTATCCTGACCCTCGAAAAGGGCAGGGCCCCCTTCTTTGAAGTGCGGGAACTTGCCAAATAACCACTGAATCAGAAAGGGCCTTGGGCCCTTTTATTGCAAGAGGCCTTAGGCCCTTGGAAAAAGGAGGAATCCCTTATGGCAGATACGGAAAAAATCAATGCCGAAGCCCTGGCGCTTCACAAGAAATTCCATGGAAAGCTGGAAGTGCGCTGCAAGGCGCCTCTTGAAAATGGCCATGATCTTGCCCTTGCCTATACGCCGGGCGTTGCCGAGCCGTGCCGCAAGATCAAGGAAAACCCCGACCTTTCCTTTGAATACACCTGCCGGGGCAATATGGTCGCCGTCATCAGTGATGGGACCCGCGTCCTGGGGTTGGGGGACATTGGTCCGGAAGCGGCCATGCCAGTCATGGAAGGCAAATCCGTTCTCTATAAAAAATTTGGTGATATTGATTCTGTCCCCATCTGTATTGACACCAAAGATCCGGAAGAATTCGTGAACATTGTCACGAAACTCCAGCCTTCTTTTGGCGGCATCAACTTAGAAGACATTGCCTCGCCAAAATGCTACTGGATTGAAAATGAGCTTATCAAACGCTGCTCCATCCCGGTTTTCCATGATGACCAGCACGGAACTGCCATCATTGCCTGCGCTGCTGTCCTTGGCGCCCTGCGCTTTGCCAAAAAGGACATTACAAAGGTCAAGGTCGTGGTGAACGGCTGCGGCGCTGCGGGCTCTGCCATTGGCAAGCTGCTCTATCGCTTGGGCGTAAACGACCTGACGATGATCGATATTGACGGCGCGGTCTATGAGGGCCGTCCCGGGGAAATGGATATGGCAACAAAGTACCTGGCAAGCGTCACCAATCAGGCCCATTATAAAGGAAACCTTGCCGGTGCCGCCAAGGGGGCAGACGTCCTTATCGGCGTATCAGGACCGCGCCTTTTCACGAAGGAAATCATGGAAAGCATGGCCCCCAAAGCCGTTGTCCTGGCCCTTGCAAACCCCGTTCCCGAAACGACCTACGAAGAAGCCAAGGCAGCTGGCGTCCTTGTGGCTGGAACGGGCCGCAGCGATGCCCCGAACCAGGTCAATAATGTCTGCGTCTTCCCTGGCATTTTCCGCGGAGCCCTGGCTGTCCGCGCCTCTGCCATTACGGAAGAGATGAAGGTCGCTGCTGTCCATGCCATTTCAGGTCTCATTCCTGAGGATGAACTGCGTGAGGACTATGTTGTCCCCGGAGCATTTGACCGCCGTATCGTACCTGCCATTGCCGGGGCTGTGGCAAAAGTGGCCATGGATTCGGGTATTGCCCGCCTGCAGCGGAAGGCAGAGGATATTGAGAAGGAAGCGGCTGAACGGGTTAACCATAACTGGAACGCATAACAAGACATAACTTTTATATATTTGTGCCTTTCCATGCATAACGGTATAATCACATCATAACGCAGATAAAGCCCCAGACGGGGTCCTCTGAAAGGATGTTGATGACTATGAAGAAAACAGTTTGGGCCCTCGCTGGCCTCCTCGCCCTCGGCGTTCTTGCTGCCGGCTGCGGCGGTGAGAAGAAAGAAGCTGCTCAAGGCAGCGACAAGAAAGTCGTGATGAAAGTCGGTGCCACGCCGGTTCCACATGCGGAAATCCTAAACGAGATCAAACCGCTCCTTGCTAAAGAGGGCATCGATCTCCAGATCATTGAATTTACGGATTACGTCAAGCCAAACCTTAGCCTGAATGATAAGGAAATTGACGCAAACTTCTTCCAGCATGAACCTTATCTGAAAAAGTTTGCTGCTGACCGCAAACTTGATCTGGTGAACCTTGTTGCTGTCCATATCGAACCGATGGGGGTCTATTCCAAGAAACTGAAAGACATCAAGAACGTTCCCGATGGAGCCAAAGTCGCCATCCCGAACGACCCAACCAACGGCGGCCGTGCCCTCAATATCCTTGCTAAAGCAGGCCTCATCAAGTTAAAAGATGGCGTCGGCATTGCGGCAACGGTCGGGGATATCGTGGAGAACCCGAAGAACCTCAAGATCACCGAAGCGGAAGCTGCTATGCTGCCCCGCACCTTAGATGATGTGGATCTTGCCGTCATCAACTCCAACTTTGCCATGGAAGCCAAGCTGAACCCGACGAAGGACGCCCTGTTCATCGAACCGAAGGATTCTCCTTATGCCAATATTGTTGCTGTTCGAAAGGGCGATGAAAACCGCAAGGAAATCCAGGCCCTGAAAAAGGCCCTGACGAGCCCGGAAGTCAAGAAATTCATCGAAGAAAAGTATAAAGGGGCCGTAATCCCGGCTTTCTAAGACCGAATCAAGGCCTCATGGTGCAAAAGGGTACACCCTCATTGCGGAACCAATCCGCAGTGGGGGTGACTTTTTTTGGAACAATGGTTACAACCTCGGGCTAGGGAGTACGGGCAAATCGCCTTTTATGGGCAGATTCATGAATCATTTTCATAGATGTGGTATAATACGACCAACTTTTTCAGGGGAGGCTTTCTATGGAACTTGAAATGGAGTTTATCCGTAAATTGCCGTCACCGCAGGAGCTTAAAATGGAGCATCCTGTGGATCTGGGCCTTTATCAGATCAAAATGCGGCGGGATCAGGAAATTCGGGATATCCTCACAGGAAAGGATGAACGGTTCCTTCTTATCATTGGACCCTGCTCTGCTGATAACGAGGACGCGGTCACCGAATATTGCACGCGCCTTGCCCGCGTTCAAGAAGAGGTCAAGGAGACACTTTTCATCATTCCCCGCGTCTATACCAACAAACCGCGCACCATTGGTGTTGGCTATAAAGGCATGCTCCATCAGCCCGATCCTCACGGTGAGGAGGATATGCTCAAGGGAATCCTTGCGTGCCGGAAGATGCATGAACGGGTTATCCGGGAAACCGGCTTTACTTGTGCCGAAGAGATCCTTTACCCGGAAAATCATCGCTATCTGTCGGACCTTATTTCCTATGCTGCCATTGGGGCCCGTTCTGTCGAAGATCAGCTGCATCGCATGATGGCAAGCGGTGTGGGCATTCCTGTAGGAATGAAGAATCCCACCAGTGGGGATATTTCCGTGATGCTCAACTCCATTGCGGCGGCCCAGCATGAGCAGCAGTTCCTTTTCCGGGGCTGGGAAGTGAGGACCAAGGGCAATCGGTTTGCTCACGCCATTCTGCGCGGCTACGTGGACCAGTTTGGCCGGAGCCTGCCTAACTACCATTATGAAGACCTGGTCCGTCTCCATGAATCCTATGGGAAGCGGGGCCTTTCCCATCCGGCAGTCATCATCGATGCCAACCATGCCAACTCGGGGAAAAAATTCTTGGAACAGATCCGCATTGCCAATGATGTCCTGTACAGCCGCCATATGAACCCGGAGTTAAGGAAGCTGGTCAAAGGAATCATGATTGAAAGTTATTTGGAAGATGGCAGTCAGTCCATTGAAGAGGGTGTCTACGGAAAATCCATCACTGATCCCTGCCTGGGCTGGGAAAAGACGGAAGCCCTCATCAAGGAACTGGCCGGTCGCGTCCAAGGCTGAGAAGGGAGCGTATATCCATGCTGAAACAAATTTCTATTTTTGCCGCCAATGCCAAGGGGGCCTTGGGCAGGATGACGGACGAATTGGCAAAAGGCGGGATCAATATCTATACCATGCTGGCAACAGACAGTGCGGAATTTGGCATTGTCCGCCTTATCGTAGATGATGCAGATAAGGCCAAGGATCTGCTCAAGAAGGCTGGCTACCAGTGCCGCATCGATTTTGTCATTGCTGTCGATATGGCTTCTGACGCACCAGGGACCTTGAACAAGATTTTGGAGAGCCTCAATCAGGCCAATGTCAATATCCGTTATCTTTATATCTCCTTTGACCGCAAGACCTCAAGCCCCATTGTGGTGATGCAGACCGATGAAGCGGAAACGGAGACCTTCCTCATGGGAAAGGGATACAGGCTGGCAGACCGCTTCTAACTAAAAGTAGGCTGGAAAGAAAGGATGCTGCCTTTCTTTCCAGCCTTTTATCTTAAATCGCCAGAAGACACCTTCCTCTTAGGGCAGGGATGAATGACGGTTTGCTGAGTGGATTCGATGCTCACGGAAGTCTTGAACCTTTCCCGTTTTTATCAGCCGAAGAGGTCCAAGACTCAGTAATTTCCTTCTGATTGCTGCTTTTTGGTCTTAGGCTTTCGAGTCTTCCGCCTTAGGGTTGTTAAATGCAATCTGCCTTACCAAAGCAGATTGATGCGCTGCATCGGGCACTAAGGGAAAAGCTGAACGCCGGTCGTCTCCTCCATTATCGTTTCCTTATATTTTATAAGATTCCCTTCTCACAAAAATCAAATCAACACTAAGAGCCCTCAACCGAACCTAGGATTTCATTCGGTTTGGGGGCTTGTTTCATGGTCTTATGCTTTACCCTCGTTTTGACTTCTATGTCTTTCTGCCTTTATATTCCCGCTTTTGAGACGGCGAAAACCGTTCCGCCTTACCAAGGCAATGCAGAAAGGTTCGTCTTGTTTTTCCCTTCCCGTCTTTTAGCATCACAGCACCAACGCACCACAGCATCTGGCCTGCAATCTTTTTGATCGACAGCCTTGGCATCAACTCAGCCCGATTTTTGAGCTGAGTAAAAAATAAAGAAGGCCTTTTACCTCGGCCGATGCTTCCAAAACAAATAAAAATAAGCGACTTCAAGTAGGCAGCAGGTCATCCAGCCCACAGGGTAGCCAAAGCCCATGGTTAGGGGCGTATTGCTGATGAAGCGGCTCATGACAAAAAGGTAGATCTGGCGGATGAGGACAAAGGAAAAGAGCATGATGGCCATTGGGGCAACAGAGTCCCCGCGGCCGCGGAGGGCCCCGGCAAGGACCTGGTTCACGCAGTTAAAGAGCATAAAAAAGAGGTTTACGTGGATAAAGCCGACTCCGGACAGGATAACGCCTTCGTCGCTTGTAAAAAGGCGCAGGGCCGTATCGGCAAATATTACGAGAAGGGTCGTTATGACGCCGACAATGCCAAGGCTCAGTACAATGGAAGAAACAGTGCCTTCATCGGCTCTCTTGTCTTTTTTGGCGCCGACATTTTGGGCCACAAAGGTGGTGGAGGCCATGGCCATGGACTGGACGGGGAGCATGACGAATTGGTCAATCTTGTTGTAGCAGCCCCAGCCGGCCATGATGGTGGGACCAAAAAAGTTGATATAGGACTGAACAAAAATATTGGAAAAAGAGGTGATGACGCTTTGGATGGCGGCGGGAAGGCCCACACAGAAGATTTCCTTAAGGATTCCCCGATCCAGGCAGAGATCCCCAAAGCGGAAACAGTAGATGTCATCCGTACGGATAAGGACCGCCATGGTCGCCCCTGCTGAAATGAATTGGGCAAGGATGGTCGCGTAGGCAACGCCGGCAATGCCCATATGGAACTGGAGCACGAAAACCAGGTCCAAGATGATGTTGAGGACGCTCGTGAGGACCAGAAAATATAGGGGCCGTTTGGTGTCTCCTACGGCGCGGAGGATGCCGCTTCCCATGTTATAAAGGAGCAGTCCTGTCACGCCGGCAAAGTAGATCCTGAGATACAGGGAGGCTTCCCCAAAAACATCGGGTGGGGTTTTCATAAAGGCCAGCATGAAATCGTTGGCGGAAAGAAAGAAGACCGTAAACAGCAGGCAGAGCAAAAAGGTTGCGGCCATGGTCGTTTCTACGGCACGGTGGAGCTTTTTATGGTCGCCGGCACCAAAATATTTTCCGATGATGACGGTAGCTCCGATGGAAAATCCATTAAAAAAGAAGACCGACATATTGGTGACCATCGTTGTGGAACTGACAGCTGCCAGGGCGTTTGTTCCGACAAAGTTGCCTACGACGATGGAGTCGACCGTATTGTAGAGCATTTGGAAGATGTTGCCAACCATCAAGGGGAGGGCAAATTCAAGGAGCAGCTTGGGAATGCTGCCCTGGGTCATATCTTTTGTCATTGTTTTTGCCTGAGCCATTGCGGGAATCGCCTGCCTTTAACGTGATCGATGCAGAATTTCCTTCCTATTATATCTGATAAACACGCGTGACTGCAAATGAACGGGCGCTTTCTTTTTCCCCCAGGGTCTGGGAACTTTTTAAAGCGGGCAGAAAGAAGCGATTTCTTTTTTATGGGCCATGTTTTTACGAGATTTTTATTTAATCCCTCCGATTCATATGTTACAATAGGGAAGTAATTCAAGAAAAACGAAGGATAAAAAGCCATGCGCAATTTCATTCAGATCACAATCACCAAAAAAGGCGAAAATCGGGCCCGTCTGGGTCATCCTTGGGTCTTTGAGGGAGAAGTCCTCAAGGAATCGGAGAAACCGGAAAATGGCAGCCTTGTCGATGTTGTCAGCGAAAAGGGCAAATACATCGGCACCGGTTTTTACAACGACCATTCCAAGATCAGGGTTCGCATCCTTTCCTATAATGCCAATGACCGCTTTGACGAGGCCTTTTTTGAGCGCCGCGTCCGCTATGCGGTGGAGTACCGTAAGACCGTCATGCCCGGTGCGGATTTTACCTGCTGCCGCCTGATTTTTGGCGAAGCCGATGGCTTTCCTGGACTGACGGTGGACCGCTTTGACGACGTTCTCGTTGCCCAGGTCCTGTCCCTTGGGATGGAACGCCACAAAAACCTGATTTTTTCCCTTATCCTGCGCGTCCTGCGGGAAATGGGCGAGCGCGTCAAAGGCGTTTATGAACGCAATGATGTCAAGATCCGTGAACTGGAAGGCATGAGCGAAAATAAGGGAATTGCCCAAATCCCGGAAAATGAACTGACGGAAAATGACCTGATGCCCGTCATTTTTGAAAATGGCCTTTCCTATACGGTTGACGTGGTCAATGGACAGAAAACAGGTTTTTTCCTTGACCAAAAATATAACCGGCAGGCCGTAGCGCGGATTGCCAAAGGCAAGCATGTCCTTGACTGCTTTACCCATACCGGGGCTTTTGCCTTGAATGCAGCCAGCGGCGGCGCCGCTTCCGTAACGGCTGTTGATATTTCCGCTGAGGCCCTCAAGACGGCCCAGCAAAATATCCTCCGCAATCAATTGACTGATGTCGTAAAGACCCAGGAAGCCAATGTCTTTGAGCTTTTGACCGAACTCAAGGAGCAGGGCCATGCCCCGTATGATTTCATCATCCTTGATCCGCCCGCCTTTACAAAGTCAAGTTCCACCGTGCACAGCGCCTTCCGTGGCTACAAGGAAATCAACCTCAAGGCCATGAAACTGCTGCCTCGAGGTGGGTATCTGGCAACTTGCTCGTGTTCCCATTTCATGGATGATGCCCTTTTTGTGAAGATGCTCCATGAAGCGGCCCGCGACGCCCATGTGAGCCTGCGTCAGATCGAGGCCCGTCAGCAGGCACCGGATCATCCCATTTTGTATAATGTGCCCGAAACGGACTATCTTAAATTTTACCTATTTCAGGTTGTCTAGGAAAGAAGGAAAACCGCGATGAAACAACGTATGATCATGGCGCTTACGGCACTTTTTACCGTTATCGGAAGCACGTTTCTTCCCCGGCTTGAAGCGGCGGCACTGACGACGGAGCAGCGCTACCATCAGTCCCGCATTGTCATGATGACGACCCAGGATAATGCCGTGCTCCTTGCCGAACCGAATAAGGACGCGCTTGTGATGGGGTACTATCCCAAAGGCACGCTTTTTGTGCCCATCAATCAGAGTCGCAATGAAACAGAGGGCAAGACCTATAATCTTGTCATCCGCTTTGACGGAGCCGTGGGGTGGCTCGTGTCAGATACCGTGGTTCTTGGAAAACGCTGAGAGCCACTAAATAAAAGCTGTACTGGACGGCAGAGGGAAAGGCATTTTCCCAGCAGAATATCGAGGAAAGGGAGGCACTTCAGGGATGGAGAAGGATAAAGAAATGGGTTCAGAAGTCGCGGCTCAAAATGAAGCCAATCAGGAACTTTTGGAAGAGCAAGTGGAAAACGACCTCACGGCAGCCCTTGACCGTAAGGATCGTGACGCGGTAACAACCTTATTGGAGGAAGCCCACCCTATAGACGTTGCCATTGCCCTTGAAGAGGTCTCTGACAGCGATATCCTCTTTCTGAACAGTCTGGTCACGGCCGAGCAGCTGGCTGAGATCGTGGAACAGGCTGAAGAGGACCTGCAGGTACGGATCATGAAGCTCCTTGATCTGGACCGCATCCTTGCTGTCTTCCAGTTCATGTCAAAGGACGATATCGTCGATATCCTGGGCAATATGCCTGTCAACCGCCGTAAGGAATTGCTTAAGCTCATGAAAAGCGGTGACCAGACGGTCATCAGGAACCTCCTCGGTTATTCGGAAACGAGTGCCGGCGGGATCATGACGACGGAATTCATTTCCATGCGCAATACCCTGACGGTGAGCCAAGCCCTGGAAAAAGTCAAGGAAATCGCCCCCAAAACAGAAGAAATCAATATCCTTTATATTACTAACGAAAAGAAGCAGCTTGTTGGGACGGTTTCCCTGCGGGAGCTTCTTGTCGCCCAAAACTATGATACCCTGCAGGACATCATGGAAGACAATGTGATTTCCGTTGAACCGGAAACAGACCAGGAAGACGTTGCCCGCCTTGTTTCCAAGTACGACCTGCACGCCATTCCTGTTGTCAATAAACGGATGGGCATTATCGGCATCATCACCGTCGATGATATCATTGACGTCATTGAAGAAGAAAACACGGAAGACATGCTCAAATTGGGCGGTGTCAACAAAGAAGAAGATGTAGACAGTTCCGCCCTGGAATCGGTCCATATGCGGCTGCCCTGGCTCCTTGTCAATCTTGTGACGGCCTTTTTGGCGTCCGCTACGGTTTCCATGTTTGAGGATACCATTTCCCAAGTCGTGGCCCTGGCTGCTTCCATGCCCATTGTGGCCGGTATGGGCGGGAACGCGGCCACCCAGACACTGGCTGTGGTCATCCGCGGCATCGCCATTGGGGACATCAAGCTCCATGGCAATGAAAAACGCATCCTGAAAAGCATTTTCGTAGGTTTTATGAATGGCATGGTCTGCGGCGTCCTCGCGGCACTTGTCGTTTCCTATATGTATGGCAATCCCTATTTGGGGATCATCATCCTTGTGGCTATGGTGGCCAACATGATGATTGCGGCTTTTGTCGGTTTTGTCATTCCCGTGGTTCTCAAGGCCTGTCATGCCGATCCTGCTGTTGCCTCGAGCATTTTCATTACGACCTTTACGGATGTGTGCGGGTTCTTCATCTTCTTGGGACTTGCCAAGATTTCCCTGCCTTACCTCATCCGGTAGGCATCCTTTGCTAAGGCCGATGGAACGTTTCTTCCATCGGTCTTTTTGTTTTTGTATAGAATTTGTAAACTTTTTTTTGAATATCCCCGTTATGCCTTGAAACATGATATAATCAAATAATATAGAGAAAGGAGCGATGCTGCCTTGTCGCAAAAGTATGGTCTGACCACTCAGGAAGCAGAAGCCTCGCGTGCCCAATATGGCCGCAATGAGCTGTCCCGTCCTCCTAAGGAGACATTCTGGCAAAAGTTTGCCGCTAACCTCAAAGATCCCATGATCCGGATCCTCACGGCCGCCCTTGTCATTAATATCATCTTTGTCTATACGGGACATGGAGACTGGCTGGAAACGGTGGGGATCTTTCTCGCCATCCTTCTGGCGACCCTTGTCAGCACCTATTCGGAATATGCCAACGAAAACGCCTTCCAGAAACTCCAGGAAGAAGCCTCCCGGATTTTCTGCAAAGTCTATCGGGATGGGGAGCCCCAGGAAGTGAGCATTGCCGATATCGTAAAGGGAGATGCCATCATTCTCCAAGCTGGGGATAAGGTCCCTGCTGATGGGGTCATGCTTGCCGGCGCTCTCAAGGTGGATCAGTCCGTCCTGAACGGGGAAAGTGAAGAAGCACCCAAAAAGCCGGGGGATCCTGCCCTTGCCCTTGATCCGGAGAAAGTCGATTTTCTCCAGACTTATGCCATCTACCGCGGTTCTGTCGTCCTTGAAGGCGAAGGCATCATGCGGGCTGACTGCATTGGGGACCTGTCTGTTTATGGAAAACTGACGCAGGAACTCAAGGATAACGAACGGGAAAGCCCGCTCAAGCACAAACTGCGCATCCTGGCTGCCGTCATCAGCCGCATCGGGTATCTGGGCGGTGTCTTCATTGCTCTTGCTGTCATGATCCATAAGATGCTGCAGGCTCCGAGCCTTGGCGCATACTTAAGCAGCGGCGGTGCCCTTGTCCAAGACCTGGTCCAGGCCGTCATCCTCGGCGTCATCATCATCGTCATGGCCGTTCCAGAAGGGCTTCCCCTTATGGTTGCCCTTGTTTCGAGTCTCAACATGCGCAAGATGCTCCGGGACAACGTCCTTGTCCGCAAACTTGTCGGAATCGAAACGGCGGGCAGTCTGAACCTGCTTTTTACCGATAAGACAGGAACCATTACCAAAGGAAAATTGACCGTTGTCACGTTTCTTGCCGGCGATGGTACGGTCTACACGGAATTCAAATCCCTTCCGGAAACGCTCCGCAAGGCCACTTATGCCAACTGTGTCATCAATACGTCAGCTGCTGTCAACGATGAGGGCAAGATCATTGGCGGCAACATGACGGAAACAGCCCTGAGCGCCTATATGGAAGGCTATAAGACGGATCTTGGCGTGACACGGACCCATTTTGTGCCTTTTAACAGCACCAATAAATATTCCTGGGCCCATGTGACGGGTGCCTATGATCTGTGCCTTGTCAAAGGGGCTCCGGAAAAACTTCTTCCTGCTGCTGACCAGTATCTTGACGCGGAAGGAAAGAAAGCCGTCCTTACTGGGGACATGAAAAAATCCCTAGATGAAACCATGGTTGGCTATGCCAAGGATTCCATCCGCATGTTGGGCCTTTTCATCCGTGAAGGAGTGATTGCCGGTGAAAAGGTCCCTCAAAACGGACTGATCCTCGTCGGCATCGTCGGTATCCGTGACGATGTCCGTCCAGAAGCCGTGAAGGCCATCAAGGAAGTCCAGCGTGCCGGCGTCCAGGTTGTCATGATCACCGGTGACCGCCGGGAAACGGCCATGGCCATTGCCCGCGATGCCGGCATCCTCAAGGAAGCCACCGACATTGTCTGGACCAGTGACGAACTTTCCCGTCTTTCTGACCAACAGGTACGGGAATCCCTTCGCCATCTGCGTGTCGTGGCTCGCGCCCTTCCGATGGATAAATCCCGCCTTGTCCGTATTGGACAGGAAATGGGCCTTGTCGTGGGTATGACCGGCGACGGCGTCAACGATTCACCGGCCCTTAAAAAAGCCGATGTAGGCTTTGCCATGGGCAGCGGCACGGAAGTTGCCAAAGAAGCCGGCGACATCGTAATCCTTGACGATAACTTCTTATCCATTAAGCAGGCCATCCTTTATGGACGGACCATCTACAACTCCATCTGCCGCTTCATTGTCTTCCAGCTGAGCATCAACTTCTCGGCTGTTGCCATCAACCTGCTGGCGCCCTTCCTAGGAATCGAAAAGCCGCTGACCATCATCCAGATCCTTTGGATCAACCTCATCATGGATACCTTGGCGGCCCTTGCTTTTGGCGGCGAGCCAGCTCTTGATCGGTATCTTGAGGAAGCGCCCAAGGAGCGGAGCGCGCCCATTGTCAGCTCGACCATGCTGACCAAGATCATCCTGGGCGGGGCCTATACGACCCTCCTCAGTCTGCTGCTCTTTTTGTGGGGCCCCTTGACGGATCTTTTCCGGCCCCAGACTGAAGCACTGCCTCTTTATACGGGATTTTTCTGCACCTATGTGTTCCTTGCCGTTATGAATGCGTTCAATGTGCGGGTTGATTCCGTCAATCTTTTCGATCATATCACAAAGAACCAGGGCTTCATCGAAATCAACGTCATGATCATCCTCATCCAGGTCATCATGACCTATGTGGGCGGCCGTGTGCTGCGGGTCGTTCCGCTTACCTTAGGCGAGTGGGGGACCGTCCTTCTTCTTTCGCTGTCCATCATCGTTGTGGGGACGCTCTTTAAGATCATTGCCAAAAATCATTAAGGCCAAAGGACCATGGAAAAACGAGGATATCGTTTTTTCATGGTCCCTTGTTTCCAGTTAGGCCATCTTGATATTATCTTCACATTTTCTCCACCCCTTTAGCAGGGACATCTGCTACATTATAGGAGAAGCAGAAAGGAGATGGAAGCGATGAAAAAAATCATGATCCTGGCTCTTCTGGCCCTCTTTGCCATTCCGACCTATAGTGTCCTTGCTGCAGAAAGTCCAGCGCCAGCAACCAACACGGCGCAGAATGAACGCGCTCCCTATTGTTGGGGCGGTTATCGCGGCGGCAATGGAAACTATGGCGGCTGCCCGGGTTGGCAGTACCAGAACCAAAACAACAACTGATTCCTTTGGGAATGGACCCTTTCCTCCAGGCTTGTGAGGAAAGGGCCATTTTCTTTTTCCCCGTCCTATGCTATCATTACAGGCACTGAAGGAGGTGGCACGATGCCTGCAAGTTCCATACTCATTGCTGACGATGATGAAAAACTTCTCAGCGTTCTTCTATCCTATTTCAAGGACGAACAATTTACGGTCTATCTGGCCCGTGATGGGGCGGAAGCCCTCAAGCGCCTCAAGGAAGATCATCCTGATATCATGGTCCTTGACATCATGATGCCCGGCATCGATGGCTTTGAAGTCTGCCGCAGGGCACGGCAGTTTACGGATATTCCCATCATTTTCCTTTCTGCCAAGGACGATGAAGCCGACCGGCTCGTCGGCCTCCATTTGGGAGCTGATGATTACGTGGTGAAGCCTTTTCATGTGCGGGAGCTGATTGCCCGCGTAAAAAGCTTCCTCCGGCGCCGCCGAGGACAAGTCCTGAACCAGTCTGCTTCCTACGAAATCCGGGACCTGTTCATTGATAAGGAACGCTTTGAAGTACGCCGGAAAAAGGCGTGGATTTCTCTTACGCCGACCGAATTCAGCCTGCTTGACATCCTGGCCTCTGCACCGGATAGGGTCTTTAGCCGCATGCAGCTCTTGGAAAAGGCCATGGGCGGCGTCTATTACGAAGGCGCGGAACGGACCATCGATACCCACATCCGGAACCTCAGAAAGAAGCTTGAACCGGATCCGTCCCAACCAATCTATATTGTAACCGTCTACGGAGTTGGCTATAAATTCCTGGGGGCGCGTCATGAAGCATAAAAACAGCCTTGCGTTTCGTTTGACCGTCATGGTCCTTGTCCTGCTCCTTATGACCATTGGCGCCATGACGCTTCTTACGAAGTTCCAGATGGATGCCCATTTTTCCCAATACCTTTATAATTCATCCCATATGATGGGGCAGGGGCGGGGGATGCGCGGCATGCACGGCATGATGCACGGACCGGCTGAAACCGTCTATCTGTCCTCCGTCCATAACAGCCTTTTTTGGCTGGGCCTTGGCATGGCCCTATTAAGTGCCTTGATTTGTTTTCTGATGGTGCGGGAAACCCTGCGCCCCCTCAAGGACCTTACGCAGGCGGCTCGGGCCATCAAGAGGGGCCGCTATGACCAGCACGTTCCCGTTCATTTTGATGACGAAGTCGGGCTGCTTACAGAGACCTTCAATGAGATGGCCAGCGCCCTGGATGAAGCGGAAAAAGGAAGACGCCAACTTTTTGCGAATATGGCGCATGAACTGCGGACGCCGCTTGCCATCATCAGCAGCAATCTTGAAGGCATGATTGACGATGTACTTTCCTTTGACAAGAAGCGCCTTCTTTCCATGGAGGACGAAGCCCTGCGCATGGGACGCCTGATCCAGAACCTGCGAGATCTTTCCCTTGCCGAAGTGGGGCAGCTGGAGCTCCATAAGGAAAAAGGAAACCTGGCGGTGCTCCTCAAAAAAGCAGTCGCGATGATGGCACCCCTTTTTGAGGAAAAAAAGCTGTCCGTGACCCTTTCTCTTGAAGAATCCCTTCCGGACCTTTTGTTTGACCGGGACCGTATGAACCAGGTCATCTATAACCTCTTGAATAACGCTGTGCGCTACGTCCCGCAAGGGCGCTCCCTAACAATTTCCGCAGCCACTGAGATGGAGGGGAAAACTGCCTATCTGCTTACGGAAATCCGGGATACGGGGGACGGCGTTCCGCCCGATAAAATGTCCCACCTTTTTCAATATTTCTACCGCGGAGAAACCTCGCGGAACCGCCAAAGCGGCGGCAGCGGCATCGGGCTTGCCCTGGCCCGTCAGTTGGTCCAAAGCCATGGCGGAAAGCTTTGGGCTGAAAGCAAGGTGGGGGAAGGGACAAGCTTCTTCTTTACCCTCCCTGTAACACCAGTAAAGCAAGCCCCCTAACGCAAATCCCACATAGTACCATAAAACGACCCTGTTGGGAATCATCTCCCAGCAGGGCCGTTTAACGATAGTTATTTTCGAAGGGCCGTAAGGTCCGCATCGTAGCGCTCAAGAACAGGATTGATGGCCTTTAGGAAAATGGCAAGGCGCTCCGTCCCAAGGGGCGTCAGATGGATAAAGGTGGACCGCCTATCCGTCCTGCAGGTTGTGCGCATAATGACGCCGCAGGAGTGCTCGAACTGCTGGAGCATGCGGCTTGTGGCGCTGGGACTGAGGCCGACTTTCTGGGCAAGGTCCTGGATGGAAAGGGCCTTATCCTCACTCTGGCTTAAAAAGTAGAGGGTGTAGAATTCGTTGAGGCTTACACTGTGCTCGCACTCAAAAAGGGCTTTTTCGAGGGCCTTCTTGATTTTCTCATGGCGGCAGCGGAAATACAGCCAATCTGTTAAGCTCGCCATAGGCCTACGCCTTCATGCGGATGACCAGCTCTTTTGCTGCCACAAGACCGAGCTTATTGGCGGCAAGGGGACTGTCGCCGGTAATCACGTTGCGGTCCACATGGACGGCCCCTGTAATGTCAGAATTGAGGAGATGGACCCCAAGCTTTTCGAGGCTTGCGGCAAGAAGCCAGCGGAGGCGCCCCGGCATGTAGCCAATGTCCTGGTTGGCCCCTTCGTCAAGGGTATCGGGGAAGACTTCCATATCAAAACCTTTGAAAAGAAAATCTTCCGGTTTTTCATCAATGGCTGCAGCCAGGAAGGCCGCCGGTCCATGACAAAGGGAGATAAGGACCTTGTTTTCCTTCATGGCCCACACGAGGACGCGCTTGACATCGAGGCTGAAGGGAAGGCCTACAAGGGCTGCGTGGCCGCCTGGAAAGAAGGCTCCAACATAGCAGCTCCCAGGTTTTGTTACTTCGCCAATGATGTCAGACAGGCGTTTAGGTTCCTTGAACTTTGGCAGGATGCTGTCATAGTAGGCCATGACAGCCTTGTCTTCTGTCGGCATGGCCCATTGCTCCAATTTGACGGGATTTCCGGAAAGCGTAGCTACCTCGATTTCAAAACCCGCATGGGCAAGATGCATCAGGGGAAGCAGGGTCTCAACGGGATGGTTCCCTGTGGAAAAGAAATTGTCTTTTTTCGTAAGGACATAACGTTCATCGCTTGCGACAACAAGGATCTTTTTGGCAGGGCCTTCATAGGGGGTGACGTCGCCGAAGCCTTTGAAATCGGTGACCTTGCTTGTATAGACGCTCAGGGAGTATGGGGAGGGGAAAAAGGCATTGCGTTCGGCCCGGTCAGGAACGGGCCGCTTGCTTAATTCAGTGGTCATAGGAAAATCCTCCTTCACGAATGAATGTTTTTTAAATTGCTTGCACACGCAAACAAATAATATCGAATCAATGTCCTTTTGTCAAGAAAAAAGTCGGGGGAGAGGAAATCCTTCCTCACCCCCTAAAACGGGCTAGACTCGAAACGAAGCATGGGACCCCATGACCCCGCCTCTGACGATGAGCTGGGCGGGAATCCGTTCCTTGAGCTCTGCCACGTGGGAAATGATGCCGACAAGGCGGCCCCCTTTTTGGAGGTCCATCAACGTGTTCATGGCTTTGTCGAGGGTTTCCGGATCAAGGGAACCAAAGCCTTCGTCGACAAGGATGGTATCTAGGTGAAGCCCGCCGGCGTAGGACTCAAGGACATCTGAAAGGCCAAGGGCAAGGGACAGGGAGGTAAAGAAACTTTCGCCGCCGGAAAGGGTATGGACGGACCGGGCCTGTCCTGTATACGCGTCAAGAATCTCAAGGTCAAGGCCCTGTTCCTTGCGGGCATCATGGATGCCTTCCCGGCGGTAGAGGGTATAACGGCCTTCACTGATGGCCGAAAGACGCAGATTGGCCGCCTTGAGGACATCGTCGAGGATGGCCTGGAGGACGTAGGCCGAAAAGGACAGGTTTTCGCTGTTCTGTCCCTTCGCCGTGGCCGCAAGAAGACCGATGGGACCATAGTCGTCCTGAAGCTTTGCGATTTTTTCTTCAAGGCTTTTCAGGGTGTCCAGTTCCTTTTCCTCACGGGCAATGCGCTCGCTAAGTGCACCTTGCTGTGCAGCAACGGCTTCATAGCAGCTTCGGGCTGCTTTTTCCTTTTCTTCAAACGGCGCCAGCAGGGGTTTTTCCTTGCCGGCGATTTCTTTCTGGAGAATCTTCAGTTCCCCCTCCGTGCTGGCTTTTTGCGCTTCGAAACGATTCACTTCTTCTTGGAGAGCCTCTTTTTGGGAAAGGTCATGATGGGCGGCAAGGAAGGCGGGCTGGTCAGGGAAAGGAGAGGCTTCAAGGGCCTTTTTGAAGGCCTCTTTGTCATAGTCGAGGGCGTGAGCGGCTTCCTTTGCAGACCGCTTTGCCGTTTCCAGGCTGCCTGCTGCTTTTTTCAGCGCACCTTGCGCCTTTTCAAGGGCATCCTGTTCTTTTTTTAGGGCCGTAATTTTTTCTTCCAGATCGTGCTGCTCTTTTTGCAGACGAGCCTTATCTTCCTGGGTCTGGGTAGCAGGATGGGGATGGGTGAGGGAGCCGCAGACGGGGCAGGGTTTTCCCTTTTCAAGACTTCCGGCAAGGCGGACCATTTCGCCTGAAACTGCCGTCATGCGGGCCAGTTCTTCCCGCGCCCGGGCCACTTCTTCTTGGAGCAGGGCCGTATTGGTGCTGGTTGCTTTTTGAGAGCGGGCCGTGACCTCTTCCAAGGCGCGCGCATAGTCCTTTTCCGCTTCTTTTTCGAGGGCTTCCGCTTGACGCGCCCGATTGAGGCTTTGCCAGGCCCTGTCATAAGGAGCGTGGAGTTTTTGCGCCTCATCAAGCAGCTTCAGTTTCTTTTTCAGACTTTCGATGGCCCCTTCTTTTTCCTCAAGGGCCTTTCGGCGAGCACAGACCGTTTCGTAGGACGCAAAGAGGTCCTGTTGCTTTTTCGCTCCTTCAAGGGCCGCCGTCGCTTTTTTTAGGACGGCACTCATTTCGGCGGCTTCTTTTTCCTTTTCCTTCAATAGATGCTTATTTTGGCTGAGCACCTGGACCAGTTCTTCCAAGGACGCGGTCTGGGCCTGTTCCAGCAGGTGGGCCTTTTTGGCGGCTGCTTCATCGTAGTCTTTTTTGAGGGCCTTTGCCCGGGTATCGAGGGCTTCTTCCAGTTTCCGGTAGGCCTGGGTCTTGAAGAGGGTCTCTAGGATGATGCGGCGTTCTTTGGAATCGGCCATGAGGAAACGGCGGAATTCACCTTGGGGAAGAACCATGAGCTGGCGGAACTGGGCCGCCTTGAAGCCTAAGATCGCCTCCACTTCCTTTGTGACGGCACCGTAGCTTGACGCAAGGAGCGTGCGCTCTCCCTTTTCATCGATTTCAACGAGACTGGCTCCGGCAGGGACGCTCCGCGTTCCTTCGCCGCGCTGCTTTACCAGTTCCTGCTCCGGCGACCTTGTCACCTCATAGGTGCGGTCCTGGTTCGTAAAGACGAGCTGCACTTCGGTTCTCACTTTGGGGGACGCATAGTCGCTGCGTAAGGAGCGGTTTTCCCGCAGGTCGCCGCTGGCGGTTCCATAGAGGGCAAAGGTCATGGCATCAAGGATGGTCGTCTTGCCGCTCCCCGTCGGACCGGTGATGAGAAAGAGCTGTTGATCCCTAAGGACTGAAAAATCAATGGTTTCCTTGTCCGCATAGGGGCCAAAGGCCTGCATTACGAGTTGTCTTGGTTTCATCAGGCATGCCTCCCTTCGCGCCGTGTTTCGTCAAGGACTGCTGCAAGGAGGCGCTGCTCCCTGTCATCCATGGACCGCTTCTGGATGGCTTCAAAAAAGTGCTCAAACAGTTCTTCTTCCGTAAGGCCCTTGCGCGCCTCGGCAGGATCGTCCTTCTTTTTTTCGGAAAGGCCTTCATACCCTAGCTGCAGGATATGGGGATAGACTGTTTCAAGGCGGCTTTTGGGGTCAAGGACGGGTGTCCTGTCCGTGAGTACGATCTTCAGGTAATTTCCCCTTTCCTCCAGACGGGGATGGGTCAAAAGGTCCTCAAAGCGCCCCTTGAGAATGGACAGTTCATGGGGCGGCGTGAGTGCAAGGGGGGTTGTCGTGACGTTTCCCGCTGCGTCCATGTCGACGATGATGACCCCTTTTTTCTGGCTTACCTCAGAAAAGGAATATTTCATGAGGGAGCCGCAGTAAAAGGCCCGGTCCGATAGGCGCTGCTGGGCGTGGAGATGACCCAGGGCCGTATAGTGGAAGCTGTCATATAAGGAAAGGGCAACCGAACTGGAGCCGCCGGCGGCAAGGGGTCGCTCAGAATCAGGGGTGACCTGCGCCCCTGTGACAAAGGCATGGGACAAGGCAATCTTGCGTGCCTTCTGCGGGATTCTCGAAAGGATTCCTGCAATCTGCCAGGAAAGGGCGGCTTCGTGGGTGGCCTTTTTATCTCCCGAAAGTTCCGTTGCCGTAAGGGGTTCGCAGTAGGGAAGCGGGGCTGCGTAGATGGGACCAGTTTTGTCGGAAAGAATGACCGGTTTTGTTTCGGCACTTGCAGGCCCCGTAATAAAGAGGTTTTCCGACGCAAAAAGGGCCCTGCCAAAATTGAGCCGGTCAGGGTTGTCGTGATTTCCTGCAATGATGACGGTCGGAATCTTTTCTCCCAGGATGAGCTGGCCGAGGATTTCATCAAGGGCGCGCACGGCTTCCGTAGGCGGAACGGAGCGGTCGTAGATGTCGCCTGCAATGAAGAGGGCATCAATCTTTTCTTCCCTAATGATGGTCATAAGCTCGCCAAGGACCGCCACCTGATCTTCAAGAAGATGAAGGCCGTGAAAGATGCGGCCCAGATGCCAGTCCGATGTGTGGAGAAAACGCATGATACCCATCCTTTCTGTACATGAAAAAAGAAAAGGGCTGTGAAAAAATGAGCCGATCATCTCTTCGAAGCCCTCTCTTTGTCTTTTATGGTTCTATGATTTCAGCGCTAAAGGAAAGCTCAGGGCGGCGGAGTCTTTGCTGCACAGACCCGCTCACTTTTCCAATCTTTTTTTCACGACTGCCATCAGGGGCGACTTCATGATGAGTCCTGCGAGCAGGGCGCCGCCTAAGGCGCTCATGCCAAAGGGAATGATAAAAAAGTAAAAGGGCACGGTCTTTCCCAAGAGGTAGGTACTCATGAACGAGGCGATGAGCGCGGCAATAAGACCTGTGCCGACGATTTCACCTAGAAGGGAAGCACTCTCTTTTTTTGTGCGGATAAAGAACCAGCCAGAAAGGTATGCCCCGACAATGCTTCCCGGAAAAGCCAGAAGGGAGCCGGTCCCCAACAGATTGCGCAAAAGGGCAATGAGAAAGGCTGCAATAGCGGCTCCGTTGGGCCCGATCAGGACACCGGCCAGGCAGTTGATGAGACTCTGCATGGGAAAGCATTTGCTGATGCCGACCGGGATGTAGAATAGACCTGCCGTCAGGGTCCCTAAGGCCACAAAAAACGCGGATAAGGTAAGACGAAAGGATTTCATGGTCATGACCTCTTTTTCATGGAATGGAATTGCTTTCCTTAGTATAGCTTACTTTGGAATGCAAAAAAAGGGGCTTGCCCCGCTTGTATGTGTCAACATTTTCTCGGGAGACCCATATAAGATTGTGTTGCAGCTTAATT
>ERZ839947.305-NODE-305-length-71383-cov-9.067856_pt1 | contig 71383 bp, 66 predicted proteins | sample MGYA00519908_ERZ839947 | MGnify/ENA primary metagenome ERZ839947 (study PRJEB31850, sample SAMEA3708857) | human gut metagenome | biome: human gut; feature: human-associated habitat; material: faeces | place: China | collected 2014 ... | reverse complement strand
TATACCTTTTTGAATACTGGCAAGATCCAGTTTTCAGATAATGATATAGATAAAATAAAAGAATATACGGATTTTATCAAGGTATCTATTTGTGATAATTTAATAGTAAAATTAAAAGATATATTTGAATATGTTTAAAAATAATAGAATTTTTAGCTTAATAAAGAGATTTTATATGTTTTATGTAATTATATATGATATAAATTTAAATAAAAAAGACTTGATTTATCAATTTTAAAATCAAGTCTTTTTATGTTTAATAATTATTTATTGTCATCTTTCCACCAATAAATACCATCTTGTTTTGGTAAGATACTAGCTTTAAATACAGGATCTTTAATACCTTGTTTTTTCTGTTGAGTATAATCATCTAAAGCAATAAAAGCATATTTGCCTAAGAGTAAAATAGCAATAATATTTGTGATTGCCATTAAAGCCATAAATAAGTCTGCTAAATTCCAAACTAAGCTCAATTCAGCAACAGAACCGAAGAATACCATGATTACAACAAGAATACGGAAAATATTTAAATATAATGGGTTATCAGACAAGTGTTTTATATTGATTTCTCCATAATAGTAGTTACCTACGATAGAAGTAAATGCAAATAATAAAACGATAATAGCTATACCAGTTGTAGCGATATCACCAAAATATAAGCTTAAATCGTATTGAATGAGCTGAATACCAGTTAAACTTGTTGCTTGATAATCACTGCTGAATAATACGATGAAAGCAGAAGCAGTACAGATAAATAATGTATCTACGAATACACCAAAAGCTTGGATAAGACCTTGTTTTACAGGGTGACTTACTTCAGCAGTAGCTGCGGCATTTGGAACAGAACCCATACCAGCTTCATTGGAGAATAATCCACGTTTAATACCTGTCATGATAGCAGCACCGAAGCTACCACCAGCTACAGATTCAATACCCCAAGCATCTTTGAAGATGACAGATAAAACAGTTGGTAATTCTGAAATATTATATATAGTGATAGCAAAAGCGATAAGTAAATAAATACCAGCCATGATAGGCACCATGTATTCAGTAACTTTAGCAATGCGATGTAAACCACCAAATACTACAATTCCAGAGAATACAGCAATAACAATACCAATCATAGTAGCATCAAAATTGAATGCAGTTTGTAAAGATAAGGAAATTGTATTGGATTGTACAGAATTGAAGATAAGTCCATAAGTAACACTGATTAAGATAGCAAAGAATACAGCTGTTTTAGGGCTATGAAGTGCATTATTAATGTAATAAGCAGGACCACCAAGATAGCCATTGCTATCAGTACGAGGTACTTTGTAAATCTGTGCTAAAGTACTTTCCACAAAACCAGTTGCAGAACCTAAGATAGCAATAATCCACATCCAGAAGATAGCACCTGGACCGCCGAGAACTACTGCAATAGCGATACCAGCAATATTACCAACACCTACACGAGAAGCTGTACTTACACAGAAAGCCTGAAAGGAAGAAATTTGTTGTCCTTCCATTTTATTGCCTGCATCGCCAGCAATAAGACGTATCATTTCTTTGATAAATCTTATTTGTACAAATTTTGTACGAATAGTAAAAATAATACCAGCACCGATAAGTAAAATAATTAAAACATAACTCCATAAAATATCATTGATTTGACCGACTAATGAATTCAATAACTCCATTTAAACACCTTCTTTATAAATTAATATGTATATAATAACATATTTACAATATTTTGGGTAGAAATATATTTTATTAGTAATAATAGATTTATGTTACATAATACTTGTGATAAAATAAAGACAAAATATATTGAAAAGAGGTGTTTGTGTAATGGAAAATTACACGAAAAAGCATTTCTTAAAATATATGATATCAATAAAAATGTTAATCTGAAGAATTATAATGATGATTATGATAAAAAATAGGTAATTTAAGATATTAATAATGATAAATAATAATTAAAAAACAAGGTATTATGATATTTATTTTGAAAATAATGAGTTAAATAAGTAAATATTATGGCTTATTATCTAGTTGATGGAAAATGAAGATATAGTTTATCAATAATTTGTAAACATAGTGAAAAATAAAACTAAATCATAAATTTTTATATTAGAAGATAATTAATGGAATGTTTAAATTATCTTCTTTTTTATATTGTTATTTTAATGAAGAAAAAGAAGCTTTTATATTTGGTATAGATTTATTTTCTTTATAATAATCATATGTTAAAATTATTTTACTTAATATATTAGCTTTAATTTTATTTTTGAAGATATTTTATTATTTTAGAAAGAGAGGTCATAATGAAATTAGAAAAATCTGATGTAAATACTGTAGTTGAAAATCATATAGATTTTACTCATTTGCATGTGCATACAGAATATAGCTTATTAGATGGTGCTAGTAGAGTAAAAAAATTAATTGCACACGCAAAAGAATTGGGCATGAAATCTATAGCGATCACTGACCACGGTACTATGTATGGAACGATTGCTTTTTATAAAGAAGCTTTGAAACAAGGAATAAAGCCTATTATTGGTTGTGAAGTTTATGTAGCACCAAAATCTCGTTTTGATAATTTTGAAGTGGAAGGCACACGTTATTATCATCTAATTTTGTTAGCAGAAAATAATAAGGGATATCAAAATCTCATTAAATTGGTTTCTCTAGCAAATATTGAAGGTATGTATTATAAACCTCGTGTGGATAAAGATTTATTACGTCAGTATCACGAAGGTATTATTTGTTTGAGCAGTTGTATAGCGGGCGAAATTTCTCAAGCAATTATTCGTGATAATATGGAACGTGCGGAAAAATTAGTGCAGGAATATGTAGATATTTTTGGCAAAGATAATTTCTTTTTAGAAATTCAAAATCATCAAATTCCTGAAGAAGCTAAGGCAAACAAAGGATTAATCAGTTTAGCGCAAAAATATGATTTAAAATTAGTGGCTACAAATGATATACATTATATAAAAAAAGAAGATAACGATTTTCATGATGTGCTTTTGTGTATACAAACAGGCAGAACTTTAGATGATAAAGATAGAATGAAATTTTATAATGATGACTTCTATTTAAAATCTGGTGCTGAAATGCTTGCTTTATTTAAAGATACACCAGAAGCTATTACAAATACTTTGGAAATTGCAAATCGTTGTAATGTAAGTTTTGAATTTGGTCATTTACATTTACCAAACTTTCCTTTGCCAGAAGGTATGACTGATGAACAGTATTTGCATAAATTGTGTAAGGAAAAAATTCATAATAGATATGATGAAGTTACAGAGGAAATACAACAAAGGCTAGATTATGAATTGTCTATTATTAATCGTATGGGTTATGATAGTTATTTTTTGATTGTATGGGATTTTATAAATTTTGCTCGCAGTCAAAATATAGCGGTAGGACCTGGTCGTGGTTCGGCAGCTGGTAGTATTGTAGCGTATATTTTGGGAATTACAGATATTGACCCATTGAAATATAGTTTACTTTTTGAGCGTTTTTTAAATCCTGAACGTGTAACTATGCCGGATATAGATATTGACTTTTGTTATATTCGTAGAGATGAAGTTATTGAATATGTAAAAAGAAGATATGGCGATGACCATGTAGCACAGATAATTACTTTTGGTACGATGGCGGCAAAAGGTGCAGTGCGAGATGTCGGTCGAGTCATGAATATGCCTTATAATGAAGTGGATAAGATAGCGAAGTTAATTCCGCAAGAATTGGGCATGACTTTGGATAAAGCATTAAAAGATTCATCAGAGTTGTTGACTTTATATCAAGAAAACCTTGAAGTTCGTAAATTAATTGATTTTGCCAAAGATGTAGAAGGTATGCCACGCCATTCTTCAACTCATGCTGCTGGTGTAGTTATTTCTAAAGATCCTGTTACAGATTATGTTCCTATTCAGATATCTGAAGGTACATTTGTAACTCAATATGATAAAGATTGTGTTGAAGAATTAGGTCTATTGAAAATGGACTTTTTAGGATTGCGTACGCTTACTGTTATCGCTGATGCTTTGACAAATATAAAAAATAATCGCGGTATAGAGATAAATTTAGATGAAATTCCACTTGAAGATGAAAAGACTTCGCAAATGCTTTGTCGAGGAGAAACAGGAGCAGTATTTCAGTTAGAGTCTGCTGGCATGACTACCTTGGTAAAAGATTTGCAACCAACGGGATTTGCTGATTTAATTCCTGTTATGGCATTGTATCGACCAGGGCCTTTGGGCAGTGGTATGGTAACAGATTTCATCAATGGTAGACATGGCAGAAAAAAAGTAACATATATTCATCCAGATTTAGAGCCAATTTTAAAAGAAACTTTTGGCGTGATTTTGTATCAAGAACAGGTTATGCAGATCGTTCAAGTATTAGCTGGTTTTACTTTGGGGCAAGCTGATATTTTACGCCGTGCAATGGGTAAGAAAAAGCATGATGTCTTGATGTCACAAAAAGAAAATTTCTTAAAAGGTGCTAAAGATAATGGTGTAGATGATAAACTCGCAGAAACTATTTTTGATTTATTATTACATTTTGCTGATTATGGTTTTAATAAATCTCACAGTGCTGCTTATGCACTTGTGTCATGGCGAACAGCATATTTAAAAGCTCATTATCCGCAGGAATTTATGGCGGCTATTTTGACTAGCTTGATGACAAGTAATAAAATTGGCGAATATATTGAACAATGTAAACATATGGGAATTGATATTTTGCCACCAGATATAAATGCTAGTCGTGATACATTTACTGTAGATAAAAATAGTATTCGTTTTGGTTTAGCTGCTGTAAAAAATGTAGGTGAAAATGCCTTAAAAACGATTGTAGATATCCGAGAGAAAGATGGTCTATTTAAATCTTTAGAAGATTTTTGTTCACGAGTTAGCAGTAGATGTATCAATAAAAGAGCTTTAGAAAATCTTATAAAATGTGGTGCATTTGATTCTTTAGGTTATAATCGCGCTCAATATATGGCTGTTTTAGATCAAGCTATGGATTTAGGCTCTAGACGTCAGAAAGATTTAGCTAGTGGACAGATGGATTTATTTGGTGATTTTATGGAGGAAGAAGAGAGCATTGATAAATTGGAAATGCCAAAAATGCAGGAATTTCCTAAAATAGAATTATTAAATATGGAAAAAGAAATCACAGGCTTTTATATCACAGGGCATCCACTAGAAGAATATAGAGAAAAAATACAGTATTTGACTACGATTGAAAGTCTAGAAAAGCAAAAAGATGGAAAATATATCTCTGTAGCAGGAATTATTCGCAAAGCCAAAAGAGTAACTACAAAAAAAGGCGATATGATGTGCTTTTTAGAAATCGAGGACTTTTTAGGTGTAGTAGAAGTCATTGTATTTCCAAAGGCATTTTATGATAATATCAATTATTTAGTGCCAGATATTCCTGTTGTAGTTAGAGGAAAATTAGATAAAAGTGATGATAATAATAAAATCATTGCTGATAAAGTAATAGGTTTAGAAGATTATACACCAGAATTTTGTATTATCGTAAAACCAGAGCAAGAAGATAATGCTTTCTTTAGCAAAATAACAGAAACATTGCAAGAAAATGCTGGTCCTTGTCCTGTTTATATGTATTTTATGAGCAGTAAAAAAATGATTAAAGGTAATCGAGAATTTTGGATTGATGGCAGTGAAACTGTAGTCAATAATCTAAAAAATCTTTTAGGCAAAAACTCAATCAAACAAAGATAATTTTCAATTAAAAATCCCCCAAAATAGATGAGTATTTTGGGGGATAAATTTATATTAAGGGTTATAAAAGAAATCTTCAATTGCTAAGCGGATAGCTGAATAATTAAATCCTTTACGATAAAGATAGCCTTGACATTTTAATTTGTCAGCTTTGCTAGGAGTATAACGGCTATTTAATAATCGCAAACAAACAGTATATTCATAATCTATTTCATCAATATCTGTTTCTTCTTGAGCATTTTGAATATCACTTTGAGAAAATCCTTTTTCCATTAACTTATATTTAATAGCTTTTATACTGCGATGTTTTTCATTGATATATGCTTGATATTGACGTTGGCATAAATCTGTATCGTCTAAATAATGTCGAGCAGTTAAGCGGTTAATGGCTTCTTGAATTTCTTCTGGTGCGTATTCTTTGCGTTTTAATTTTGTAATTAATTGCTGGGTACTATAAGGTCTTGTAGCTAATAAATCAACAGCATAAATAAGTGCTGTTTTTGTATTATTTTGCTGTTTCATTATCAGCTGTTACTTTAGATTTTTTAGTTGGTTCTTCAACTTTTTCTTCAGTTTGTTCTTCTTGAACAAATAATTTTTCACGAATTTTATTTTCAATTTCTAATGCTGTATCAGCATGTTCTTTTAAATATGCTTTTACGTTTTCTTTACCTTGACCTAAGCGAGTGCCTTGATAAGAATACCATGTACCACTCTTATCTAAGATTTCAAAAGCTGTACCCATATCAATTAAGCTACCTTCACGAGAAATACCTTCACCATACATGATATCAAATTCAGCTTGTTTAAATGGAGGAGCTACTTTATTTTTTACGACTTTAATTCTTGTTCTACTACCTACAGGGTCATTGCCTTGTTTAATTGTATCGATTTTACGCACATCTAAACGAATGGAAGCATAGAATTTTAAAGCTCGACCACCAGTTGTAGTTTCTGGATTACCAAACATAACGCCAACTTTTTCACGGATTTGGTTGATGAAGATTGCTGTTGTACGAGATTTGCTGATAATACCTGTTAATTTTCTCATAGCCTGAGACATTAAACGAGCTTGTAAACCAACATGAGAATCGCCCATATCACCTTCGATTTCCGCTTTTGGAACAAGTGCTGCTACTGAGTCAACAACTACTACATCAATAGCGCCACTGCGAACGAGTGCATCGGCGATTTCTAAGGCTTGCTCACCGTTATCTGGCTGGGAAATCAATAAATTGTCGATATCTACGCCTAATTTTTTGGCATAAACTGGGTCAAGAGCGTGTTCAGCATCGATAAATGCAGCCACACCACCTGTTTTTTGTGCTTCAGCAACAATATGAAGTGCTACAGTTGTTTTACCAGAAGATTCAGGGCCGAAGATTTCTACTATACGTCCGCGAGGAACACCACCAACACCAAGAGCTGCATCAAGTGGTAAACAGCCAGTATGAATTACTTCGATATTCATATTAGCAGAAACATCACCTAATTTCATGATGGAGCCTTTACCAAAATCACGTTCAATTTGTTTTAAAGCACTTTCTAGTGCTTGTACTTTATCCATTTTATCCATGGGAATAAATCACCTGCTTTTTAAATCTTATCTAGAAATATATATAAATTATACTCTATCTATTCCTAAATAATCAAGCAAAATGTTCAGATTTCCGAACAAAATAAACGGGATTATTTTTAAGAAAATTAGCTTTAATTTAGAATATATTGTATAATATCAAATATAATTATTTATTGGAGGGATATTTTTTATTAAATGGACAGTTTTGATGACCAGTATATTTTATTAGAGGAATTATACGAGGATAGTTTTTATCCAGACTTTTTGATTGATAAAATCAAATATTTATTAGAAGATTTTATTAATTTTGTGGAACAAAAACCAAAAAATATGGCAGATGTTGGTGATAAAATTTATGATTTAATTCAAAATGCCAATAGTTTGCAATATGAATTTCTCGATAATGACAGCGAATATGATAATATAGCTAGAGAATGTCTTATTCGCAATTTAGAATATATTATTCAATGGTTTCATTTACCAATTAATTTAGAAGAAGCATTAGCGGAACGTGAATGGGATTAAGCCTATTTAATAATAAATGTTATTAATTTAAAAGCATAAAATTTTATGTTATACTTATAGTAGTTTATTTATTTGGAGGATTGTTTAATGTTATTAAATAAAAAGTCTGTAGAACTTTTAGCTCCAGCTGGCAATTGGGAAACATTAGTAGCTGCCATTGATGCTGGGGCTGATGCTATTTATTTGGGTGGAAAACATTTTAATATGCGTATGCTCAAATCAGACGCTAATTTTGATAATGAAATGTTAAAAAAAGCTGTAGAATATGCTCATGCTCATGGAGTAATGCTTTATATTACTATTAATAATTTAATTAGCGATGAAGAAATTCCAGAGCTTGAAGAATATTTGACTTATTTAAATGAAATACAGCCAGATGCTATTTTAATTCAAGATTTAGCTGTAGCTCAAATTGTGAAAAAACTTGGATTGAATATAACTATGCATGCATCTATCATGATGAATTCTCATAATAATGCTGCTATAAAAAAATTAAAAGAATATGGCATTCGTCGTGTCGTTGTTAGCCGTGAAATGTCTTTAAAAGAACTCAGTGAATTAAAAGCTGTAGACAGCGATTTTGAACTTGAATATTTTGTTCATGGTGATATGTGTATTTCTGAAAGTGGACAATGTATTCATTCTGGCGTTTTATTTGCTAATAGCAGTAATCGTGGTCGTTGCATGAAAGCTTGTCGTTGGCCATATAAAATTATTGATGAACAAACAGGTCAAGAACAAGAAACTACAACAGATGGCGATTATCGTTTAGCATTAAAAGATATGTGTATGTATAGAAATATTCCAGATTTAATTCAAGCTGGTGTATATTCTTTTAAAATTGAAGGTCGTATGCGTAGTGCTGATTTCGTGGCAAATATTGTAAGTATTTATCGCCGTGCCATTGATAGTTATGTAGCTGACCCTGCTGGTTATCATGTAAATGAAGAAGATTGGAAAAATCTTTTTGAAAATCGTGTACGTGATTATTCCACTTGTTTTGCTATGGATAAACCTGATAGTAGAGCTATTGGCTATACTGGAAAACGCGAACCAAGATTTTTCAGCTATGCAGCTAAAGAAGCAGATTTAGATTGTGAATGGCTCAATGATTTAGAAGCTATTAAAACTGCTGATAATAAACCAAAACTTGCTGTTAAAGCTGCAACTTTAGCACATGCTCGTGAAGCTTTAGCTAATGGTGCTAACATTCTTTATGTAGCAGGTGAAGTTTATCGACCACATACTCCATGGACTTTAGGAGATATAAAAACTATTTTACAAGAAGCTCATAATGTTGGGGCAAAAGTAATAGTCAATACTCCTAGAACAACTTTAAAAGATCAATGTAGTGAATTAGAACAATTATGTCATGATTTAAATGAAATAAAACCAGATGGTATCATGGTAGGAAATTTAGGCGCAGCTACTATTGTACGTGAACTTACAAATTTACCTATTTATGCTGACCATAGTTTCAATGTATTTAATCATGTAGCTACAGAATTTTTACAAGAAAATGGCATTGTAAATGCAACAGCTTCTTATGAATTGCCTTATGCTCAAGTAAAAACTTTAGTTGAAAGCAGTAAATTACCAATGACAATCACTGTTCATGGTAATGTAGAAGCTATGATTTCTGATACAAATATTCCTGCATTGAATTTAAAATATGACCCACTTACTAATCCAGAATTTAATGATAAACATTTTGCTTTATTGGATACAGTTGGCGGAAAACATTCTATGCGTGTAGACCAATTTGGTAGAATTCATATTTTATTTACTAATGATTTATGTCTTCTTCCTTATATTGATAAATTAATGGGAGCAGATACTCTTCGTATCGAAGCTCAAGATTATACACCAGAAATTACTGGTATGTTAACTAAAATTTATCGCGATGCTATTGATAATGGCAAAAATAACGATATGATCGAAAAAATCAAAGAAGTAAGTCCTCGTCCAGTTGGTATTGGTGTTTATCGTCATAAAAAATCTTATTAATTATTCATAGTCATTTTAGAATTGTCATTTTTATTTTAGGCTTTATGGCTTATTATATTAATGACAATTCTTTCTAATGTTTATTATCAATATTATTTATACATAACATTAGAAAATATAAAAATAATGAAAGGAAGTATATTATGTCTCAGTATTTAGGTCCTGAAAAATGTCTTGAAAAGAAAAAGAAATATATCATGCCTTGTTTAGGTCATTTCTTTGCTAATCCTCCTCAGTTTGTAAAAGGTGAAATGCAATATCTTTATGACCATGAAGGCAAAAAATATTTAGATTGTTTTGCTGGTGTATCTGTTATAAACTGCGGTCATTGCAATCCTGAAATTACGCAAAAAGTAGCAAAACAAGTACAGACTCTACAACATGTTTGCAATATCTATTTAACAGAAGATATTTATAATTTAGCTGAAAAATTAGCTCAAGTAACACCAGGTAGATTACAAAAATCTTTCTTTTGCTCTACAGGAACAGAAGCAAATGAAGGTGCTTTACTTTTAGCTAATATTTATAATGGAAAAAGTGAATTATTAGCTCTTCGCAATGGTTTACATGGTAGAACAAAACTCACTATGAATTTGACTGGTATCGGCATGTGGAGAACTGACCCAAATCCTGTAGGCGGTATTCATTTTGCACCAAACCCTTATTGTTACCGTTGCCCAATGGGTAAAAAATTCCCAGAATGTGATTATGCTTGTGCAAATGCTGTAGAAGATATTATCAGCTATGCAACTTCTGGAAATGTTTCTGCTATGATTTGTGAAACTATTCAAGGTAATGCAGGTATCGTAGTACCTCCAAAAGGATATTTTAAACGTTTAAAAGAAATCTTAGAAAAACACAACATTTTATTAATCATTGACGAAGTGCAGACAGGTTTTGCACGTACTGGAAAAATGTTTGCTATTGAAAATTATGATGTTGAACCAGATATCATGACAATGGCTAAAGCTTTAGGCAATGGTGCTCCTATTAGCTGTTTTATTTCTCGCAGTGAAATCGCAGATAAATATACTCGTCCTGGTGCTTCTACATTAGGTGGAAATCCTGTTTCTTCTACAGCTGGTATTGCTGTACTTGATTATATCGAAGAACATAATCTTGTCGAAAAAGCTCGTGTTCGTGGAAAACAATTAAAAGACGGATTGATTGCTCTTCAAGAAAAATATCCATTTATCGGCGATGTTCGTGGTTTAGGCTTAATGGTAGGTGCAGAACTTATCAATCCAGATAAATCTCCAGCTCCAGATAAATTAGAATTTGTTGTAGAAACAATGAAAGATAGAGGCTTCCTCATCGGTAAAAACGGTATAGCTAGAAATGTTCTTGCTTTCCAACCACCACTTGTTATCAGTGAAGAAAATATCAATGATTTATTGAATAATCTTGACGATGTTATGTCTCAGGTAAAATAAAAATATATAAATAAAAAAATAAGTCCCTAGTAATTTATGTTACTAGGGACTATTTTTATGAGTTTTTTAATTAAAATACCCATTCATCGCCAAAGCGTTTTAATAAATTATCTGCTTCTGCAGGGCCGTCAGAACCTTGTTCATATGTGAATACAGGAAGTTTATCCCAACGATATAAATCCTTTAAGTGTTCAACAAAGTCCCAACTTGTTTCTATTTGATCCCATTGAGAGAACCAAGAACGTTCACCTTTGATACAAGCTGTAATTAAGCGTTCATATGCTTCAGGAGTGTTTATTCTGCTAGAAATGGAACTACTCTGACTAAAGTCCATTTTTGCTTGTGTAATTTCATCTGTATCCCCTGGAGTTTTCACATTAAATTGAAGATGTACACCTTCATTTGGTTGGATTTTTATAATTAAGATATTGCGTGGAGCAGAAATAAATGTTTGACGGAAAACGATTGCTATTTGCATTTCACGACAGCGAAGTTTTTTACCTGTGCGGATATAAAACGGAGTATTCCACCAACGTTCATTGTCAATAAATAAACGAAGTGCAGCATAAGTTTCTGTTGCAGAATCTGTAGGAACAGATTTTTCTTGACGATAGCCTTTATATTGACCTAAAACTAAACTATCGCGAACATCTTCTACAGGACGTAGTGCACGAAGTACACGTAATTGAGCATCATGCATAGCTGTGGTAGAGAATTGTTCTGGCCATTCCATAGCTACTATGGATAAGATTTGGAATAAATGGTTTTGAACCATATCTTTTAAAGCTCCGCTAGTGTCATAATAGCCACCACGTGTGCCAATACCTAAATCTTCAAAAGCGGAAATCTGTACAGATTCGATATATTGTGAATTCCAAAGGTTAGCAAATATAGGGTTAGTGAAACGAATAGTTTGGATATTGCGTACCATTTCTTTACCGAGATAATGGTCAATGCGATAAATGTTTTCTGCTGGGAAGAAAGTTTCTAATTGTTTGTTAAGTTCTTTAGCTGATTCTAAGTCTTCACCAAAAGGTTTTTCTAAAATAACTTTACCTAAAGAAGCTTCTTTTACTGCTTTTAATCCACTTGCAATTACACCGAAAAATTTTGGAGCTACTGCAAGATAAAATACATGGTCATCAATATTTTCAGCAGTATAATATTCGGATAAACGAGTATATTCGTTTAAATCGGAGATGTCCATTTTAAAATAAGAGATACGTTTAGCAAAAACTTCAAAAGTTTTTTCTTCATATGGTAAACGAGCGAATTTTTTTACCCAATCACGAACTAATTCACAATACTGTTCTGTAGTATAATCGCGTCTACCAATGATGATAATTCTGGATTGAGCTTCTTCGGCATTTGCCGCAGTCATATTGTATTGTGCAGGCATAAGTTTTCTAAAAGTCAAATCACCAGTACCACCAAAAATTGTAAAAGCTTTATTTAAAGACATGTTAACTCTCTCTTTCATAAATAATTCATAAATAAAAATAAATATATATTATAAAATTATACCTATAGCATGAGGTACTTTATCTGTATTGATTAATTTAACAATTTTTCCATTTGTTTTATCTAATTGGAAGCTACTCATATCATCAGTATCTTTATTTACGACTAAAAGATATTGTTCATCTTCACTTAAGATAAAATCTCTAGGGTGCATACCACCACTGTTTATTTGTTGAATGATTTCAGGTTTGTTTTCAAGGCTAATAACAGTGAGTAAATCTGCTCCACGAGTGGAAATATATATGAAACGATTATCTTTTGTGATACGAATAGCAGCACTAGAAGTGTTATCAAGTTTATCTTTAGGTAGTAGATTTAATTTTGTATTCAAAGTAAATTCTAGATTATCTACGCTAAAATCAAAAAATTCACTGCTTAATTCACTTACTAAATAAAAATGAGAATAATCATGATTAAATACACCATGACGAGGACCTGTTTTTGCAGGGAAGGTTAAAGTTTTTACTAAATTATAATCATTATTTATATCAAAAATACGTACTTGGTCAAGTAGTAAACAAGGAACTATAAGATAGTTTTTATATAATACTACTTGATGGCAACCAGCTTTGTTTTGAATAGATATTTGTTTGATTAATTTTAATTTGTTGTTGACTATTTGATAGACCATAACTACACCATCATGATAATTTGCAGTGTAAATGAAATCATCATGATGTTTTACAAAACATGGAGAACTGTTTTCCAAAAGTATTTCATCTAGTATAGTTTTGGTAGAAATATCAACTAAAGCAATACCACTTTTATTGTTTTTGCTAGTAGTGATGATAAGAATATTTTCATATCTGTCAACACATTTTGCATCGTCAATACTCAAAAAGGATTGGATATCAGAAATTTTGCCAGAATTTTCTTCATAAGAGAATTGATATATTCCTTTTGTTGATGCAGTATTGTAAGTACCAATATAACCAGTTAGCATAAAATAAACACTTCCTTAATTTTATATTTAAATACTTAGAATAAATTGTATTTAATTGGCATAAGCCATTAATATACTGATTATATAGTATAAATTATAAATAAACAAGTAAGAGTCATATCTTTGGTATAAAAATTTTTTATATAAACGATATGTTAAATTTTATTAAATCAAAAAAATATATAAGAAAAATTAATAGTAGATGTACTTGTATTTGAAAAAAAAATAAACTATACTAAATTTAAATCAGTGATATATATTTATATTTTAAGTATATATTTATTGATATAAAAAAATAAGGAGTGTTTTTTATGGAACAGATTAAACGTTACAAAGCAGTAATCACAGGCAATGTACAAGGCGTAGGTCTTCGTGTTTTTGTTGTGGACAATGCAAGCAAACTTGGTATTACTGGCTGGGTAAGAAATATGGCAGATGGAACTGTAGAAATGGAAGCACAAGGCAATCCAGATAAATTAGATCAGTTATTTGCTATTATAAAAAAAGGTAACTTTATTATTAAAGTTGATAATATTGATTGCACAGAAATTGACTGTGTTGAAGAAACATCATTTATCATTAAATACTAATGATAAATGATATGAAAATTAAAGATGCGTTATATAAGGAATTATGAGAGAGCAATGTCGATAAACTTTGGGATGGAGATTATCGACATTTTTTTATTTTCTAAGAATAAGATTTATACATAAAAATTTTAGTGAATTTGATAATATATTGATAGATAAAAATGAGCTTTGAAAATTAAAATGATACATAAAGTTTATAATAAATCATGAGAAATCGTTGTCAGTATTGACGTATTAATAGGATTTTCGTTATAATTGATATGTAAAATATAGATGTTAGAACTTGCTTAAGGATAGTGATTTTTATGAAAATAAATAAAGTATTAGTTATACATGGACCAAATTTAAATTTACTTGGCACTCGTGAGCCAGAAATTTATGGTAGTATGACTATGCAAGATATTAATGAAGATTTAGCAAAACAGGCTAAGGAACATAATATCGAAATAGATTTTTTTCAAAGTAATCATGAAGGAGCTATTATTGATACTTTACATAATGCTCGTGGTCAATATGGCTATATTATTTTAAATGCTGGTGCATTTACACATTATAGTATTGCTATACGTGATGCTTTAGCTGCTATTGATATACCTGTAATAGAAGTACATCTATCTAATATCCACAAAAGAGAAGAATTTAGACATCATTCTGTAATTGCACCTGTAGTTGAAGGGCAGATTTGCGGTTTTGGTTTAGAAAGTTATAAATCTGCGTTATTTATTGCTATTAGTAGACTACAAAAAGAGGATTAAATTATGTGTCAAAATAATCGTATAGAAAAACTTAGAAAAGTATTGCAGGCAAATTATTGTGATGCAATGCTTATAAGTAAAGAAGAAAATTTACATTATTTTAGTGGTTTTACAGGTGATGATACATTTTTAGTAATCACTTTAGATAATTGTTTTTTGATTACTGATTCACGTTATACAAAACAAGCTAGTGAACAGACTTCATTTACTATTATTGAACAAAAAACTGGCTTACTTAGCAAAACTGTAGAGCTTATAAAGAAATTAAATATTAATAGTTTAGCATTTGAAGGCAATGCTTTGATTTTTAATCAGTATAATTATTTAGCTAAAAATTTAATTGATATTGAAGTTGATTTTTCTACATCTTTAGATTTAACTGAACTTCGCATTATAAAAGATGAAAATGAGATAGAATTGATAAAAAAAGCTATTAATATCAGTGATGAAGCGTATTCGCATATATTGAAATTTGTAAAAGCAGGTATGAGCGAACAGGAAGTAGCGACTGAATTAGAATATTTTATGCGCAAATTAGGCAGTGAACGACCTGCATTTACTACTATAGTAGCTTCTGGTGTTAGAGGGGCATTACCTCATGGAGTTGCTACAGATAAGTTGATAAATAATGGTGAATTTGTTACAATAGACTTTGGTGCTGTTTACAAGGGATATCATTCAGATATTACGCGTACTTTTTGTGTAGGAAAAGCAAGTGATAGACAAAAAGAGATTTATGATATTGTTTTGCAAGCACAATTATTAGGGCTAAAAGAAATTGCACCTAATAAAAGTGGCAGGGAAGTTGATTTTCCTGTAAGAGAATATATAAAAAATGCAGGTTATGGTGATTTCTTTGGGCATGGCTTAGGGCATGGTGTTGGTCTTGAAATTCATGAGTTACCTCGTTTATCACCACTTAGTCCAACAGATAAGCTTAAGGAAAATATGATAGTTACTAATGAGCCGGGGATTTATGTGCCTGACTTTGGCGGTGTTCGTATTGAAGACACTGTTTTAGTTACTGCAAATGGATGCCAAGCACTTACACAAAGTGATAAACGGCTTGTTGAAATAATGTGACCGCAATAATTGAGAGTCGGGTATTTCACATTATATAAATAAAATTAGATAATATATTTTGGAGGAATGTTTTAATGATTTCCAGCAGTGATTTCCGTACAGGTCTTACACTTGAAATTGATAACGGTGTATGGCAGATTGTTGATTTCCAACATGTAAAACCAGGTAAAGGTGCAGCTTTCGTTCGTACAAAAATTAAAAACGTACAGACTGGTGCAGTTGTAGAACGTACTTTTAACCCTAATGAAAAATTACCAGCAGCTCATGTAGAAACTAGAGCTATGCAGTATTTATATGAAGCAGATGGTATGTACACTTTCATGGATAATGAAACTTATGATCAGATTGAGCTTACAAAAGATCAATTAGGTAGTGCATTAAACTTCTTAAAAGAAAACATGGATATTAGCTTACAGTCTTTCAAAGGCAATATCATTGGTATTACTTTACCAAACTCTGTAAATCTTGAAGTTGTTGAATGTGAACCAAGCGTTAAAGGTGATACTGCAACTGGTGCTACTAAAATGGCAAAAGTTGAAACTGGTTATGAAGTTCGTGTACCACTTTTCGTTAACGAAGGCGACGTATTAAGAATTGATACTCGTACTGGTAATTATATCGAACGTGCTTAATTAAATTAAAAAATAGGAATTGCATCTTTCTAATTTTAGAAAGGTGCAATTTTTATATTTTATTTTGATTTATAATTTTAAAATACTAGTTATTTTTTAATAACTTCTTAATGAAGCTGTTAGTTGTATATTTATGAATTTTTTGTTATAATTGATTTAATAATAAAAACTAAAACAATATAGACTGCTTTAGTTTCAAAGGAGGATTTAACATGGACGAAAAAAAAGGAATCAATAATGCATTAGGTACTATCCGCATTGCAGACGAAGTAGTAAGTATTATAGCAGGTCTTGCTGCTACAGAAGTTGAAGGCGTAGCAGGCATGAGTGGTGGTATCGCTGGTGGTATCGCAGAAATTTTAGGTCGTAAAAATTTCTCTAAAGGTGTAAAAGTTGAAGTTGGCGAAAAAGAAGCAGCTATTGATCTTTATATCATCGTAAAATACGGCGTACGTATTCCAGATATCGCATTAAATGTACAAGAAGCTGTAAAAGCAGCTATTGAAAATATGACAGGTCTTAGCACTGTTGAAGTTAATGTACATGTTCAAGGCGTTGGTTTCCCAGAAGATGTAAAAACTGAAGAAGTACGCGTTCGCTAAGTATAAGAAAGAGGAGTAGTATGAGCGTTATAAATCGTATCATCCTGTTCTTTTACGCTTTGGCATTTGGTGCAGTTTCTATTTTGACTATGGTATTATTCGCTAGATTTATTCCCGATGCTCAAATTTGGAATGAGTTCTTGTATTTATGTAGTCGCATGGAAACTGTAGTGGTTGCAGTAGTCATTTTTATTTGTAGTCTATATTTATTAATACAGAGTTTATCTACACATAGTAATGATGTATCAACAAATGAGGCTGTAATTGTGCAAGGGAAAATGGGAGAGGTTAATATCTCCTTAACAGCACTAAAAGATATGGCTGATAAGATTGCCCGTTCTATTACAGGAGTCCGTGATGTTAAAGTAAGATTGAAAATGACTAAGGCACCAACCAAAGATAAAACTTTAATACCTAATTTCAAGCTAAAATTAATTGTTGGTGAAGAAAGCAATATTGTATCAATTAGTGATGAAATAAAACAACAACTCGATATTTATTTAAATAAATATATCGGTATTGAAAAGGCTAAAATTGATATCAATGTAGAAAGCATATCTAATAATTCTACTAACAACAAAAAGCGCGTTGTATGAAGTTTTAGCTGAGGTGCACAATGAAAGAATATATTTTAAATTTTATCAAATATCAATTACATGAACATTGTGGTAGAACTATTGGTGTTATTTTAGGATTTATAATTTCTTTAGCTATACTTATATTTGGTTTATTCACTACTTTATTTGTAATAATTTGTATGGGAATAGGTCTTTATGTAGGTAATTTAATAGATAAAGATGATGAGTTTTCAGATAATATCTTATATAAAATCCAAAAAATCTTACCACCTTATTCACGTCGTTGGTAAAAGGAGCTAGTTTTTTATATGAGTCGCAGACAAGCGAGAGAAATCGCATTACAGTCATTATTTCAATTAGATTTTAATGAATGTGAAGTAGATAGTGCTATTGAAAATGTATTATCACATAAAAAACTTCATGAAGCTGATTGTGATTTTGTAAGAATATTAGTTAGTGGTACTAGAGAAAATTTAGAGTCTATTGATAAAATGATAGCGGAAAAGTCTAAAGACTGGAAAATCGAACGTATGTCAGGTATTGACAGAAATATCGTTCGTCTAGCTATATTTGAAATGAAATTCAGTTCAGATAAACTGGTGCCTAATATAGCAATCAATGAAGCTGTCGAATTAGCCAAAAAATTCGGTACAGATGATTCTGCCCGTTTTGTTAATGGTATTTTGGGCTCAATGATTAAATAACAATGTTTATTTGCCAGGCTAGTTACAGCCTGGCATTTTTATTTATATGAGGATATAATGGCAGGAAAAATTTACACAGTAAGTCAATTAAATAAATATTTACGACAACAATTTGATGATGATATTATTTTGCAAAATATCATGTTAAAGGGAGAAATATCTAATTTTAAAGTCCATTCTTCTGGACATTGTTATTTTACTTTAAAAGATAATTTAGCTAGTATAAAATGTGTAGCATTTCGTTTTAATGCTATGAAGTTTCGTTTTGCTCCGCAAAATGGAATGAAGGTAATTGCAAGTGGATATATTTCAATTTATGAAAAAGATGGCTTATATCAGTTATATGTGCAAAGTTTAGCTCCTGAAGGTATAGGCGAACTTGCATTAGCTTTTGAACAATTAAAAAATAAATTAAATGATGAAGGTTTATTTGATAGTAAATATAAAAAACAATTACCTTTCTATCCTAAGCGCATAGGTGTTGTAACATCAAGAACGGGAGCAGTTATTAAAGATATTTGTCATGTAGCTAAAAGGAGAAATCCTTTGGTAAAAATCCTTTTATATTCTGTTTTGGTACAAGGCGAAAATGCAAGTAAGGAAATTGTTCAAGGAATAGAATTTTTTAATAAAAAATGTTCAGTTGATGTGATTATCATTGGACGAGGTGGTGGCTCTCTTGAAGATTTATGGGCATTTAATGAAGAAAATGTAATTCGTGCGATATTTGTTTCAAAAATTCCTATAATTTCAGCAGTAGGTCATGAAACAGATTATACTTTATCTGATTTAGCAAGTGATGTAAGAGCAGCAACACCTTCTCAAGCAGCGGAATTAGCTGTTGTAGAAAAAGATGCATTAGTAAATTATATTGAAAGTTTAAAAAGAGATTGTAGATATAAAGCATATAGTCTTTTTTCAATCAAAGAAAATAAATTTAATTTATTATGGAAACATAGTATTTTTAGCGATAAAGAACGTTTATTGCAAAGTAGACAACAAGAATTAGATTTTTTAAATGAGCGTTTAAATAAAGTAGTAACTGATAAATATGTGAATAAATTTCATCAAATGGAAGTTATTGCTGAAAAATTAAAAGTATTAAATCCTCTAAATGTATTGCAAAGAGGTTTTAGTATCGTAAAACAAGATGATAAATATATAAAAAATATAAAAGATATAGATATGGGTAAATCACTAAATATCGAGCTTAGTGATGGTACTGTTGAAACTAAAATTGTACAAATAAAAGAAAAATGAGGTTTTTCTCATGGCTAGAAAAAAATTAACTTTTGAAAATGCTATGGAAACTTTAGAAGAAATTGTAAATCAATTAGAAGCTGGAGATATTCCATTAAATGAATTAATAGATAAATATAATGAAGGTATGAAATTATCAGCTTTCTGTTTAGATGAATTAAATAGAGCGAAAGATGCTATATATGCAGAAGTTGATGTAAAAGATAATAAAATAATTGAAAAGAAATTAGATATAGAAGGTGATTATTAAATGATGAAATCTTACATGCAAAGAAAAATGGATTTAATAAATCAGCAATTAAATGAGATTTATACAGAAAATATGGCACTCAATAAAGATTTAGCTAAAGCTATGAATTACAGTTTAATGGCTGGTGGAAAAAGACTTCGTCCTATTTTAATAATGGCTGCTGCTGATGCTTTAGGTGTTGATGGTGAAAAATTCTTGAGATTATCAACATCAATAGAGTTCATTCATACGTATTCTTTAATACATGATGATTTGCCAGCAATGGATAATGATGATTATCGCAGAGGAAAACTCACTAATCATAAAGTTTTTGGTGAAGCTTTAGCCATTTTAGCAGGTGATGCGCTTCTCACTATGGCATTTGAAATAATTGCCACTGATAAAAATGTAGATGCAGAAACTAAAGTAAAAATTATCACTGAAATGAGCAAGGCTGCTGGTGCAGAAGGTATGGTCGGCGGTCAAGTAATAGATATGCAATCCGAAAATAAAAAAATAGATATACAGACTTTAAAACAAATGCATGCTGCCAAAACAGGTGCATTATTTTGTGCTGCTATTCGTTCAGGTGCTATCTTAGCTGGTGCTAATGAAAAACAATTAGCTAATTTGACAGAATATGCTCGTCAATTTGGATTGGCTTTTCAAATTACTGATGATATTTTAGATGTTGTTGGTGATGAAAAAACTATAGGGAAACCTGTAGGTAGTGATGAAAAAAATCATAAATCCACATATGTTACTTTGGGTTCATTGGAAAGTGCAAAAGCTTTAGCGCAAGAAGCTGTGGATAAAGCAAAAGCGTCTTTAGTAGATTTTGGCGAGAATGCTGAATTTTTAAGAGCTTTAGTAGATTATTTAATTACTAGAAATAAATAAACTAAAGAAAGAGTGTTATATATGAATATTTTAGAGCAAATACATTCTCCGGCAGAGCTAAAATATTTATCTGAAACTCAGTTAGAAATTGTAGCCACGCAAATTAGAGAATTAATTATAAAAACAGTAGCTCAAAATGGCGGTCATTTAGCTCCTTGTTTAGGAACAGTAGAACTTACTTTAGCTTTGCATAAAGTCTTTTCTTGTCCACGAGATAAATTTGTTTGGGACGTTGGTCATCAGGCATATGCACATAAAATTTTAACTGGCAGATTAGAAAAATTTTCCACATTGCGACAAAAAGATGGCATAACAGGTTTTCCAAATCGTTTTGAAAGTGAATATGATGCATTTGGTGTAGGTCATGCTAGCACATCAATTTCAGCGGCATTAGGTATGGCAGTTGCTCGTGATTTAGACAATGAAGATTATAATGTAATTGCTATTATTGGTGATGGCGCTTTGACTGGTGGCGAAGCTTTTGAGGGCTTGAATAATGCAGGAATGTCTAAGCGTAAACTAATAGTCATTTTAAATGATAATGAAATGTCTATTTCACAAAATGTAGGTGCGTTATCAGAGTATTTATCACTTATTCGCATTGATGAAAAGTATAAACGTGCCAAAAAAGATATTCAGCGTATTTTGGGTAATATACCGAAAATAGGTGGTTCTGTTTTAAAAACAGCTAATTATGTAAAAGATGGTGTAAAAAATGCCATTGTTCCTGGTGGTATTTTTGAAGCTTTAGGTTTTAATTATATCGGAGCATTAAATGGTCATAGTTTAACTGATTTGATAAATGTTTTTGAAAAAGTTAAAGCAAATATTGATGGCCCAGTACTCATTCATGTGCAGACTAAAAAAGGTCATGGATATTTACCAGCAGAAAATAATCCATCTAAATTCCATGGTATTGGTAAATTTGATGTATTGACAGGACTACCTATAGCTTCTAATAGTATTGTACCTACGTATACTGCTGTTTTTAGTAGAGCATTGATAGATTTAGCTGCCAAAAATAAAAATATAACAGCGATTACAGCAGCTATGCCATCAGGCACAGGTTTACAAAAATTTGCTGATGTTTACCCTAAGAGATTTTTTGATGTAGGTATCGCAGAAGAACACGCTGTAACATTTGCTGGCGGTCAAGCTTGTATCGGTAAACGTCCATTTGTAGCATTATATTCAACTTTTGCTCAACGTGCTTATGATCAGGTTATCCATGATATATGTTTACAAAAATTACCAGTAGTATTTTGTTTAGATAGAGCAGGGCTTGTTGGTGAAGATGGCCCAACTCATCATGGTGTATTTGATATAGCATATATGCGTCAAATACCAAATATGGTAGTTATGGCACCAAAAGATGAAAATGAACTTCGTCAAATGGTATTTAGTGCAGTGGAATATAATTGTCCATGTAGCATACGTTATCCACGAGGAAACGCTTGTGGTGTTCCAATTGAAGAAGATGTAGAGATTTTACCTTTAGGCAAAGGCGAAATTTTACAAGATAAGGAAAATGCTACAGTAGCAATAATAGCTGTTGGTTCAATGGTAAAAGAAGCTATGGTAGCTAGTGAAAAATTATCATTAGAAAATATAAATTGTAGCGTTATTAATGCTCGCTTTATAAAACCATTAGATGAAGAATTAATTTTAAATATAGCTAAAAAAGTAAAATACGTAGTAACGATTGAAGAAGGTATTTTAGCTGGCGGTTTTGGCAGTGCTATTTTAGAATTATTAAATCAAAATAAAATATATAAACCAGTAATTCGCATGGGTATACCAGATGAATTTATAGAACAAGGTACACGCAATGAATTATTGAAAGAATGTAAATTAACAAGTGAAGATATAATAAAAACAATAAAAGATTTTGAAGAATAGAAATAGGTGTGAAGTTAATGGCAAAAAAACGTTTAGATGTGATGTTAACAGAACAAAATTTAGTATCTAGTCGAGAACGTGCAAAAACAACTATAATGGCAGGCTTAGTATTAGTTAATGGTCAAAAAATAGATAAACCGGGAACTATGGTAAAAGAAGATGCTGTTATCCGTGTTTTAGGTGATAGCATAGGATATGTAAGCCGTGGCGGTTTAAAATTAGCGAAAGCCATCAAAGAATTTAAATTAGATTTAACAGATTTAGTTGTAGCAGATATTGGTGCTTCAACTGGTGGTTTTACAGATTGTTCTTTGCAAAATGGAGCAAAAAAAGTTTTTGCTATAGATGTAGGCTATGGACAATTAGCATGGTCATTGCGTACAGATGAACGCGTAGTAAATATGGAAAGAACAAACATTCGCTATGTTACACCAGAAGATATAGGTGAACCTATAAACTTTGCTTCTATCGACGTAGCTTTTATCTCTTTAGATAAAGTTTTACCTGTAGCTAAAACTTTACTTAGCGATGATGGTAAAATAGTTGCTTTGATAAAACCTCAATTTGAAGCAGGAAAAGATAAAGTAGGTAAAAAAGGCGTAGTTCGTGAAGCTAGTGTACATGAAGAAGTAATCAAAAAAATCGTAGATTTAAGTACACAATTAGAATTTGTACCTAGGGAATTGACATATTCTCCAGTAAAAGGGCCAGAAGGAAATATTGAATATTTAATTTTATTAGATTTAGATAAACAACATCAAAGTAATATTGATGACAATTTGATAAAAGATATTGTACAAAAAGCACATGCACAATTAGATAAATAGGGGGACAATATTTAATGAGAATAGCTATTTATCCTAATGTAACTAAATCAGGAGCTGGGGAGATTTTAGAAAGAGTAATAAAATTTGCTAATCAATATAATATTGAATTATTATTACCGCCAAAAGAAGGTAAATTTTTCTATCATGAAGAATTAATCAATCAAAACATTGAAAAAGAATATATTGATATGGCGATTAGCATCGGTGGAGATGGTACTTTATTAGGTCTTTGTAGAAGACTGGCTAAAAATGGTATACCTGTATGTGGTATTAATATTGGACATTTAGGATTTTTAGCAGATATTGAACCAGGAGAAATTGAAGCCAAACTGACAAAAATCATCAATAGACAATATAAAATAGAAGAGCGATTAATGTTGTCTGCATATATAAAAAGACAAGGGAAAATAAACTATATTGGCAGTGCTGTAAATGATGTAGTTGTAAGTAAATGCGGTGTATCACGTATGCTACATTTTGGTGTAGCTATCAATGATTATATGGTAACAAATTATAAAGCTGATGGATTGATAATATCGACTCCTACAGGTTCAACAGCATATTCTCTATCTGCTGGCGGGCCAATTGTAAATCCTAAAGTAAAAGGAATTATATTGACACCAATATGCCCACATTCTTGCTTTATTCGTCCTATGGTTATTGATGAAAGTGAAAAAGTCGCTTTGAATATCATCAATATCATTAGCATGACAAAGAGAAGCGTAAACTTAACATTAGATGGGCAAGAAGGCGTTGATATTGAGCCAGATGATGAAATTATAATTGAAAAAGCGAATTTTCCAGCACAGATAGTTAGATTTGAAGATAAAAATTTCTATCAAACATTTATGAATAAACTCTGTTTATAAGTGATAGATTTTTATTTTAAATTATAATAAAAGAGGAATTTTCCATGCAAAAGCTCAGTAACTCAATTCAGTTAGCACATTGCTTATTAAAAGATAGATTAAATGAAGCAAAAATAATAGTTGATGCTACAGCTGGAAATGGCAATGATACACTGTTTCTAGCTCAAAATGCCTTAAATAATGCTCAGATATATGCATTCGATATCCAAAAAGAAGCTATAGAAAATACAAAAACTTTATTGATAAAAAATAAAGATAATATAAATTTACCACTAGAAAATATATCATTTATTCATGATTCACATGAACATATTGATAACTATATACAGACAAAAATAGATATAGCTATCTTTAATCTGGGATATTTACCAGGTGGAGATCATAAATTCACGACAAAAGACGATACAACATTAAAGACCATAGATAAAATCTTAAACAATTTAAATATAAATGGTTATGTTGCAATTGTTATGTATCCAGGTCATGAAGAAGGCTTAAAAGAGTATCAGTCTATAAAACTATTTGTAAAGGATTTACCTAAAAAATCTTTTACAGTAGGTTGGTATAAAATGATAAATCATAATTTTAATGCTCCAGCATTATGTTGGATTGAGAAAGTTGGTGAATATGCATGAAAGCTACACGCCATGCAAGAATTAAGGAAATTATTGAACACTCCGTTATTGAAACACAAGAAGAATTAGCAAATGCTTTAAGAGAACAACATATAGTAGTAACACAAGCTACTGTTTCTCGTGATATTAAAGAGTTAATGCTAATAAAAGTTCCTACAGGCGATGGAAGATATCGTTATGCTTATCCTACAGATAAGGAATTGATGTATTCTAAAAATCGTTTATTAAATTTATTTAGAGATTCTGTAGTTGGTTTGAACTTCAGTGAAAATATCATTGTAGTAAAAACTCTTCCTGGTGCAGCTAATGCAGTAGCTTCTACTTTAGATTATGCTAAATGGCCTGAAATCATAGGTACAGTAGCAGGTGATGATAATATTTTTATAGTAGTAAAACCTATATCTGCTGTAGAAGATATAATGAAAAGATTACAGGATATGCTTAATTAATTCGGGGGATATTCATGTTAAAAACACTATCAATTTGGAATTTTGCTTTGATTGAGCATGTACAAATAGATTTTGATAAAGGTCTTAATATACTTACTGGTGAAACAGGTGCTGGTAAATCTATTTTATTAGGTGCCTTAGGTATGGTTATTGGACGAAGAACAAATATTGATGCTATTCGCAGTGGTTGTGAATTTATGCGAGTAGAAGCTGTTTTTACTTTGGATAATAATTTAGTCAAAGATTTTTTAATTAAATATAATATCTTAGTTGAAGATGATGATTTAATCATAACTAGACAGATAAATATAAATGGTAAAAATAGCGTACAGATTAATAATTGTCATACGACAATGGCTATTTTACGCCAACTAGGTGAGTTATTAGTAGATATACATGGTCAACATGCTAATCAGGCATTACTAAAACCTATAAAGCAATTATCACTTATTGATATGTATGATGGCGATGCTATTCAAAAGCAAAAAGAAGCATATTTAGAAAAATATTATCAGTGGTTACAAATAAAACAAAAATTAGCTGATAGTAAAATAAATACACAAGAAATGGCTCAACGATTAGATATGCTGAAATGGCAAATTAATGAGATTGAAAATGCTAAATTGACTTTAGATGAAGATGAAAAATTAGAGTCTGAAATAAAAGTCTTAGCTAATGCAGAGAAGATATCATTATTGACACAAGATGCATATAAATTGCTTTATGAAGGTGAAAATGGTAAATTTGCTATTTTAAGTTCATTGAGTCAAGTACGCAAGGATTTAGAAAACTTAGCTCAATATGACGAAAATATGGCTAAAGTTCATCAAATATTAGATGAAGCTTATTTCCAAATACAAGATAGTGCAGATGAAATCCGCAGTTATGGTGAAAGTATAGATTATAATCCTCAAAAGTTAGATATGATGCAATCTCGATTGAATGATATCGATAAGCTGAAAAGAAAATATGGCAATACTATTGAGGAAATATTGAATTATTTAGCTAAAGCAAAAGAGGAATTGACCTATATTGAAAATTATGATGATAATCTTGCCAAACTAGAACAGGAATTATCTTTATTAGCAAAAGATGTATCCCAAGAAGCTTTGGTTTTGCATGAATTACGTCAAAAAAGTGCCAAAGCTTTAGAAATGGCAATCATGAAAGAATTAGCTTCTTTATCTATGGCTGATGCGAAACTCGTTATAAACTTAACCTTGAATAATGATTTCACTGAAAATGGAGCAGATGATGTGGAAATTTTATTTTCTGCTAATTTAGGTGAAGATTTAAAATCCTTAGCTAAAATTGTTTCAGGTGGGGAATTGTCTCGTATTGCTTTAGCTTTAAAAACTATTACCGCAAAAAAAGATGATATTGATTTGATGGTATTTGATGAGGTGGATACAGGTGTTGGCGGAAAAACAGCTCAAATGATGGCTGAAAAAATTGCTCGCATTGCCCTATATAGACAAGTTATATGTATCACCCATTTACCACAGATTGCAGCGATGGCAGATGCTCATTTTTATATCAGTAAAGAGACTAAAAATAATAAAACCTTTACTACTATTGATGAAATTAATTATGATGCTAAACTCGCTGAAATTGCTAGAATGTCATCTGGCATAGATTTAACACAAGCTTCGCTTGAAAATGCTGAAGAAATGTTGACTAATGCTAGAAAGCGAAAAGAATTATTACATTTTGATGAATAAATTCAGAGAAGGTGATTTTAAATGATTAAATTTAAATATTATGGACATGCTTGTTTCTTGCTTGAAACAGATAATGAAAAATTATTATTTGACCCATTTTTGACAGGAAACCCAGTAGCAAGTATTTCTGCTGATGAAGTAGAATGCGATTATATTTTATTGACTCATGCTCATGGAGACCATTATGGAGATGCTACACAGATTGCACAAAAAACAGGTGCGAAAGTTATTTCCACTCCAGAAGTTTTGACAAAATTACCAAGTGATTATGCAAATGTTCATGGTATGAATTTAGGTGGTTCTTTTACCTTCCCATTTGGTATAGTAACTATGGTGCCTGCATTGCATAGTGCAGGCGTAGAAGGTGGAATACCTTGCGGTTTTGTAATTAAGTTCAATGATGATACTGTAGTTTATTTCGCTGGTGATACAGCTTTATTTAGCGATATGGCTCTTATCGGTGAAAAACAACAAATTGATTATGCTATTTTACCAATTGGCAGTAATTATACTATGGATGCTAAAGATGCAGCTAAAGCTGTTCAATTATTGAATGCAAAACATGCTATTCCTGTTCACTATAATACATGGCCAGTTATTGCTGAAAATCCTGAAGCTTTTAAATCCTATGCAGAAAGTATTTCACATGCTAGCGTAGATATCGTGCCTGTTGGTTCATCTTTGGATTTAGTAAAATAAGATGGAAAAATTAAAATTAATCGTTATTTTAGGGCCAACTGCTGTAGGTAAAACAAATCTTAGCATAGCTTTAGCTCAAAAGTTATCCACAGAAATAATCTCTGGCGATAGTATGTTAGTATATAAGGGTTTTGATATAGGTACAGCCAAACCTACATTAGAAGAAATGAAGGGAATAAAACATCATATTATTGATATTTTAGAGCCTTGGGAAAATTTTAATGTAAGTGATTTTCATGATAAGGTTAAACCTTTAATTGAACAGATAAATAATGAAGGGAAAATTCCTATTTTAGCTGGCGGTACAGGCTTATATGTAAAATCCTTGCTTGAAGGCTATATTTTTAACGAAACTTCTGGCGACGTTGAATATAGGAAGCATTTAGAAAAACTAGCAAGCGAACATGGCAAAGAATATGTTTATAAAATGTTACAAGAAGTAGACCCACAGACGGCTCAAAGATTGCATATTAATAATTTCAATCGCATTATTCGTGCTTTAGAGGTATATCATTTAGGTAAAGAGCAGATTTCACAAAAAAATCATTATGAATTGACTGGTGAATTAATTTATGATGCCTATATTGTAGGTTTGAACCGCAGTCGTCAAAATCTATATGATAGAATTAATCAACGCGTTGATATTATGATGGACTGTGGATTTGTAGATGAAGTAAAATCTCTACTACAAAATGGCGCGAAGATTGATTGGCAATCCATGAAAGGAATTGGCTATCGAGAAATCGCTAGTTATTTAAATGGAGATATTGATTTAGATACTGCTGTTTATGAAATGAAAAAAGCTACTCGTCATTTTGCTAAACGACAGTTTACATGGTATAAGAAAATGCCATATATTTCTTGGTATGATGTAGAGCAATTAAGCGAAGATGAATTGTTAACTACTGTATTGAATGACTGCAAGGCACATTTTAATATCTTATAATAATTGACATATAATTTTATTATTGAGATAATAAAAGCACTATAAATAAACTAATTAAATTAGTTAAGAAAAGAATTATATTTTAATTGGAGGACCCTTAAGATGCCAAACAAAACAATAAATTTACAAGATGTTTTTTTAAATCAAGTGAGAAAAGAAAATGTAGGAGTTATTATCCATTTAACAAATGGCTTCCAATTACGTGGAAATGTAAAAGGTTTTGATAATTTCACAGTTATTTTGGATTCTGCTGGAAAACAGATGATGGTTTATAAACATGCTATTTCTACTATTAGCCCTTTACAGCCATTGAAAAATTCTTTTCAAGATAATAAAAGAACAGAAACTGTTAGCGAATAATAATGATTTTATTAAATAAAAAAGCTCTTATTAACTTTGATTATAAGGTTAATAAGAGCTTTTTCTATTTATTGGTTAATTCAAAATAAGATTTGATGTATTTATTTGGTGTTGTATTTTTGTATTTACGGAATGTTTTTATAAAGTAAGATAAATCATTAAATCCACAACTATAAGCTATATCAGTGATGGATTGGTCTTTATCACTGATTAATTTACTACAAGCACATTCAATTCGATAATAATTTAAATAGGCAATAGGTGTTTTATTAGTCATACTTTGGAAAAATCGGCAAAAATACTTCGGTGATAATCCAGAAGTATTAGCTAAATCTTCTAAAGTTAATGGTTGACTATATGAAGTTTCAATAAGATGAAATGCCTTTTTCAATTTATGAATGTTTTTTTGATTACTACTTATAAAATTTGTAAAAGATTTCGTATAGAGATTATGTTTTAAAACTAAACCAAAGAAATTAAATAAACAGCCAAGTACGATAAATTCATATCCACTGGATTTTGTTTTCAATGCATCAAATATAGTCCATATAGTGCGGTGAATATCGGTATATTCATTATTAAAATAACTATTGATAATTAAATGATGTTCAAAAAATTTTTGAAGAATATTTTTATCGCCTACATTTGTTTCAAATAATTTCTTATCAAATACCATACATTCATATATAGTATTTTCTAAAAAAGCTTTTCCTCCATGAACACAACCATCTGTGATAAAAATTATGTCTCCGGCACTAGCTGTATATTCATTTTCATCTATAGAAATTACAATTTTTCCTTCTAATACACGAATAATCTCATATTGAATATGCCAATGATATGGCATGTTATAGCGTGGATGATGATTAGTTACATAATGATATTCTACAGGAAATGAAAAATTACCACGTTCTCTTTGTTCATTATAACTATCATGTTTCATAACTATTCTCCTAATAAATAAGATTTTATATTACTATTATACTTATATTTCTAAAAATGTAAAGTTTCATACAATTTTTAAAAAGTGAATATTATTATATTTTTAGTGATAATATAACAAGCATTATTAATATTTAGTTGCTATAATTTAATCATCAAGTGAATAACAAACAAAAAGACATATACAAAATAAAAAAGATTTCTTAGGAGGAATTTTACAATGGCAACAAACAGATTAATTGGAGATTATCCTGTAATTGGTATCCGCCCTACAATTGACGGACGTAGAGGCGTTTTAAAAGTTAGAGAATCTTTAGAAGAACAAACTATGGGCATGGCAAAAGCTGCTGCTAAATTATTTACAGAAAACCTCAAATATTCTAACGGTGAACCTGTAAAAGTAGTTATCGCTGATACAACAATCGGTCGTGTACCTGAAGCTGCTGCTTGCGCTGAAAAATTCAAAAAAGAAGGCGTAGATATTACTTTAACAGTAACTCCTTGCTGGTGCTATGGTTCTGAAACAATGGATATGGATCCAAAAACAATCAAAGGTGTTTGGGGCTTCAATGGTACTGAACGTCCTGGTGCTGTATATCTTGCTTCCGTACTTGCAAGCCATGCACAAAAAGGTCTTCCAGCTTTCGGTATTTATGGACATGATGTTCAAAATGCAGATGCTACAGATATCCCAGAAGATGTTCAAGAAAAACTTTTAAGATTTGGTCGTGCAGCTGTAGCTGTTGCTACAATGAGAGGTAAATCCTACTTACAGATTGGTTCCATTACAATGGGTATTGCAGGCTCCATCATCAGCCCAGAATTCTTTGAAGAATACCTTGGCATGAGAGTTGAATCTGTAGACGAAGTTGAAATTATCCGTCGTATGACAGAAGGTATTTATGACCATGCAGAATTTGAAAAAGCTTTAAAATGGACTAAAGAAAACTGCAAACAAGGTTTCGATAAAAACCCAGATTTCTGCCGTAAAACTGACGCTGAAAAAGAAGAAGCTTGGGAATTTGTTGTAAAAATGATGTGTATCATTAAAGACCTTTACAATGGTAACAAAAACTTACCAGAAGGTTGCGAAGAAGAACAATTAGGTCATAATGCAATCGCTGGTGGTTTCCAAGGTCAAAGACAATGGACAGACTTCTATCCAAACTGCGACTTCCCAGAAGCAATGATGAACTCTTCCTTCGACTGGAATGGTGCAAGAGAACCATATGTACTTGCTACAGAAAATGATACATTAAACGGTGTAGGTATGCTCTTTGGTAAATTATTAACAAATACTGCACAGATCTTCGCTGACGTTAGAACATACTGGAGCCCTGAAGCAGTTAAACAGGCTACTGGTTATGAATTAGAAGGTGTTGCTAAAGAATCCAAAGGATTTATTCACTTAATAAATTCCGGTGCTGCTTGTATCGATGCTTGTGGTGAAGCAAAAGATGAAAATGGTAATGGCGTAATTAAACCATTCTGGGAAATGACTGAAAAAGACCAAAAAGCTTGCCTCGATGCAACTGAATGGTGCCCTGCTGATAATGGTTACTTCAGAGGTGGCGGATTTAGCTCCCGTTTCTTAACAAATAGCGAAATGCCTGTAACTATGGTTCGTTTAAATCTTGTAAAAGGCTTAGGCCCTGTATTACAGATTGCAGAAGGTTGGACTGTAAAATTACCAGATGAAGTATCTGATAAACTCTGGAAACGTACTGACTATACTTGGCCTTGCACTTGGTTTGCTCCACGTTTAACTGGTGAAGGTGCATTCAAATCTGCTTATGATGTAATGAATAACTGGGGTGCAAATCACGGTGCTATCAGCTATGGTCATATCGGTGCAGACCTCATTACATTATGCTCTATGCTCAGAATTCCTGTATGCATGCATAACGTTCCTGAAGATAAAATCTTCCGTCCTGCTGCTTGGAATGCTTTTGGTATGGATAAAGAAGGTCAAGACTATAGAGCTTGCAAAAACTATGGTCCTTTATATAAATAATTAGAATATAATATAGATTAATTGGAGGAGCTTATTATTATGGCTTACGAAGAAATAAAAGAACAAATATGCGATATTTGTCATAAAATGTGGCAATTAGGTTGGGTTGCTGCTAATGATGGTAATATAACAGTAAAATTAGATGATGGCACTTTCCTTGCTACACCAACAGGAATTAGCAAAAGTTTCATCACTCCTGAAAAATTAGTACGTATTAATGCAGAAGGCGAAATTTTAGAAGCTAATGAAGGATATAGACCATCTTCTGAAATCAAAATGCATTTACGTTGCTATGCTGACCGTGAAGATGTAGGTGCAGTGCTTCACGCACATCCCCCAACAGCTACTGGCTTTGCTGTAGCTCATGTACCTTTAGATAGATATGATATGATTGAAACAGTAGTAGCATTAGGTTCTATTCCTATCACCCCTTATGGAACACCTTCTACTTACGAGGTACCTGAAGCTATTGCACCTTACATTCAAGAACATGATGCTGTATTATTAGAAAATCACGGTGCATTGACTGTTGGTTCTAATTTGGTGGAAGCTTATTACAAAATGGAAACATTAGAATTATTTGCTAAAATCAACTTAAATGCTTATCTTTTAGGTGGACCAAAAGAAATTTCTCGTGAAAATATTGATAAACTCATCAACTTACGCAGCTACTATGGCGTAAAAGGTAGACACCCAGGTTATAAACATTATAAAGAAGACTAATTATTTACGAACAGCCCAATATATCATTGGGCTGTTTTTTTTATTTAAATTAAAACTAAAGATATATATAATTGTTGTTTATATCTATGATTTTGTTAGTTTATTTTGTTTTATGATTTTATATAAAATTTTCAAATTATTTATTAAAAGTGAATATTGTGCTATTTTTAGTGATAATATAACAAGATTTAATACCTAGGTGTTGATATAATAAGATTAAAAGTTAACAGTGAGGAGTGAAAACATGAAAAAAGATGTTAAGGTTTTAGCCTTAGATTTTGGAGCTTCTAGTGGTAGAGCTATCATTGGTAGTTTTGATGGTGAAAAAATTTCTTTGAAAGAAATTCATCGCTTCACAAATGATCCTGTGATTTTATTAGATACTATGTACTGGGACGTATTAAGATTATTTCATGATATAAAGATTGGTTTGATTAAAGCAAAACAAGAAGGTGAAATAAAAAGCCTAGGTATAGATACATGGGGCGTGGATTTTGGTCTTTTAAATAAAGATGGCAAACTTTTAGAAAATCCTGTTCATTATAGAGATGCTAGAACAAAAGGTATGATGGAAAAAGTTTTTGCTAAATTGGATAAAGATACTGTTTATAGTATTACAGGAAATCAATTTATGGAATTAAATACTCTTTTCCAATTGATGGCATTGAAAGAAAATCAACCTGAATTATTGCAAAAAGCTGAAACTTTATTATTAATGCCGGATTTATTAAATTATTTCTTATCTAATGAAAAATGTACGGAATATACAATAGCATCCACAACTCAATTATTAGATGCTAAAAACAAAACTTGGTCTTCAGAAATTATTGAAAATTTGGATTTACCGAAAAATATATTCACTAAAATTGTTCAACCAGGAACAAAAATTGGTAAGTTGAGCAAACAAATCAGCGAAGAATTAGGAATAAATGAAATAGATGTAATTGCTGTAGCAGGACATGATACTCAATCAGCTATGGTAGCAGTACCAACTCAAGAAGATGATTTCATATTCTTATCTTGTGGTACATGGTCCTTATTAGGAACAGAATTAAAAACACCTATAATCAACGAAACTTCCGCAAGTTTGAATATTACTAATGAAGGCGGAGCAGATAATAAAACTTCCTTCTTAAAAAATATCATCGGATTGTGGCTAATTCAAGAAAGTCGCCGTCAATGGATTAGAGAAGGTAAAGAATATGGCTTCGGTGAACTCGAACAGATGGCTAGTAGAGTGGGCATGATAAATTCCTTTATTGATACAGATAGTGAAGAATTTATTCCATCAGGTAATATTCCAAAACGAATTCAAGAATATTGCAAACGTACAGGTCAATATGTTCCTCAAAATGAAGCAGAAATCGTTCGTTGTATCGATCAGAGCTTAGCTGTTAAATACAGATTTGCTTTAGAACAGATTGAAATGGCTACTGGTAAAAAATATGATACATTAAACATCATTGGTGGCGGTATCCAAAGTAAATTATTATGTCAATTAACAGCTGATGTTTGTGGTAGAAAAGTAGTGGCAGGCCCTGTAGAAGCTACAGTAATGGGAAATATTGCGCTACAGTTAATGGCATTAGGTGAAATAAAAGATATTAAAGAAGCACGCAAGATAATTGCTAATTCTGAAAATGTTACTGTTTATGAACCTCAAAAAGATGAAAATTGGGACGAAATATATAAAAATGTTAAGGAGAGTCTATTATGTTAAAAAATATTCCTAAAATATTATCACCTGAATTATTAAAAGTACTTTGTGAAATGGGTCATAGCGATAGAATTGTTATCGCTGATGGAAATTTCCCAGCAGAGTCTATGGGTAAAAATGCAATAGTAATCAGATGTGATGGTCATGGTGTTCCTGAATTATTAGATGCAATTTTAAAAGTTTTCCCATTAGATATTTATGTTGATAAACCTGTTAATCTCATGGAAGTAATGCCTGGTGATACAGTAGAAACTCCTATTTGGGATACTTATAAAGAAATCGTAGCTAAACATGATGAACGTGGAGCAAATGCTATCGGCAATATTGAAAGATTTGCTTTCTACGAAGAAGCTAAAACAGCTTATGCTATTATCGCTACAAGTGAAAAAGCTCTTTATGCTAATATCATGTTGCAAAAAGGTGTTGTAGTAGATTAATTATGTGATTTTTGTTCGTGTATAAATATTTAAGAGAGGTTTTATCATGGAAAATAATGCAAATACATTAAGTGAAAAAAATGTTGCAAATAATAGCAGCAGTATACCAGTAGTTCCTGCCCAATATAGAATTTATTTCTTCTTACTAGTATCTTGTTTTGCTCTTTGGGGCTTATTAAACAATATGACAGATAACTTAGTTCCTTCATTTGCTAAAATCTTTATGATTAAAGCAGTTGACTCTTCTTTAGTACAAGTTGCTTTCTATGGTGCATATGCTGTACTTGCTATGCCAGCAGCATTTATCATTAAAAAATATTCCTATCGTGTTGGTGTTTTAGTAGGTCTTGGCTTCTATATGATAGGTGCATTTGGTTATATCCCAGCTGCTATTTTGCAAAGTTATAATTTATTCTTAGTATCAATCTTTATCTTAGCTGGTGGTTTATCCGTATTAGAAACAACATGTAATCCATTCGTATTATCTTTGGGTGCTCAAGAAACAAGCGTTCGCAGATTGAATTTCGCTCAAGCATTCAACCCTGTAGGTTCAATGGCTGGCTTATTCTTAGCAAAATATATTATCTTAGCAAACTTGAATCCTGCTGATTTAGATGATAGACTAGCTATGTCCCCTGCTGAACTTTCCGCTATCAGAGATACAGAACTTTTCTGGGTATGTGTTCCTTATGTTGGCTTAATCTTAATTGCATTCATTATTTGGGTTATCTTCTTTAGAAGTAAATTAAATGATAAAGATGGTCGTGTAGCAATGACTGTTCCTCAAGCATTTGGTAAATTATTACAAAATCCTCGTTACTATTGGGGCGTTATCACTCAGTTCTTCTATGTAGGTGTACAAATCGCAGTTTGGACATGGACTATTAAATATATCATGGCTACAAAAAATATCATTGAAGCTGACGCTGTTAATTACTATATTTACGCAATGGTATTATTTATCGCTTGCAGATGGCTCTGCACATATTTAATGAAATACTTTGTTCCTGCAAAAATGATGGCAATTTTCGCTTTAGGCGGTATCTTATGTTGCCTTGGTACAATTTATTTACCAACATCTGTATCTGTATATTGCTTAATTGCAATTTCTGGTTGCATGAGCTTAATGTTCCCAACAATTTATGGTATTGCTCTTCGTGGTCTCGGTGCTGAAGTAAAATTCGGTGCAGCAGGTTTAATCATGGCTATCTTAGGTGGTGCAATAATCACTCCTATCATGGGTTGGTTAGTTGACGCTAGTGCATTAAGCTTCATGGTTAGTGGTTTCTCCGCAGAAGAAGCAGCTATTAGAACAGCATTCTATTTACCTGTAGTATGTTTTGCAGTTGTTTTAGGATATTCTTTAGCTTTCCGCAAAACAAATGATTAATTAATAAATAATTTTGAAAGAGGGTCTTTTTGTGAAAAATAATGTTATAGCAATCAGTCGTCAATATGGTAGTGGCGGTCGTGAACTCGCAAATATTTTAGCTGAAAAATTAGGTTATAAATTATATGATAGACAAATCGTGCATATGGCTGCTGCTCAATTAGGTATTAGTGGCATGAGTGAAAGTCAATTAAAAGAATTTGAAGATAATGTGCCACCACTTTCTCTTAAATTCATGCCATTTTACATTTTTGGTATGAGCGGTGCTAAGCCAATGAACCATAAAATGTTTGAACAAGAATCTGAAATTATTCGCCGTTTAGCTAAAGATGGTAATTGCATTATTCTTGGTAGATGTGCAGATGCTGTTTTACAAGGCAATGAAAATGTATGTTCTGTATTTGTTTGTGCAAATGATGAATATCGTGAAGAACGCGGTAGAACAGTATATGATGGAAAATCTGTTATTGAATTAAATCAAGAAGATGCTAAAAGAGCTGAGTATTATGCTTATTATACAGGCAAAGAATGGGGAAATCCTAAAAATTATGATTTAAGTGTTAATACTAGCCATAAATCCCTTGAAGATATTGCAGATGTAATTATTGAATATATCAATAAAAAATAAATCCCTCAATAAAGAAAAAAGATAGACAGAAAATCTTCTGTCTATCTTTTTTTATTTGATGGATTGTATAATGAAGTGCGACACCTAGAAAAATAAAAAACTCATTATGAATTTTCGTGTAAAATAAAGTTACCACACAAAACCTACACGAAAGGAAAATTCATAATGAGCTATCATCATCTTACCATATCTGAACGTATTCGTATAGAGGTTCTTTCTATTTTAGGTTATTCTACTCGTTTTATTGCTAAATTTTTGCATCGCCATCATTCTACTATTGCTCGAGAATTATCTCGTAATAAAATTAAAAATGAATATGTCTCTACATCTGCTCATAATAAATATCTTAAACGTCGTAAAAATTCTTCTCACTCTAGTAAATATAATGAATTTCTTTCTAATCTTATTTCTGAAAAATTACATGAAAATTGGTCTCCAGAACAGATTTCTAATGCACTTTTAAATGGTAAACTCTCTTTTAAAACTATTTATAATACTATTAAATAGTAGACCAAGAAAATATTTAAATTGGGATAATCCATTTTATTTATTTTTTAACGAAGTATCACACTTGGATTGACAATTTATCATATATAAAATTTTATACAAACTTTATATTCTATATAAAAAATACTTTCAAAATATTTGAAAGTATTTTGACTGTTTCTCTATCATAAAAAATGATATTATTTTTCTGTAAATAAAAACTGGCCAGTGAAAATGTTAAATATCATAGAAAGGTTGAGACAAACTATGAAAACAAAAATTGGGATTGCTTGTGATGATATCGGTTTTGAAAGAAAAGAAGAAATTCGTAAATATTTAGAAAATGAAAAAAATATGGACGTAGTTTACGATCCAGTAAAAACTCCTGAAGATGGAAAAAATACATTCGCTATTCTTGCAGATGATATGTCCACTAGAATACAAAAAGATGAATTCCGCTTAGGTATATACGTTTGTGGAACAGGAATAGGCTTTACTTGTCAAGCCAATAAACACTGGGGAATACGTGCTGTTGCTGTCAGCAATCCTTATACAGCTCAAAGAGCTAGACTTAGTAATAATGCTCAAATTATAGGTCTTGGATGTAGAGTCCTTGGTATGGAATATACAAAAATGATATTGAATTCATGGATTGATTCTCCTTTTGATTTTAAAACAGCTAGAGAAAATTCAAAGAAAAATCTCCTTGAAGCTAAAAAAAATGATAATAAACTTTTAAAAAAACCTGATTTTATTGCATGGAATATGGGATTTGAAGCAGAATAAGGAGGTTTTATAATGGAAATTATTACACATTTTATTAATGATTTAGGTAATTTTATTTTTATTCCACTAATATTTTTAATCCTCATGAAAATACTTGGAAGACCATTATCTGAATGCATCCGTTCTGCAATGAAAGTCGGTATAGGGTTTATTGCTTTAACTATGACAATTGGCTTAATGCTAGATAAAATGGCTCCAGCGATAAAAGGAATTGCTTCTCATATGGGTTCTTCATTAAATGCTATTGATGTTGGTGGAGCTGCAACTGCTGTAATGGGATTTGGTTCAAGTATTGGGGCCATTATTATTCCTCTTTGTATAGCTATTAATGTTATTTTGTTAACACTTCGACTCACAGACTGTATCAATGTAGACGTTTTTAACTTACATCAAAATGCTTCTATGGGAGCAATTGTCTATGCTTTCTCTGGTAATTTTCTTTACGGTGTATTAACAGCAGGACTTTTTCATATTTGGGCACTCATTGCGGCTGACTTAGGAGCAAAAAATAATAATCAATTTTTTAAACTACCAGCTGGAGTATCAATATCCCATCCTGTAGCTAATACTTACTTAATTTTTGCATACCCATTCAAATGGATTTTTGACCATATTCCCTATTTACGTAATTGGAATGTAACAACAGATACAATACAAAAACATTTTGGAATTTTAGGAGATCCTACTGTTGTTGGTTTTATTATGGGAGTATTACTTGGTTTTATTGGTTATGACTGGTCATCTCCTTATCATACTATTATTAGTAGTTTACAACTTGGTATGTATCTTGGAGCTATCATGTTATTATTACCAAAAATGACTTCTATTATGATGGAAGGACTGGTTCCTTTATCTAATGCTGCTAGAAAAATGCTTGTAAAACGTTTTCCAAATAGAAATATTACTGTAGGAATGGACACTGCTCTTATTATAGGTCATCCATCTGTTATTGCTGCTGCTCTTTTATTAATACCAACAATTGTACTTATTGCCATGTTTTTACCAGGAAATACCGTTATGCCTTTGGGCGATCTTTCACAATTTGTTTTCTTTATTGCTTGTATGATTCCTGTATTTAAAGGTAATATTATTCATACTTGGATTGCTAGTTCAATCTGTTTTGGTGGTGGTCTTTGGATTGCTTCTTGGATGGCTCAACCAACAACAGAAGTTTTTATGAAATTTGGGGTAGGTGGGAAAGAAGGTGTCATTTACTCTTCTTTAAATCCTTCAGCCAACCCATTCACTGGACTTTTTGCTTTATCTTCTGAAATTGGAGTTATAGCTTATATTATTATCGGTATTATACTAATAGGAATAGGATATTTATTAAAAAAACGCCAACATGTATCTTTAAACAATGAAAAATAATAACTAGTTAATTATATTTAATCGAAAGGATGATTTTATATGAAACGTGTACTTGTTGTTTGTGGAAATGGTATTGCTTCTTCATCTATTATGGTGTCAGTATTAAACGATCATTTATCTGAAATTGGAATTGAAGCTGAAGTAGACAAAGCTTCTCTCATTAATCTTAATGGTCCTGCAGGCACTGCTCGCATTAATACCTATGATTTATTGCTTTCTTCTACCGCAATTGATAATGAAGATATAACAATTCCTGTTATAGTTGGTATAGGTCTTTTAACTGGAATTGGTGAAGAAGATGTTTTTGAACAAGTAGATAATATTTTAAAAGCATAATTAGGAGTATAATAATGAATGTCTTTTTTTCTGAATCTAACGCTAAAACAGATATAGAGGCTATTAAGGATGCTGGACAAATTTTATTTTATAATGATTGTATTGATTATCGTTTCACTGAAGCTTGTCTTTCACGTGAAACAAACTATCCAACGGGATTAAGCCTCAATGAAAACTATGCTATTGCAATGCCTCATGGAGGTGCAGAATTTGTAAAAAAAGATAGTATTAGCGTTGTTAGAATGACTACACCTGTTTTATTTGGACGAATGGAAGATGCTCAAAAAAAAGTTTCTGTCAATTTAGCCTTCAATTTAGCTATATCAAAAGGAACCAATCATCTTCTAATGCTTCGTCAACTTATGAAACTTTTTCAAAATGCAGAATTTCTTACTAATTGTATGAAATTAGAACCTCAAAAAGCTGCTGTCTATATAAAAGAAAAATTACAGGAGAATAAAAATGCATGAAATAATTACTATTTCTAATGAGATAACTCATGCGGCTAAAAAAATACCAGAAAATACTCTAATATCATTATCTGATATTATTCACTCTCATAAACGTATATTTATATATGGAACTGGTCGCTCTGGATTAATGTTAAAAGCTTTTGCTATGCGCCTTATGCAGTTAGGATTTACTACATTTGTTGTAGGAGAAACTATTACACCATCTATTCAAAAAAATGATCTCTTGATTCTAGCTTCTGCTTCTGGTGAAACTGAAAGTGTTGTACAAATGGCTCAAAAAGCCAAAAATATGGGAATTTCATTAGCTATAATTACCTCGTCTTTAAATAGTCGTCTTGTAAATATAGCAGAACCTATACTACGTATCAATTCTGGAACTAAATTTTCTCATTCTGAAGCTAGTGCTCAACCATTAGGTAGTCTCTTTGAGCAAATGTTACTTATTTTTTTTGATAGTGTTATCTTTCATATTAGTAGTAAATTAAATAATGATTCTGAGATGGCTCGCAGACATGCCAGTCTTGAATAAAAATAAATGGACTTAGTTTTACTAAGTCCATTTATTTTTTATGGTTCTATCATATATTCATATTTTAAAATAATATCAGCTATTTGTTTAGAAGATTCTGCATTCATTATTTCTAAACGAAAATCCTTTTGTTTAATAAGACTAATCATATTAAACATTGCTTTCAAATGTGTATTTTCATCTATAGTACTTAATGTACAAATAATATACACTGGATCAAAATTTTTATTACCAAAAAAAACAGGTGTACGCAATTTAGTAAACTGCATAGCTAATTTTAAACTACCAGCTTCTGGAGTAGCATGTGGTAATGCAAATCCAGGTGCCATTACTATATATGGTCCGAACAATTCTACAGTTTTTATCATTTCAGAAACATACGACTGCTTTATTGATGAATCAGATAATAATAATGAACTTCCCTCTATTATAGCTTCTTTCCAATTATTTACTTTAACATCTACACGAATATGTGTTGGAGACAAAAGATGATGTAACTGTGGTAAAAATATAGAATTTCTTTCATTATTCTGAAAACACTGTCTTACAGCTCTATGAACTCGACGCAGTAATGGCTTATATTGATCTGGCAATAATATTTCCTTTGCAATAGGTGATATTACCTCCATTATTGTTTCAGCATTAATATTACTAATTGGTTCTAATATAGGAAATCTATTAGACGCTCTAATCATATCTACTTTTTCACCCAGCCTAACATAATCTTCATCTGATATCATAGGTGATACTACAATATAGGGAATAGGACAATCATCTAATGGAACAGTTGAAATTACTAAATCAGCCGACATATTACTAATAGATTTCATGTCATGCGCAGCAATTATATTTACAATATTAAAATTAAAATGTTTTCGAAGTTTTTCTAATAATAATTTTGATGTTCCTATACCTGCATGACATGCTACAATTACTCGAAAAACAAAGCGATTATTTTTGGCACGTTCTAAAGCAGCACAAATATGAATTATAATATAATCAAGTTCATTTTGCGTCAATAAACGGCCTGCATAAGATTCAAATAAATTGCTAAAACGTTTTGCAACTTTAGCAATCTTAGGATACTTAGATGAAACTTCTTTTATTACTGGTGGCGCAAAATTTATTTCTTTTTGAAATAATGTCTGAGATAAATGTGTAGATAAATTATCAAAAAATTCAAAATCAGATTTCAACGCTGGTGAAAGTTCTCCTGCTATAGATTCTATAAATTGTCTTGTTATTAATTGAAGTTGTACCATATTATTATTACTTTTATATCCATGCGAAAATCGCTGCGTTGAAAAAAAGTAATCAAGTGCATAAATTTCCACTTTGGATAAAGATACATGACAATATTGAACTATGTGTTTTATTATATCTTGTGCAAAATAAAAAAATTCACCTTCTGTATCTATTTGAGATTTTAAAAAGAAACCATGCTGACAACGTATAATACAAATATTTAGATAACGAATAGTTTGTGCAAATGAATCATCTGATAATATTAAAGTATGTAAATGCTCTTGTTCATTGACAATTTTTCGCAAAATTCTAGAATAGTCTTCACATTTTTCTACAATATTATTTTCTATAAATAATCTCGGTATATTTACTTGCTGTGAAAGAAATATACGCTTCTGATATTCTGTTCCCTCTACAAAAAAACCTCTATGAGAACGAGATGATAATTTTAAATTTTCTGATTTTAAATATGTCCGTATAAATTTAAGATCATTAATAATTGTAACTCTACTAACACAAAGATAATCTGCTATTGTTTGTAATGTTACAAAACCAGATGAATTTATGAATAAAACAGTAGCAATTATTCTTCTTTCTTTTACTGAAAGACGATAAAAATAATAATCTTCACTTACTTTTTCTCTTAACTGTGCAAAATCTAAATTTTCAGGAATTTTTATTTTTCCATCACGAGCTAATAAATATATTTTTTCTTTTTTTATTTTTGTAATAATTATTTCAATCTCTGTAAGATAATTTCGTATACTTCTTTCAGATACATCATGCCTTTTAGATAATGCTTCTAATGTCATTTTCCCTTTTGGTGAAATGAACTCATCTATAATATCTAAAACACGTTTATTCATTAATTAACTCCTTTTTATATAATTATTTAAAACATTATATATTATATCATATTAAATTTATAATATGCTATTATGCTTTTGCTATATTACTATATTTTATAATTTTATTTACTATTTTCTTCATATTTTATATTATATAGTTAAAATTTTTATTTCATCTTATTTATACCGGAGGTAGCTTTATGGCTGTAAAAATCACAGGATATTATAAATTACCTAATGAAATCGAACCTCAATTAATAGAGTTTGACAAAGTATTCAATATTTCCTTTATGCGTAAATACACTAAATATAAAACTTTTGCCAAATTTTTAACAGGTGGTAAATTTAACATCACTTGCCAAAAGGATTTTGAAGAATTACCAGAAGAATTAATGGATAAACATGTAGCTAAAAACACTCAATTCAAAACATGGCAAGAAATGTTAGATTTTGCTACAGATAAATATATAATCAGTAAACAAAAATAAAATAAAAAGCACAGCTTATAATAAGCTGTGCTTTTCTTATTTATTTAGAATAGGAATGGGGAAAACTTTGTTTTAAGCTTTAATAGCTTTATAATTTTCAATTACAAGCTGATAAAGTTTTTGATCTGCTGTAAGTCCAGAATATTTTTCTACTGCTTTTTCAATACCATTGTCAGCAATATAAGCCTGAATTTCTACAGCTTGTTCATCTTCTTTGTAATCAAAAGTATATCCTGTAGCAATAGCTTTTGCTAAGTGAGTATTATCAAGACCATAAGATTCAGCTAATAAAGCTGGCCCTACTAAACGGTCTTTAAGATTTAATTTACGGATAGGAGAACGACCTACACGTACTACTTCATCATGTAATGCTTCTAAGGAAATACGTTTTAAGATTTTTTTGATATAAGCTTCTAATTCTTCAAATTTAAATGGATATTTTTTAGTCATTGCCATAGCTGATTCTTTCATTACAGCTACTACATCAGCTTTAATTTCTGGAACTTCTAAAGCATCATGGATTGTTTCACAATTATTATGGTAACCAAAATATGCAGTTGCAGCATGACCACAGTTAAATACATAGAGTTTACGTTCAAGATACATACCAAGATTTTCTACATATTCTGCACCTTTAATTGGTTGAGCTTCTGGATTTACCATTTTATCTTTTTCAATAACAAGTTCAAAAGCTGCTTGAATTTGAGGTACTCTTACGCCATTTATAACTGTGCTAAGTGCAATTCTATCTACAGCTACATTTGGGAAAGCGCCTACTTTATCAAGTTCTTCTTCTGTTACTGGCGCTTTAGTATTTTCTACTAAAGCTTTTTTCAACATATCTGTAGCATAAAAAGCATTTTCACAAGCCATAACGTCTACTTTACCTATGCCACGATTTAAACGTTCTTTTAATCCTTTAGCAAGTGTAGGAGCTATTTTATCTAAATTATCAACACAAACAGATGTTGTAATTAAATCAGCTTCACAAATTGCTTCCACAATATCTGCTTCATTAGTAATTGGAGAAAAAGCTTTTACATTTTTAATTACTTTCTTTTCATTATTATCAATGATATACATTTCATAAGAATTTGTTTCATTGATATAATCAACTGTTGCTTTTACTACATCAACAAAAGTTGTAGAAAAACCAGATTCATATAATAATTCTCCAATAAAACCTCTACCGATATTACCAGCACCAAAATGCACTGCTTTCATTTAAAATACCCCCTATTATCTAAAACTTAATCATTAGATTTTGTAAATAAGTTATATAAAGCTTCTTTGTCTTTTGTAACGAATAATTCTTCTAATTGTTCATCAGTATATTCGTCAAGAGCAATAGCAATATTAGCTAAGATAGCAAGATGTTCGTCGCCTTTACCTGCGATACCAACAACTAATTTTGCTTTACCTGTGCCAAATTCTACACCATTAGGGAATTGTAATACTACAATACCTGATTTTTTAACTGTGTCTTTTACTGCATTTTCACCATGTGGAATAGCAATGCCACGTCCCATGTATGTGCTTACATCTTGTTCACGTGCAAGCATACCATTAATATATTCTTTGCCAACATAGCCAGATTTATACAATAATTCACCAGCCATTTTTATAGCTTCTTCTTTAGTAACTGTATCTAAGCACATTTTAATGTTTTCACGTTTTAATACAGTTTCATCTTCAACAGCATTTTCTTTGCTATCTGCAACTTCTTCTACTTTAGCTTCTACATTTTGTAATTTAGCTAAAATAATATCATAAACATCGTTTTTAATGAAATCTTGTACAAATAAATGTTCAGCTTGTGGAGAATCGGCGATTGCACGGTCTGCTAATTTTTCATGAGATACTACAATCTGAGCATCAGATGGAATATTACCGATAGCACAGTTTGTTACAGAAATATATCCATAACCTGCTTTTTTCAATTTATTGCGAAGTGCACTTGCACCCATAGCGGAAGAACCCATACCTGCGTCGCAAGCATAAATAATTTTCTTAAGTTCGCTACCTTTTACTACTACATCACTTTCAACACGTTTGCTACCACGGTTTTTCATATCTTGCATATTTTGTTGAGCTTCTTCTAAGGAAGAACCATCATCTTTAGAAGCTTTGATGAAGATAGAAGCGATTACGAAAGATACTGCTGTAGCTACTACTACTGCTGCGATATTTGCGAAATATGCTCCTTTTGGAGTCATTGCTAAGATTGCAAAAATACTACCTGGAGAAGCTGGAGCGATAAGACCACCATTTAAAACGCTTAATGTGAATACGCCAGCCATACCTGCTGGAATAACTGCTAATAAGAGGATTGGTTTCATGAGAATGTATGGGAAGTAAATTTCATGAATACCACCTAAGAAGTGGATAATTACTGCACCTGGAGCAGAGCTTTTTGCCATGCCTTTACCTACTAAACAGAAAGCAAGTAATACACCAAGACCAGGGCCTGGGTTAGATTCAATCATAAAGAAGATGGATTTTCCAAGTTCTTGAGATTCCTGAATACCAATTGGGCTGAATACACCATGGTTGATAGCATTATTCAAGAATAATACTTTTGCAGGTTCAACCAAAATAGATACGAGTGGAATAAGACCTAAGTTTACGATAAATTCAACGCCACCGCGTAAAATATCATTCAAGGAACTTACTACTGGACCTACGATAGCATAAGCAAGAATTGCTAAAATACCACCTAAAATACCAGCAGAGAAGTTATTAATGAGCATTTCAAATCCTGTTGGGATTTTATCTTGGAAAGCTTCATCAAATTTTTTAATACACCAACCACCAAATGGACCAACAATCATTGCTCCTAAGAACATTGGAATGTCAGAACCAGCGATAATACCAGCTGTTGCGATAGCACCTAAAACACCACCACGATGTTGATAAATAGCACTACCACCACTATAACCAATCAATAGTGGGATTAACCATTTTGACATAGGGCCACCTGCAGCTGCTAAATATTCATTTGGTATCCAACCAGTTGGAATAAATAATGCTGTGAGTAAACCCCAAGCGATAAATGCACCTATATTTGGCATTACCATTCCGCTTAAAAATCTACCAAATTTTTGCATCTTTTCTTGAGCAACATTTCCTGCTTTTGCTTCAGACATTTTTAACCCTCCATTACCTTTTTATATTTTTTCTTAAAATAATTTGTATATATTTTTTCTAGTTCCAAATAAATTTCTGCCTTAGAACCTTGATGTAAAATATCTAATAAGTTCGTATTTTCTATAATGCTTTCGGATAAAACTCCCATCGTTTCTAAAGCTTTTTCATCAGCTTTATCTGGAACTAATAAAATCAACACTGTAGATATTTCTTTTTCATTTACTTTTAAAGATTTTTCTAACTGAATAATCCCTACTGTCAAATTTTGTATAACTTTAGATTTTGTATGTAATAACATCAAATCTTTAATAATAGTGCTACCTTTTTCTTCTCTTGATTTCAAGTCAGCTTCCAAAATTTGACTTATATTTTCTTTTAATAAATAAATACTAACAAAACTACATAATTCTTCTTTAGAATTAACATTTACCATATCTTGATAAAAGAAATTCTTCAAAATAGATTTAATATAAAAACCAAATAGATTAAGTTCGCTCAATTTCTCAACTAAACTCTTATTATCTTTATGATACTCTCCACTATTTTCATCAGGTAATAATTGCATTTGATGAATGATATTATCTATATCCTTATCATCTAACATGAAATTCACAATCACTACTGGTATTGTCGCTTCATTTATTTCCACAGTGGAAATTATAAAATCTATGCCTTCATTTTGATAAAATTCATAGTTTATATTGATTGCAGAAACAATAGCTACAATATTTAAATTGGTGAATTTTTGTTTTAGTTGACTTGCTAATAATTTTGATGTGCCAATTCCTGTAGGACAAGCTACCAAAACATTATATTTTCTCGTTTTTTGCAAACTTGCATCTTCTAAAGTGGAACCTAAATGCATTGCTAAATAAGCAATTTCCGCTTCTGGTAAATTAACCCCTAATTTTTCCTCTAAAGGTTTAGCTGCTTTTTTAGCTAATTTCATCCATTGAGGATATTTCTCTTTCATCTCATTTAGTAGTGGATTACGTATCTCCAAATTTAATTTTATTCTCGTTGCCGCTGGCCCTAAGTGTTTTACAAGACCTATTAATAATTTACTTTTCTTAGCTATAAAAATACCGCTTTCTTCTTGAGCTATAGCTATTATTTTTTTTGCAATTTTTATCAAAGCAAAATTATCATAATTATTAATAGTGCCTTCTTGATAATTATTTCTAGCTCCTAAAAGATGCATAGTGATAAAACCACTTTCTTCTTCAGGAACTACGATATCAAAGACTCTCGCAATCTCTTCACTTATCTTAAATGCTAAATCAAATTCTTTTTTCTTTTTCAATTCTGTTAAAAACTTAGTATCAATTTTTATAATTTCACCTTTTAATAAACGCTGTATCGCTAATGTAAGATGAACTACTAAGCCTGAAAAAGCATTTATCGATAAATTATAATTCTCTCTTTCCACTACTGTAGTTATTGCTTTTTCTACTTTTTGAATGATATCTTTATCGACTAAGTCCAATAAAAACTTATCCGTGCCACTTTTCAATTTAATATTTTTTTCTTGTTTATTTAAGACATTTAGAATGTTTTTCTCATGGAGATTTTTATAAATATGACTTATAATCGCTTTCCTGATGTCTTTCTCTAATCCCTCTAAATAAATCCCTAAACCAGGTTTGCGGACTAAATTCATATTCATCTTTTTTATCCATGTTTCTAATTTGTCTAAATCATTGCTTATAGTGGCTTCTGTTACATTCAATAATTTTGCTAAAGTCAATAACTTTATAGGTTCTTGTGATTTTAACAAATGACTTAATACTATATTTTGTCTTTCCGCTGGCGAATATTCATGCAAACCATTAGATTGGATTTGTTCTAACATTTTTTGCTTTTGCTCTTCAGTCCCTATGATTTGCATACCCTTGCTAGTTTTTCTTTCTAAGATTAAATCATTTTCATTTAAAATCTTTTCAACATTAACTAATTGTCTAGTTACTGTTTTTATACTTACTTGTAATAAATCAGCTATTTCACTAGCCGTTACATAAGTATTTCTTTTTATAAGTTCATTAATTATAAATTTCGAACGTTCGTTTATTTTCATACAATTAATTCCTTATAGTTTAATATTAAATAACCGGTTTATTTCTACAATTAAATTATAATAGAGAATTGTTTGTAAATTCAATCTAAAGTTATATTATTAAGTCTTTAATCCTTTAGGACAAAATTAAATAATGGCATTATCATATTAAGTAGTATAATATTTATATATAATATTTATTTTTACTATATATTTTTTTAATTTTAAAATATTAATGGATGGTGCTATCAATCTATGAAAAGTCTATTACAACAAATACAACCTATTGTACAAAATACAGCTAATGCTATTTCTAAAGTTATTCAAATGGAAGTTGAAGTAGCAGATAATAACTTTATACGTATTGCTGGAACTGGTAAATATGCTGAAAATATTGGAGAACTCATGAATGCAGGTTTTGTTTATCATCATGTCCTTCAAACAGGAAATATCATTATGATTGAGCATCCTGGTTTCCATATATTATGCAAACCCTGTCCTTATTATGAAAAATGTCCAGAAGACACTGAACTAGCTGCACCTATTATTTTTCATGGTGAATCTGTTGGTGTCATTGGATTGGTCAGCTTCAACAAACAACAAACGGAACATTTTATTGCACATAAAGAATGGATGATACAATTTATCCAAAAAATGGCAGAACTAATAGCTAGTAATTTAGAAAATATCGCTATCAAAAACTCATCTAAAACATCTAATTTAAATACCTCATTAAACCTTGCACAATTAGAACGAAATGCTATAAAAAAAGCCCTTGATTTAGTAGACAACGAAATTAGTAAAACCGATAAAGCGGCTAAAATTTTAGGTATTAGTAGAGCTACATTATATCGCAAAATCAAAGAATATAATTTATAAAATTATTTTTATTGACATCTTTCTCAAAATGAGATAATATATTCTCGTAATAAGACAAAAGCAACGGTGCTTAAAAACTTATGTTTTTTAAGCACCTATTTTTTTTAGGAGGGAAACGATTATATGCAAATAACAAAAATTTATTCTGATAGTAATACAGCAGATGATATCAGTTTTCTCGATTTAACTCATGTTCAAAAAATAAAGGCATTTCACCAGTCTTTTCCTTTATATAAAGAAACTCCACTTATCGATTTAAAAAACTTATCCAAAAGGATTGGCTTAAAAAATTTTTTTGTAAAAGATGAGTCCTACCGATTTGGTTTAAATGCTTTTAAAGTTTTAGGTGGTAGTTTTGCTATTGGAAAATACATTGCACAAAAACTCAATATGGATATTTCTGACTTATCCTATGAGAAGCTCATTTCTTCAGAAATACATAAGCAAATTGGTAATATCACTTTTGTGACAGCTACAGACGGAAATCACGGCAGAGGTGTTGCTTGGACTGCTAATCAATTAAAACAAAAATCCGTTGTCTATATGCCTAAAGGAAGTAGTCTTGAGCGATTAAAAAATATTCAAGCTGAAAATGCTGATGCTTCTATCACTGATTTAAATTATGATGATGCTGTTCGCTTAGCTAATGAAAATGCCAAAAAATATGGCTGGGTTGTTATTCAAGATACATCTTGGGAAAACTATCAAGACATACCACGCTGGATTATTCAAGGTTATAGCACAATGGCTTATGAAGCATATACCCAAATTTCCCAAAAACCTACACATATTTTCATTCAAGCAGGTGTTGGTTCACTTGCTGGAGCTATTACGGGCTTTTTTGCTAATGCATATAAAGAAGATAAACCGATTATCACTGTTGTTGAACCTGAAACAGCTGATTGTATTTTCCGCACAGCTAAAGCAAATGACCAAAGACTTCATTTTGTAAAAGGTAATATGCCTACAATAATGGCAGGACTTGCCTGTGGTGAGCCATGTGATATTGGCTGGAATATCTTAAAAAAACATGCTGATTTTGCCATTACTTGTGCTGATAATATTTCTGCAAAAGGAATGCGCCTACTCGGAGCACCTTTATCTGGTGATACTCGTATTATCTCTGGCGAAAGTGGTGCTGTAACTAGTGGTCTTGTTGCTGAACTTATGACAAATGATAAATATAAAGATATTCGTAATAAATTACAATTAAATGCGGATTCTGTCGTTTTATGCTTTAGTACAGAAGGAGCAACTGATAAACAAAATTACGAAGATATCGTTTGGAACGGAAAATATAGTAATTATTAAAAGAATTCATTAATTGAAGGTGAAGCTATGAACACTACATTCAAACAGGAAGTTATCAATTTATGTCAAGATTTAATTCGCAAATCCAGTTATTCTGGACATGAACAAAATGTAGCTGATATTTTAAAAACCTATATGCAAAAAAATAAATTTGACAAAGTTTTTACTGATAAATACGGCAATATTATTGGATGTATTAAAGGCAATAGGCCGGGTCCTAAAATTTTATTTGATGGTCATATTGATACTGTACCTGTTGCTAATGAATTAGAGTGGACTTACCCTCCATTTGCAGCAGAAATTCATAATGACAAAATCTATGGACGCGGTACTTCCGATATGAAAGGTGCAGTCGCTGCTATGTGCGTTGCTGCAAAATATTTTAAAGAAGATTTTGGTAATGATTTTGCAGGAGAAATTTATGTTGCTGGTGTCGTTCATGAAGAATGCTTTGAAGGTGTTGCTTCTCGTGAAGTCAGCAAAAATATTAAACCTGATTATGTAATCATTGGTGAAGCTTCTAATTTAAATATCAAAATAGGTCAAAGAGGTCGTGCCGAAATCATTGTAGAAACATTTGGTAAATCTTGCCACTCTGCTAATCCTGAAAAAGGTATCAACGCTGTGTATAAAATGGCAAAAGTTATTGAAGCTATAAACACATTAGAGCCACCACATCATGAATTTCTTGGTGATGGAATATTAGAATTAACAGATATAAAATCTTCACCATATCCTGGAGCCTCTGTTGTACCTGATTATTGCCGTGCCACATATGACCGTCGCTTGCTTGTTGGTGAAACAAAAGAAAGTGTTCTTGCTCCAATTAAAAAACTTTTGGAAGAAATGATGGTAAAAGATAGTACATTAAAAGTTAAAGTTTCTTATAGCGTAGGCAAAGAAAAATGCTATACAAATAATGAAATCACTGGCGAACGCTTCTTTCCTGGCTGGCTTTATGACAAAAATGATGAATTCATTCAAAAAGCATATGTACAATTAAAAAATAATGGATTTAATCCTGAAATTACACAATATAATTTCTGTACTAATGGCAGCCATTATGCTGGAGAAGCTCATATAAAAACATTTGGACTTGGTCCATCTAAAGAAAATTTAGCTCATACAGCAAATGAATATATTGAAATTGATCAATTAATAAAAGCTGTCCAATGCTATTACAATATGAATATAGCATTTTTAAAATAAATAAAAATAGCAACGAAGCTAGAAAAATTTTTACTAATCAATAAAAGTAGAAATTTTTCTAGCTTTTTTATTTTTAATAGGAGGTTTATTATGACTGCTTCACTTACTGTTATCGCTATTGTCATTGCTTATATGGCAATTATGTTGTTTATTGGCTGGTATTCTAAAAATATGATATCTAGCAATAAAGATTTTATGGTTGCTGGTAGACGACTAGGACCTATTTTAATGGCTGGTACACTTGCCGCTACAGAAATCGGCGGTGGTAGTTCTTTAGGTGTAGTCCAGCAAGGTATGGATAAATTTGGTATTAGTGCTGCTTGGTATGTTATTACAATGGGCTTTGCCTTTATAATCCTAACTTTCTTAGCACCAAAATTCCGTGCTTCTACTGTAAAAACAGTTCCAGAATATTTTCGTCGTCGTTATGGGAAAATACCTGGATTTATTACTGCTATCATCATGCTTTTGCCATTAATTGGTCTTACTGCTGGTCAAATGATAGCTTCCGCTGTAATCCTTTCTACAATGATTGGTATTTCATTTAATTTAGCTGTTATTGCAATCTGTGTGATTGTAACAATTTATTCTGTAATGGGCGGTCTTTGGAGTGTTACATTAACTGATTTCATTCAAGTCTTCTTCATTGTATTCGGTATGGCTATAGCCATTCCATATGCATTTGATTTAGCTGGTGGCTGGCAAAATGTAGTTAATAATGTTCCTCCAGAAACCTTTGATTTATTTCATGGTTATAGCCTCTTAGACATCATTTCATTAACAATTATGTATATAACTACTTTTACAATAGGGCAAGAAGCTGTTTCTCGTTACTATGCTGCCCGTGATGGTAAAGCAGCTCAGCAAGGTTCTATCTTAGCTGCTATCATCAATTTTATATATGGTTTTATTCCAGCAATTTTAGGTGTTTGCGTTTTAGCACTCATCAATATGGGTTCTTTTGATACATCTTTATTCAGCGAAGTTGGCTCTCGTTATGCTTTACCAACATTAGCAATCCATGCTATGCCACCTATTATCTGTGGTATTTTATTTGCTGGTGTTATCTCTGCTACCATGTCTAGTGCAAGTTCCGATTTACTTGGTACTGGTTCTATATTTGCAAATGATATTTACCGCGAATTCATCAAACCATCAGCAACAGATGAAGAAGTCATGAAAGTAGCTCGTATCGTTATGATTTTAAGCGGTTTATTATCTCTTTTAGTAGCTTTATTTAATACATCTAGTATTATTACAATTTTAATGTTCTCTTTCTCCTTGCGTGCTGCTGGTGCTTTTTTCCCATATGTTCTTGGACTTTATTGGAAAGGTTCTTCTTTTGCTGGAACTATTGCTTCATTAATTTCTGGTACAATCGTTGTCGTTTATATAGAACAAATTTCTCATGGTATGCTATTTGGCTTTAAAATAGGTCAGCCTATTTTACCTGGGCTTGTTGTAGCATTTATAGCTTTTGTCGTATTTTCTAAATTATTTCCACCAAAAGAATTTACAACAGAATTAGCACATGATGAACATGAATCTTAACTTATTTTTAAGGAAGTCTTATTTATGAAAACTCTATTAAAAAATGGACTTATCGTAGATGGAAACAACACTAAACCATATATAGGTAATGTCCTCATAGAAAATGATTTTATAATAGCCATCGGCAATATAGATATAGATGATGTTGATAATATCATTGAGCTCAATGGTCTAACTGTAGCTCCAGGATTTATTGATACTCACAGTCATAGTGATTTAGAAATTTTAAGTCAGCCTGAAGTCCTACCAAAAATCATGCAAGGTATTACAACAGAAATTTTAGGTCAAGACGGTATATCCATGGCACCACTACCTACAAAATACATCAATCCATGGCGCAAAAACCTTGCTGGACTTGATGGCGAAAGTGATACTATCAATTGGAATTACCAAACTACTAAAAATTACTTAAAAATGATTGATGATGTTAAACCCGGATTAAACGAATGTTACCTTGTGCCACACGGTAACATTCGCATGGAAGCCATGGGATTAGATAACCGCCAACCAACTGATGAAGAAATACAAAAAATGTGTGATATAACACAACGTGAAATGGAAAATGGTGCCATTGGTTTATCTAGTGGTCTCATTTATATGCCTTGTGCTTATAGTAAAGCTGATGAAATTATTGCCATGTGCAAAGTCGTTGCTAAATATGACGGTATCTTTGTTGTACATCAACGCAGTGAAGCTGATACTATCATAAATTCCATGAAAGAAATCATAGATATAGGCAGAAAATCAAGAATTAAAATCCATTTTTCCCATTTCAAAGTTTGCGGTAAGAAAAATTGGCAATACATTGATACTATGTTGCACCTTATTGATGAGGCTGAAAAAGAAGGAATTAAAATCTCCTTTGACCAGTATCCTTATGTAGCTGGTAGCACCATGCTTGGTGTAATCTTACCACCTTGGGTTCATGACGGTGGAGCAAATAAAGTTTTAGAAAGACTTCAAGATAAAACACTCCGCAAAAAAATGATTTATGATATCGAACATGGCATTGATGGATGGGACAATTTTATTGATTTTGCTGGCTTAGATGGAATTTATATAACAAGTGTAAAACATAAGCAAAATGAAAATGCTGTCGGTCTTAATCTTGTAGAATTAGGCAAATTAAAAAATAAAAACCCATATGATGCTACTTTCGATTTATTACTTGAAGAAGAAAATGCTGTTGGTATGGTTGATTTTTACGGTTCTGAAGAACATGTAAAGCAATTTTTACAGCGTCCAGAAATGAATGCTTGCACTGATGGTCTTTTAAGTGGCAAACCTCATCCTAGAGTTTACGGTGCTTTTCCACGTATCCTCGGAAAATACGTACGTGAAGAAAAAACTCTTAAATTAGAAGAAGCTATTTATAAAATGACAAAAAAACCTGCTGATACATTCCATATCGCAAAACGAGGCCAATTAAAAGCTGGTTATTATGCTGATATCACCATTTTCGACAAAGATACCATTATTGATAAAGGAACTTTCACTAATCCTGTTCAATATCCTGAAGGTATCCATTACGTATTCGTCAATGGACAAATGATAATAGAAAACAAAAAACATACTGGCATACGCTTTGGCAAAGTTTTACGCAAACAAGGAATTGATGTTAAAGCATAAAAATCTTATAAAAAAATATATGAAAGAGGTGTTTTATGTGTTTGATATGATTATTAAAAATGGTAACGTCGTTTCTCCTTCATCTACAATTCAATGTGATATTGCTATAAAAGATGAAAAAATAGTAGCTTTAGGTAATTTTACTAAAACTGAAGCTACAAAAATTATTGATGCTACTGACAAATATATATTGCCTGGGGTTATTGAAGCACATATGCACTGCATGGCACCGTTTCAAGGCTGTCTAGGTGCAAACAACTTTTTCGAGCAAAGTATCAGCGGAGCTTTCGGTGGCGTTACTATGTTCATGGATTTTGCCAATATGAAAAAAGGCTGTTCACCATATAAACAAGCTCTAGCTCGTGCCGATGAAATGAAAGACTCTGCCATTGACTACAGTGTCCATGGAAAATTTGTAGAAGCTACACCTCAATCATTAAACGATGTTAAAACAATGATAGATAACGGCATTCCTACATTTAAAATGTTTATGACTTATAAAAAAGAAGGCGTCATGTCCGATGATGAAACTTTATTAAAAGTTTTTGAACGAACAAAACAATTTGGTGGAATGCCAATGCTTCATTGTGAAAGTAATTCTATAGCTGAAACTAATATCGAAAAATGCGTACAAAAAGATGATTTAAGCTGGTTTAATTTTGCTAAATGCAAACCCGTTGCTTGCGAAGTAGAAGCTTTTTCTCGTGCTGTTCATCTTGCTGAGTATGTAGGTAGTGCAATTATCATCGTTCATACTACAAATGGAGCTGCTTTAGATATTGCTCGCAAAGTCCATGCTAAGAATTTTCCATTATATGTAGAAACTGGACCACATTACATGACTTTATTTGATGACCTTTATGCTAACGAAAACGGTTATTTAGCAATTTGTTCTCCACCACTGCGTACTCCAAAAGAAGCTGCAGAACTTTGGCAGGGTATTGAAGACAATACAATAAGTCTAACCGGTTCTGATGATTGTACTTTTGATGTTGATGAAAAGTCTTGTTTTCTTGAAAAAAATTCTGATGGAACATGGAAACAAGATTTCACTAAAGTAGTAAATGGCATCTCTGGTTTAGAAATAAGATTGCCTCTACTATTATCTGAAGGTGTTTCTAAAGGACGCATTTCTATAAATAAAGTTTGTGCTTTAACCAGTACGAATATCGCTAAAATTTATGGTTGCTACCCACAAAAAGGTATTATTGCGCCAGGAAGTGATGCTGATATTGTTATTGTAGATATGAATAAAGAAATTACTCTATCTAAAGACGTTCTTCATAACAATATCAGTTATTGTCTACATGACGGCTTTAAAGTAAAAGGTTATCCAATTATGACAATCGCTCGTGGAAAAATAATCGTAGAAAACGGCGAATTTAAAGGAAAAAAAGCAAGCGGTAAATTTATAAAGCGTAAAATAAATCCTCGCTATTTAAATAAATTTAACTTAAATTAAGAAAGAAGAATTGCCATGAACAATTATCAACATCAAACAGGCGATATTGTAGAACTGACTGACTCTGGATTAAAAGCTATAGAAAGTTATCCTAATAATTATACAAATAATACTCGCCCTATCCCCTTAAAAGACCGTAATTGGTCTGCTCTTAGTATGACAAATTTATGGATTGGTATGTTAGTATCAATCGCTGTTTATCAAGTAGCTAGTGGTTTAATAGTAGCTGGTATGTCATGGGCACAAGCATTATTTACCATTGTACTTGGACATTCTCTTGTAATGATTTTCGCGGTTATCTTAGGTCATTTTGGGACAAAATATGGTTTGACATATCCAATGCTATGCAAATTTATTTTTGGCAGTAAAGGTATTATCATTCCATCAATCATAAGAGGCGGTCTTGGCTGTTTTTGGTTTGGTGTACAAGCATGGATTGGAGGGCAAGCTTTAAATGCTATCTTTGAAGTTATCTTTCCATCTTTTGCTAACGGAAATTTTTTGAGCTATTTCATCTCATTCATTATATTCTGGGCAATAAATGTCTATATAGCTTCTTCTGGTTCTAATGCTATTAAAGCTCTAGAAAATTATTCTGCTCCATTATTAATAATTTTAAGTTTCATCGTTATATTATGGGGTTTAGACACCGCAAATTGGAGCCTTAATACCTTGTTATCAGTTCCAGAACTTCAAGGAGATCCTACAAAGAATTTTTGGGATTTATTTTTCCCCGCATTATCCGCAATGATTGCATTTGATGGTGGTATTGCCCTTTCTATGGCGGATTTTACACGCAATTGCAAATCTCAAAAAGCTCAAATTATAGGACAATTAACAGGAGCTCCTATTATGACAGCATTTATTTCATTTGTTGGAATATGTGGTACAAGCGGTGCTATCTTAGCTTTTCATGAAGCAATTTGGGAACCTGCAATCTTAGTAAGTAAATTTGATAATCCTATTATCGTTGTAATTTTTTCTATATTTATTATCATAGCTGTTTTAACTACAAATGTGGCTGCTAATCTAATTCCACCAACTAATGTTATTTCTACATTATTCGCAAAAAGAATTTCATATAAAACTGCAGCATTTATTGCAGCTATTTTAGCATTATTTACTCAACCGTGGAACGCTTTATCTAGTGCCTACACTTTAATTTTTAATGTATGCGGCATTTTAGGTGCATTATTAGGACCTATATCTGGTTTATATGTTGTTGCATATTTAATAGAACATCATTCCCATGTTGATTTAGTAGACCTTTATCGTGAAGATAATAAAAGCAAATATTATTACTATAAAGGCTGGAACATCGGAATAATCTTTATATTTATTTTATCTAGCATTATTATTTTAGCAGGCAAATTTATTCCATCATTAGAGTTTATTTTTAACAATTCATATGTTATCGGTAGTATCGGTGCTGGTATTCTCTATTATATTTATTTAAAAATAAATTCTAACCAATAAGGGGAATGATACTATGAAGAAAATATTAGTAATAAATCCTAATACTTCATTAGAAATGACAAATGAAATACGTTCTACCATAGAACGTATTCAAGATAAAAATATTAAAACTATTACTATCTCTCCAGATTTTGGTGCTACTTCTTTAGAATCTTTTTATGATTACGCTCTTGCTTCTTTTGCTATAATTCGTTTGCTCAATCAATTAAAAAAACAAAATCAAAATTTTGATGGAATTTTAATTTCCTGCTTTGGAGATCCTGGATTATATGCTATTAAAGAAATTTCAGCTATTCCTGTTATAGGAATAGCTGAAGCCTCTATGAGTATTTCTTTATTAATGGGACAAAAGTTTAGTTTATTAGTAGCTTCAAAAAAAGCTGTACCTATGATGAGAGATATGGTTAACCAATATAGTCTTACCTCTCGCTTAGCCTCAATTGAGACATTAAATCTAAATGTTTTAGATGTAGAACAAAACAAACAAGATAGTATTCAAAAATTAATTTTAGCCGGAAAACAAGCTATTGATAAAGGTGCTGAAGTTTTAATACTCGGTTGTGCTGGTATGACAAATATGCAATCAGAAGTTGCACAAACATTAAATATACCTGTCATTGATCCTGTTGAATACGGTTATAAAGTATTAGAAACAATGGTAAAAAATAATTTTCCTATTTCTAAAATTGGTTTATACATGAAACCATATACCAAAGATATATTACAAAAAGATTTATTATCTATTTAACCTTAAATTAAAGTTTTTCATAAAATGAGATAATATTTTATAAGGAGGTCCTTCTTTATGAAAACACTTTTATTGGGTGGAACAATTGTTTCTGGTAATGGATGTTATACATCTGATGTACTTATTGAAAATGAAAAAATCATTGCCATTGGAAAAACTTCTGCAATATCTAAATTAGTTGATGATAATACAAAAAAATTTGATGTTACAGACAAGTTGCTTTTTCCAGGTTTTATCGATGCTCACACCCATTTCGATTTAAGTGTTGCTGGAACAGTAACTGCGGATAATTTTCTTACTGGAACACGAGCAGCTCTAAAGGGCGGTACTACAACAATAGTTGATTTTACTACTCAATATCCAGAAGAAAGCCTATCTCAAGCCCTTAATAATTGGCATAAAAAAGCTGATAACAAATGTTCTTGTGATTATAGTTTCCATATGTCTATAAGTGAATGGACACCTTCTATTTGTCAAGAAGTACAAAAAATGATGGATGAAGGTATTTCTTCTTTTAAATTATATATGACTTACGATACAATGGTTAATGATAAAACAATGTTTCAAATACTAAATCGCTTAAAACAAGTTAATGGTATTGTTGGAGTTCATTGCGAAAATGATGCTATTATTGCAGCATTAAGAGAAAATGCCATTAATAAAAAAGATGTTTCTAATCATTACAAAACTCGGCCTGATGATGTTGAAGCAGAAGCTATTAATCGTTTATTGTCTATTGCTAAAATCATAAATATTCCTGTCATCATCGTTCATTTAACATGTAAAAAAGGTTATGATGTCATACTAAATGCAAAAAAACATGGACAAAAAATTTATGTAGAAACTTGTCCTCAATATCTTTTATTAGATAATCATTTTTACGATTTACCATCTTATTATGAAGCTTCTAAATTTGTATGTGCACCTCCATTGAGAACTAAAAATGACCAAGAATGTTTATGGAAAGGTTTAGCTAATGGCGTTATTCAAACCATATCTACTGATCACTGTAGCTTTACTACTGCACAAAAAGCATTAGGAGAAAATGATTTTACTAAAATTCCAGGTGGTGTTCCCGGTGTTGAACATAGAGGTAATTTAATTTATACCTACGGTGTAGAAACACATCGAATTAATTTAGAAACAATGTGTCGTGTATTATCTGAAAATCCTGCTAAACTTTATGGAATGTACCCTAAAAAAGGAATTATCGCACCTGGTAGTGATGCTGATATTGTTGTTTTAAATCCAAATGTAACCGATGTAATTACAGCTAAAAACCAAATTCAAAATACAAATTATACACCTTATGAAGGTATGCCTATTTCATCTCGAATTGAAGATGTATTCTTACGTGGACATCATGTTATAGAACATAGTCAAATCACACAGGAAAAAATGGGAATTTTTATAAAAAGAAAATCTTATAATTTATGATAAAAAACACTCCAAAGTTTGAGTATTAACTCAACCTTTGGAGTATTTTTACTATGCATATGATTCTTGTTTATTCTTACTTTGTAAATATCTAACTACACAAGATAATGTATAATTTATTATGAAATATATAAGTGCTGCACAGCCAAATAATATAAATACATCAGATACATTTATGGTATTTGTTCCATTGTACAAGCTAGCATTACTTAAAATTTTCTTTACACAAGCCATCAATTCAATTGTTGCTACATTAGCCAAGAATGAAGAGTCTTTTATAGTCGTTATTACTTGGCTTAACAGTGTTGGTACTACATTTCTATATGCCTGTGGCAAAATTATATATACCATCGTCTGAAAAGTATTAAAACCTTGTGAATAACTAGCTTCAAATTGACCTTTTGGTACAGCATTAAGTCCACCACGAATTATTTCTGCGATTACTGCTGACGTGAATAAAGTCAACGCAATTGTAGCTTTAAATAATAACTTGGTTTCTACTGAAGATAAACCTAGCATACTATGACTAAAAATACTAGGAACTGGAATAACGATTATACCAATGAAAATCCAAAATAATAATGGTGTATTTCTAAAAACTTCAATATATATACTTGCTAACCATTTAAAAACAATATTTTTCTTTGATGTACAATAATTTCTCACTAAAGCCAATACTGAACCAAATATAATACTTAAAAATACTGCTATCACTGAAATTATTAATGTAAATACAACACCTTTTAATATAAATACTAAAATTGCTGGCTTTTGCAATATAGATAAACTAGCTAAAATTTCATTCATAATCAAAACATCCTTTTATTATGCCATTACATCTTTTTTCTTTAATCTATTTTCCCATATAGTAGCTAAAGTTGATAAAGGGAAACAAATTATAAAGAATAAGATACCACATACAATATAAGCTGGCGCATATGCTCCACCTGTAGTTGAACCTGTGACAAAATTATATGTTAAAGAAATTAAATCAGAACCACCTATAATATACAAACAAGATGTATTTTTTATTAAATTTACTATTTGATTTACCATTGGTGGTAAGATAATTTTTATGCTCTGTGGCAAAATTATATAATACATTTTTTGAACATAATTAAAACCTTGTGATGTAGCAGCTTCAAACTGACCTCTCGGTATAGAGCTTATACCAGCACGGAAAACTTCAGCCATATATGCTCCATGATAAATTCCTAAAGATATTATTCCTGCAAATAAAACGCTTACTTTATACCCAGAAAAAGCTAATATATAATAAAAAACACATAATTGTAATAATAACGGAGTATTTTGAATAACCTCAACATAAATGCGATTTATCATGCGAAAAAATTTATTATAACTTGTACCCATTAGACCAATTATAATACCTATAATAAGCGATAAAACAATACCTACAACTGCTGTTTCTAATGTATTCAAAAAACCTAAAATAAAAGTATCTTTATAATTCCATATCATTATCCAATCATTTTTAGAAAAAATTTCTGCCATAAACTTCACCACTAAAATTATTTATAATTTATAAATCTACTACATAATAATAAATCTAAAGCTTTATAAAGCTTTAGATTTATTATCATATTTTTTTCAATTTGCTATTTTATTTTAAATTATTTTCAGTAATCAAAGTATCTACTGTACCGTCATTTAAACTTTTTTGAACAAATTCTTCTACAACTTTAGATAATCCAGAACCTTTTTTAGTTGCTATACCATATTCTTGTGGTGCAAATTCTTCTGCAATATAAGAACGACCATCTGTATTATAAATAGCTAAAATAGATTTATCTACACAAAATGCATCTACATCACCAGCACTTAAAGCAGTAGAAATTGCTGGATAATCATCATATTGTTTGAAACTTACACCTGTTGTCCATGTTGCTGGATCAAATGTTTTTGCATCATAACCATCACTAGGAATAACACCTGCTTTAATCAATGCTTCTACTAAAGATTTTGCAGAGGTAGAACCAGAAGATACACCAACTGTTTTACCTTTTAAATCAGCCAAAGTTTTAATTCCAGAAGAATTTTCTACTAATACACCTACATGGTCTGTATAGTATGGAGTTGTAAAATCCCAACTATTTTTTCTTTCATCTGTTATTGTAAATGTAGCAATTACACAATCAATATCACCAGAATCAAGTAAAGCTGTTCTTGTTGCTGCTGTTACTGGAGTAAATTCCACATCTACGCCTAAACTTTCAGCCAATTTTTGAGCTAAAGAAATTTCTAATCCAGAATATTCACCAGTTGCTGGATCTTCATAACCAAAACCTTTAGTTACATTTTTTACACCAACTTTTAAAGTACCTCTATCTATAATTTCTTGCACATCACTTGGATTAGAACTTGATGCTGATTTATTTTCAGTATCACTTCCACAACCTGCTAACATCATAACAGACATACATATTGTTAAAAATCCTAATACCCATCTTTTTAAAATTTTCATAAATAACTACACTCCTTCACACTTTGCTATCTATATATTTTTAATGAATAATCTTCCCTAAGAAATTTTTGACTCTTTCATTATTTGGATTATCAAAAAAAGTAGCTGGTGAACCTTCTTCAATAATTTGCCCATCTGCCATAAAGATTATTCTATCTGCCACTTGTCTAGCAAATCCCATTTCATGTGTTACTACAACCATAGTAATATTAGCTTCTTTTGCTAGTTTAATCATAACATCTAAAACTTCTTGAATGGTTTCAGGATCTAAAGCCGATGTTGGTTCATCAAATAAGATAATATTTGATTGCGTACATAAAGCTCTAGCTATAGCAATACGTTGCTGCTGACCACCTGAAAGTGTTAAAGGATAAACATGTGCTTTATCTCTTAATCCTACTACATCTAAATAATGATAAGCTAAATCTTCTGCCTCTTTTTTAGTTTTATGATGTAATTTTATAGGAGCTAACGTCAAATTTTCTAAAACTGTTAAATGTGGATATAAATTAAATTGTTGAAAAACCATTGATATATTATTTTTGATAATATTTGTCTTATTTTTATGTGTCAATTGTTCACCATTAATAAAGACTTTTCCTTTAGTAGGTTCTTCTAAAAAATTCATGCATCTTACAGTAGTCGATTTTCCAGAACCTGATGGCCCTATAATAACTAATTTTTCTCCCTCTTTTACTTCTAAATTGACATCTTTTAATACATGAATACTGCCAAAATATTTTTCTACATGCTCTAGTCTTATCATAAAATCCCACCTACTAAACAGAAAAGGCGCCTCATTGTCATAAATAACAATGAAACGCCTTTGTTTCTAAATTTAATATCAAATTATTTTTGCATACTCTTATTAAAATATGCCTTTATTAATCTTTAAAAGCTTGCCTTGTAAGATTTAGGTTTAGTATAGTTTACTTTAATCTACTTGTCAAGTAATGATACTATTCCAAAATGTAACCTCAAATTAAAATTCCTGCTTTTTATATCTTATAAATCTTTTAAACTGCGAATGCCATTTTTTACATAATCAACTGGTCTGCTCCAATCAACATGTACATCAGTTGCTTCCCATAAACGAGTAAGTGCTAATTGAAGTGTTTCCACATCATCTAATGGATTAATAGTTATTGTAGTAAAATCATGTAATGTTTCATGTGGTACTTGTAAAGTTAATGGTGTATTTAAAAACTCTTCTACTTTTTGTTTAGCTACTTCATTTGCCAAAACAATATTTGCAGATTTAGTATCAGCTGTATACTCAATATATCCTAAATCACTATGACAAGAAATAGCTACACTATAATTATTTTCCATAAAAAATCCCTTCTTTTATCAATAACGTTATACTTATTTTAACTGAGCCTAATAATCTGCGCAAGTAAAAATGCAATTTGTAATTCTAACCTGTTCACTCTTGCACAGATTTCATCTTTATGCTATTATATTATCAGTTAATAACGGAGTATGCCTGCAATGTGCGTAGGTCTTTTTATATTGTCTAACCTTACTCTTTCTAAACGGGAATCTGGCTGTGATATTTGTGCTGCTGAATCGTCTCGAACGAATAGCAAAGCTCTTATCCAAGATACCCACCTGCACCAAGCAGGTCTAGGCGAATAAAAGATAACGGCATTATGGGCATATAAAAAAGCATTGTTTTACAAAAAGTGAAACAATGCTTTTTTGTTTGTCAAAAATCCATTTAAGATTGCAAAATTCTAGCCTTTAGTAAAAACTATGTAAAATATAAAATCTTCTCTTGTAGTAGCTATCAAAAAATTTTATACTGATTACATATTAATATAATATCCATTATTTTTTATAAAATATAATTTACATTTAATCTATATCTATGAGGTGTTCTTATGCAAAAAATTTACTGTGTTGAAGATGACGAAAGCGTTCGCGAACTTGTCATCTATGCATTACAATCTTCTGGATTTGAAGCTCAAGGCTTTGTCAATGCTGAAGAATTTTTTCCTGTACTAAAAAATAATGTGCCTGATTTAATTCTTTTAGACATTATGCTTCCTGGCATTGATGGCATTGAAATTCTCAAAGAAGTTCGTAAAAATCCTAAAACACAACATACTCCTATCATCATGCTCACAGCTCGTGGTAGTGAATACGATAAAATAACTGGTCTTGACAATGGCGCTGATGATTATGTAACTAAACCATTCGGTGTAATGGAATTAATCGCACGCATAAAAGCAGTTTTACGTCGCAGTGCAAAAATCAATGTAGCACAAAATAAAGCTACTAATGATTTATCTGCTGGCAATGGTCTTCTTATATTAAATCATGATTTCCATAAAGTCTATGTAAATAATGAAGAAGTCATTTTGACATTAAAAGAATTTGAACTTTTATACTATCTATTAAAAAATAAAAATATCGTTATTTCCCGCGATAAAATTATGGATGAAGTATGGGATTATAATTATGCAGCTGAAACTCGTACTGTCGATGTGCATATAAAAACACTTCGCCATAAATTAGGAGTAGCCAGCAAATTAGTCGAAACTATCCGTGGAGTCGGTTATAAAATTATTGATTAATATGAGTATGAAGCAAAAAATCTTCAATTACATGTGCTTTTTAGTATCTATGGCTGTTATTTGTACTTTTATTTTGACTTTGACCTTATGTTATCCATTATTTTTTGAACATACAAAACAAGAAGTTAAAGATGAGGCTACTTATTTAACTTATGTTTTTAATCATCATTTAACAGACCCTAAAGAATTACTAAAAGATGCACAGACACAAACACGCATTACCTGGATTGACTCTGAAGGCAATATTATCTTTGATAATAGTGCTGAACCAGATAAAATGGAAAATCATCTTTTGCGTCAAGAAGTACAAGTTGCCCAAAAGGTAGGAACAGGTGAATCTTATCGCATCTCAACTACGCTTGGAACTAATACGTATTATTACGCTGTGAGATTAGATGATAATTCTGTTTTACGTCTTTCTCGCAATAATGTCAGTGCATATGATATGGTTCAAGAAGCCTTGCCGATATTGTTAGCTATGATGTTATTAATCTATTTAACTTCTCTATTGGCTGCTCGCCGTATGGCTAGAAATATCATTGCACCTATAAATTCTATCAATCTTGAGCATCCTATTATGAATGACTTGTATGAAGAATTAAATCCTATGTTAATTCGTTTAGAAAATCAAAATGAGCAAATTCATCAACAAATGAAGACTTTAAAAAATCAACAGCGTGAATTTACTATGATTATTAATAATATCGAAGAAGGTTTAATCTTAATCAATCATTCTTATAAAATATTAGCTATAAATCATAGCGTATTAAATATTTTAAACGCCGAAAAAATAGACTATATTGATAAAAATCTTTTTACGCTTATCAATAATGAAACATTATATCAAACTGCTCAAAATGTAATGCGTGGAGAACGACAAGAGTTTTATTTACCTCTTGATAAAAAAACTTATCAAATCATTGCCAGCCCTGTAACTAAGCATAATACGGTAAAAGGTGCTTTAATTCTCTTTGTAGATATCACGGAAAAACGCATGGCAGAAAAAATGCGCCAAGAATTCTCCGCTAATGTATCTCATGAATTAAAAACACCACTCACTTCTATCTCTGGATTTGCTGAACTCTTACAAAATAATATGGTTCGACCAAATGACATTCCTTTATTTGCTGGCAAAATCTATAAAGAAGCTCAACGTCTAATCAGTTTAATTCAAGATATAATCAAACTTTCTCAACTTGATGAAAAAAATAGTACCTTTATGAAAGAACCGCTAAATCTTTCTGCTATCTGTAAACAAATTATTTTACGTCTAAATGATAAAGCATTGACAAAACAGGTAAAACTCATTTTTAAAGAAGTTCCTACCAGCGAAATTATCGGTGTTCGTCAATTAATCGAAGAATTAATTTATAACCTCATCGAAAATGCTATAAAATACAATAAAGCCAATGGTTCTGTCTTTATTTCTTTATTAAATGAAGACAAAAATCAACTTATCTTAGAAGTAAAAGATACAGGAATAGGTATAGCGTCAGACGATTTACCACATGTATTTGAAAGATTTTATCGTGCTGATAAATCCCGTTCTCAAATCAATGTAGAAGGTACAGGTTTAGGTCTTGCTATCGTTAAACATATTGCTGAATTCCATCATGCTAATTTAACAATTCAAAGTAAACCTAATGAAGGAACTTGTATCAGAATTCACTTTTCTTTAAAATCAGATTAAAAAATTTTTTAAACCCCTATTTTAGGGGTTTTCTTATTGTTTAAGCTAAAATTTTTGGTATAATAAGTAGAGTAACAAATTTTATAATATATATAATGAGGGTGCATGCTTATGCGATTAATAAAAAATATTATTTGTCTTACTGTATTAATGGTTTTCACATTATTCCATACTCAAATTAGTTTTGCTGCTGATTCTGAATGGTATTGGATTAGCTCAGATGATAAATATAGTAAATATTTTTCTATGACAAGAATTACTACTGTTTCTAGTCAAAATAACATTCCTACTTGTATTGAAGACTGGATAAAAACAGGTTACGCTCCAGGTGGAGCAGCTGAAACTATAGCTAATATGAAACTTCCTATCAATGACCCTAATCAATTAGTCTATAGCTTAGCTCGCGTTCAAATCAATCCTCAAGAAAGAACCTTACGCTATATGGAAGAAATCTTCTATGATAAAGATGGCAAGGCTCTTTATACACTCAAATATGATAATCCTGTAAATAAAGATATCAACTCTCAATCTTTTGATGAAAAATTCTATGCTATGATTGTAGACCGTGTATTTAATAAAGGTGAAGGCGGTCGTCTTATCTCTAATGCTCGTTGGCTTGGCTTATGGAGTAATGAATCTGGGGAAAGCAGTGCTGATACAGCAACACTTCGTCAGATAGATAACAATATCATTGTTTGGATTTGGCAAGAAAACAAAGACTCTGCTGGTAATGTTTCTTCTATCCAATTCATGAAAAAAGAATATAACGTACAAAATTTAACAGCTAGAACATTAAAATATAATTTCTGGTCTCCTGATACAAATTGGATTGATAAAACACCTAATCTCGACAAAAATATGCATTCTATCATTCCTGAAAGCACAGAAGATGTAGAATTCAAGAAAATAAGATATTATGCTAATAAATATCCTGAATGGGCAACACGTTATCAAATCAATAAAACAGCAACAACAGCTACTGTTCCAACAAACACAACAGCAACTACTACAACTCCAACACCTACTACACCTGTAAACTCTACTACAACATCACCAGCTGCTAGTGGTGTTACAAATCCTATTGGCTCTGTAGGTCCTATCGGAGCTCCTATAAATTAAAATTTGCGACTTAGTTTTAGTTATGCTAAAATTTAGCTTATTAAATTCATCTAACTAAATTAGATTGAAATTGCGGCTGTAGCTCAGACGGATAGAGCATTCGCCTCCTAAGCGAAGGGTCGCGTGTTCGACTCACGCCAGTCGCACCATTAATTTAATAATTAAACAATAAAAGGATATCAAATGATATCCTTTTTTTTATTTTCATTTTTAAAATCTTGTTTTTTCTTGAAGAATAAACTATAATATAAGAAAATTGAAAAAAATCCACTAGGGGTGCTTGTAAAAGCTGAGAGGAAATATTCCGACCCTTAGAACCTGATTTGGTTAAGACCAACGTAGGGAAGTGGCAAATAAATGATTATCAAGGCAGATTTGCAACTTTCTTTGCATATCTGCTTATTTTTTTGCCATTTATCACTTATATTATGGAGGCAAAATTATGACAATGACACAAATGCAATCAGCTAGAGCTGGTAAAATCACTGATGAAATGAAAATCGTAGCTCAAGAAGAAAAAATGGATATTGAAACACTTCGTGAACGCGTTGCCAATGGTACTATCGCTATTTGTGCTAATATCAATCATCAAAATTTACACCCCTATGGTGTAGGCGAAGGACTTTGTACTAAAGTAAATGCTAATATCGGCACATCTAGTGCTTTTCCTGACCCAGCTCCTGAAATTGAAAAATTAAATGTCGCTATCGCATCTGGTGCTCATTCTGTAATGGATTTAAGCACAGGAAATAATATTGATGCTTCTCGTCAAGCTATTTTAAAACATTCCACTGTAATGGTAGGAACTGTGCCAATTTATCAAGCAACAGTTGATGCCATCAAAGCTCATGGTGCTGTCGTGAAAATGACTGAAGAAGATTTACTTCATGCCATTGAAAAACAAGCCAAAGATGGTGCCGATTTCATGACTATTCACTGCGGTGTAACTATGGATGTAATCAATCGCATGAAAGCAGAAGGTCGTTATATGGACGTAGTTAGTCGTGGTGGTTCATTCATCACAGGCTGGATGCTCTATAATGAAAAAAATAATCCACTCTATGAACGCTATGATGATATCTTAGATATCTGTGCAAAATATGATGTTACTATGAGTCTTGGCGATGGTCTTCGTCCTGGCTGTCTTGCTGATGCTACTGACCATGCTCAAATTCAAGAACTTTTAAATTTAGGTGGACTTGTAAAACGCGCTTGGGATAGAGGTGTACAAGTCATGGTCGAAGGTCCAGGTCATGTACCATTTGACCAAATAGCTACAAATATGAAATTGCAAAAAAGTATTTGTCATAATGCTCCATTTTACGTTCTTGGCCCACTTGTTACTGATATTGCTCCTGGATATGACCATATCACTGCTGCAATCGGTGGAACTATGGCAGCTTCTTGCGGTGCAGATTTTCTTTGCTATGTAACTCCAGCCGAACATCTTGCTTTACCAAATGTTCAAGATGTAAAAGATGGTGTTATTGTAACTAGAATTGCCGCTCATGCTGCTGATATTGTAAAAAATGTACCTGGTGCAAAAGATTGGGATTTAAATATGGCTAAAGCTCGTAAAAAACTTGATTGGGAAGAACAAATGAATTTAGCTATTGACCCACAGACAGCTCGTCAAAGACGCGCTTCACGCAATCCAGAAGGCACAACTGCTTGCTCTATGTGTGGTGATTATTGTGCTGTTGAAATCGTCAATAAATACCTCGGTGCTACAATCGAACATTGTTAATTTAAAAATGCAGGATAATCCCTGCATTTTTTCATTCATTATGATAAAATTTTTATAGATATTCTTATATCTCATAAAATTATTGATGAAAGAAGGTATTGCTATGAGTAATCATATTGAAGCCAAAATCGGAGAAGTTGCTGATGTCGTTTTACTTCCTGGCGACCCATTACGTGCAAAATACATCGCTGAAAAATTTCTAGAAAATCCTGTCTGCTACAATCATATTCGCAATATGTTTGGCTATACTGGAACTTATAAAGGCCATAAAGTTTCTATCCAAGGAACTGGTATGGGTATTCCTTCTATTTCTATCTATGCACATGAATTAATCTGCGATTACCATGCTAAAAAATTAATTCGCGTTGGTACTTGTGGTGGTTTAAAAGATGATGTTCATGTTCGTGATGTTGTTATCGCTCAAGGAACAACTACTGATAGTGGTATTATTGTTCGCACTTTTGGTGATGGACTTCATTATGCTCCACTTGCTGATTTTGAATTATTAGGCAAAGCATATCACCACGCTAAAAAATTAAACATTCCTGTAAAAATTGGTAATGTATATTGCCAAGACCGTTTCTATGATGAAGAAGTTGATTTACAAAAATTAATCCAATATGGCTGTCTTGCTGTAGAAATGGAAACTTCTGCTCTTTATATGCTTGCTGCTCGTTATAATGTACAAGCACTTGGCGTATTTACTGTAAGTAATCACTTATTTACAGGTGAAGAAACTACAGCTAAAGAACGTGAACAATCCTTTGATTATTGTGAGTCATACACTTGTGATTTTAATCATGAGTTAAGCGAACGAAATAGTCAGCGTATATAGAAATATGTATGTAGAGATAGACAAAGAGCTATCCAATACTGTTTGAATTGCTGGAAACTCCTAAAGATATCTGAACTACAACGTAAACATGAAATAAAGTTAAGCGTGAATGTGGCGAAAGCAGAA